>Ga0315281_10009077_pt1 | contig 13827 bp, 9 predicted proteins | sample YL17G07_0_MG_FD_204540 | JGI IMG/M metagenome (GOLD analysis project Ga0315281, IMG submission 204540) | Sediment microbial communities from Yellowstone Lake, YNP, Wyoming, USA - YL17G07_0 | ecosystem: Environmental > Aquatic > Freshwater > Lake > Sediment | place: USA: Wyoming | collected...
CCAGGAGGTCCACCGCCCTCAGGAACGCCGCGTCCAGGTTGTCCCGCAAGCGCAGGATCGCCTCGGCTTCCGTGGTCAGGACTTCTCTTGCCAGCTCGAGCGACATGAACCCTCCGACAGGCTGCCTACGGCCACGCCATTCTAGCCTGCCCGGGCCCTTCCGGGCGGTTGCCGGGCAGGATTCCAGGAATGATGCGGCGCGCGCAAGGTTTCTGCGGGTGTGAGGATGAGGGGCATGGTGGCGCTGGCGCTCGCGCCAGCGATCGGGGAGCCGGGGCCGCTGGTGCAGGCGTGCCCTTCGTGATAGAACGAGGCGTGTGCGATGCCCGGGTCGCGCTACCGGGGCCGGCCGTTCGTATCTCGGCGAGGGGGCGGGCTCACGGCCGCCACGACGGCCCGAGCGGAAAGGAAGGTGGTCACGGTGAGGAGCAAGCAGCGCGCGGCGGTGTGTCTCCTGGGCGTGATCCTGGCGGTCCCGGCGCTCGCCTGCACGTCCTCGCAGAAAGTCCCCACGGCCGATCGTGGCACGCTCGCCGAAGAGGCGTGTTTCAACGTTCGCAACGTCGACAGCTTCTCTCCCCTGAGCAACAGGTTTGTCTACGTGCGAACTACAGGTGACAAGCACTACCTGCTGACGATGGACGCCATGTACCCGAGCCTGCCCTACGCGACCGGCATCGCGATGTCTGGCAACTACGCCTGGGTGTGTTCGAACACCGGGGCCATGATCACGTACGTGGATGCTGGTCGTCCGGTCTTCTGCCGCATCCTGAGCGTCGAGGCCGTCGCTGGCAAGGAGGCGGCCCAGAAACTGGTGGACGCGCGCACGACGCCAAAGTGAACGGCTGGTCGAGCTCGGTCCGCTCTGGGCTCAACGGGCGCCCGCCTTGCGGCAGACGCTTGAGGTCGTGGCGGGACACCCCAACACGATGGAACTCGGGAGACGGTGGAGCGGGCGGAGCGTACACACAGGGCGATGAACACCAGGGCCGATTCAAGGCGATCGGGAGGAAAGATGAGGTGGCTGCGCTGGCTTTGTCTGCTTCTCGTAATGAGCGTGCCGGTGCTCTCGTTCGCAGGCGACATCCAGGTTCTTTGTGAGCCTGCTCTTCGAGTGTATCTCGATGGCAAGTTCGTGGGTACCTCCAGCGCGAAGGACGACGGGCTTTTCCTGGCGAACGTACCGGCGGGCGCGCACGTCGTTCGGGTCGAAAAGGATGGATTCGTGCCGCAGAGCTTCGAGGTAGAGGTCCTGAAGCTCCCGATCGAAGTGAAGGTGGGGGAGTTCTCCCCAGAATCACTGACTCGTCATGATGGGGAGACCGGCGGCGCCACGGTCAAACAACCCGTCGGAAACCTCGTGGTCACGTCGGCCCCTCAGGACTGCGTTGTCGAGATCGATGGCAAACCCGCAAACAAGAACGTCCCGCTGCTGCGGGTTGACGGCCTCGCCGCTGGTGAGCACCGAGTCTCCTTCAGCAAGACCGGATACGATCGAATCTCCGGCGTGGTCACGATCCAGTCGGGAGCCGAGGTTACTGTTCGAGGAGATCTCAAGGCCGGGAAGGTGGAGACCCTCTACGAGGGCAAGGGATCGCTGCGGGTGATTTCGACCCCGGAACACTGCACGGTTCGATTCCTCGGGATGGCACGGGAGAAGACCGACGCGAGGTTGAACCTCTCGTACATTCCTGCGGGAGAGCATCGGATCGTTGTTTCGTGGAAGAATCTAGAGGTGTCCTCGAACATAGCGATCATCAACGGCTACAGGACAGTCGTGGTCGTGAGCTTCATAAAAGGAGACAAACCGTTCGTCGTTTCATACGAGCCCAAGTGAGACGGCGGTCGCTTCGCTTCTTGGTCAAGGAGGTGGCGGTTGGCTCGCCGAGGTCGGCAATGCAGCACCAACCATCGGCAGCCAGGCAAGGCCGAGCGTCCGTCACTTCCCCTCCCGGGCACGCCTGACCTGGAGATAGTGGACGGGGCCTCTTGGGCTGCCTAACCGTGAACGGAAGGGCAACCATCGGAGCGGAATTCTCGTACTGGATTACGGGCCTGGCTGCCGTTGCGCAGCGCGCGCGACCGGGCTCGATAGTGGATACTGGAATGGTGATGACCATTTGTCCGAGCGAGCCGCATGCGTCGGTGAGACCGGCACAGGCTCGAACGCCTCGCCGACTCCCGGGAAGTTTGATCACGTGGCTTCGAGCCTCTCTCGTCTGTCTGGTGCTCCCCGCAGTTGCCTGTACCAGCGGGCGGGGAACCCTCAGAGGTGTGGGGATCACCCCCGACGAGCTCCTGGCGGGGGCCTCTCTCGGCGTGGCGAAGGACGCACCCGTGTCGCTGGTCGGGGAGCAGGAAGTGCTGGCCCTGGATCCCGTGATGCTGGCGTTCCTGGATGCCCACGTGGACCGCAAGGGCAGCGATAATCTCAAGCTGCGCCAACTCATCTCCGCGATCATCGACGCGGACACGTTCGGGGTGGAGTACGACGACAGGACCCGCACCGCATCCGAGACGTTCCGCGCCAGGCGTGGCAACTGCCTGTCGTTCTCCAGCATGTTCGTGGCCATGGCCCGCAACGTGGGCCTGCGTGCCCGGTTCCAGGAGGTGGATTTTCCGCCCGACTGGACACTCGACAGGGATACATACGTGCTGAACCAGCACGTCAACGTGCGCGTGGACCTGAGGGGGGCCGCCCCGCGCGCCGTGGATTTCAACATCGGCGACCTCAAGGCCAGCTACGAGATGTGGGAGATCCCCGACACGCGGGCGCTGGCCCACTACTACAACAACATCGGCGTCGAGCGCATGCAGGCGGGTGACACGGCCTCGGCCCTCTCGTGCTTCCGCAGGGCCATAGCCGATGGCGACCGCCAGTTCTCGCCGGCCTGGACCAACCTGGGCACGCTGTACCTGCGGAACGGCCATCCCGCTCACGCCGAGGCTGCCTATCTGCAGGCCCTCAAGGCGAGCGACTCGGATCTCGTCGCCATGAGCAATCTGGTCCGGCTCTACGAGCGGTTGGGCGATCCGGAGATGGCCGCCGAGTACCAGAAGAGGGTGATCTACCACCGCAACCTGAACCCCTACTATCGCTACGAGCTCGCTCGGCGAGCGTACGACGCGCAGCAGTACGATGAGGCCATCGGACATCTCAAGTTCGCCATCCGCAAGCGGCCGAATGACGATGAGTTCTACTTCCTGATGGGCCTGAGCTACCTCGGGAAGGGCGACGCCCAGGCTGCCCGGCGCTGGCTCGCCCGGGCCGAGCAGGTGGCCGCAACCGACGCGCTGAAGCGCAGGTACTCCAGCAAGATCGACACCTTGCTCCGCGACGCCCGAACCCGCCACTGAACACCGGCGCGCGGAGGTGAGATCAAGCGGAGCGGAATTCACTTCCGCGAAGCGGGGGGGTTTGGGGGGCACTTTTGCGGCGGAGGAGGTGAGGAGGGCCGCAAAGCCCCCCGCAAAACAAGCGAGCGTCCGGCTCTGCCGGCGCGAGCGGTGGGGGTTCGGGGGGCACTTTTGCGGAGGAGGAGGTGAGGGGGGCCGCAAAGCCCCCCGCAAAGAAAGAAGGCGGCCCCCGCAGGGACCGCCCCCTTTCCAGCTCTTTTCCGCTGTACTAGAAGTTGAAGTTCAGGGCCGCGTGGATGTACCGGCCGTAGGGGTCGTACGCTCCGTAGTAGCCCGGACCGTAGTCGTTGTCCTGCATGCCGGCCGCCAACGGGGGCTCCACGTCCATGATGTTGTTGACACCGATCAGGAACTGGACGGCAGGGTGGAACCTCCAGCTGAACGCGAGGTCGAAGTAGTTGAAGGCGGGGAAGTTGGCGACGTTGTTGATCGTCAGGTTCTCGACGTTCCCCGGGTCGCCGAGGAACGCATTGGGGCTGAGGTCATCGTTCTTGACGGCTGAGATGTAGCGCCACGCGAGCGTGAGGACGATCGGTCCCGTCTCCCACGAGGCGCGGAAGAGGTGCCGCCACTCGGGGACCGGACCTACGCACTGGTCGCCGAAGTAGCCCACGCAGTCGTACTCGAACAGGCCGGTGTTGATGTAGCTCGTCATCGTGTAGGAGCCGATGAGGTTGAAGCTGAAGAAGCTGTTGCCGGCGGGCAGGCTCCAGTTGAAGTTCGCGTCGATGCCTTCCGCCTCGCGCTTGCCGACGTTCTGGTTGGTGTCCTCGGTGTAGCCCTCCGGGTACAGCCACAACGTGTAGGCCCGGTCCCGGTGGATCAGGCTGCACAGGGTTGGATTACCGGTGGTGGCGCACGCCTGGATGACGTCATCGGGGGCGAGGGTGCCGATGGTGTCCGCGATCTTGATGTCGAAGTAGTCGAGCGCAACCATCAGGGTCGTGCCCGTCGGCGTGAGCACTATGCCGAAGGTCTGGGTGTCGGCGATCTCGGGCTTCAGGTTGGGGTTGCCGCCGTAGAGGTCGTTGTACTGGTCGGCCGGGTTCTCCAGGATCTTGCCGTACCTGTCAAGGGGCACACCCGTCAGCAAGCACTGCTCCTTCGTGTATGTGGGGTTCTCGCCCGCGCAGATGTCCCGGCTACCGGCGAGGTCGATTGCCTGCGGCGTGAACAGCTCCACGATGTTCGGCGCGCGGGTCGCGCGGTTGACGCCCGCACGGAACTTGAAGCCGGCCGTTGGCGCCCAGTTGCCCATCGCCTTCCAGGTGGAAGCAGTTCCGGTGGTGGTGTAGTCCGAGTAGCGGTAGCCGAGCTCCAGGCTCAGGTCCTTTGCCAGGGAAGCGCCCTGGATCAGGGGGATCAGCGCCTCGACGAAGACCTCCTGCACGCTGTAGTCGCCCGAGACGGGGACCCTTGCGCCGCCCTGACCCGAAGCGTCGCCCGCCTGATACGCGGCGTCGGGATAGTAACTCATGAGCTCTTTCCGGTACTCGGCGCCGACAGCGAGCGCAACGGCCGACACGGCGCTGGGGATGGTAAAGAGGTCACCGGTGACCTTCCCGCTGACGAGCTGCGTCCTCAGATTCGTATTCGACAGCAAGGGTAACTGGATGTAGGCGAGCTGCTCCTGGGTCACGGCACCTATCTTGAAGAGGTTCCAGGGAACGCAGCCGGCGTTGCCGGAACGGCAGTGCCAGGTGCTGGGATCGTTGCGGTCGCCATCCACGATCAGGGCATCCTGCATGCGGGTTGAGCTGAGGTCCTGGGTGTAGACCTCAGGGACGCGCGTCTCCGCGTGCAGGCCGTAGACGTCGTAGGCCCAGCTCCCGCCCAGGTCGCCCTTGAGACCGGCCTGGAGACGGAACGAGGTGTGCGTGATCTGGTCGACCCGGGGCCCACCCTCGACGTTGCGCTTCATGATCGTCACGTTCGCCATGTCGTTCGGCCCGTACCCGGAGTTCACGCAGATCTTCTGGTACTGGTCGGGGCTCAGCATCGGGTTGTCGCAGTTGAGCAGTGTCGTGGTGCCGAAGTTGCCCGAGGGCGCGATCTGCGCGTCCGTGTAGTCGTCCATGAGCATGACGCTGGCGTAGCCTTCAAAGTTCTTGTTCCACTCGTAGTTCACGAAACCGCCGCCGGCCCACCTCACGTCGGGGCGCTGCATGAAGTTCACGGCCCCGTAGTTGTAGACGTCGGTCGAAAGGCGCTTCCTGAACGTGTTGCCCGTGGCCTCGTCCAGCGTGTAGTTCCCGGTCTGGTTGTAGTTGGTGTCGAAGACGAGGAAGCGGCCGTTCGGGATCGTGCCTGAACCGCCGCAGATCGGACCGCTGCCGCCCTGGGCGAAGGCGCAGGCGGTGTAGTCGCGGTACTTCTTGAGGAGGGCGGAGGTCTTGCGGTAGTCGACGTAGGCAGAACCATGGCCCTTGCCGTCGGCGAACTTGCCGCCGAGGGACACGGTGGCCTCGAAGTTCCCGCCATCATAGACGCTCGACCCCGGGACGTAGAAGTTCTTAGCATTTAGAGCGGCTTGCGCCACATCGTTGTTGTTGCTGTGCTGGTAGCCGCCGCCCGCGAGCATGATCTTCGTGCCCGTGAACTCCTTGTCGACGATGAAGTTGACGACGCCGGAGACGGCGTCGGCGCCGTACGTGGCCGAGGCCCCGCCGGTGAGGATGTCAACACGCTTCAGGAGCGCGGCCGGGATGAAGTTCAGGTCGGGCGAGATCGCGTACCGGTCGCCGGCCGGCAGCCGGTTCCCGTCGAGCAGAACCAGCGTGCGTACCGCGCCGAGGTTGCGCAGATCGACTGTCGCGGTGCCGGAGGCGCCGTTCGCGATCGTGGAGTTCTGCGCGGCGAAGACCTGCGGCATGACGGTGAGGAGGTCCTCGAGGCGGGTCAGGCCCCGATAGCCGACCTCTTCGACCTCCACGGTGCTGACAGGGGCCATGGCTTCCAGTGTCGGGCGCGGGATCAACGTACCGGTCACGACAACTTCTTCCTTGACCTGGGTCTTGGGCTGCTCCTGCTGCTGTTCCTGGGCCATGGCAGTCGCGCCAAAGCCGACGAGCACGAATGCGGTGACGAGGATGCCACCAAGAAGAGCCAACCGAACGCCACCACTTCTTGTATGCCTCATTCCTCTTTCCTCCTTCCTGAAGAATTAGATCCGAATGTCGGCCGTGTTCATGCCGGTCGAGGCGGAGGCCCGCGAGAGCCGCGTCCAGCGGCAGGCCTTGCAGGCAGCCTCACACGATCCGTGGGCCACGCGGGCGCACGACAACCCTCGACGCACACCCTCGGCGCCGGGACGGCGCGCGAGGGGCACCCGGTTGCGACCCGATGGGGGGATTTCCCCTCTTGCACGATGAGCGGCACGCGCCCCATTTTGAATTACGTCATGCAAATGTCAAGCCTGAGACTGACGCAGTGCAATGAGGCTTGTCGCAGCGCTTTGCACGAGATTCCGAACTTTTGTCCAACTTTTTGGATGACCCAGGCTCCCAGAGGGCACGCGCGACCGCCGCTGGTGCGACGTCACCTCATCGCGTACTGGCGGCACTGGCACACCCGAGTCGGCCGGGTCAACGGCCCAGGCGGTCCCAGGACGGCGGAAGGAGCGAAGCGATGAAGGTGTCGGCGCGTTGCATCCCGGAGCTCTCGATACGCTTCAGGCGTGGGTCACATCCTTGCGCTACTCTTGCCTTGGCGGGCGGCAAGAGGGGAGCCCCATGACACGAACGACAGCTGCGGTCCTCGGGACGCTGTGCCTTGCGCATGCCGCGGCGGCGCAATTCATCCAGCAAGGGAGCAAGCTGGTCGGCAGCGGCGCCGTCGGGACGGCATTCCAGGGAAGGTCGGGGGCGATCGCGGCGGATGGAAACACTGCAATCATCGGCGGGCCCTCGGACAACAACTATGCCGGCGCCTCGTGGGTGTTCACACGGGGCGGGGGCGTGTGGTCGCAACAGGGCGGCAAACTGGTCGGCGCGGGGGCGGTTGGGGGCGCCTGGCAGGGTTTCTCGGCGGCGATCTCGGCGGACGGGAACACAGCGATCGTCGGCGGACCCTACGATCAGGACTACATCGGCGCCGCCTGGGTGTTCACGCGCAGCGGCGGGGTGTGGTCGCAGCAGGGACCAAAGCTGGCCGGCGCGGACGCCGTCGGGAGTGCCTGGCAGGGCTCCTCGGTGGCGATCTCGGCGGACGGGAACACCGCAGTCGTGGGCGGTTTCGGCGACAACTCCTTAGCCGGCGCGGCATGGGTGTACACGCGCAGCGGGGGGGTGTGGTCGCAGGAGGGAAGCAAGCTGGTCGGCACGGACGCCGTCGGGGATTCCCAGCAGGGCAGTTCGGTCGCGATCTCGGCGGACGGCAACACCGTGCTCGTCGGCGGGTTCGGCGACACCTCGGGACTTGGGGCCGCCTGGGTGTACACGCGCAGCGGAGGGGTGTGGTCGCAGCAGGGGAGCAAGCTGGTCGGCAGCGGCGGCGTCGCGTCTCCCGCTCAGGGCTGGTCGGCGGCGATCTCTGCGGACGGGAACACCGCCATCCTCGGTGGCCAGAACGACAACCTGGGCATCGGCGCCGCGTGGGTTTTCACGCGCAGCGGAGGGGTGTGGTCGCAACAGGGGAGCAAGCTGGTCGGCACCGGTGCCTCCGATCCCCACAACCACATACTTCAGGGGAAATCGGTCGCGATCTCGGGGGACGGGAACACCGCCATCGTCGGCGGGGACCACGACGAGGGATACGTCGGCGCTGTCTGGGTTTATACCCGCAGGGAAGGGGCGTGGTTCCAGCAGGGGAGCAAGCTGATCGGCACGGGCGCCGTCGGGGTTGCCCGCCAGGGCAGCTCGGCCGCGATCTCGGCGGATGCGAGCACCGCCATCGTGGGCGGGTACGGCGACAACGCGAATGCCGGCGCCGCGTGGGTCTTCGTCAACAGTGGCTGTGGCAAGCCCTGGATCATCGGACAGCCGCAGAGCGAGGGCGTCCAAAGCGGGCAGACCGCCACGCTTTCCGTGACCGCGACGGGCACGGCACCGCTCTCCTACCAGTGGTACCGGGGGAATGCCGGTGACACCTCGACGCCGGTGGGCGGTGACGTGAGTACGATCACAACGCCGCCGTTGATATCGACGGCCAGCTTCTGGGTGAGGGTCACCAACGCGTGCGGCACTGCCGACTCCGCCACCGCGACGATTTCCGTCGGGTGGCGCGTGCGCCGCCACCTCCAGAGGTCAACGTAGGCGGTAGTGGGCCCTTCATGTACCTTTGGCTCAGTCTGGGGAGTCGCATTTCCAGCACCATCGCAGAACTCGCTGCCGGCGGCTCCCCGGACAGGCTCCTAGCCCTGCACAATTCCCCCCGCTCTAGGGCTTGCCCAGGTACTTGAGCATCTCGCGCGCGGACTCGGCCTCTTTATCGTTCGGAGCGAGCTGCAGGAAGCGCTCGATGTTGCTCTTTGCCTCTGTGGTGGCGCCCTGGCTCACGTTGATGACGGCCAGGTAGTAGTACGCCTGCGCGTAGTTCGGATCGACTGCGAGGACCTTGCCGAATCTCTCCTTGGCTACCACCATGTCATTGGCATCGTAGGCCTCGAAAGCCAGTCGCAAGAGGCCGTTGCGTGCAATCGTGGGCTCGATCGGAGCCAGACCCACCAGCGCGTTGATGAGCCCTGCCGGGTCACCCAGGTTCAAGCACGCGTTGTACCGAATCCGTATCGCCGCTTCGTTCTTGGGATCCGCCTTCAGGATGTTCTCCGCGGCGGCAGCCGCCTCCGCGTTCTTGCCGATGCGGAGGGCGGCCGTGGCGAGCCCGAGCTGCGACGGCTGGAAGTTCGGGTCGAGGGTGAGGGCCTCCTGGTACTTCGCGAAGGCGCCCGCATAGTCTCCGGCCTTCGAGAGGGCGACACCCTCGTTGTGGATCCTCTTCGCCTCCTCGGTCTGGCGTCCGACTTTGTCCAGATCCTTCAGCGCCTCTGCGGCCTTGGCGTCATCCTTGAGGTTGCGGTAGGCCTTCCACCGAGCCAGCAGGACCGGCTCGTCCGTGGAGCCGAGGGCGATGGCCTTCTCAGCGGCCTCCGCCGCCTGCTGGTTGTGCCCCAGCTCCAGTTGGACCGTGCTGAGCGCCCCCCACGCCTGGCGCAGGTTGGGGTCGTGCCCTACGGACTCTTTGAGCTTCGCCTCGGCAGTTGCGTAATCCTTGGCTTTGAATGCCGTGATGCCACTGTTGTACGCGAGGATTGCCGGCTGCGAAGTGGACGCTGCCGACACGCTGCCGACCGCCGCCGATTCGCCGGGCTGCATCGTCCACTCGTAATACTGGCTGCCCAGCAGGTGCCACTCCTGCTGGGTCTCCATGGACTGGTAGCCTGGACTGTCGAACCGATAGCGGTAGGTCACGTCGATCTTCTCGAAATCCAACGTGAACATGCCCTTCTTGTTGGTTACCTGTATGGCCTTGTAGTCCGGGATCTCCGCCGACGTGGCGGTCACGGTCACCCCTGAAATCGGGTTGCCTTGTGGGTCGACGACCTTGCCGACAAGCTTCGCGAGTCGCTCGGCGGAGGCCAGCGCCGGGACCATCCAGATCAGGAACAGAAGCCATGCCAGTGTGTGCTGTTTGGTGCGCATTGTGATCCCCTCTCTTCCAGGTCGATTTTTGGTGGCGCCCGTGGCGCTACCGCGCCGTCGAGACACAGTCACTGAGCCAGTCTCGGTAGCCACAGGCGGGCCCGTCACGGGCGGAAGTATAGCGCCCGGCAGAACCTTGGCAAGTTGAACCGGCGCCGCGCGTCACCATGACCCCGACAGGCGCAGGATCGCTTCCGCTTCCGTGGTCAGGACGTCTCTTGCCAGCTCGAGCGAGATGACCCCTCCGCCGGACGGCTTCCGACCAGCGCATTCTAGCCTGCCCGGGGGCGGAGCATGCTGCCATGAGCGGCGTCCCCCGAGGAATGATGAGGTGTTCGAATCGCTTCTCAAGGAGTGATGGCCAGGGGGATCGTCGCTCTCGCTCTCGCGTTCGCCGCGCCGGGCCTTGCCCGGGCGGGGAGCTCGCCGAGGATCGTGAAGATCGTTGTTGAGGGGCCGCACGCGGCGGAGGGAGTGGCGACGGAAGTGGTGCTGCCTCCGGGGTGGCAGCCGGGGCAGCCGGCGCTCCTCATGGTCTTCCTGCACGACGGGTGGGGGAGCGAAAAGTCTTTCCGCAAGCACGACCTCGCCGCGGTGGCGCTGGGGATGATGCAGGGGGGCGCGATCCCGCCGGTCGTGATCGCGAGCCCCAGGCACCGGGGCACGTTCATCGTTGACAGCCCGCGCGGCCAGATGGAGAGCTTCGTCGCGGAGGACCTGGTGCCGGCTATCGAGCGCGAGTTCCGCGGGGCGGGCGGGTCGCGCGACCGGCGCTCGGTGTGGGGGATCTCGCTCGGAGGGTACGGGGCGCTCAAGATGGCGCTCCGGCACCCCGACGTGTACGGCCGGGTGGCGGCGCTGGCGCCCTGGGTGCAGCCGCTCGCCTGGGACAGCTACGAGGGCAACCGTACGCTCTGGTCGCGCTGGCTCCTGGAGCCGGTGTTCGGGCACAGTCGGGAGGAAAGCCGCTTCGAGGCGAACGATCTGGTCGTCATCGCGGGCGAGGCAAACCCCGAGCGGGTGCCGGCGATCTACGTCCGCACCGGGTCGCGCGACAGGTGGGAGAAGGGCGCACAGGAGCTGGTCGCGTTGCTGCGGGGGCGCGGCATCGCGGTGGATGCCGCCTCCATGCCGGGCGCGAAGCACGACTGGCCGGACTGGCGCGCGGCGACGCCCGCGGTGCTCGAGTTCCTCACGAGGTAGATGCGTCCGCCTGCCGCAGCCGGGGCGATGCGGGGTTGCGCACGGGAAGGCGGGCTGCCAAACTTCGCGGACGCTCGAAGCGTAGAGCGGCCGCTGTCGCAGACACGGTAACAAGAGGGAGTGGCGAGATGAGCGTGCAACACGGTTCGAAGGGTCCCGATCTCTCGGCGTTGAGGATCGACGACCGCGCCCGCAACAGCGGCGAGAAGAACACAATCTGGCGCATCGTGGCGGTAGCCGTCTTCGTGGTGGTGCTCGGGTTGGTCGGGGTCGTGTTCCTGCGGGCGAAGACCCCGGTCGTGGAGCTGACTGCGGCGAGGCCGGCCGGCGAGGGCAGGGCCGCAGCGCTGCTCAACGCCAGCGGCTACGTGACGCCGCGGCGGCGCGCCACGGTGGCGGCCAAGATCACCGCCCGGGTCGTCGAGATGCTCGCCGACGAGGGGATGATCGTGCAGGCCGGCCAGGTGCTGGCCCGGCTCGACGACTCCGACGCTCAGAAGCGGCTGGCCGCGGCGCGAGCGGGGCTCGACGTCGCGCGCGCCAACGTCCCGGTGCTCGAGGTCAACCTGGCCAACGCCGAGCGCGAGCTCAAGCGGCAGCAGGACCTCGAGAAGGAGGGCGTGGCCAGCGTGCAGGCCCTGGACTTGGCGCGGACGACCCGTGACGGGCTGAAGGCCCAGCTCGCCGCGGCCCATGAGGGGGTGCTCCAGGGGCAGGCCAACGTCGCAATGGCCGAGCAGGACGTGGAGAACTGCACCGTCCGGGCGCCGTTCGCGGGGATCGTGGTCTCCAAGGACGCGCAGCCCGGCGAGATGGTTTCGCCCGTCTCGGCGGGCAGCGGATTCACGCGCACGGGGATCGCGACCATCGTGGACATGGAGTCGCTGGAGGTCGAGGTGGACGTCAGCGAGTCGTACATCGCCCGGGTGACGCCGCAGCAGAAAGTGGTGGCGACGCTCGACGCCTACCCCGACTGGCAGATCCCCGCCCGGGTGCGCACGGTGATCCCGACCGCCGACCGCCAGAAGGCAACGGTGAAGGTGAGGATCTCCTTCGAGGCCCTCGACCCGCGCATCCTGCCGGACATGGGGGTCAAGGTCGCCTTTCTGGGCGAGGAGCGCCGTTCCGACCAGCCCCGGGTGCAGGCGCTGGTCCCGCGCGAGGCGGTGCGGGAAGTCCAGGGCAAGCAGGTGGTGTTTGCCTACCGTGATGGAGCACTCGAGCGGCGCGCGGTGAGCGTCGGCTCGGCCAGAGGCTCCGATCTGGAGATCATTGCGGGGCTCTCGCCCGGGGACCAGGTGGTCGTCAGGGGTCCCGAGGGGCTGCACGACGGGGAACGGGTTAAGGTGAAGTAGTGAAGGCTTGAAGGCATGGGTGGTAGGAGGGCACGATGGTTCGAGTTGACGGGAAGGGCAACGGCGACAGCCTGATCCAGGTGCGGGACCTGGACAAGAAATACCAGCGCGGGAGCGAGGAGATCGACGTCCTTCAGGGGCTCAACCTTGACGTGGACAAGGGCGACTTCGTCGCGTTCATGGGTCCCTCGGGCTCGGGCAAGACGACGCTGCTGAACCTGCTGGGCGGGCTCGACCTGCCGACGGCCGGCAGCATCACGGTGGCGGGCGACGAGATCACTCACATGTCGGCGAGCAAGCTCACCGCCTGGCGCGCGCGACACGTGGGGTTCATCTTCCAGATGTACAACCTGATCCCGGTCCTGAGCGCGTTCGGGAACGTGGAGCTCCCCCTGCTGCTCACCAGGCTGTCCAAGGCGGACCGCCGCAGGCACGCCGAGGCGGTGCTCGGAGTCGTGGGCCTGTCCGACCGCCTGGACCACTACCCCAGGCAGCTGTCGGGCGGCCAGGAGCAGCGCGTGGCGATCGCCCGCGCCATCGTCGCCGATCCCACCTTCCTGCTCTGCGACGAGCCCACGGGCGACCTGGATCGGAAGAGCGCGGAGGAGATCATGGACCTCATCGACCGGCTGGTCCACGAGCACGGCAAGACCGTGTTGATGGTCACTCACGACCCGCGCGCGGCCGAGCGGGCGCACGCGGTGCTCCACCTGGACAAGGGGGTCCTCGTCGAGGGAGCGGGGGGCGGCGCATGAAGTTCTTCCGCCTGGTCTTGGCGCAGCTGCTGCGCAAGAAGGTGCGCACCACGCTGACCATCGGCTCGTTCACGGTCGCGCTCTTCCTGTACGGCCTGCTGGTCACGATCCGCGGAGCGTTCTCGGGGGGCGCCGACGTTGCGGGCGTGGATCGCCTCACCGTCATCAACAAGACCTCGCTGATCATGCCGCTGCCGTTCTCGTACCGCGACCGGATCCTGAGGGTGCCGGGCGTGTCCGGCGTGACGTACGCAACGTGGTTCGGGGGCGTGTACCAGGACGAGAAGAACTTCTTCCCTCAGTTCGGCGTGGACAAGGACACCTGGTTCGACGTGTACGCGGAGTACGTCCTTCCGAAGGACCAGCGCGAGGCGTTCCTGCGCGACCGTCAGGCCTGCCTGGCCGGCAAGAACCTCGCGAAGCGATTCGGCTTCAAGGTCGGGGACAGGCTTCCCCTGA
>Ga0315281_10009078_pt1 | contig 13826 bp, 6 predicted proteins | sample YL17G07_0_MG_FD_204540 | JGI IMG/M metagenome (GOLD analysis project Ga0315281, IMG submission 204540) | Sediment microbial communities from Yellowstone Lake, YNP, Wyoming, USA - YL17G07_0 | ecosystem: Environmental > Aquatic > Freshwater > Lake > Sediment | place: USA: Wyoming | collected...
ATTTTGACGGCTGTTATAATAATAGTTGCTATCAGGAGACCAACTGCTACGCCATCCAAGACTCCAGTTGCAGTAATTGCTGGAAATACCCGGACTCCAGTTGCAGTAATTGCTGGAAATACCCCGATCCCAGTTGCAGTAATTGCTGGAAATACAGAACGCCAGCTACCTAGTGGTCGTATGCCGCCGGATTTCGACTTTGGAATGTTTGCTAACCAATTGAATTTCGTAAATAGTTATTCAGATGGCAAAGGCTCGTGGCAATGTTATACGCAAGATAAAGAAGATTTGTCCTTCTGTGATACAAAGTATAATTCAATTATTCATGAGTTCAATAATAATGTTTACCTAAGATGTCGAGTTAAATTCAATAGCGATTTAAGCTTTCAGAGAATATTAAAATGTTTATCTGAGGAACTAGGTATCATAGATAAAAAAATACCCCCCACCTCTCTTACTTGGGAAAATAACATAATAAAATATGTTTGGAAACGCGACAAAGGAGAGTTTCTGGAGCTTCGATATGATCAAAAAACTAAAGACGGGGAAATATTCATTAGTTACTTTAGTAATGCTAGCGCTCCCCCCCCCGCGGCTGGCAAGTAATAAGATGCTTCATCTCTCCACAACGTGCTCCGACAGGCATGTAATATTTCCCCTTTTGCGTCGGAGCCGATCGGCAAAAGGTAGAGCGCGGGACGAGTAGTGTGCGGGATTACAAATTTTCCGCTACACCTATTTTTAAGATGTGGGATTCCCTAGAAAAACAATCCTTAAAAGAAGTCAATCTCTGCTCATCCGTGAGCATACCCCCCCCGTTTTTACGGAAGGGGAACCTGTAGAATCGATGATCTCGGTATAAATAGAGATGCAGTATGCAAGAAGAGAAATAATTGAAATTAGACAGGAAAACCACAAAAATTCGCCTAGGTTCTGGTTATTTTGCGGGTACACCCAAGGTCTCAAATCGTAGCAGTGCTGAAATCTTATCGGTGGCTCGGCTCTGTTGTAATTTTAAGATGGAAACACAGTGGATATAGGATACTTGACATATACAATATGATAGATATACCCACCTGGAAAGGTTAAAAATTCCACTGCTTCGTTATCCACAGAGAAAAGGCGGCCATGGCTGATTATGCTCTAACTCTTTGAGAATCAAGTTGTTACAGCCTCGGCAAGAAATTCCCAATGATTCTAGGTAGTGGAGACAGTGCATAGATCGATAATGGTTCGGTTTCATGGAATTAAGTCAAAATAGGCATAGAAAAAATGAATCCCCTGTGCCTGTGACTCTTAGCCCTTTCACATATTAATACTACTATGTCCGTGGGAACCCATTGAAATTAACTCTTGACATCATACCATATATATTTGTATTTGGAAATAACTCCTTGACAGGTTTTCCGTTTTTTCATATTGTTGTATCTCAAGATTAGACTGAGTTTAATAACTCCATAAAAGGTAAATGTAACGCATGAGCATGAAAGAGCATTTTACTGTCAGTGAAGTAGTGGAACAATGCAAGAAGAAGGGTTATTCCGTAACGAATGAGTCGCTACGGCAATGGGAAAAATTAAATATGATTCCGACTTTGAAGCGAGATAGTTGGGAAAGGCGAATTTATTCGATCAGAGATTTGAAATTTATTGAAATGATACTACGACTCAGAACATTGGATGTTTCTTTATCAGATATAAAAGTGTTTAATGATTTTTTAAAAGTATACACGGACACGGGAGTTCCCAAAGATAAAACATCCTTGATATGTGATGATTTGTTAAGGAGATTAACGCATATAAAACGTCGTGCAAGGGTTGTTAAAGAAGTGGCTGAATCGATGGAGCATTTTACTGATGATATTTTAAAGAAGGTTGGTTCGTAAGGGTGCATTAAGCAGTGATTTTTTTTGTCCATCAACCGAAAGGTAAAATAATTTGCACTTGACATCAGATTGAGCGATGAGGTGATGCAGTATTCAATAGATACAAAACTATGAATTGGGAAGTGTGTTGAAAAGTTGTACACGTAACCAAAAAGGAAAGAAACAATTGAAAGGAGAGAAAATGGCGCGCTACCAGCAATGTGGGAGGCGCAACCTGAGCGAATCGCAGCGATCACTATTAGCGGCACAAATGGCAAGATTAAGAAAAGGAGAAAGCAAAATGAAAATTGAGAGCAAGAAATCGGCAGCGTGCGGCGATCATCGGATTACATTGATAATGAACAACACATTGACAAATGATCCTTGTGCTATCTGTGGCGAGTGCTGCAATCCTGACGGCTTTGATTTCGTCATTGCGGACACGCAGGCGCTGGTTTGCAGCGAATGCGCAAAACAAAAGGCACGGTCTATTTATGATATTTGGTATTACGCACACCGCTGGAATAAGTACGGAACCAAGGCGGCAATGCAGTCAGGCATTAACATGGGAAAGCGTGCTGAGGCGCAACGGATATTGAAGGAGATTTCGGCTTGGATTAAATTTGATGAGATGCCAGAAAATGCTGAGGGAGACTTGCCATTTTAGGGATAGTTTAATGCTACTAAGTTTTAACTATGGCCATGGAACTATTCTAGGCCAGAAATTGTTGGTTAATTCAATGAAAAAATTAACACCAATGAGAGCGATCCGCGAAAAATGCATGGATTGTTGCTGTTGGCAAAGAAAAGAGGTGAGGTTATGTCCGATTGTGAGATGTTCATTATACCCGTATAGATTTGGCAAGCGACCAAAAAATGATATGCCAAGAGCACCATAGAATGGCGCGTAATCAAACAACCTATGAGCTAGCTCAAGGTTCTGGAGTAAATATGGCGCATAAAGGGTAAGGTAGTCCCGTTGGGGATTTAACCAAGGAAATGTATAACCTACTAAGGGGTTTTGAGGTTTAAGGAGGAAGTTATGCCAACAGTACGATATCACAAGATATTCAGCAACATATGGAATGATGAGAAGTTCGGAAAGCTGTCTAGTGGAGCAAAAATGCTATTTCTGTATTATCTGACCTGTGAATACAACAATGCGCTGGGGATGTTTATCATGCGAGATGGTTATGCCACAAGCGATTTGCATTATAGTTTGAAACGATATAAAAGATGTCGGAATGAACTTGTTGAAAATGGATTTATAGGCTATGACGAGTCGACATCGTTGTTGCTTATAAAAAATCAACTAAGGTATAACACTATCGATGGTCCTAATCAGTTGATGGCGGCCATTAAAATAGCCGAATCATTGGGTCATCGCAATTCCCCTTTAATGAAAGAACTTTCGGAGATAATTACAAAGATAAAAAAAGAAACGATAAAAGAAAAGAAAAAAGGAAAGAGAGAAGATGACAGAAAAGAACAACTAAGTCACAAGATGAAAAATCTCTTTAACTATCTCATAGGAATCTTGAATGGAACTTGGTCAGTCATAAGCCATAAAGCTCTAGGGAAGACGACGAGGCAAGCGGTAAGGGATGAGTTAGGGGAGGGGTTACAGGAAGGGTTTACAGAACCAGAAGAAGAAAGCAGAAAACAGGATAAGGATTTTGAACTCCCCTGCTCTACCTATCCAGATGATGTAGATTCAGGAGAGGGAGAACCCGTATCATTTTAACCAAAAGAGATATATTCTCGGATTAAAGATGAAAGACCTGATTGATAGATTCCTATCCGAAATGCTGGCGCAAGGCCGAAGTGCTAGAACTGCGAGCACATATAGGTCAGGTCTCTATCGTTTCGCCAATGAGATAGGCAAACCACTGGGAAAATTGCGGTCTCGTGATATTCAGGAATGGCTCATGGGACTGAGTGGGATAGGTCCCTGCCGTCGGCACAACATACGGTGCGCTTTGAGCAGTTTCTTCGCTTGGTGCAGGCGGTGGGAATATTTGCCAGCTGACAAAGATATAATGTTTCAGGTCAGCACGATAAAACGTCCTGAGAAAGTAATGCCTTGGCTCAGCAAAGCGGAAGTAAGAAAAGTTGTAGAGAAGGGGTGCTCAAAGGCATTGAAGGGATTTTTGAAGCGGAAGGCGCGAGCGTTGATTAAATTCCTTGCGCTTACCTCAATGAGACTTAATGAGGCGCTGAGTCTGAGATGGAATCATATTCATTACGATAAAGGATATATCGATTATACGATGAAGGGAGGCAAGCAAGATATATATGCCTTGGACAATCAGCTTGTCGAGCTATTAAAGGATTATAGAGAGAAATATGACCACTGGCAAAGGATGGCTCAAAGAAAGAAGCTCAATAGTACCGTAGAGTGTGCCAAATATGACTATGTGTTTCCTGCAAGGACGGGTAAGAAATGGCGTCACGCATACGACGCCATAAGGCAGGCGGGGAAAGCTGTCGGGGTGAGGATTCATCCACATATGCTCAGACACAGTTTCGCGCAATGGTATATTGAGGATAAAGGGAGAATAGAGGGTCTTCAAGTATTAATGGGTCATAAGAGGATTTCCACGACTCAGGGATATTACCACCAGCACCTAAATCTCAAGAAGCGAGCACGCAAAGCGGTAAAATTCAACATTTAAATCATACCGTATAAGAAGCGATCCAGTATATAATTACAATCGAGGTTTAAGAGACTTACTACGGTTCTCTGTTTCTGATGGGTGAAAGGTCACTGGTTCGAGTCCAGTATCGCCCACCATAACTACAGCCGAAAGTTAAAGGTTGAAAGTGTAAGGTAAAATTTATTCACCGCGGGACGAGAACCGAGGTTCGAGCTTGCCCGACGCAGTCGGGTCCAGTATCGCCCACCAGTAATACAGTTACTCGTTTCTCGTTTCTAGTAGGCTTCAGCGGGAATGACAGGCGGTACACACCCCATCATAACTGAGGGGTTATTTTTCATGGGCGAATGTTAATTTCATAATTCGAGGAAAGGGGGAGTATAATGGGAAGGCGCGGTCCGGAGAGCTTCATGAAACGGCAGAAAGAAATGAAGCGCAAGCAGAAGGCGCAGGAAAAGATGGCTCGGCGGCAGGGAAAGAGGCAGCAGCAGGTTGCTGACATTGACAAGGAACTGGTGGATACGGATAAAGGCCAAGAGGGCTTGGGGGCGGACCACAGTATCTTGTAACTACTCAGGTAGTCAGAAGCCAGGAGCCAGAATCCAGAATGGATCGCGAATAAGCTTCCAGTAGCGTGCTGACCTCTTCGAGTAACTGCATTAACCCTGAATTCTGGCTCCTGTCTCCTGAATTCTGGCTCCTGAGCAGTTACCAATCATATTCCTCATCTGCGTTCATCCTGATAGTCTGCGTCTATCTGCGTTCCAACTTTATTGCTTGGATGTTTGGCCGCAGATACCGCAGATTACCGCAGATTAACAATCATAGTAACTACTGAGGTAGTCAGAAGCCAGGATCCAGAATGGGTCGCGAATAAGCTTCCAGTAGCGTGCTGACCTCTTCGAGTAACTGCTTAACTCTGAATTCTGGCTCCTGACTCCTGAATTCTGGCTCCTGAACAGTCACAGTATCTTGTAATAGGCGGCTGTCGCATACTTGTTGATCAGCGCAGGTAAAGAGAAGGCTTAGAACTCTCATTCTTTATGGGTATGAGCGCAGCCGCGCGATGCGCTTTGCAATTGGGGTGCAAAAAAGGCGCACAAACAGAAAGCTGTCAACAAAAATAATCAACATTTTACGCATAAAGTTGCCGCGAGGCGGAAGCGGCATGATCAGGTGGTGGAAGAAAGGGGAGAGGTTCCAGGATAAATGGCAGATCGATGTGGTGGTGTGCAACTGGCGTGATGGGAGCTTGTTATGTGGATTTATCCGGTGACGAATGTATGGGCATGGTTCAGCATTTTCTTATCCAGGTCCCGATATGGTAGGATACGCCCTGAAAAATATTATGCGTTCAGAAGGGATTTTATTCCCGTGCATAAGGCGCTAAGGGGCTATGTTATACTTTTGTGTGATGTTAAAGCAGAAACCGCAGAAGCGAAAAGTGAAGGAGGGTCATATGTTGCGCGCGATTTCTTGGGTAAAACCAGCGAGTAGGTCTCTGAAGCTTGCCTGTATCCTTTTGTTGGGCACAGCGCCGCTTCTTCTCTTCCACGGTCCAGCCTATTCCCAGCTCACCCCCAGTGCCTGGCCGATGTTCCACGCCAACCTCAAGCATACGGGCCTGAGTAGCTACGCGGGACCTTCGGTGCCCGCACTCGCATGGAGCTACAAGGCGGGTGACAACGTGGATTCTTCCCCCGCCTTTGGTACGGACGGGAGAATATACGCCGGGAGCGACGATAATCTGCTCTATGCGTTTTCCTCGATGGGGGCGCTCTTGTGGACCTACGCGACCGCGGGTGGCGTCGTCTCATCCCCCGCAATCGACGCCACCGGAACAGTCTACATCGGTTCCCGGGACAATAACGTCTATGCATTCACCTCTGCGGGGGGGTTTTATTGGAGCTACCGCGGCGGCACCGCGGCGAGCGACCCAATTACCTCCTCCCCCGCGATAAGCGCGACGGGTGAAGTCTATGTCCAGACGCGCACCAGAATTCTCTCTCTCTACCCGGACGGGTTACTCGCGCGGAGCTTCAGTGTCTCCCCCGCTCCCGACCTCGGCGCCTCCTCGCCCGCCGTCGGAACCGACGGCCGGGTATACGTCGGCTTCTCCACAGGCAACAACAATTTGTACGCCGTCAATTCCAACGGCACCCTCGCGTGGAGCTATCTGACGGGTGCCGGAATCGGATCATCCCCCGCGATCGGCAACGACGGCAGCATCTACATCGGGAGCTACGACAACAACGTCTATGCGTTCAATTCGAACGGGACGGTCTGGTGGACCTACCTGACCGGGGACGATGTCTACTCATCGCCCGCGATAGATACAGTCACCGGAAGAGTCTATGTCGGATCCGGCGACAATTACTTCTACGCGTTCACCACGGGGGGGGCACTCGTGTGGACTTATCTCCCCTCTGCAGGGAACGGTTATGTAGACTCATCCCCGGCCATCGGCACGAACGGGGTGGTGTACGTGGGCGCCCAGAACGGCAGCCTTTACGCCTTCAAGACGGATGGTACGCTCAGCGGGAGCTACTCGACCAACGGCCCGATCCGGTCATCCCCGGCAATCGGCTCTGACGGGCGGGTCTGCGTGGGTTCTTTCGACAACAACCTCTACGTCCTGAGCGAGGCCCCGACCGCCACGCCGACCTACACGTCGGTACCGACTTATACGCCAACGAACACACCGGTACCGACTGATACGCCGACGAACACGCCGGTGCCGCCGACCGAGACGCCGGTACCGACTGATACGCCGACGAACACGCCGGTGCCGACCGAGACGCCGACTGAAACGCCGGTGCCGACCAACACGCCGACGAAAACGCCGACCCTGACACCTACGGAGACGCCGACTCAGACGCCGACTCAGACACCGACTCCCACGCCTACTTCTACGACTCCACAGTGGTATGACTTTACCTATACAGACTGGAATCCCGGGATCGCTCCGGCAATCGCCGCGACTCCTCCCAGCCGTCACTACGAATCCAGGGCAGTGTGGGATGGAACCCGTTTCGTAAGCATCCATGAACAGGATCGAAATCCGGGGAATTGGTCTCTTTTTGTCGCCTATTCCTCTGATGGGAAAATATGGGGTACCCCCACGCCGCTGGACATCCCCAGGGATTGGGATATAGGTCACCACGCGGTCGCCTGCAATCCTAATAATTTCCCCTCCACGGACACGATGAATGGGGCCACAGATATAAAGTTCAAGATGTGGTATACCGCGTACGGGAGTAATGACATTTTCCGCTATGCTGAATCCACCGATGGGATAACCTGGAATGCGGCTGATGAGTATCTCTATTGCCCTCCCTCCTACAAGGTCTCCGATTTCAACCCGGGTGGGCCGGGCACCACGAGAGTCATGATCAAGCCCGATGTCCTGTATCGCCCTGAGGGTTCGCCGACCTTGGACACTGTCAATCCCATGAATAACCGCTACATTTGTTACCTGGGAGCAGGGGCGGATGCCTCAGGGGGGCCGGGCTACTATGAAATGTACACCTCGCACAACGGCCTGAACTGGAAGCTCTACGCGTGGGATCAGCAGTGCCAAGCGCGGTGGACCGCCCAGCCCACGCCGCCTCCGCCCACGCCCTTCCCCACTCCCGAGGTGAGCGATATCATTACGTTCACTGGCGGCTCAGTCGACTCTTCAGGTTCGAATGTGGGCGCCCTTGAAGAGGTTTATCAGGACGGTGAGCTTCAGGGGTTTATGCTCTGGGCATACCGCTACGCCGACAGGATCTTCTCCTATTCTTCCTCCAACGGAACCGACTGGATTTGCAGGGAGGACCCGATCAATACCATAGGCACGACAAGCTCCAATTCCAGCGCCTGGAATTATCAGCGGAACTATGACTTTGATTCGGTCAGGCTTGGTGAGAGCTATTACATTTTGAGATCTGGAAGAAAAGGAAGCAGCTATTACACACTGGGCGCTGCTGTCATTAAGGGAAACATGTCCGCCGAGGTGGAGACGCCTCCCAGCCCTTCCGGGGGAGATATCACCCTCAACTATAAGCTCTACCACTGGAATGCCGAGGTATGCCCTCAGGGACTGTTCATGTACAGCACGGACGGGATAAATTATTTGAGCGCGACCGTGGGCATCGGCGGGGATGGCACTACCAATCTTCAGACAGGCATAGGCGGCTATGCGCATACCTTTGTGTGGGACTCCCAGACCGATCTCCCGAGCGGGGCAACCGGCGTCCGCTTCCGCGTTCAGCCGGTGCCGTCATCGGGTACGGGTTCATACGATACCACGGAGCCATTTGATGTTGTTCATGCCACGCCGACTCCGACTCCAACAATAACCCCGACACCATCTGCGACGCCGACGGAGACTCCGACGCCGACGCCGACGGAAACGTCCACCCCTATCGGAGGATGGTGTAGATGCCACATGGGTCTACCTATAAATCACTGCGACTACGGGTACGAGCCGGTATGCGGCGAAGGGCCCGGCTTTGATTGTCACTGTGAGGCATGGACCCCCACCCCCACGCCTACCGAGATGCCGACCGAGACGCCGACCGAAACGCCGACTGAGACGCCGACAGATACACCGACCAATACGCCTACAGAAACTCCAACGGTGACGCCGACGGAGACGCCGACTGAGACACCGACAGCGACGCCGACACTGACGCCGACTGCGACGCCGACCGAGACACCGACAGAGACGCCGACTGAGACACCGACTGAGACACCGACGATAACCCCGACGCCGACCGAGACGCCGACGCTGACGCCAACAGAGACACCAACTCAGACGCCGACGATAACACGCACGCCGACAATAACGCCCACACCGACGAAGACACCCACGCCGACACGCACGCCGACGGTGACACGCACGCCGACGGTGACACGCACGCCGACGAAGACACGCACGCCGACACGCACGCCGACAGTGACACGCACGCCGACAGTGACACGCACGCCGACAATGACACGCACGCCGACGGTGACACGCACGCCGACGAAGACACGCACGCCGACGCCGACACGCACGCCGACGCGGACGCCGACAGCGACACCGACCGCCGGCTTCGGGGGGCAGGTATGCTGGCAGTGCACGACATACCCGCAGGTGGAAGCTGTCACTGAGTGGAATTATAACGCCGGCGGCACAATCACAATCCACACGACCCTCAGCAAGAACTTCGTGGATAACACGTACGGGGTAAATGCCATAGGGTGGCCGAACGGTCACACGTTTGGCAATCTTACAGGATCGGATGAGCTGCAGCTTGCGCTGTACGACGCGTCCAATGTCAAGCGCATGGAGTTCAAGATAGATTATCTCAGTGCCAAAAGTTCGGCGCCGTCCGGTTACGGCAGCCTCGGGGTAAGCGGCGGTGACGGCAAGATGATCCTCGGAAATAAAGCGGACGTAGTCAGCGCGGTGACGTCACTGGACGACAACTTCAACGTCTTCGGTTGCGTCCTGACGGTAAACTCTCCGGAGACGGATAGCAGCTACACGCCGAACCCCGCGTGTACGGATTGGATTTATGATGTATGGTACGAGGTGACGGTGAATCTTGGGCCTTTTGCGGCTGGAGGCGGATTTGGAGAGCCGCGCGTCTCGGGCATCCATGCGAGCCCGAGCAAGGTGGGATCGAACACGTGCCCTGTTGTGGAGATTCCATGCCCGCCGACGCCGACTCCTACGCCGACCGTGACGTTGACCGAGACGCCGACCGAGACGCCGACCGAGACGCCAGTGCCGACCGAGACGCCGACCGAGACGCCGACCGAGACGCCGACCGAGACGCCGACCGAGACGCCGGTGCCGACCTTTACGCCGACTGCGCCGCCGACTCTAACGCCGGTGCCGACCTTTACGCCGACTGCGACGTCGACCAACACGCCGACGAAAACACCGACCCAGACGCCGACCAATACGCCGACGAACACGCCGGTACCAACTGATACGCCGACGGCGACACCGACGGCAACACCGATGTGCGCCATTGAGTTCAATGCCCCTGACATCAAGATCAATAGCAATCCTGCGGGGAGTTCCTATAACGGCGGGTTGATTACATGCGACAACAACGGGATCGTGTACGCGATGTTCAACAGTTCGCGCAACGCCCTCGATCCCACCCAGGAAGCCAATGCCCTTGAAGTGTATTTCAGCGGCTCAACGGACCACGGCGCCACCTGGGCAACCGACAGGAGGATTGATACGGGGCCCGGTGTCTCTGGAGTACCTGACCGCCTCCATATCTGGTCTCCCTACATCGGTTGCGATGACATCGGACGCTTCTACTGCGGGTGGATGGACGGCCGTGATTTTGATAATCCGTTGAGGCCGAACCATGGCACGGGCTGGTGGGAGGACGGCCGCTGCACCCGGACGCTGGACTATGGGGCTACATGGCTGGCAGCGGATGTCATGGTCAACGGCTGGAATGGAAACTATCCCCGCTGCGCCATGCCCGTGTCCGCAAACGACCAGAACGGCAATGCCTACGTCGTATGGTACTCCACGAAAGATCAGCCGCTCACCTACAATGAGATATTTGTCAACCGTTCCACCGATTTTGGGGCAACGTGGGGGAGTGATATTCGGATTGATACCGCTCCTCCCACCGCCAGCGAATGGTATCCGCAAGTCAAGTGCGATGAGAGCGGGCATGTGTACGTGGTATGGGTAGCGAGCAGCAGGAAGCAGATAAGGAGCAACTATTCGAGTGATTACGGAGCGAGCTGGCAGGCATCGGATATTCGCGTGGATACCGATTACACCAGCGGCCACACAAGGGGCTCTACGTCGCTCGCCTGCGACGAGAGCGGGCATGTGTATGCGGCCTGGACGGACTACAGGGATGGGGCCGAGTGGCCTGCGGCTGCGAGCAGCATATATTTCAATCGGTCCACCGATCATGGCGCAACCTGGGGCGCGGGTGATATCCGCATTGATTCAATGGGTTCGCCTCCCAAGGGCGGGCCTGAATACGGCCCCCAGATTGCCTGCACGAATGACGGGACGGTCTATATTGTATGGGAGGATAAGCGGAGCGGCGGCGAGTGGGATATCTTCTTCAATTGCTCGACGGATTATGGGGCAACATGGGAGTCGAGCAACGTGAGGTTGGACACAGGCTCTCCCGGTGCGTACCGTTCATTCCGCCCGCAGCTCGCCTGCGATGCGGGTGATGGCGTGTACGTGGTCTGGGAGGATTGGCGTGAAGGTTACCATCATATATACATGAATCACTCCTGCGACCGCGGTGCGACCTGGCTTACCTCGGATATGCGCGTGGATACCGATACCGCTGTGGCCAACGCCGAGTGGCCGAGGCTGTGCGTCAGCGACAGCGGGGCTGTCTATGTGGCGTGGGGTTACCATGAGATGAGCTGGGCTGGGGATTGCAGCGACATCCACTTCAATTATTCCGTTCCTGCAACACCTTAAAAACTTAACACTTCTTTGCAATGGAGGGGTTGCGAAGACGCAGGCAGATCAATCGGGTGCTGATCTCAAACTTAGTTGAAATTGCAAAAACAATGCACAAACAGAAAGGCTGTCAACAAGAAAATTCAGCATTTTACGCATAAAGTTATTGCGCGGCGGAAGCGGCATGATCAGGGGGGAAGAAAGGGGAGCGGTTCTAAGATAAATGGCACTTCGATTTGGTGATGCGCAACTGGCGTGATGGGAGCTGGTTATGTGGATGTATCCGGTGAGGAACGTATGGGCATGGTGCAGCATTTTTTATCTGGGTCCTGGTGCGGCAGGATACGTCCTGAAAAATATTATGCGTCCAGAAGGGATTTTATTCCCGTCCATAAGGCGCTGAGGGGTTGTGTTATAATTCTGTTGTGACGTTAAAGTGCGGAAATCGCATCAACAAAGAGTAAAGGAGGGTCACATCATGCGTCCGATTTTTTGTTTAAAACCAGCGAGTAGGTCTCTGAAGCTTGCCTGTATCCTGTTGATGGGCACAGCGCCGCTTCTCCTCTTCTACTGTCCAGCTTATTCCCAGCTCACCGCCAGTGCCTGGCCGATGTTCCACGCCAACCTTCAGCATACGGGGCAGAGTAGTAACTACTCTGGGCCTTCGGTGCCTGTACTCGCATGGAGCTACAAGGCGGGTGGCGACGTAGATTCCTCCCCCGCCATGGGTACGGACGGGCGCATATACGTCGGGAGCACCGACAACCTGCTCTATGCGTATTCCTCGACTGGCACGCTTGTGTGGACTTACAAGACTGCGAGCGAGGTCGTATCCATCCCCGCGATTGACGCCACGGGAACAGTCTACATCGGTTCCAAGGACAATAATGTCTATGCATTTACTTCGGCGGGGGGTTTTTATTGGAGCTACCTCGGGGACGACGCGATTATTTCCTCCCCCGCGATCAGCACGGCGGGTAAAATCTATGTCCAGGCGCGCAGCACAATTCTCTCTCTCTACCCGGACGGGTTACGCGCGTGGACTTATATTGTCTCCGGTTCTCCCACCCTCGGCGCTTCCTCGCCCGCCGTCGGAGCCGATGGCCGGATATACGTCGGCATCAACGGCATCAACAGCTTGTACGCCATCAATTCCAACGGCACCCTCGTGTGGACCTATCTGACGGGTGGCGCAATCCAGTCATCACCCGCGATCGGCTACGATGGAATCATTTTCATCGGTTCCTACGACAACAAAGTCTATGCATTCAATTCGAACGGGACGATCTCCTGGACCTACCTGACCGGGGACGATATCTACTCGTCGCCCGCGATAGATTCAGCCGGAAGAGTCTATGTTGGATCCAGAGACAATAACCTCTATGAGTTCAACTACTACACGGGCGCGCTGGAGTGGAGCTATCTCGACGGGCTCTATATAGACTCATCCCCGGCCATCGGCACGAACGGGGTAGTGTACGTGGGCACCCAGAATGGCGGGCTGTACGCGCTCGCAGCGAACGGATCTCTCGGGTGGAGCTACTTGACCGGGGGCCCGATCGAATACTCATCCCCGGCGATCGGCTCTGACGGGCGGGTCTACGTGGGTTCTCTTGACAACAATTTCTACGTCCTGAAGGAAGCCCCGACCGCGACGCCGACACTGACGCCGACGCCGACCATCACACCATCGCCGACGATCACGCCGACAGAGACGCCGGTGCCGACCTTGACGCCGACCGAGACGCCTACTGAGACGCCGGTGCCGACCGAGACGCCGACCGAGACGCCGGTGCCGACCGAGACGCCGACCGAGACGCCGGTGCCGACCCTGACGCCGACCGAGACGCCGACCGAGACACCG
>Ga0315281_10009079_pt1 | contig 13826 bp, 11 predicted proteins | sample YL17G07_0_MG_FD_204540 | JGI IMG/M metagenome (GOLD analysis project Ga0315281, IMG submission 204540) | Sediment microbial communities from Yellowstone Lake, YNP, Wyoming, USA - YL17G07_0 | ecosystem: Environmental > Aquatic > Freshwater > Lake > Sediment | place: USA: Wyoming | collected...
GAGCGAGGCAAAATCAGATCGTCCCGACTGCCGAAGGCCATAGTCGAAGACGCTATTGCTGAGGCAGAGGGGCGATATGATGAAGCCGCAGCCGGCCGAAGCCCTGATGAATTTATGAAAGTGGCCGCGTCGCCCGCCTGCCAGAACTTCTGCATGGCGCAGCCTACCCAGTACGACGTCGTCTATCGAGGGATGAAAATCGCCGGCGCCGCGCAAAGAAAAAGGAAGCAAGGATATCTTCATCAGGGGACGATCTCCCTCTCCCTTCCCCACATCGACCTGTTGAACGACGTCCTCCTATCAAAAAAAGAGGTGGTCCAGGCGATGCTCAAAACTACCTTTTCACCTCTCGGGCGCGCTTGGGAGCCGAAGGCCTTGAACGAATCGCGCACTGCCATCGAGAAGCTTCTCGCTAAAGAATTCATGGAAAAATTGTAACTCCCCGAATATACTGTATCCACGATGTCAAAACCGAAGACTGCCATAACACCCGCGCGCGCTGAAAACTATGCCGAATGGTACCAAAGCGTCTTGAAGGCCGCCGATCTCTCCGAGCACTCGCCCGTACGCGGCTGCATGGTGATCAAGCCCTGGGGCTATTCCATTTGGGAAAATATCCAGCGCAATTTGGACGCTAAGTTCAAAGAAACAGGCCATCTCAATGCATATTTTCCTCTTTTTATCCCTCTCAGCTTTATGGAAAAGGAAGCGCAGCACGTCGAAGGGTTTGCCAAAGAATGCGCCGTCGTCACCCACCACCGGTTGGAAAAAGGGAAAGACGGCAAGCTCGTTCCCGCCGGAGAGTTGGAAGAGCCCCTCATCGTTCGCCCCACCTCTGAGATGATCATCGGCCATAGTTTCGCGAAATGGATCGAGTCGTATCGAGATCTCCCCCTCCTGATCAACCAATGGTGCAACGTCGTCCGCTGGGAAATGCGCACCCGGATGTTCCTCCGGACCGCCGAATTCCTTTGGCAAGAGGGACATACCGCTCATGCGACCCGCGAAGAGGCCGAAATTGAAACGAAGCAGATGCTGCAAGTCTATTCCGATTTTGCCCACGATTACCTCGCAATCCCGGTGATCCGCGGGGAGAAGACCGCAAGCGAGAGGTTCCCCGGCGCCGTCAATACCTACTCGATCGAAGCGATGATGCAGGATAAAAAAGCGCTCCAAGGTGGCACAGCTCATTTTCTTGGACAGAATTTTGCAAAATCTTGCGGGATCCAGTTCCAGAGTATTTCAGGTGAGAGGGAATTTGCTTGGACCACCTCTTGGGGCGTGACGACCCGCCTGATCGGCGCCCTTGTGATGGTCCACAGCGACGACGACGGCCTTGTCATGCCCCCCCGCATCGCCTCCGCCCAGGTCGTCATCGTTCCTATCGTTCACAATGCGGAGCTCAAGGATTCGATCATGACCTATTGCGAGCGGCTTAAGACAGAACTGAGCGCCGTTTCTTACGATGGGCAGCCCATGAAAGTCCTCCTCGACGCCCGCGATTTAAGAGGCGGGGAGAAGAGCTGGTCCTGGATCAAAAAAGGGGTTCCCATCCGCCTCGAGATCGGGCCTCGAGAAGTCGAATCGGGCGAACTCCGCATCTCCCGCCGCGATAAACCCCATCGAGAGACGATTTCGTGTACTCGAGCCGAAATCATCCATCGCCTGCCCGAGGTCCTCAGCGACATTCAGAAGAATCTTTTGGCAAAGGCCACCCAGTTCCGAGAAGAGAATACCGTAAAAATTGACAAGAAGAGCGATTTCGACGATTTCTTTAAAGGAAGGGAAGAGGAGATCAGCGGCGGATTTGCCCTTTGCCATTGGAATGGCGATCCTGCCATCGAGGCAAAGGTGAAAGCGGAGTGCAACGCCACTATCCGCTGCATCCCTCTCCACATGCCTGCCGAGGAAGGACGGTGCCTCTTCACAGGGGACAAAAGCCCCCGCCGCGTGCTGTTTGCCAAGGCCTATTGATCAAAGATTTTTGACTTCGAAATATTCCTCGATCCATTGTCTCCAAGGATAACAGGTGACATGATCAAATTTCTTCATGAAACGGTCTTGACTTAAGACAATCGCCTCGCACCCTTCCATGTCTTTTGTAATTTTAATATAGGCTCCAATATCGTGTTCATCAACGATCTCGGAACTTTTGATCTCGATACAGAGCAGTGATTGTCCGGGTCTTTCAACAATTAAATCTATTTCAACATCGTTGACAGTGCGGAGAAAAGAAAAACGGTAATCGGGTTGAAAATAGTTCCCTAAACGAATAAATTCTAACAAGATAAAATGTTCAAAGGCCTCTCCATATGCGCTCGTTTTTGGGGTTAAGGAAACGGAGAGTCTTCTTGTGAGCGCCCTAACGACGCCGGGATCAAAAAAATAAAATTTGGGCTTCTCAACCAATCGTTTACGGAAAGAGTTATGAAATGACTCTAAGAAAAAGCCAATCATCGTATCTTCTAAGATCGAAAAGTATTCTTTAATCGTCTTGTCATCTACGCCAACATCTTTGGCAATATTGGCATAGTTAATGATTTTCCCATTGCATTGCGCGGCTACTTCAAGAAAACGGCGGAAAGGGGGCAATTTCCGAATGACATGTTCATTCCAGATCTCTTCCTTAAGATAAGTGTCTACATAGGAACGTAAAAATTCCCCTTTTCCTAAATCGTCGTTGAAATTGAAAATTTTGGGTAGAGTTCCCCAATGCAGAGCCTTGTCTAAATCAAATTGATCCTTCAACTCGAAACACGACAACGTATACAAATGGTATACGAACGCTCGACCTGCCAATAAATTCGCACCCCCGTGTTTTAATTTGCGCGCGCTGGATCCAGTGAGAATAAAGATCTTATCTGTCTCTTCAATTAAACGATGAACCTCATCCAATAATTTTGGTACTTTTTGGATCTCATCCACAACAACATAAGGAATTTCTTTTGGAAGGGCCTTCACGATGGCGTAAAGTTCGCTGGGATTGCGATCAAACCGATCTTCGACAGATGTATCTAAAAGGTCCAACCAAAGGCATTGATTGGGGTCAAACCTTTCTTTCAACAGGGTGCTTTTGCCTGTGCCGCGCGGGCCAAAGAGAAAAAAACTGTGTTGAGAAGAAAAACGCCTAAACCGTGAAAACATACCATACTCCGGATTTGCCTGATATTTACGGATTATACTCCGGAAAGCTAACAAAAATCAAGTTTTTTTGTGCGTTTATCGGAGCATACTCCGGATTTGCCTGGCATTTTCGGAGGCACCATCAATAAATTCCTTGCAAAACTCCCATCTACTGTCTAGGACGTTCCCCGAACAAGGAGTCCATCATGGATAAAGAGCCAGTTGAGAATGATTCTTAGGAAAAATGCTGGCCCTCAAACAGTGCATCTGATAATCTGACGCTCTTTTCTTGAAGGCTCGTCTCATGCTGGAGTTCTTTCGCAAATATCAACGATTCTTCTTCATCTTCATCACGGCGATGGTCGTCGCCTCGTTTTCCTTTTTTGGAACCTTTAGCACCTTCATCAATGATGAGGTCAAGGTAGATTTGGTCATTGGAGAGGCGGTCGATGGATCGCCCATCAAACTCTCCGAACTGCAGAACCTCTGCCGCTTCCTATCCACCGATAGAGACGATGTCTCGGCGAGTCCCAACGTGATCCCAAATTTTTGCAACGACGGCGTGATCCGGCACGATCTATTCCGCACAGGATTGGCCGACATCTTGGCCGCCTCTTATTTCGAACCGCTGAAAGAGGAGTTCGATCGCCGCCTGGAAAAAGTAAAAAAGTTCCGCCCCTATATGCATCCGGACGTGTCTTCATTGAATGTCAGGGCCATATGGGAGCGCTACATGCCCTCCCTGATCCGCGAATTGGAAGCTGTGCAAGTGCAAGAAACAGCCTCCCTCAGCACTTTCACCCATCTGTCTCGCCTCTATCTTCAGCAAAGTTACTGCCCTCCCGAGTTTTTGCGTCGCGTTTTGATGCACCACCATCGCGATCCCAGGCTCCAATACGAAGACTTTTCTCTGTTCGGATTCCATTCTTTGTCCGATTGGTTCGGTAAAGATTTTATCGATTTGGCTGCTGCGTTCATTTTGAATGGAGCGAGAGCAGCGGAGCAGAGGGGATATCGGGTCTCTTTAGAGGAGGCAAAAGGGGACTTGCTCCGCAATTTCAACGCGAGCATGCAGCGCTTGAGCGAGATGAAAAACAAGCCCGATCTGACCTTTCGGTACCATCTCAGGATGCTTGGATTCGATGAGAAAGGCGCAGCCGAAGTGTGGAGGACAGTCCTCCTTTTTCGCCGCTATTTCCATGGCGTGGGCGCTGCGGCGTTTGTCGACCGTTTGCCCTACCGAGGCTTTGCTTCGTACGCCCTGGAAAAAGCCCTCGTTCAATTGTACCAATTGCCCCCCTCTCTCCGATTCAAGAGTGTTCAAGATCTCATCGAATTCCAAGTCTATCTGAAAGCCATTTCACAGGGAAAAGATCCCCTGGCAATTCCCTCTTCTTTTCTTCCGTTGGATGAAATTGAAATGAAAAATCCCGAATTGGTCCAAAGCGTATATCGGGCGAAAGTCGCCGAGATCTCTAAGGGAGAAGTTGGGTTGAAAGTCCCTGTCAAAGAACTTTGGGATTGGCAGCTCGACGACAAGAACTGGGCAGAGCTCAAGAAGAAATTTTCATTCCTTCCCAACTCTACAAATCGGGATGAGAGATTCCAAGCTCTGGAGAAGCTCGATTTCCAGAATAGAGCCCAGCTCGATCGGTATTCTCGACTGCAGTGGGTCGATCTCCACCCTGCATGGATCGACGATGGTTTAGCTGCCGCTCAATCCGGAGAAAAGACCATCTCCGTTTCGAAGGATTGGATCTCTTTGGACAAGGTAGAGAAAAGCCAGGAACTCACTGCCCTTTTAGAAAAAGCTTCCTCCGGCGACGAGGCAGCGAAGGGGGCCTTAAGCCGATACTCCGGCGACGCCAAAACATATTATCGGATCGAAAATGTGAGACAAGTCTCCAGCCGCCATCTCCTCACGCTCGAAGAGGCAAAGGCAAATGGAGCGATTGCTCTGGCTGCGGATCGATCCCTTGAAGCCGAATATACGAAGCTGCGGAGCCAAAACCCCTCCAAATTCCAAGAGAAGCCGTTTGCTTCTGTCAAGGAAGAGGTGGCGAGGTTGGTTTTCGCCGACGTATTCAAGGCCATGGGGGGAGTTCCTGCCCGTCGGCTGGAGGCCTACACAAAAGAGGCGCTCGCTTCGCTACAAATAAATCCCGAGGATCCGCAAATCCTGAAAGGTTCAGGCGACCCGATTGTCGAGCAGTTCAAATTCGAGAGAAAACAATGCGAAATCCAGCGCACAACGCAGGAGGAATGGATGAAAGAACAAGCCTTTCTCATGGTTCCGAAGCAATGGTCTTCCGTTCATTTTCCAGATGATGGGGATATCGCATTCTTCTATTTTGAGGAGAAGAAGACCCATCAGGAGCCGATTTTCGAGCAGATGGCCTTTGGCAAGGAGACCCTTGCTGCGGATGCCCAGCGGTATCTCGCTGAGCGGCTTTTGGAAGTGTGCAAGAAAAAACAAGTGATCACCATTCCTATTCAAAGAGAAAAAGAATGAGCCTATTCGACGATTTACCCTCCCTTTCCCCCGTACAATTTTTCGGAATCTCTTCCGATTGCTTTTACATCCGCGGTTCATTGAAACCCGATAAGAACTTTCTTCTTCCCTCCACCTCCGAACTGCTGGCTGAAGAGCCCTTCGCTGACGTTTATGCCGGCTGGAATGTGGAGAAACTGGCGTTTCTTGTCTATGTCCGCACCCCCTTCCAGAAGATCGAGGAGAGCGATTTCCGAAAAGGAGACAGTATCGAGATCTTCATCGACACGCGGGACCTGAAGTCGAAGGGCGCTGTTTCCCGTTTTTGCCATCACTTTGTCTTTTTCCCCGCGCAAATGCAAAATTTCTGTGGGCGCGAAGTGACCCGTTTCCGCGAGGGCGACATGCATCGCCTCTGCCATCCCGAGGACCTCCAAGCGATCCCCCACATCGAAGAAAATTCCTATCGGATGCTCATCGAGATTCCCGCTCATTGCCTCCACGGGTATGACCCGCTCAGTTTTTCTCGCCTTGGCTTCACCTACAGAATCAATCGAGCAGGCGGCCCCCCGCAGCACTTCGCTGTTTCTTCCGAAGAGTATGCGATCGAGCAGCATCCCTCCACCTGGGGCACCCTGAAACTCCAGCGGGAGTGACACCATGCGCTATTCCGAATCCCATGAATGGATCTCTATCAACGGCAAGATCGGGATTGTCGGGATTACCGACTATGCGCAAAAAGAGCTGGGTGAAATCGTATATATCGAGCTTCCCAAGGTGGGACAAAAGATCAAAGCCGGCGGGGAGGTTTGCGTCCTCGAGTCGACCAAGGCAGCTGCCGATATCTATTCACCTGTTTCCGGAACCATCGTCGCCGTGAACGAAGCGCTCCGCAAGGCCCCCTCTTGCCTGAACCAGGCCGCCGAAACCACCGGATGGCTGCTGCGCATCGAACTCTCCAATCCCACCGAATTGGACCATCTCATGTCCCGCGAGCAGTACCTCAGCCAAGTGGGTGGGTGATTCTCTTGTAGAAGATTCAATTTTTGAATAGATCGGAGTGAGTTCCGGTTCGGACGAATGTGATGTCATTGTTTTTGACACGATAGATTAACAGCCAGTCGGGTTCTACATGACACTCCCGATGATTTATGTAATCCCCGCCCAATTTATGGTCTTTGAACTTGGAGTCAAGAGGTTCCTCGTTTGCTAGCTTTGCCATGATCGTCTTGATCTTCGACACGTCCCTGCCCCGTTTCTCCGCTAGCTTGAGGTCTCTTTTAAATTGAGTTGACCTGTTTGCAAAGAGCATTAGATGCCGAGATCATCAAAAAGGTCTTTGAGTGTATCGAACTTCTTGATTCCTTTCCCTGTTTCTGACTGCTTAATAGCCTTCAGGGTGACCTTATTCGGCTTCCTGTGCATGAACTCTTCAACACTCATCAGGACAAGCCCTTTCATCGTGGTGCCAAACATGGAAGCCGCCATCTTTAAACGCTTATGATCTATCCTTGGCAGATCAATCGTTAACCTAGAAGTTTTGGTCGCCATCCTTTCCTCCGATTTTGGAATTTTACCACAGAATACCACAGAATACAGAAACACGGAAGCTCTGTTTCGGGGCACATTGCGGACAATCCGATTGTAGAAGATTAAATTTTGATTTAGAATGCCAGGCATAGCATTGGTCGGGCTGTGTCATTTCGCAAATACTTGAAATTCGCGGGTCCCCTTCTCCTTTGCGCTCTTTTTTGGAAGCCGTTAGCTTTGACGGGGATCGGCGCAATCGCAAAACTCTACCTCTATTCACAAAAGGGGTGGAAACTCACCTATTCATCTTTGGAGTGGACCGACAAGGGGATCGCCTTCGCGGATCTCGCCTTGACGGACGAAGTCGGTTGTTCCCTCAAAGCGGCGCGGGCTGTTGCTTCAATTCGGAATAAGCATCTCGACATCGAAAGACCTTGGCTGGCCTTGACGGATGAGCCAAAGTGGAAGAGCGCCGCCGCCGATTGGACGGTTTCTTTGCGGGAAGGGATTTTGGAAGGCGAGGGGATCGAGAAGGGCCGTTTTTCCTTGGAGACCAACCATCTGGGCCAACATCTGACGATCGATTGGGAGGATGGGGGGATCATTGTCGATGCTTGCACTACGGCGGAAGGGATCGCTACCAATGTAGCTTTGAACCATGTGGACCCCCGTTATTTGCGCCGGTGGACGGGGGATCGATGGAGTGGGCGTTTGCAGGGACGTATTCATTGGGTGGGGAAGACCTGCGGAGGGCATCTCGAGGGCACAGAAATTCGGTACGAAGGAATCTGCGATGGGTTGCAAGGGACGATCGATTGGGAAGGGCCCTTGGATTGGCAGGCCGCTTTGAACGAGGGGCGCCTTCGGGTGGCCCTGACCGGTGGAGCCGTACATCTCGATCGGTCCGAATTGAAGAAGATCCATGGGGAATTGAGTTATCAGGGCGAAGCGGGTGCGAAATGGGATCTCAGAGATGAGACGCTCCAGTGGGAGGGGCGGACTTTTTTCCATAGTTTGCAAGAGCGGTGGATCGAGACGGAAATGCGCTGCGGCGGGGCCGTCGTGTCTCTGACCGGACGGGAGGCGCAAGAGGCTCGTCAATGGGAAGGGCGCTGGACTGACGTCAGGCCCGATTTTGCTCGATGGATCCAGGATATCGCTTCCGTTTTTGGGATGAAGACCGAGTGGTCCTTTTTAGAAGGCGCTCTCAGCGGGTCGGCTCGCTTCACAGAATCGGAGGGGCAGATCCTGTCCTGGGAAGTACCCGCGTTTCATGCAGAGAAACTCCTCGTCAGCAGCGGCGCCCTTGTTTTCGGGTGCGAGGAAGCGAAGTGCAAAGAAGGGGTTTATTCTCTTCAGGGAGGTCATTTTTCATTCTCCTTGCCGAATCAGAAATCAGTCACGGGTTCGGGTTGGAAGGGGCAGGGGGAATCATTCGATGGAAATTTCGAGGGGTTTGAGACGGCGTTGTCGCTCCGAGGAGGAGTCGATCAATTTCAGGGGACCGTTTCTGCGAAGGGTCCGTGGAGTGGGGCGTGCGCATTCGAAGGGGACTGGGACGGAGACTGTTGCCATCTCCTCGTCAATGATGGAAATATCGGAGATTTCCGTTTTAGCGGAAGGGGGTCTCTAGATAGGAATCTCAATTTCTCGTGGGACTCGGATCGATTCGTCGGGCCTTTAGACCGGATATTGAAAATCATCCGTTCAGACGTCCCTTTGAAGGGGCGGATCGAGTCGATGGGGCATGGTTTCTCCGTCCAGGGGTCTTTACAATCATGGGAGCCAGTTGCAAAACCCCAATTTCGGCCCAAATCCGCCCTTTTGCCGCCACTCCCGGTCCCGGCGCAAATTGCCTATGCCCAGTCGGATATGCCAATTTGCGCCGAGCGCGGGCTGGCGCCAAAATCATCGGATTTGTGCAAGAAAGCGGGTTTTGCAACTGGCTCATGGGACTGGTCTCTAGAGGCGCGCATCACGGAGGGGTGTATGCCCCTTTTCGCGTCCGCGCATTTGGAAAATCTGGGACTAGAACTGGAGGCCAATGCAAGGGGCTTTTCCTGTTACAATGCGAGGGGAATCTTCTCCTGGGGAAAAAAATTCCCCTTTTATTGCCCCATTTTGGAGACGAATGGCTCTTTCGATGTGAGAGTAGAGGGGGCAATCTGGGACTACATGCGTTTGGCCGGCAGATGTCGAGAGGGGGATGTGGCCCTCGATCCGAAAAAAAGTCATTTGTTGGGGGTTCCGATTTCTCACGGCCATTGCCAGATCGTGGATGGGGGATTGGAGAACTTGCAACTCTTGTCCTCTCTTCCTTGGAAGACGTTTGCGTCCTTTTTCAACATCCCTTCCCTCATTGACGGAGGCGCTTCGTTCTCCGTTTCTTTTGATAAGAGCCAGGGGGCGATAGTTGAGGTTCTTGGGAGTGACTTAGAATGGGACAAGCAGCCGATCGATCTGATGTGCCGATTCAGGCATGCCGGGGTCCCCACCGACGCCTCGTCGGGAGGGGTGAAGACCGGGGGCGCGCGCTGGAGGCTGGAGGGGTCTCGCATCGGAGATTTTTCTCTTGAGGGATTGTTCCTTTTGGACCCTTCCGGGATCCGCCTTGAAAAAGGAAAAGGAAAATGGAGAGAGGAACTGGAGGCGGAGTTTGAAGCCCGTTTCGACTCGCTGCAGAAATGGGGAGTCAACCTCTCTCACGTGCGCCTTAATTTGAACGGGATCAGCCCTTTGACCTCCCGCTTTGGCTGGCCTCTGGAAAAAATCGAGGGGATCTTAGAAGGGACCGGGGTATTGAGTTGGGAGGGAAAGCTCGAAGCGGACTTCGATTTTTCTGCCTCCGCCTTGAAGGCCGGATCGTTGATTGTAGAGAATCGGACCCCCCTGCACCTCTACTACTCTTCGGAAAAAGGGGTCCTTTTCCGCGGTCTTGATTTGGGCGTATTGAAGCCCGATCTCGAGCTCCCATGGGTCGATTGTAAAATCGGCCTTATGCAATACGATAGAGAAAGGGCGCTATGGATCTTGACCCATTCTCATTTCCATTTGCCTGCCGATTTTTTTGCGATGATCAAAAAGCGCCCTTCGTTTTTGGATGGCATCCCCTTGCCCCAAGAGCTCGATTGCATCGCCGATATTGCATGCTCCGCCGATTTCTCTAGCTTTGTCTGTACGATGAAAGAAGGGTTCATCCCCTTCAAAGGAGAGATGCGGCATATCCAAAATCTCCATCTTTTCTGGGATCCCAAAATCTGCACGGCGAATTTTGATCTTTTTTATCAGTCCCAATTGCTGAAATTCGGCCTCACCGTTGACTTGCAGCCTCGGATCGCGGGGCGCCTTACGATCCAGGATGAAGTCTCGATCGATTGGACCTACGAGGATCAGTTTTCGGTGCAGGCCATCGAAGGAACCTTTGCGGGGATGGACATTTCCTTTCACCCGGAAGGGGAAACGCTGATCGGCAGCGCGCGGATCGATTTTAACGCCTTATCTGAGATGATCCCCCCTCGGATCGCTCAGGTATTCCGCGATCTCAAAATGGGGAAAGGCTATGAGCTGATGGGGAGGATGCGCATAGGCAAGGAAGGGGTCTCGTTCAAAGGAATATTGAGCGGCAAGCAGCTCGAACTCTTCGATTATCAATTGAGAACGCTGCTCGGTCAAGTGGAAATCACCCCCTCTCAGGTGCGGATCTATGATGTGAAGATCAGCGATTCGGCAGGCCAGATGCAAATCGATGAAATCCTCGCCAAGCAAGAGGAGATTGCTCCGTGGACCCTCTCCATTCCCCACCTGACGATCTCGGAACTGAGGCCGAGCCTGATCCAAAAGCTCGGAAAGCCGCCCGGTACCATCAGCCCCCTCGTCGTGAGACAGCTGAAGATCGATGATTTTAAAGGGTTATTGGAAGACAGCAAGACCTACACGGCTAAAGGAGAACTCCATTTCATCAATTCATACAAAAGAGAGCACACGGTCTTCGATATCCCCTCCGATGTCCTCAGTCGCATTGTTGGGATCGATCTCGACCTATTGATACCGGTTTGCGGCACCCTCCGCTATGAGCTGAAGGACGGCTTTTTCCATCTCAATGAGCTCATCTCCGCCTTCAGCGAGAATAAGCGCTCCGAATTCTTCCTCGTTAAAACAGAAAATGCCCCCACAGTGGCCCTCGACGGGAATCTCAATATTTTGATCAAGATGAAGCAGTTCGTCCTCTTCAAATTCACCGAGTCGTTTGTCATCTCGATCGACGGCAAGCTCGACGATCCTTCCTACCATCTCCAGAAGAAACGGCGCTTCCTAGGCCTGGAAATTTGATGAAGAGTGACAGGATAAGCAAGATCGCTTCGCGGCAGGATGCACAGGATAAATTGATTATTTTCTTATCCTGTATATCTTGCCGGCGCCTCGACGATCATCTAAATCCTGTATTTTTCGCCTTTACAGGTATCCTGGAACTCTGATGATTCCCATTTTCCAGACGTGGATTGAAGCGATCTTCCCCCCCCTTTGCGCTGTTTGCAAGGAGAGATGCGAAACGAAGCTCTTCTGTCCTTTGTGCTGGGAGCAGTGCGCTCCTCCCGATCCTGCGGACAAGTGTCCTCATTGCTTCGCAGAATCGGAAGGGATGTGCAAGGAGTGCAAAACCAATCCCCGCCTCTCGTTTTCAAGGGCCGCCGTGTTCGAACCCTCGCCGCCCACCTTTTATTTGGCGCGAAAAATGCCCGATCTACTCCCCTCCTTCGCCGTGCTGCAATGGATCCAGCTCGATTGGCCCCTCCCTGACGCAGTCGTTCCGATGCGAGGCGCGAAGGGGCTGGCCCTCGCGTTCGCTGAAATGATCGACCGACCTTTCGCCCCCGTATTGAAAGATCCCGAGGCGGTCGAAGAAGATCAAACCCTGCTATTGATCGACGCGCACAGCGGGATCGAAGAGGCCGATGCTGCCATCTCGCTTCTCGCCGAGGCTTTCCCAAAAAAGAGTTTTCTATTAAGTTTGTTTCCTTATGGCATTCGTGATTCTTAGTTTGATCCTCCTTGGCGTGGCGCTTTACTTAGGGACGCATATCGTTCCCGAGCAGGAGGTGTGGATCGTGCAGAGGTTGGGAAAATTCCTTCGCCGCCTTGAACCAGGCCCCAATTGGATCGTCCCCTTCGCCGATATCGTCGCCTACCGCCACTCGCTCAAAGAAGAATCGATCTTTGTGCCGGAGCAGACCGCGATCACGCAAGACAACGTCAGCGTGACTCTCGACGGGATCGTCTATATCAGGATCGTCGATCCGGTCGCCGCTTCCTACGGAATCAAAGATCCCTTCCTAGCTGTTACGCAGCTTGTCCAGACGACGATGCGGTCCGAAATCGGAACGCTGCCCCTCGATCAGACATTCGAGGAGAGGGAATCGCTCAACCGAAAGATCGTCGAGGCGATCAACCTCGCAGCCATTTCCTGGGGCATCCAGTGCCTCCGCTATGAGATCAAGGATATCAAAATGCCCGAAGACATCCGGAAGGCGATGGAGCTCCAAATGACCGCCGAGCGGCACAAGCGGGCCCGGATTTTGGAGTCGGAGGGGCTCAGGCAATCGCAGATCAACGAGTCGGAAGGGCAGAAGCAGGCGCAGATCAATATTGGGGAGGCAGCGCAAATCGACCGGATCAACCGGGCGAAGGGGGAATCTGAGGCGATCGAACTTCTCTCTCAGGCCACAGCCCACGGCATCGAGAGGGTCGCTCTGTCTCTCAACCAAGTCGGCGGAGAGCGGGCAGCTGCTTTACAGGTTGCCGAAAAGTACATCGAAGCGTTTAGGCAATTAGCAAAAGAGGGCAATACGCTCATATTGCCCTCCAACATCCAGCACCCCGGGACGATGGTCGCCGAGGCGCTTGCGATTTACGATCACATCAAGAGAAAGTCTCCGGTGACGGAGCTCTCTCAAGTAATCAAGTGATTAATACCCAAAGCCGAAGGAAATCTCGGCGATCGGCGCTTTTTCGAAAAAGTCTGCATTGCCGCTCCAATCCTTGATGATCAGGTTTTTCGCTGCAATGGCTGGCTGGCTCACATCGAGCTGGACGAAGCTACGGACATCGGCATTTCGGTTCATCTCATAGCCGACCGTTGCGCTAGGAATCAGTCCTGTGAACTCAGCCCCGTCCTTGTTTCTCAGTCCGCCGAAAGCAAGACCTGCCCCTGCATAGAGACTGCTGTGTTTTGCAGGAGAGAGATAGTGGAGATAGGAAGCTTTTGGCAGGGTGTAGAAATAGGTAGAGGCATTTTCCCCTTTCGCCCATTGTCCGCGGGTATAGTTCGCAGACACGTCTACTGCGCCGTCGCCGGTGCTGATGCGGTGTCCAACCCCGAGACCAGGAACGATATGAACCGAATTGGTTGTTGGCACCGTATCGGTCACGCCCATCCGGAGATAAGTGAACGATTTGGCTGCAGAGGAGATCTTTTCTCCGGCGGCGATCTTTTTCTCCATAGGGAGATCGTTCGCAGAGAAGGAATGCGATTGTGTTGGCTCATTGGCAAATGCCACAGCTGCGGCAGCGATGAGAATTGCGGTTGCGATTTTCTTTTTCATATTTCCTCCATTTAATTAGGAATGACCATTATCTAGCCGCATTCCGAATTTACGCAACTTAAAAGATTTTTATTACGTGTCAC
>Ga0315281_10009080_pt1 | contig 13823 bp, 13 predicted proteins | sample YL17G07_0_MG_FD_204540 | JGI IMG/M metagenome (GOLD analysis project Ga0315281, IMG submission 204540) | Sediment microbial communities from Yellowstone Lake, YNP, Wyoming, USA - YL17G07_0 | ecosystem: Environmental > Aquatic > Freshwater > Lake > Sediment | place: USA: Wyoming | collected...
TTTCCGCCGTATCCTTGACGATTCCGGCCCACCCGGTCTTCATGCGCTCGGCGGGTGCCGACACCGAAAGGCCCGCGACCAGCGCGCCGGTGTCGTCTCGCACGGCCGCGCCGATGCAGCGCACGCCGAGTTCGGCCTCCTCGTTGTCCAGCGCGTAGCCCTGTTTCCTGACGCGGTCGAGCTCCTTCTCCAGGGCCGCCACGCTGGTGAGCGTATTTTTCGTGTAGGCGGGCAGCCGGGTGCGCCCGGCGTAGGCGCGCAACTCCTCCGGGCCGTCATCCATCAGGAACAGTTTGCCGACCGCGGTGATGTGCAGGGGCGCCCTCGCGCCGACGATATTCACCACGCGCATCATTGCGCGGCCGGCGGAGGTGCGCTCGACGTAGACGATCTCGTCGTCGTGGCGCACCGAGAGATTGACCGCCTCGGCGGTTGCGGCGTGCAGCTGGCGCATGAACGGCAGCGCATGCTCGCGGACCGAGATGCGGGCCTTGACGAGATTGCCGAGTTCGAGCAGGCGGATGCCGAGCCGGTAGTTTCCCTGGTCGATCCGCTCGGCCAGGCGGTCGTGGACGAGGGCGGTAAGGATGCGGTGTGCAGTCGAAGGATGCAGGTTGGTCGCCTGCGCGAGCTGCTTCAGGGTGACGGCCTCTGCGTGCCCGGCGAGCGCGTCGAGCAGGCGCGTCATGCGCTCGATCACCTGGATCGAATTCTTGGATTCGGATGTCGCCACGGCGGGCCTGCCTGAAATGACCGAGCGCTGGAATTCTACACGTCCATGCGGGAAAGGGGCGCTGGCGGCCGAAACCGCCGTGTTATGATTTCCGCCGATCCAATCCATCAACAATTGCGTTTTCCCGCCATTGCCCATGCGCGTCGGCCTGTTCGTTACCTGCCTGGTGGATATGATGCGGCCCTCGATCGGCATGGCCGCGTTGAAGCTGCTCGAAGGTGCGGGCTACGAGGTGGTGGTACCGGCAACGCAGACCTGCTGCGGCCAGCCGGGCTACAACTCGGGCGAGCGCAAGTCGGCGCGCGCGCTCGCAGAGAAGGTGCTCGGGGAATTCGAGGGCTGTGATTACCTGGTCGCGCCCTCGGGCTCCTGCAGCGGCATGATACGAACCCATTATCCGGACCTGTTCCGCGGGGAGCCGGTGCTCGCAGCGCGCATCGAGCGCCTCGCCGCAAAGACCTATGAGCTCACGGACTTTCTTGTCAACGTGGCGAAGGTGAAGCAGGTGCCCGGAACCTTCGAGGGCACCGTGACCTACCATGATTCGTGCTCGGGCCTGCGCGAGATGGGTGTGAAGACGCAGCCGCGCGAGCTGCTCGCCAAGGTCCCAGGGCTCACGCTCAAGGAAATGCGGGACAGCGAGACCTGCTGCGGCTTCGGCGGCACCTTCGTGGTGAAGATGGACGAGATCTCGGCGCGCATGGTCGAGGACAAGTGCAAGAACATCGAGGCGAACGGCGCATCGGCCGTGGTGCTGGGTGACCTGGGCTGCATACTCAACATCGAGGGGCGCCTCCGGAAGCGCGGCGACAGCAGGACGCAGGTGCTGCACATCGCCGAGGTGCTGGCCGGCAAGGACGAAGCCTGACATGCAAAACCAGGCCATGCACTTCAAGGCCCGCGCCGGCGCGGCGCTCGCGAACGCGGGCCTGCAGCGCGGCCTGTCGAAGGTGGACGGCTTCGCCGCCAAGCGGGCCGTGGCCATTCGCGAGCTCGACGATCTGGAGGGGCTGAGGACCGAGGCCGCGGCCATCCGAGACCGCGCTCTTGCCGATCTGGATGTCTGGATCGAAGCCTTCGAGCGCGAGGCGACACGGCGGGGCGCGACCGTGCTGTACGCGGAGACCGGCGAAGACGTGTCCAAGCTCGTCATCGGGATCTGCCGCCGGCACGGCCTGACCAAGGCCATCAAGTCCAAATCGATGCTCTCCGAGGAGGCGCAGCTCAATGCAGCGCTGGAAGGCGCGGGCGTGCAGCCGGTGGAGACGGACCTCGGCGAATACATATGCCAGTTGGCCGACGAGCCCCCCTCGCACATCATCGCGCCGGTCATCCACAAGACCAAGGCCGATATCGCCGAGCTGTTCGCAAGGAAACATAACCGGCCGCAGCTCGCGGACGTCGAAGCGATGGCCCGCGAGGCGCGCGAAATGCTGCGCGCGCATTTCCTGTCGGCCGACCTGGGCATCTCCGGCGGCAACTTCCTGATCGCGGAGACGGGTTCGCTGGCCCTGGTGACCAACGAAGGCAACGGCCGCATGGTGACCACGATGCCGCGCGTGCACGTGGCCATCACCGGCATCGAGAAGATCGTGCCGACGCTCGAGGATCTCTCCACCCTGATGCGCCTGCTGCCCCGTTCGGCGACCGGGCAGTCGATCTCGAACTACTTCACGCTGGCGACCGGGCCGCGCGGCAGCGGCGACCAGGACGGGCCGGAGCACATGTATTTCATCCTTGTCGACAACGGCCGCACCAATCTCGTGGGCAGCGACATGCAGGAGATGCTGCGCTGCATCCGCTGCGGGGCCTGCATGAACCACTGCCCGGTGTACCAGAGCGTCGGCGGACATGCCTACGGCTGGGTCTATCCGGGCCCGATGGGCGCCGTGCTGACGCCGGCCTTCCTTGGCGTGGAAAAGGCGCTCGATCTGCCGCAGGCATCCACGTTCTGCGGCGCATGCTCATCCGTCTGCCCGGTGAAAATCCCCCTGCCGGACCTGCTGCGCAAGCTGCGCGAGCGCCAGGTCGAGGGCGGCCTGCGCCCCTGGTATGAGATGCTCGCGCTGCGGGTGTGGGGCTGGACGGCTCAGCACCCGCGCCTCTACGCCCTTGCCGCCGCGATCGGCGTGCGCACCCTGCGCGCGCTGAGCAACCGCGACGGTATGATCGGCTCGATTCCATTTGCCTTGGGCTGGACCAGGACGCGCTTCATGCCCGCGCCTTCTTCCGGCAGGACTTTCCGGGGGCTCTACGCAGCGCGAGCGAAGCGGTAAGCGCTGTCTCCTCGGCCAGACCTGAATCAAGCAGGTTGTCTCGCTTTGTTTTTTTGAAGAACCTCGTTTCCAGTACGGATGGTGTGTATCCGTACAGGAAACGAGGTTGGCGCGCGCAGCGCGCAGGTGTTGCCAAAACCTGCACGGACGGTAAATCCGTCCGTGCCGATCGTCGCTTGCGCACGGATGATGAACCCATCCGCACGCAAGCGGCGATCTTTGGAAAACCCGTGGACCCCATTTTCAAATGGCCTCTAGACCACGTGGTCAGGCGCCAGCGCGCAGGGCTGCGCCCCCGAGCCGGTCTCAACCTGCAGTGTGGCGTGGGCGATGCCGAAATCCCGGTCCATGCGATCGGCCAGCTCGGCGATGACCGCGTCCCCGGGATGCCCGCCGGGCATCACCAGATGCGCGGTCAGCGCGGTTTCGGTCGTGCTCATGCCCCAGATGTGCAGGTCATGCACCTCCTCGACGCCGGGCTGTTGCTCGAGAAAACGCCTGACGTTGGCAGGGTCCACGCCTTCGGGCACTGCGTGCAGCGCCAGACGCGTCGCATCGCGCAGCAGGGCCCAGGTGCCCGCGAGGATGACGCAGACGATGGCAACGCTTACCACCGGATCCAGCCAGGTCCACCCTGTCGCAAGGGTGAGCAGGCCCGCGACCACGACGCCCAACGAGATGGCGGCATCTGCCACCATGTGCAGGTAGGCGCCCCTCACGTTCATGTCGCGCTTGTGCCCGGACCGGAACAGCAGCGCCGTTCCCGCATTGACGGCGATGCCGAGGGCCGCGACCCAGATCACGACCGGCGCATCGATATTGGCGGGATTTCGGAACCGCAGAATGGCTTCCCACGCGATGCCGCCGGTGATCACGAGCAGAAGCGCCGCGTTGGCCAGTGCGGCGAGGATGGTGGAACTCCTCAAACCATAGGTGAAACGCGGCGACGGCAGGCGGCGCGCGAGCGCCGCGGCGCCCCAGGCGAGCAACAGTCCGAGCACGTCTCCGAGGTTGTGGCTCGCATCGGCGATCAGCGCGAGCGAATTGGCCAGTACGCCGAAAGTCCACTCGACCAGCACAAATCCGGCGTTCAACGCCACGCCGATGGCGAATGCGCGGTCGAACCGGGACGCCTCCTTCCCGTCCGCGTGTGAATGGTTATGGGCGTGCGTCTGCAAGATTCGCTTCTTCTACAGCCATCCGGTCTTGCGGAAGCGGTAGAACAGGTAAAGGTCGATGCCGAACATGCTCGCGAGTGCCAGCGGATAGCCGAATAGCCATTTCAGCTCCGGCATGTGCTGGAAGTTCATGCCGTAGATCCCGGCGATCATGGTCGGCACCGCCACCAGGGCCGCGTAGGCCGCCAGTTGCTTGGTGGTCTGGTTTTCCTGCAGCGTGATCAGCGACAGATTGACGGAGATCGCAGTCGTCACCGTGTCGCGCAGTGCGTCGATCGACTGGTTGATCCGCACCAGGTGGTCGTAGACATCGCGAAAGTAGTCCTGCGTGTCGGTGCAGACCTTGGGGACTCTTCCGCCGTGCAGCTTGCCGGTGCCCTCGATCAGCGGTTCCACGGCGTGTTTGAGGACGGTGAGCTTGCGCTTGTTGGTGTAGAGAGCCTCGATGTTTCCGCGCGGCGAACTGCCCGCGAAAATCCGCTCTTCGATGCGTTCCAGTTCGTCCTCCAGCGCGTCGACCACAGGGAAATACCGGTCCACTATCGTATCCATCAATGCGTAAAGCACGAACCCTGAGCCGTGTTTGAGCAGGTGCGGCTCGCGCTCGCAGCGCGCCCGCACGCTGGCGAAGCCGTGCTCGGTCCGGCTGCGCACCGACAGCACGTAGTTCGGCCCGACGAATATGGCCACCTCGCCGACGTTCAGTTCCTCGCCAGCAATCTCCACTGTCTGCAGTACGCAGAACAGCGAATCGCCGTATTCCTCGATCTTGGGGCGCTGGTGGCCGTGGTGCGCATCCTCCACCGCCAGTTCGTGCAGGCCGAATTCGGTCTGCATCGCGTCAAGCTCGGCGGGATCCGGGTCGGCGAGCGCGACCCAGACGAAGCATTCGGAATGGCTCACGTAGCTGCCGATGTCCTTGGTGGCGATGTCGGCGAGTTTTTTCCCGTCCTGATAGGCGACGCAGTTGATCAGCATGGGCGCCTTCCGCTGTTGAATGGCGGAATGATAGCAACGCCGTGACTCGCGTGAGCTAAAATCGCGTGTTTTCGACCCTGGCCATCTACACCATGCCCAAAATCAGCCGCCGCGCCGCCGAGCTCGGAACCGAGAACGCCTTCGTCGTCCTGGCCGAAGTCAACGAGCTCGCCCGCCAGGGCAAGGACATCATCTCGTTCTGCATCGGCCAGCCGGATTTCGCGACCCCCGTCAATGTGCAGGAAGCGGCGATCCGCGCCATCCGCGAAGGCAGGCATGGGTACACGCCCTCGGCCGGGATCAACGAACTGCGCGAGGCCGCGGCGCGCTATATGGGCCAGATGCGCGGTCTCACGATTCGCCCCGAGGACGTCGTGGTGGGCGCGGGCGCAAAGCCCTTCATCGCCTACGCGATACTCTCGGTCACCGACTATGGCGCCGGCGACGAGGTGATCTACCCCAACCCGGGCTTTCCGATCTACGAGTCGCAGATCATTGCCTCTGGGGCGGTGCCGGTGCCGCTGCCGTTGCGCGAGGCGCACGACTTTGCCTTCGATCCCGCCGACCTCGAGGCCCGGATCACGCCGCGCACCAAGCTGCTGATCCTCAACTCGCCGCACAATCCCACCGGCGGCATTCTGGGCCGGCGCGCCCTCGAGGACATCGCTGCGATCCTGCGCCGCCATCCGGAGGTATGGATTTATGCCGACGAGATTTACTCTCGCCTGGTCTACCAGGGTGATTTTGCCTCGATCGCGTCGCTGCCAGGGATGGTCGAGCGCACCATCATCTCCGACGGCGCCTCCAAGACCTGGGCGATGACGGGCTGGCGCATCGGCTTTGCTTCCAATCCGGTGCTCGCGCCCCAGTTCGTGCGCTGGGTGACCAATACCGACTCCTGCGCCACGCAGATCAGCCAGTGGGCGGTGGTGGAAGCGATCCAGGGACCGCAGGACGCAGCCGAGGCGATGCGGCGCTCCTTTCTCGAGCGTCGCGACCTGATCGTGGGACTGCTCAACCGCGTCCCCGGCGTGAGCTGCAGAACGCCGGGCGGTGCGTTTTACGCCTGGCCCAACGTGACCGAAGCCTGCCGATTGATCGGCGCAGCCGATTCCGAGGAATTCAGGAAGCGGCTGCTCAACGAGGCGGGGGTGGCCGTTCTGGCAGACATCCATTTCGGCGCCCGCGTGGCCGGGGAGGGGCAGCACATCCGCTTCTCCTATGCGGCATCGCGCCAGGCGATCGAAGCCGGCATCGCACGCATGGCCGAGTTCATACGGCTGAACACGGTGCGGGCGGCGTGAAGTCCCGCAACAGCGCATGATCCGGAAGCCCGGCATGGGCGTCGAAAAAATCGTGGTGGGCATGTCCGGCGGGGTGGACTCGTCGGTGGCAGCGCTGCTGCTCAAGCGTGCCGGATTCCAGGTCGTCGGTCTATTCATGAAGAACTGGGAAGACGACGACGATGACGAGTACTGCTCCACCCGCCAGGACCTGATCGACTGCGCTTCGGTCGCGGACGTCATCGGCATCGATCTGGAGGTGGTGAACTTCGCCGCGGAGTACAAGGACCGCGTGTTCGCCGAGTTCCTGCGCGAGTATTCCGCGGGACGCACGCCCAACCCCGACGTGCTGTGCAACGCGGAGATCAAGTTCCGGGCGTTCCTCGACCATGCCCTCGCGCTCGGCGCCGAGCGCATCGCCACCGGTCACTACGCGCAGGTGCGCCAGGTCCGGAAGGGAGAAGGCCGCTTCGAGCTGCTGAAGGCCGAGGACGGGACCAAGGACCAGAGCTATTTTCTGCACCGCCTCGACCAGTCGCAGCTCGCGCGCACGATGTTCCCGCTCGGCCGGCTGAAGAAGACAGACGTGCGGCGCATCGCGAAAGAGGCGGGCCTGTCCAATTTCGCCAAGCGCGATTCCACGGGCATCTGTTTCATCGGCGAGCGGCCGTTCCGCGAGTTCCTGAACCGCTACGTGCCGCGCAAGCCCGGGATCATGCGCACGCCGGAGGGCCGCGTCGTCGGCGAGCACATCGGCCTGGCGTTCTACACCATCGGCCAGAGGAAGGGCATAGGCCTGGGCGGCGTGAAGGGTGCGGCCGAGGAGCCCTGGTACGTGGCGGCGAAGGACATGCAGTCGAACGAGCTCATCGTCGTGCAGGGCCATGAGCACCCTCTGCTGCTCAGGCGCTCGCTCGAGGCGGACGACCTCGCCTGGGTCAGCGGCGAACCGCCTGGGACCGACGCACGCTACGGCGCCAAGACACGCTACCGCCAGGCCGACGCGCCCTGCCATGTCGCCCGGCTGGCGCCCGACGAACTGGTCATCGATTTTGAAGCCCCGCAATGGGCCGTCACGCCCGGGCAGTCCGTGGTGCTGTACAGCGGCCCGGTGTGTCTGGGCGGGGGAGTTATTCAGTAGGAAGTAGGAGTAGGGCGGATTCCTATCCCGCAGACGTTTGCCGCCAAGATCGGCGGCTGGGGATTGCACCAGAAGAATTTGCGAGCACCCTCGAAATGCCTGAAACCCAGCACTGGCGCGGCTTTCTGGCCGATCACCACCCTAATTTTACCCACACCATTCCCGGAAGAGCCAGAACAAGAATGCTGACCCCGACTGCGATGAAACTTACGACAGTTGCCCGGATGGCAGTAGCGACCAGCTGCTTGCTCATGCCGACCGCTTCCTGACTCAGAAAAATGCTGTCCACAATGCTCTGCAGGTGTTCGCCTGCCTCTTCGAGGAAGGCTTGATCCTCCGCGTTGAACCCGCCGCTGCTTTTCTTGTTGAGCACCTCGATCGCACCGGTGATCTTCTGCCGGTCCTTGCTGCGAACGGGAACACAGATGACCTCGCGTGTGACGAAACCCGTGTCCGCATCGATTTTCTGGTGCGGACCGCTGCGGTTTTGCAAGTCACTCGCGATAACGGGTTTGCCCGAGGCAATCACGTCCCCGACGATGGAGTCGTTCAGCGAGACTTCTATCCCCCGCTCCGTGAGGCCGGTTCCCATCCTCAGCCAGACTTTGCGGTGTTCGGGGTCATGGATGAAGACGCTGCAACGCTCTGCATTCAGCATGCGCGGGATGACGCGAACGTAGAAATCGAGCAGTCTGCTTTCCCGTTTCGGATCGATTTCTTCGAAGAGAATCTTTTGCCGGGAAGAGAGGTCATCGAGTCGACGTTTGACATCTGACAGCATGGCGCCTCCTTTTTCCAAACTTGCGGTTTTTGCTGAACAGACGGCCAGGGTCGAAATCGACACCGCACGGTCACTAGGGCGTGGGCATCGAGAACAAGGTCGTGGACGCCTCGAGCGGTGAACCGAAGCCTGGGCCGCGCTCAGTCCTTGTAGGCTTCGAATCCGATCCAGAGCTTGATCTCGTCGCTGAAAAACTGAAGCCCGTATTTCACCCCGAACTCCGAGCGCTTGAACGATCCAACGGCGGACCCGCCGCACATTTCCCTCTTGCTCACCGGGTGTTGTCCGCAGCGCCAGGTCTGTACCTGTAACGGGACCGGCCTGGAGACGCCGAGCAAATTCAGGTTCCCATCGATTATTGCCGGGTCGTCGCCGCCGAATTTCACGCCGGTGGACCTGAAAGTCATGGTCGGAAATTCGACCACATTGAAAAAATCCGCCGTCTGCAAGTGCTCGTCACGGGTGCGCGGACGTGTGCCCCGCTCGCGGTCCCCGCTGTTGACAGAGGTCATCTGCACCGTGATTTCAAGCGAGCCGGTCTTGGCGGCGCGGTCGATGGTGAATTTGCCGACGGTCTTGTCGAAGCGACCGCGGATATTGGAATATCCAAAATGGTTTACTTCAAAATGCGGAAACGTATGGTAAGGGTCCATGGTATAGGACTCCGGCGCAGCCAATGCGGCAAGCGGCAGCGCGGCGGCGATCAGTCCGCACAGAAATCTCGACATCGGATGTCCCCCTGGTAAGGTGAATGAACCGACCTTGCGTCCTTCTGCGGGACGCTAGGCAACGACGAAAGCGATTATTGCAACCGCAAGGGCTCGGGAGCGAAAACGGGCCGCATCCATGAACCATTGCGGAGCTTATGACCTTGGTGCCTTCCGGCTTCAGTCCTTGTACGCCTCGAACCCGATCCACAGCTTGATCTCGTCGCTCAAGGCGGGAACGCCGTATTTCATGCCGAATTCCGTGCGCTTGAACAGGCCGACGGCGGACCCACCGCACATTTCCTTTTTGCTCACGGGGTGCGGTCCGCAGCGCCAGCTCTCGATCTGCAACGTGAGCGGCTTGCTCACGCCGATCATGGTGAGCTGGCCGTCCACCTGCGCCGGGTTGTCGCCGCTGAATTTGACGCCAGTGGACTTGAACGTCATGGTCGGAAACTCTGACACGTTAAAAAAATCGGCCGTGCGCAGGTGCTCGTCACGGGCGCGCGGACGGCTGCCGCGTTCGTTGTCGCCCGTCGTGACCGCCGCAGTCTGCACCGTGATTTCAAGCGAGCCCGTCTTGGCGGCGCGGTCGATGGTGAATTTGCCGACGCTCTTGTCGAAGCGACCGCGGATATTGGAATACCCAAAATGGCCCACTTCAAAATGCGGAAACGTATGGAAAGGGTCCATGTTATAGGACTCCGGCGCCGCCACTGCGGCAAGCGGCAGCGCCGCGGTGATCAAGCAGACTGTAAGTTTTGACATTGATGTCCTCCTCTGGATCAGGGAATGAAAAAACTAACCTGACGTTCCGCCACCGGAGTGCCAGGCAAGATAACAAGCGACACCCGCCACCACCAAACCATAGAGGGACAGCAGGATGGCCTGCGCCCAGACAGGCGCTTTCTTTGGCGTGGGCAGCAGCGTGGCAAGGGGAATGAATGCGAGCACGAGCACCGAATACCAGGGCACCTTGGCGAGTATCATGCCACCCGCGCTGATCAGGCCGGCGACGAGGGTGGCCGACAGCATGAAGGTCGCGCCTGCGACATATTTTTTCCCGGTGATCATCTGCACCAGCAGGAAAGCGCCGGCTCCGGCCCCGAGGGCGATGCCGTAAAGGAAGTAGGTGACCGAGGCCCCGAAGATTGCGGTAATGCCTGCTCCCATCCCGGAGGCAAAGCCCGCGGCGCCGGCGCGCACGGGATCCTCTGCGATCAGCATCCCCGTACCGACCAGCCATGCGACCGAAAAGGCAATCGTGCCACCGAGCAACCACGCCTCGGCCATTTCCTTCTGCTGCAGCAGGGGCCAGAAAACCCAGAGCGCGGCGGCGGCGCCGGCCAGCGCCAGCACCACCGCGCCGATGCGTGTCGGCTTGAACGCGAAGTCCGCGAGGACCCCGATCACCGGGGCGGCAAGACTGAGGAAGAAGATTTTGTCCGCGAGAACCCCGATCACCGGGGCGGCAAGACCGAGGAGGAAGATCTTTCGCGTCGCCGTCAGCGGGGAGAACGTGAACCCGGCGACAAAATAGACCGTGGTGGCAAGCGCGGCCACCAACGCCAATCCGCCGAGGCGAACGCGGTGGAGGATCAGGACGACGATGAGCGCAACGACGAACGGCGCAATGCCGCCCTGGACAGCTGGATGACTGAGAAAGTCTTCCACTAGCGTCGTTCCTGGAATTCGTTTACGTACGTGCCGGACGTTTACGCGCCGGAGCGGCCTTCGGATTCAGGACTAATTAAAAGCAGTATAGAACATTCGATCCCCGGGAAAGTTCCAGGCCCGCCATTCGGCGGCAAACAGGCGATTCGGCCCGAATATTCCGTTATTCGCGCGGGACGGTGTCGATGAACGACTGGCGCTCGGCGAGCTTGGCCTCGAGGCGCACAAGATTCGGGTGGGTGTCGCGCCAGCCGAGCTGCGGGAAGCGGAAATCCAGGTAGCCCAGACACACGCCCACCGCGATGTCCGCGAGCGTGTAGCTGTTGCCGGCGCAGAAGGACTTGTCGCCCAGCTCCCGTTCCATCGTGGCGATGCCGGCGCGCATCTTGCCCATCTGGCGCTCGATCCAGGCGGCGCTGCGCTCGCCGGCCTTGCGCTGGTTTTCGTAGCGCACCAGCACCGCCGCATCGACGACGCCGTCGGCAAGAGCCTCCCAGCGCCGCACCTCGATGCGTTCGCGGTTCCCCGGCGGGATCAGCCGGCTGATGGGCGAGACATTGTCCAGGAACTCGACGATCACGCGGGAATCGTAAACGGCGTTCTCGTCCTCGAGCACCAGGACCGGTACCTTGCCGAGGGGATTGTGGGTGGGCACCGGGCTGCCCTCGGCCTGCGGGCTGGCGATGACAAAGTCGTAATCGATCTTTTTCTCGGCCAGGACGATCCGGACCTTGCGCGTAAACGGGCTGGGATGAGCGCCAAGTAACTTCATTTTGTCGGACCAGGATAAAAGGCGAAATCAGCGGTGCACCACAGGCAAGACAGCGGGGCTCGACCCCTTCCGGTGCGCCCACTGCATTGAGCGGCGGAGCAAATTATAGCATCCCGCCCAGGGTGGTCCTGAAGCGCTCGTGCAGAGGTCCCCGGCGCGTAATTCGGCAAGCAGCGTGTCGAACCTTGTCAGCGCCATGGTGGGACGGTGTCGCGTGGTAAAATGCATTTCCGAAAACGGTGCCGCGCCGAAATGCCGAACTCAGCCCTCACGGCGATTTCTCCCCTCGACGGCCGCTACGCCGGGCAGCTCGAGCCCCTGCGCACATACTTCAGCGAGTTCGGCCTGATCCGTTATCGGGTCCGCGTCGAGATCGAATGGCTGATCGCGCTCGCCGCAAACGCGCAACTGCGCGAGATCGGGCCGTTTTCCGATGCGACCGTGGCCGAGCTGCGCCGGCTCGCGGCGGATTTTTCCGCGGGCCATGGCGAGCGGGTGAAGGCGATCGAAGCCGAGACCAATCATGACGTCAAGGCTATCGAGTACTGGCTGAAGGAAAACGCCAGGAGCAATCCTGAAGTGCAGAAGGTCTCCGAGTTTATCCATTTCGCCTGCACCTCGGAAGACATCAATAACCTCGCGTATGCGCTCGCGCTCGACGGATGCCGCCGCGCGGTGCTGCTGCCTGCCCTGGAGCGGATCATCGACAGCCTGGCGGCGATGGCGCACGATCTTGCGGAATTGCCGATGCTCTCACGCACGCATGGGCAGCCGGCCACGCCCACGACGCTCGGCAAGGAGATTGCCAATTTCGTCTTCCGCTTGCGCAGGGCGCGCTCAGGCATCGGGGGAGTGCGCCTGCTCGGCAAGATCAACGGCGCGGTGGGCAACTACAACGCGCACCTGGCGGCCTACCCCGGTTTCGACTGGGAGGGCTTTACCCGGCGCTTCGTCGAATCGCTGGGACTGGAATTCAACCCCTACACCATCCAGATCGAGCCGCACGACAGTTTGGCCGAACTGTTCGACGCGGTGGCGCGGACCAACACGGTATTGCTCGATCTCGACCGGGACCTCTGGGGCTACGTTTCGCTGGGCTATTTCCGCCAGAGGGTGAAGGAAGGCGAAGTCGGGTCCTCCACCATGCCGCACAAGGTCAACCCGATCGATTTCGAGAATTCGGAGGGGAACGTCGGCGTGGCCAACGCCTTGCTGCGGCACCTCGCCGACAAGCTGCCGGTGTCGCGCTGGCAGCGCGATCTGTCGGATTCGACCGCGCTGCGCAACGTGGGTGTGGCGCTCGGTCATTCGCTGCTGGCCTGGCGCTCATGCCTGCGCGGCCTGGAGCGGCTTCAAGCCGACCCGAAGCGGCTCGCCGACGATCTGGAGGCGAACTGGGAAGTGCTCGCCGAGCCGGTCCAGACGGTCATGCGCCGATACGGCGTGCCAAACGCGTACGAGCAGTTGAAGGCGCTGACCCGGGGCAAGGGCGTCACGCGCGAAGGCCTGGCTGAATTCATACGCGGGCTTCCGATCCCGGAGGCCGAGAAAAAGCGGCTGCTGGAACTGACCCCGGGTACCTACACCGGCAAGGCTGCAGAACTCGCGAAGCGGGTCTAGTCCGGCAGCCCGCTAGCCGGTCAGGGCTTCAGTTGGCCGCGAATTTCGCCGCCCTTGTTGGCTGCGCTGTGCACGTTGACGTACAGGTTCCCGGCCTTGAAGCTGGCATACTGTTCGTCGGTAAGCTTGGCGCCGGGTTGCGGCGACCAGCTATTCTCGCCCGACTTTACGAACGGAACGATCACGCCGCCATTTGCCCCTGCCGGAGCCATGTGAATATGGGCCGCAGTTGCGGCGATTCCCGTCGTCGTAATCGAACCGCTCACCGACTTGTCATCGTTGATTACGATCGATCCGCTTCCGGAGGCCGATGTGGCCACCGGCGGCACTTCCTGAGCACCGCTCAGCGTTACCTTGATTTCGGCAGCGAGGGCGAGGGCCGAACAAGTTGCAAGCGCGACCGCCACCACTGCCTGCGTCACGCGGTTTGGACGCGACTTGGCTTTGACAGGTGTGTTCATGTGAATGTCTCCTATGGTGAACTGAAATTGAGGGGTTATGGCAAAAACGGCAGCAATCCGTAAACAAGCCGGCCGCGAATTTATTCCACCCCGCCATTGAAAGGGTAGTGCCTTCGCTAGGGAACGTCTGAACAAGTGGTCACGAAACGTGAAACCGATGCGAAATCGTCGTGACGGTCGAGTTGTGGGTTCCGATTCGGGGGTTTTTGCGCCCCGATT
>Ga0315281_10009081_pt1 | contig 13822 bp, 12 predicted proteins | sample YL17G07_0_MG_FD_204540 | JGI IMG/M metagenome (GOLD analysis project Ga0315281, IMG submission 204540) | Sediment microbial communities from Yellowstone Lake, YNP, Wyoming, USA - YL17G07_0 | ecosystem: Environmental > Aquatic > Freshwater > Lake > Sediment | place: USA: Wyoming | collected...
GCGGTTTGCTGCAACGCCGGGATAATATTTGTGTCATAATATTCTTTCATCATCGCAAGCCCATCCGGCTTCACTTTTGTTTGCACCAATCTCATGTACATAGCTTCCTCCTCGACACTCTTATGAGAAAAGCCCTTCTTCTGCCACGAAGGCACAAAGACACCAATTACACTTGGGTTCTAGGCAATTAAACGAAAGTGAATTCGTCTGTGGATTTTCAATCTCCTTCGTGACTTTGTGGCCTGCTAATTCTTCGGCCACTAAGCCACACAGACACTAAGTGCAATCGGGTTCCAGGCAATTATATCAAAGCGAATTCATCTAAGGATTATCGATTTCCTTAGTGTCTTCGTGACTTTGTGGCGACACCATTCCAAAGTTACTGTCGTTTCACGACCACAATGGTGACATCGTCGGACTGCGGAGTAGGGCCGGCATATTCCTTGATCGCGGCCACCATTCGTTCGATGATCGTTTCCGGAGCTTCATGACGAGAATCGGCAAGAACGGAAGCCAGTCGTTCTTCTCCGAATAGTTCGCCGTTCTTGTTCATTGCTTCTGTAACACCGTCGGAATAAATTACGAGAGTATCGCCTGATTCAAGGTGGGTAGATTCTTCTTCGTATGTGAAATCGCCGAGCATCCCGAGCGGGATACCCCCGGCGTTCAAACGTTGGATTTTCTTATCGGTGGAAAATAGGAAGGGATGGTCTTGTCCGGCATTCGAAGAGAGGAGAATATTTTTTTGTGAATCCAAAATGGCATAGAACACTGTGGCAAATTTTTCCGGGCTCGTACTCTGAAAGAGAAGCCGGTTCGACCGTTCAAGACAGATCTTGGGGGATTCAACATTCAGCGTCTGACTTCGGAGCGTCGCCTGTAGGTTCGCCATGAGAAGCGAGGCGGGCAGGCCTTTTCCCGTCACATCTCCGAGGCACACGGCGATGCGATGCTCATCGACAGGAATGAAATCAAAATAATCTCCGCCAACAACTTGCGCCGGTATTGTTCGTCCTGCAATTGTATAGCCCTCAAATTTCGGCGAGCTGTCCGGAAGAAGCTCCATTTGAATTTTCGATGCAAGCCTCACTTCCTCCTGCATGCGCATTAGGGTCTGTTCCCGCTCGTTGAGCCGGGCATTCTCCACAACCTGAGCCGATTGTGTGGCAATGATGGCAAGCAGTCGCTGATCGTTGTCGGAAAAACTTTTCTTCTCCTTCTTGTTGTAGATGGTGATAACCCCGTGCAGCTCCGATTTCATCATCATCGGCACGGAGAGAAGGGAATGGACTGATTCATCCCACTGAACCCCGCGAAAGCGTTCGTCGTTGTGCGGATCGTTGATGACGAGCGGCTTCTTGTTGATGTGCATCCATCCGAGCAGAGTTTGACTAAAATGATACTGCTCCTGCTCGCTGGAACTGACCATGGTTCGTACAAGGGTTCTCATCGAATCGTGCCCTTGTTCTTCCACTAACGTGATGACACCTTGCTCGGCGTTCAGCGCACGAATGGAACGGCGTACAATCGTTTGAATGATTTCCTGAGAATTGAGCGAAGCGCCGATGGCGCGTGCGAGGTCGTTGAGAATGGAGAGCTCTTCGACAGCGCGTTTGAGCCGATCATTCTCCTCCTGCAAAGAAGACGTGGTAACAGTAACTGGCATTAATCCTGCGTGGTAACAGCAGTTGGTGAAAGCACTCGCTCCGAAGGAAAATCGACCTACCCTACATTAGGTCACAACGAAGATATAAAATTGAATCCTTATATGCAAAGAAAGAAGTTTGTGGTTCGTAGTCCGTAGTTTGTGGTACGTTGTCCATGGTCCACAGTCTGTGGCGGGCGATTAGCACTCGGGGGCGATAGATGTGGGAAATTAAGACTTCGCGGATACAGTGGTTTCCTAGGACTGCGTGCTATCTGCCAGTTGATTGCGGAATATTTCAACGGCGGCGATGTCGGTTGGCGGAAAGGAAGCCGTTCTTCGTACGTCTCACGTCTTACCTCTGCCGTCCATCGTCTCACTCCTCATCAAGAACCTCTCGGATTTTTCGAAGCATCTCGTTCGGCACATACGGCTTTTGAATAAAATCTCTTGCCCCCGATTTCAATATTTCTGATCTTTCTGCTGGTTCAATGTAGCCGCTGGCAATGATGAACTTAACGGAGGGCTTAATGCGTTTCACTTGCTTGAGAACGTCATAGCCGTTGAGCTTCGGTAATCCCATATCGCAAAGGACGAGGACAATATCGTTTTGACGAAGCATGAACATGCGCACCGCCTCTTCGCCGTCGCTCGCCGTAACGACATTGTACCCCTTCCCTTTGAGAACCATCTTTGCCAGACTTCGCAGCATTTCTTCGTCCTCTACAAGGAGAATGGTCTCTGTTCCTCCCTCCGTATCAGCAAGCATTTCTTTCTTGATTTCAAACGGTTCAAGCTCTTCGAGATTCACCGGAAAGTAAATTGAGAATGTTGTTCCATGACCCGGCTCGCTTGAGACGTCGATGAATCCCTTATGAATATGGATGATCCCGAATGCAACAGCGAGGCCGAGACCGGTTCCTTTGCCAGGTGCTTTCGTCGTAAAGAACGGCTCAAAAATGCGATTACGGGTTGCCTCGTCCATTCCTGTACCTGTGTCCGAGAATTCGATAAGAACGTACTGACTGGCTCTGGCTTCGGAAAATCTTCTGTGAACCTCTTCCCCGGTATTCAGCCGCGTTGAAAGACTGAGAGTTCCACCGTTTGGCATGGCATCGCGCGCGTTGACACACAAATTGAGGAAAACCTGTTGTATTTGTGTGGAGTCGGCAAGTATCGTTGGAAGTTTGTCTTCCAATTTCATCGACACGGTGACAGTCTTCGGAAATGTTTCTCTCGTTAGCGATACCACTTCTTTTATCAAGTCGTTTAAGGGTATGCGCTGCAGTATCACATCGCTCTTGCGCGCGAACGTCAACAGTTGACGAACGAGGCCAGCACCGCGCTGTGCCGCAGTCGTTATCGACTTGATGCTGTCAGCTATTTTATCCGGTTCGAGTTGCAGCCTTTGGACGAGAGTGGCATGTCCTATGATGATACCGAGGATGTTGTTGAAGTCATGCGCGATCCCGCTCGCAAGCGTACCCAAGCTCTCCAGTTTCTGAGCCTGAATCAGTTGCTGCTCAAGGAGATGCCGCTTCGAATCGTCGAACAGATAACCGGTGACCTGTAAGAGTTCGCCGCGTTCACTAAATTTACCGACAACATTTTTAATAACTCGTATCGGAGTTCCGTCCGTTCTCTTCATTTGAATTTCAAGGTATTCAATTTCCTTTTGAGCCTGGAGAGTCGACATTAATGCCTTCTGCTTTTCAGGGTCGCTATGGAGAAGACTTATGTTCGTTGCCTTCGCCTCCTTGAACGAAGTAAACCCAAACATTCGCAGATACGCCGGATTGCATTCGATCAGATTTCCTTCAGGCGTTGACACAAACACCCCTGCCAGATTTCTCTCGAAAAGGCTCCGATATTTTTCCTCGGATTCCTTCAAGGCCTCCTCCCCATACTTGCGCTTTTTTTCTGCTTCTGACTCATGCAGGGCCCGCCGCACGGCCGGGATTAGGCGTGAAAGCTTCCCCTTTAATATATAATCTGTGGCACCATGCAGTATGCTGTCGATTGCAGCGTCCTCACCGATCGTTCCTGAAAGAAAGATAAAAGGAATGTCCGGCCATTTTTGGCGAGCGATTTCCAACGCAGACTTTCCATCGAACGATGGAAGCGTAAAATCGGAGACGATTAGATCAAATTTGGTCTGCTCGAATGCATTAACGAATTCGTCCCGGGTTTGAACCACCGTGATGACGCATCGGATATTCGCTTCTTCCAATTTTAGGCGCAGAAGCTGAGCGTCATTCGCATCGTCCTCGAGATGGAGAATTTGCAGTATCTTGTTCATGGCGATACCTGTGTGGTTGTTTTGCTACATCTTCTTGATACTCGTCGGCGGCGGTTCATTAATGATCGCCCAAAAAACACCCAGCTCCTTCACTGCATCGACAAAATCCCGAAAATTCACCGGTTTCACGACGTATGCGTTAACGCCCAGATCGTAACTCGCTATAAGGTCTTTTTCTTCTCGTGAAGAGGTGAGCATGACTACCGGGACGGCTTTTAATTCCAGGTCGGATTTTATTTGTCTCAGCACTTCCATACCATCAACCTTTGGCATCTTAATGTCGAGCAGGACCACCGCCGGATGTCCCTCAGCACGCAGCTTGAATTGACCGCGACGGTACAGATAATCTAATCCTTCCGCCCCGTCACGCGCGACGACGACTTCGTTTGCAAGTTTGTGTTCTGCGAGCGCCGCAAGCGTAAGCTCGACATCCTTGGGATTATCTTCGACCAGCAAGATACGTTTCAATTCATTCATGGATCATCCTCTCTGGTGATTTGGAAGTGAAAAATAGAACGTCGCACCCTCGCCGATTTTTCCTTCTGCCCACGTCTTTCCGCCATGCCTCTGGATAATTCGTCGCACATTCGCAAGTCCGATCCCTGTCCCCTCAAACTCGTCGACACGGTGTAATCGCTGAAAAACACCGAACAGTTTATCGAGATACTGCATGTCGAATCCTACTCCATTGTCCTTCACAAAGAAGTCATTTTCATTGGGGTGGCGCATAGTTCCAATTTCGATTTCTGTATTCTCACGGGGTCGGGTGTATTTAATGGCATTTTCCAGAAGATTTTGGTACACCAGCCTGAGCATCGCGGGGTCAGCCTGCACAGTCGGCAAGACGCCGATGGTCCAACTGACTTTTCTTTTCTGGATATCATGGATTAATCCTGCGATTACATCTCGAACGAGTGCGTCGGAATTGACTTCTCTCGTCTTCATTTCGATCCGCCCCATACGCGAGAACACCAGAAGCTCATCAATGAGAACCCCCATCTGTTTCGCAGAGTCGGAGATCGTATGAAGGAAGTGGCGGCCCTTTTCATCGAGCGTCCCTGTGGCGTGCTTCGTCAAGAGATCGGCGAATCCGTCGATGTGACGGAGCGGCGCGCGTAAGTCGTGGGAAACGGAATAAGAAAATGCTTCGAGCTCCTTGTTGACCGCTTCCAGTTGAGAAGTACGCTCGACCACGCGAGTTTCCAACCTGACGTTAAGCTCTAGTATTTCTTCTTCCGCCTGTTTGCGCTCGGTGATATTGTCAAACACGGCCACAAAGTGTCCTGGGTTCGTGCTGTAGACAGAGATTGAAAACCAAATCCCTAGACCTTCCACGTAAGTCTCAAACTTCTCCGGTTTGCCGGTCGAAGTTACCCTCCCGTAGATCGCGAACAACTCAGGATTCGATTCCTGCACTCCCGGTATTACCTCGCTGACTTTTTTCCCAACGACATTTTTCAATCCTGTTAGTTTCTCAAATGCGATGTTGACATCGAGATAAATGAAATCCTTTGGCAGTTTGTCTTCATAGATCATCTTACAATGCGCATATCCTTCAAGCATATTCTCGAACAGAGAATGATACCGTCCTTCGCTTTCCCGCACGACGGCTTGTGCGCGCTCACGTTCACTCATTTCCGTTCTAAGAACTTCGTTTGCGTTCACCAGTTCTTCCGTTCGATCTGCAATACGCTGTTCCAGTTCTGCGTTGAGTGTTCGGATTTGTTCCTCGATCTGTCTGCGCTCTGTTATCTCTCTGTTAAGAAAATAGAACACGGCAAGAAAAAGCGAGAGGCTGATGATTGTTCCCACAAATATCGTTATGATGGATGCCCGGACGCTCTGCCGAGTTTCCAGATCTCTTTGGGTCAAGAGTTGATGTTCAGCCTCAGCCATCTCCGCGCTTATCTCTCGGATTTTGATCATCAATCGCCTCCCTTTGATGATCCCAGGCCATCCTAATACGGCTCGCGCCCCTTTTTCTTTGCGCAATTTTATAAGCTCGGACGAAAGTACAAGTCTGGCGGCAACGATGGGCTGAAGCGAATCTATTCTCGCTTGCTGCCTACGGTTATCGATCGTCAGATAGTGAAGGTCTTGGATCGAATTGTTGATTGTGTTCAGCTTCGCAAAGTACGGGTCAAGAAATCCTTGGTCCCCAGTTAGCGCGAAGCCCCTCGTTCCGGTTTCAATATCCTTTACGTCCGAGAGGACCTCTTCTATTTTCTCTATCACGCGGTGCGTGTGTGCGACCCGCTGCGCATCTTCAGACTGACGTTCTGCACTCCAATACGAGATGATCCCGATATACGTGAGCGCGACAAACGCTCCCCAAAAACCTGCCCCCACCAGAAATTGTGCATTGAATTCCATTCGAAAAGAAAAAAAACTCACTGCTAGGAATATGAACGCGAGCGATGTGTGCCATGCCATGGGAGTATATGGACCGAGGTTGTGGAGCTCGGCTACGTCGAACAGATACCCAAGAACGGTGACAAGAGCAATTGTCACAACAATCGAAAAGAGAATTTCTGCGGCTTTCCTTTTCCCCCGAGATTCGGATAGTAGTGCTATCCCAAGCAACAGAAAATTGACCGAGGTGGCAGGAGCCATGCGGCCAGGATTGAATGTTCCAAAAGCATCGGCGGACTCCTGGAACAACAATTGATCTACTCCGAAATCGGCAGTGAACAAGTACTCTAACAGAGTGAGTGCGCTGAGAAGAAGAGTGATGATCGCGCTCACCTCGGCGACACTGCGCGGCCATCTCTTTTCCGGATTGGTGTTCAGGATCCAAACCGAGACTGCTGAAAGGATGAACGCGATTGCAGTGTTTGCTTTCATTGCCACGACACCGGGAATGAAACTCTCGAGGAGAGGGATGTGGAGTATCCATCCGAGAAGCACTGTAGCACCGAGAGAGCCTGCGGCAGCGCAGGCGAGGCGTGAGAGCAAGATGAACTGTGTCCGGAACCGTGGATCGGCGGACAACGTTCCGGAGAGAGATTTTTTTTCCATATCAATCGCCATTGGGGTCGCGCAAATTGATACGTATCTCTTTCGGTACAGATGTGGGATATCGGTAATTCAAGATAACCCTTTAATAATCAAATTGGTTCTTCGCAAAAATATTCTCGTTAGCAAGAACAAATAAGCCATATTCTGCGATACAACCGGATACGAAGTGTGATCATGATTGTATATAGGTCGTAAGTCAAATGATCTCGGCACGTCCGCACACTACACCTCAACAGATTCCTACATGAATCCGCCGCACAAAAGGCTATCTCTCTATCCGATCACTTTTCTTTTTCAATAAAAGGAAATCGAAATCCCACGACAATTCCGGCAACGTAATGATCAATCCGATGTTCAAGATCACTGGGCTGAGGGTGAGCCCTCGCTCGCAGTGAGAAACACCAAATTACTTTCTCCAGAAAACCCAGGGCTTCGGAGCGCTTCTTTTTTTCCATCCCAGAAATCTCGTGTCAATAACCGCTTTGATTCTATTGTAATTCTCCCATGTGTCTTTTACATGATAGAGCGAGCGGAGTTCCTGACATAGTGTATCTTCATAGTCCGCGAGATATCTCCCATTTTCTATATCAAAGTAGAATTGAGAAAACGCGTTACCTTCTTCATTCAGCATGCTTTCCGTAAAGCATGCACCGCAGCGCCGGTATACTTCTGGTCCCGTTATTTTCCTCTCCTTGAACGCGTCGATGGTCCCTCGCTCTTCCGCAAGTTCCCCACTGTACAACTCCGTATCAATGATCCAGCCCAAATACATGCCGGTGTGGACCATCGCCTGCTCTATGGTCTGGTCGGGAGGAAATTGTCCACCATAATGGTACTTTGCTTTGTCATATACTCTTACATCTTGAACGATCATAACGCCGCCGTCGGATCTTCATTCATCCTTAACATCAGGATTCAACAATGATGACATCTCTGCCATTGTTCATTAATCATTGCTCATTGATCATTGTTTATTACTCATTGATGATTGATCATTCTTCAACGATTGATTTCCCGGATTGCTTTTTTCAAGTTGTATCATTGCGAATTCCTTAAAGCTCACGCAGGATTTGTCGTACAATCCGTTGAGCGTATTCGCCAGAAGTTCCTTCGTGTATCCAGCACCGCCGACGATAAGCTTTCCGCCGAATGCCCGAAGCTCTAATTGGATTTTTCTATGTTCTTCTGCCAGAAGATCTCCGTTCGCAACTCTGGATGCGACAAGAAACACAAAATGCGGCTGCTTGCTCATCACGAGCTGGGAAACAGATTCCGCTCCCGCCGACGTCCCAAGGTTCAATACTTCGTAACCTCGGCTCTCGAGCAAGACGACCAACGCCTTCAATTCAATATCGTCGAGATCATTTTCAACCATTGCACAAATGACTTTTCTGCCGTTTGAGGCGGGTTTGTGTATCATGTCGGAGAAGAGCACAATACCGTTCGACAGGGCGTTATACGCTAATTGTTTTTCGGAGGCGAGCACTTTGCCGGAAATGTTCAGTTCGGCAATTTTTTTCACCGTTGGGCGCAGGATTTCGTCGAAGATTTGGGGGAGGCCTAATCCATTCTTGTACGTCTCAGAAAACAATTTCACAACTTCGTCTCTCTTCCCTTTGATCGCCGCAGAGAAACACACCGACTCCAACACGTTGAATTCTTTTTCCGCGATCATGCGGCGGATGACGGATTCATCGCTCGCGAACTGGGGGTAGAAATCCGGCGGAGAAATTCCGTAACTGTAATCCGCCATGAACTGGTACAAGTCCTCTGCTCGGAATTTCCGGTGCCCCCCCGGAGTGCGGAAGCATTTCAATTTCCCCTCATCGGTCCATCGCTTCACCGTCGACTTATCGACTTGAAGCATCTTCGCAACATCGTTTGTCGTGAATAGAAGTTCAGTCATAGTGGAGTCTACCCTACAAATTCATTCGCGACATGCATCGAATGAACTCCGTAGACTTTTATCGTCCGGTATAATATCGTACTGAAACGTGAAGCTGAGAGAGTATCTCTCCGGCAGCCGGACTCCAACTGCTCCTGCCAAAGTTTTGCACGATCCACACACATGCGATGTTGGTAAGGGCAATGGCAAAAAACATTGTGCCGGCCAAGAGAAAATCCGGATTAAGAATAGTTCCCACAACGAAGAACACCGCAGACAACATGAGATTTAACCAGTGTACGTTTTTCGGATCATGACTGCCGTTAAAAACATAGACGAGCACGAGGAATGGAATCACGATAGTGGGCGTGTATCTTTTCGCCCTGGCTGCCGGATGAGAGGCACCGGAGATCACCGCTGTTTTTGCAGTACGTTGTTGATTATGACGAGTACGTCGAGAAATGATAGTTGCGGTTTCCATAGTGATCGGCTTCAATAAGATATGTATATGTTAACCCCCAAAGATTCTGGCTCGCAGACGCAACCACCGAAGCGAACGACGTTGTGCGGCATTAGTCGGCCTCGGCTGAGGAGGGACTAGATTGCCTCCATTGTTCCCACATCCTGCGACGGAGGAACAACGGAAGCAATCGTCTTGTCAGAATATTACCCAAGCATGCCCTTCTCCCCCCGTGAAGGGCTTCAGGGGTTCCATCATGCAATCGAACAGGATAAGATAGTGCTGGGGCGCCGTGGTGGCAATACCGCGATTTAGGTATTTGTGTGAAATAGGTAAAAGTACGTAGGGAGGCTAGACAAGGCGGTTTTTTAGCGCTTTTACGACCAATTTCTGACGATCGTGGATGTCAAGTTTGTAAAAAATGTTCTTAACATGGGTTTGGACAGTGAAGCGGCTAATATAGAGCTTCTGAGAAATCTCAGTATTATTCAACCCCTGGGTGACCAGCTTCAGCACTTCCTTCTCTCGCGGTGAGAGGTTGTAGATGTTTTCTTCATCGTCCCATCCGACAAACGACTCCATCATTTTTCTAGTGATCAATGGGTCAAGCGGTACTCCCCCCGATTGCACGCTCTCGATCGCTCGAACAATGTCGTCCGGGGACGAGGATTTCAATAAATAACCCGACGCGCCCCGCTTCATCGCTGTCCGAATATTTTCATCGAGATCATATGAAGTGAGCATGATGATATTTGTAGCGGGGGAGAGTTTTTTTATCGGAGCGATTGCGTCGAGCCCGTTCATCGCCGACATTTTGATATCAAGAAGTATAACGCCGGGTGGAGAGCTTTCTGTTTCGAGGTCATTGATCGCGGCTTTGCAGGAATGATAGTACTTCTGACACGCTACGCTTGAGCTCTTATTCAAATTTGCGGCGAGCACCAGACAAAAATTGTTATTATCATCGATAATCCAGACTTGTATCTTATCCGGGTTTCCTTGTTCGTGCAATAGCATGATATTAACTCACTCTTCGATGATACCGGGCAGTGGGAAATCGCGTTTATTCTGCAGAGGGAAGATATACTTTGAACGTCGTACCGCGATCTAGTAAGCTGTCAACAATAATAAAACCGTCATGACTTTTCACAATACCAAGGACAATCGATAGGCCGAGACCTGTTCCCTCTCCCCCCTCTTTGGTCGTAAAAAAGGGCTCAAATATTCGGTCAAGAAGATCTTCCGGAATACCCACCCCGGTGTCTGTAATGTACACTACTGCGTAACGGCCGGCATGTGCATCGGGATAATTTTCAAGATCTTCTTTGTTGAATGAACACTGATCCACTGCGACACCCAAGACGCCGCCGCGCGGCATCGCATCCCTGGCGTTCACGCAAATATTCAGAAAAACTTGTTTCAACTGGCTCATATCGCCCATCACGGAGCAATTCGTGTTCTTGAAATCCTCATCGATGGTGATGTCGGTTGGTAAACCTCTTTCCACAATTTCCAGCACCTGAGATATCAGACCGCAGAGATCCACTCGCACCCGCTCTCCAATAATTCCTCTGCCATAGGTTAGAATATTCCTGACCAACTGCAATCCGCTCTCGGCGCTTTCTTCCACTGCGCGAAGGACCGTTAGACTCGTCCGGTCTTTTAATTCTTCCCGTAATAATCCGATCGACATCGCTACTGGTGCGAGGATGTTCTGCAAATCGTGTGCAATTCCACCAGTCAGCAATGCGATACTCTCCATTTTCTGTGCCTTAATAAATTGGGCTTCCATCCGTTTCTTTCCGGTAATATCGGTGTTGACGATGAGGAATGTTTTCCGTCCGTTGTTTTTGTGCTGAATGGCCCGCCATCGACTGTGAACGAGAATTTCCTTTCCATCTTTTTTCCGATGGCGATGCTCTCCGCTCCAATCTTGAAATTGCCGAAGGTCTTCCAGAAGTAATCGATAATCTTCTTGTTTGCCTCCCTGGTATAGAAGTTCTTGAAGAGGTGTCCCCAGCACTTCTCCTGTCGTCCAGCCATAAGTCAACTCGGCTCCGCGATTCCAAAACGTGATCCTGCCGTTTTCATCAGTCACAACAATCGCATCCTGCGTTTCATTGAGCAAAGCAGCCTGCTCTCTGACCTTCGCTTCAATCAATTTTCGTTGTGTGATGTTGATGATGACTGCATGAGCATAGCGGTCGCCTTCGATGACTCTTGCCGAAAAATGGAGCCATATCTCGGTTCCATCGGCCTTTCGCGCTTGAATCTCATGCTCTTGCACTATACTGTTTTTCTCCAGCGCGCTTCTGATGGAATCGCGTGTCGGAGCCGGCAGTTCCAGGAAGCGCTGTTCACATTCTCTCTCAGATCTGCATTCGAACATTGCAAGAAGAGCATGATTCGCTTCGCGAATATGCCAGGATTCGATTGAAAACTTCATCATTCCTGCAAGCGAGTGGTCAAAGAGCGCTTTATAGCGTTCCGCGATTTTTGTCACCTCTTCGATTTTTGCTTTCTGTGCCTCGAATACTCTTCGATGGCTAGTGATTACCACAGAGATAAACGCAATCGCGAAGATCGCCAGAACAGCGCTACCGACGCTTACGATCCAAATTATGTCTGTTGCCTGGCTCTGCAAAGGAACCCTCTCGTAAACATCAGGTTGGCGACGATGGCTAACGACCAATTAATATGCCAGGCGACGTAAAAATAGAAAATGCCCATTTTTGATAGTTCATTACTTAATCCGAAAATAAGAAGAACCCCGGTCGAATAAAGAACACTCCCTGTCGATACCCAGAAGATCGGTCTGTCAATGAGTAAACTGTCCGTTTTCTTCATCACCGCCACCACGATGAGTATGGACGCGATGATGATGAAGAGGCGAGAAGTAACGGCCATTTCATTATTCATTTGGCCCGGCACGGCAAACATCAATTTGTCAACAACCCAAATAACGATGAAGAGCATAGCCAGGATGAGAATAATCCGTTTTGTTCTCTTGTCTTCGATTGAGTATGAATAGACAACTGAGAGAAACAGAGAGTCTAAAAGGAAATAATAATTGATGAGAAAATAATTGTTGATATGCTTCACACTCAAAATATATTCGGTGATAACGTCAATCAATGACCAAACGCAAAGAAGAAAGAACATCTTCATTGGACGGTCTAACCGTTTGAATCGCCAGATCCCTGCAAGAGGCGGAATCAAATATGTCAGCGCCGAGATAAAGGCAAGCGTCGGAATTTTCATGTTTGCGTTGCTTATTCACTCACGTTAAGGACGGAAAAGAGCTTTACCACAAAGGCCCTAAGTCACAAAGATGTGGTAAAGTAATCTTCACTTAGAAAGGTCGCTGAATAAAATTTCCTCCCTTTCTTGGTGCCTTTGTGGTAATTCTACTTGCCCTTTGTGTACCCTCACTTATTTAACTCGTTCACTGAACCGCAAACCGGCGGGCAAGGAAATATCGCTTCTCCGATCACACCGCTGTCAATATCATTTCCATTCTGATCAACTCCCACCAGTACCATTGTCGGCGAACCATCATCCAGCGCAGCATAGTAGTAACGGATTCCGACGCATCCCGGTTGAGCGAGAATCTTATCAAAAATACTTCTTGCGAAATGCCCACCTTTGATTGTTGGTGCGGTAGGATGGTTTTTGAAGTTTTGGATATACTTTGCGGCCTGAGCAAGAGTAACGACATGATTTTCGTTGCCCGTGTATTGGGCGCTCACACTATCGACGGAGAGAACTATTGCAGCAGTCACAACGCAACTGGCCAATGCAACGACAGCAAAGAAACGAAGTTTTGGTGATTTTGCCCTCATGGTGGACCTCTTCTATGATATGATTGAAAATTGGGATCTCGGGTGCTGCCTTTGACCCCGGTGGGTTACTGTTCTGGGTATCAACATATTCGAGAAGTCTTAAATATGCAATACCCTGACTTAGGTATTTTCTTGGAAAGATGGTCTGCTGATTTGGTGAAATATCAGAGGAAAGAGGTGGAAATCGGGCCCGTTAAAAAAGAACGGACCTTGTCGATGGGAAATAAGAAGCTAGTCATATTGCATCAAGCGATCCGAGCAATGCATCCACACAAATCTCCAGATCGTACCGGCGCACTGCTTCAGCCCGTGCTGAATGGGCGAGCGAGTTCCGGAGCACGTTGTCGCTTAGCACTCGGTGGATTGCCCGCGCAACAGCGTTTGCGTCGCGGGGTTCAATGAGCAATCCGGTCTTGCCGTTCGTAATGATCTCCGGTAATCCGCCGGCATTGGTAGCAATGATCGGACGTTCCATCGCCATGGCTTCGACAACGACAAGACCGAACGTTTCGGAAAATGAGGGAAGAGCAAAGATATCCAGCGCGGCCATCAAGTGAGGTGCATCGTCGGTAAAGGGGAGGAACTTCACATACGGTCCGATCGCACTGGTGCGGCACACGTCTTCCAAGTGCGCTTTGTACCCGTGTTCGCCCGCAGTTTCGTCTCCTGCAAT
>Ga0315281_10009082_pt1 | contig 13822 bp, 13 predicted proteins | sample YL17G07_0_MG_FD_204540 | JGI IMG/M metagenome (GOLD analysis project Ga0315281, IMG submission 204540) | Sediment microbial communities from Yellowstone Lake, YNP, Wyoming, USA - YL17G07_0 | ecosystem: Environmental > Aquatic > Freshwater > Lake > Sediment | place: USA: Wyoming | collected...
CCGCGCCGTTTACATGGCGCATGTTATAATTTTCTTAAGTTAAACTTAGCCTGGCGATGATGGAAAAATCCTTCTGCCCTCTCTGTGAACGGGAATACGAGCCGGGTTCCAAGTTCTGCCTGGACGATGGCTCGGAGCTTATCTTCCGCTCGGAGGACGCCATGGCCGGGCAGGTGTTTGACGGGCGCTACCGGATTCTTCACAAGCTTGGCGAAGGCGGCATGGGCGCCATCTACAAAGCCGTCCAGATCAGCACCCAAAAACCGGTCGCCATCAAGGTGGTCGCCGCGCGCCACGCGGAAAACGAGAGCACCATCCGGCGGTTCCAGCGGGAGGTCAAGCTACAGTCCAAGCTTGAACACCCCAACATCGTCACGGTTATTGACTTCGCCAAAACGCCGGACGGCCAGTATTTCTTCGCGATGCCGTTCATCGAAGGCAAATCGTTGCGCCGGATGATCCTGGACGCGGGCAAGTTTTCCCTGCCTGATTTTCTCGCGCTGGCCATGCAGATTTGCGACGGGCTGGAATGCGCGCACGCGGAGGGGATCGTTCACCGCGACTTGAAAGGCGACAACATCGTGGTGGCGCATATAGGGCGCCAGCGGGTCGCCAAGATTCTGGATTTCGGCCTCGCCAAGGCGATACAGCAGGGTGACGATACCGCCAAGTCTGGCCCCGAACTGACCAGTGTGGGCATGGCGATGGGCACTCCCGCATACATGTCGCCGGAACAGGCCAAGGGCGAGGGAGACAAGATCGGCTCGCGAAGCGACCTGTATTCGCTCGGCGTGATTTTCTACCAGATGCTTACCGGGTCATTGCCGTTCAGGTCGGACACACCCTGGGGCGTCATGCATCAACACATATCGGAACCACCCGTCCCGTTGCGCCAGATCAATCCCGATGCGCCGGAGAGTATAGAACGCGCCATCATGCGCTTGCTGGAAAAAGAGCCGGAAAAACGTTACCCCTCCGCGCTGGCGTTACGGCGCGACCTGGAGATGGTGGCCCGGACCACCCCCGGCTTGATGGAAGCCACCGCGCCAGAGGAGACCCCGACCATAATGCAACCCCGTTTCGCCGAAACGCTGGAGGGAAAGCCAACGCCGCGGTCACGAGGCCCTATCGTGGTTCTGCTGGCTCTGCTTCTTGCAATGGCTGGGGGTGGGTACTGGCTGTACGGGCGTGGAGGCGGCGCCACGGAACCATCAACTCCCGCTCCTGTCGCTGTGGTGAAACCGGGGACGGCGTCGGCTCCAGAATCTGCTAAGCCCGCTCCTGTAGCTGTGGTGAAACAGGAGACGCCAGCGGCCCCGGTTCAAGAATCTGCTAAGCCCGCTTCTTCTCCGTCTGCAAAGCGCCAGCCGGTCACAACGCCCGAACCTAAGGCCGCCACGCCGGAAACGAAAACTCCGGTGGAGAACGCCGCCGATAAAGCCGAAAGAGAGAAACGGGGCAAAATCGCTGGCCTGCTTGCGGAGGCCGAAGCGGACATGAAGGCGAAGCGGGTGACGGAACCGGAGGGCCGGAACGCGATGGAGAAGTACGAGGGGGTTCTGGAACTAGATCCGGCCAACGAAAAAGCGAAGTGGGGCATGAACCGCGTCGCCGACTATTACCTGGAGCTTGCGGCCGCCGCCGCTGGGAGCGGGGATTTCGGCAAGGCGGAGGAGTTCATCGCCCTGGCCGAAGAGATCGTCCCGGAAAGCGCGAAGGTGACGAGCGCCAGCGCGAACGTGGCGGAGATGAAAGCGCGCGCCAAAGAGAAGGAAGCGGGGCAACGAATGAAGGCGTGGGATAAAATTGTCCGGCCCAAAAAGACATTTTAGCTTGAGCGTCTTTCACTTTGCGGGGCGCCGTTCAATGCCTGAAATGCCGTATCCCGGTGAACACCATCGCCATGCCGTACTCGTCCGCCGCTGATACAACTTCGTCGTCGCGCACGGAGCCGCCGGGCTGGATTACCGCCGTGATCCCGGCCTTCCCCGCTTCGTCTATCCCGTCGCGGAACGGGAAAAACGCGTCAGACGCCATCACCGCGCCGCGCACCGGATGCCGCGCTTTGGAGACTGCTATTTTCGAGCTGTCCACCCTGCTCATCTGCCCCGCGCCCACGCCTATCACGCAGTTTTCGTCGGCATAGACGATGGCGTTGGACTTGACGTGTTTGGCGACTGTCCATGCAAACTTCAACGCCTTCCACTCCGCCTGCGTGGGCTGGCGTTTGGAGGCGACTTTAAGCGTGGACTCGTCATACGTCACCGCGTCGGCGTCCTGCAGTAACGCGCCGCCGCGCACGAATTTGTAGTCCACATCGGTGGAGGGTTTCAACAGCGGGGCCTGCATTATCCTTACGTTCTTCTTTTCTTTGAGGGCCGCCAACGCGTCCGGCTCGTAACCGGGGGCGATTATCACCTCGGTGAAAAGTTTCCCGATCTCTTCGGCCGCCGCCTTGTCCATCTGCCTGTTGATGGCGATAACCCCGCCGAACGCGGAGACCGGGTCAACCTCGCGCGCGTTGATGTACGCCTTGACCTGCGACTCATCCCGCGCCACTCCGCAGGGGTTGGTGTGCTTTACGATGACCACGGCCTGCTCCGCGAACTCGCACACAAGCTCGTATGCCGCAGACATGTCCACGATGTTGTTGAACGAAAGCTCCTTACCGTGTAGCTGAACCGCGCCGGGGAGTCCGGGTTCTTTCGCCCCCGCCAGCTTGTAAAACGCCGCCGACTGGTGCGGGTTTTCGCCGTAGCGCATGGAGGATATTTTCTCCAACTGGACGATCTTGAGCTCCGGGAACTTTTCGTCCACCCCGGCCACGCCGGAAAGGTAGGAGTTGATCCGCCCGTCGTACCATGACGTGTGGGCGAAAGCTTTGACGGCCAGCTTAAGCTTGGTGTCGCGGGTGAGGTCTCCGCCGTTTTTCTTCATCTCAGCGATTACAGCCTCGTAATCGGAGGGGTCCACGACCACAGCCACGGACTCGAAATTTTTTGAGGCGGAACGGATCATCGCCGGGCCGCCGATGTCTATATTCTCGATAGCGTCTTCCAGGCGGACGCCGGGTTTGGATATCGTTTTCTCGAACGGATAGAGGTTGACCACCACCATGTCAATCGGCTGGATGCCATGTTCGGCCATCTGCCGGACATGAGAGTCCAGGTCACGCCTGCCGAGCAGGCCGCCATGCACTTTTGGATGAAGCGTTTTGACCCTGCCGTCGAGCATCTCCGGCCAGCCGGTGTAATCGCCCACCTCGCGCACGGGGACGCCCGCAGACGCGATGGCTTTGGCGGTGCCTCCGGTGGATAAAATCTCCACCCCCATCGCGCAAAGCTCTCTGGCGAAACCGGCCAGCCCGGCCTTGTCGGAGACGCTGATAATGGCTCGTTTCATCGGCATATGACCTTCTGCTAAAATCCAGGGTTACAACAAAGAGAAAGATGGTATTCTTTTAGACTTGGCGCGTCAAGGTCATGAAAAACACGGAGACGAATTATGGAACGGGCCTCTGTTATTAAAACACTTTCCGATCACAAGGACGAATTGCGATCCAGGGGGGTGGAGGCTCTATACCTGTTCGGTTCCACCGCAAGGGACGAGGCTGGGCCGGAGAGCGACGTTGACCTGTTTTTCGATTATAACGACCCGGCGTTCAGCCTGGTCGAGTTGGTCAGGATCAAGAACATGATTGAAGAGACGCTTGGCTCTCCCGCCGATGTCATGACGCGGGACAGTATCCACCCCCGCCTGCGAAGCCGAGTGGAAAAATCTTCCATAAGAATTTTCTAAAATATGCCCGCCGATCCTGGAATTTACCTACAAGACATTCTGGACTCAATCGCTGGCGTCCGAATGGCGATAGGTGAAGCCGACTTCGACTCGTATGGGGAAAATCGGCCCATGCGGCGAGCTGTTGAGAGGGAAATAGAAATAATTTCCGAGGCGGCCAGGAGGATACCTCATGAATTAAGGGAGATGGAACCGGATATCCCTTGGGGGGAGATAGCTGGCATAAGTAACGTTCTGCGGCATGACTACCAGATAGTTTCTGACACTATTATGTGGAACGTTGTTAAGACGCATATTCCCGCGCTTGAAGCCGCCGTCAATCGCATCATTAACCGCGTTGGCGGTTATGGCGATTCGAATATAAATCAACAACAAAAACTCTATTAACGGTTTGATATGAATAAACCCTGGCTTGCGCCTTTCCCCCGCCGGTTTGTGGCAGTGGGGCTTTCCGTCGAAAAGTGGGAGGACGCCGAGCCGTATTACGACAAGCTTGGCTCCCGCCCCGTTGACACGAAGGATCGGCTTGAGAACTGGCTGATTGACCTTTCCGAGTTGAAATCCGTCGTGGACGAATTCGTGACCCGCAGGTACATCGCCATGACCTGCCAGACCGACGACCCCGCCAGACGGGACGCATATCTCTACTGCGTCCGCGAGGTGGAACCCAAAATGACCGAGTGGGACGACAAACTCCTGCGCAAGTACCTTCAATCCCCCGCCAGGGGCGAGCTGGACATGGGTTATTTCGCCAGGCTCGACAGGATGTTCCGCGTGACCGTGGAGCTTTTTGACGAACGCAACATCCCCCTCCAGGTCAAGCTTGGGGAGCTTTCGCAGTCGTATCAGGAGACCATGGGCGCCATGACCGTCGTAATTGACGGTAAAGAGTTGACCCTGCAACAAGCCTCCGCCTTCCTGCGTGAGCCGGACAGGGATGTGCGGCAAAGGGCGTTTCTCTCCACCGTGGAAAGACGTATGCGCGACAGGGACAGGCTCGACAGCCTGTTCGACGAGATGCTCACCCTGCGTTCGCAGTTCGCGGAGAACCTCAAGCTCCCCTCATACATGGAATACTGTTTCAAGAGCAAGCTTAGGGACTATACCCCGGAGGACTGCCTTGCGTTCCACGACGCGATCGAAAAAACCGCCGTCCCGCTGGCGAGGCAGATAAACAAAAGACGCGCCGAAGAGATGGGGCTTGACGCAGTAAAGCCGTGGGACACCGTCTGCGATCCCAAAGGCCGGCCACCGCTCCGGCCGTTCGAAAAGGCGGAGGAGTTGTTCAACGGCGTCACAGCCGTGTTTGCCGGGGTGGATACGCGGCTGGGGGAGATGTTTGGCTCCCTCGGTTTCTCCGTGGACCTGGACAGCCGGAAAGGCAAAGCCCCCGGCGGTTATCAGACCACGCTGGAAGAAGCCCGCGTCCCGTTCATTTTCACCAACGCCGTGGGCCTGCAGGACGATGTGAACACGCTTCTGCACGAAGGCGGCCATGCGTTCCACACACTGCAAAGCAGGATCAACCGGCATGTATGGTACCGCCACGCCCCGATGGAGTTCTCCGAAGTGGCGTCCATGAGCATGGAGCTTGCCGGGGGGGACTTCCTTTCGCCTTTCTATCAAAGCGCAGAGGAAAGGGCGCGAGCCAAACGCGAACGGCTGGAATCGGTCGTTTCGATTTTTCCGTGGGTGGCGCAGGTGGACGCTTTCCAACGATGGATATACACACATCCCGGCCACGCGCCAAAAGAACGCGACCGGGCGTGGCGGGAGCTTTCCGAGAGGTTCTCCACCGGTATAGACTGGACGGGAACGCCCGACGGCGCGCTTGAATCTTCGTGGCACAGGCAACTTCACATTTTTGAAGTCCCTTTTTACTACATAGAATATGCGATAGCCCAGATGGGGGCGCTTCAGGTTTACCGGAGGTTCAAGTCCGGCCCGAAGACGGCGGTGGAGGGATATCTATCAGCCCTTAGCCTTGGAGGTGGAAAGCCTGTGAATGAACTTTTCTCGTCCGCCGGGATAAAATTTGATTTCTCGGAACGGCTGTTGGGCGAGCTTATGGAATTCACGAAAAAAGAGATGGGGCTGTGATGGGAAAAGAGGGCTCTTTACTCATGAAGGGCAATGGGGAACTTCTTTTTCCGGCTGATCTCAATAAAGCCGCTCGGCGGGGTGTTCTTGTACATTTGCCAGGCGTGGTTAAGGAGCCACCCTTTTCCCTCCCCTTAGCAAGTGGAGGTGGCGCGTCATCGCGCCGGAGGGGTTTAATTAAACCCCCTCGCAACTTCGTTGCGGTCCCCCTTGCCAAGGGGGACAAAGTTGGATTCACGCTACCCGAGGTATTCTTCGCCCAGCCGTTCCTGATGTTTCAGCTTAGCCGAAGAATGAGTAGATGCGCATGAGGATACTTATTGTGGACGACGACCTGTTGGGAAGGATTATTCTAAGGAAGCTACTCGGCCATCGAGGTGATTGCGACATGGCCGTCAACGGCAGGGAGGCGGTGGAGGCGTTCCACATGGCGCGGGAAGAGAACAATCCGTACGACCTGATATGCATGGATATACTCATGCCGGAGATGGACGGGGTCGAGGCGCTCAAAGCCATCCGGGAGCATGAGGAAAAGCTGGGCATATTCGGCGAACAGCGGGTGAAGGTGATAATGATAACCGGCAAGGACGACTCCAAAACCATTCTCACCTCGTTCCGCGAAGGTTGTGAGGGGTATGTGGTAAAACCGGTGGAAAAAGAGAATCTGGAAAAACAGATAAAGGAGCTGGGGCTGGATTGATAACCGCCCCGGTTGAGCTATGAGCGGCAGTGAAGAGATAATAGACAACCTTAAGGCCATCTGCCAGTGCAAGGGCGTTAAAAAAGGGCGTTTCAAAAAATTGATCGCGGATGGAGTCCGGTCTGCGGCCGGGTTAAGATCGGCCACCGGAGCCGGATCTGGTTCGTGCGGCGGAAAAAGGTGCGGCCCCAGGATTGACTCGTTGATCGCGGAGATGGCCGAAAACCCAGCGGGTTCCACCCACAAATGACAGGCGCAGGCCACGACAAATTCCGCCGCCTGATTGAACCGCTGTTCGACAAGATGTACGCTTCGGCATACCGCCTGACAGGGTCGAAGGACGATGCGGAAGACCTTCTGCAAGATACGTTTCTTAAAGCGTACCGGAGCATCGAAAAGTTTGAAGAGGGCACGAACCCCGGCGCATGGACATATACGATAATGAGGAACACGTTCCTCAATGATATAAGGTCGAAAAAATCGCGGGAGACGCTTTTGTTTGACGAGGGGGCGGCGGAACGCCTTGCCGACACTTCTGAGCCTGACAGGTCTGGGGAGAAAATGGACGAGGAGCTTCAGGCTGTGTTGAATTCATTGCCGGATGATATGAGGGAGGCTCTTGTGGCGCGGGAAATTAACGGGCTTTCCTACCAGGAAATAGCTGATAACATGAAGCTTCCCATCGGCACGGTGAAAAGCAGGATAAACAGGGCAAGGGAATCGTTGAAAGAGCGGTGGTTGCGGTTAAAAGGCGAGGCTACGGCATGACGGAATGGAACTTTTGATGACCGGCCCTTGTTTATTTAGTGAAGGGGACTGTTGACGCCATGACCTGCGCGGAATTTCTGGAACATATTTGGGACTATTCGGCTGGCGATATATCATTCGCCGTAGCCAAAGAAATGAAGGCTCACGCCGACACATGTTCCAGGTGCGCCCTTGAGCTTGATGCGGTTAGTGGTGTCCGAAGCTCTTTGCTTGCCCCCCCTGCCCCAAAGAGAGAGATCAACAAAACCCGTGAGCGGATTTTAAGCAGTGTCTACGCGGAGAAGTCCAGGGTTGTCCCGATAAGGCGCCGCAGATGGTTCCGTTACGCCGCTTCTGCGATTGGGGCGGTGGCGGCGGCATTTATTATCGCCGTGACAATGTGGCCGGAGCCTACTTCCGCGCTCAGCCTTGACGACCTTGTAAACGAGCACGCGCATTGCGTCGTCAACAAGCAATACATGCGATACCCGTATGCGACCAATGACGAGTTATCCAAAAGGGCTGTCAGCGAGACTGGCCGCGCAAACAATCCTGTGCCCGCAAGCCAGTGCAAATTTTTGCGGGGCGGTTTTTGCGACTTGAAAGGTGTGCGCACCGCTCACGCCGTATTAAGCTCCGAAGGGGGGCTTATCTCGCGTTTCAGCCTCCGGGAAAGTTGCAAAGCCTTTCTGGAAAACGGCGGGCTGGAGAAAATCCGTGGCGGGCTATGGCGCGCCAGGATCGGTGAAGCCACGCTGGTTCTGGTCGAGCGCAGGGAGGGGGCATGCGACGTGTTCCTGGGGGACGCCTCTTATGAGATACTTGTGAAGATAGTGGACAACGGTTGACACGTTCGCGCGCGAATAGCCGTTTAACAGGATATGAGGAGTGAACTGGTGAAAAAAAAGGCTGTGACGTTTGCCGTTTTTATTTTGTCGTTTGCGGCCGGGATAGCGCTGGCGCAGGCGCAGTCGAGGGAAGCCCAGGCGAAGCTTTTCCAGCAGAACCTGCTTGAGGCCACTGCAAGGCAGGAGACCCGCCCCACGCAGGATCCGGCCATTTACACCGACCCTTATATGAAAGAGGCGTACACCGCCGCCAAAGAAATTCCCGGAGCTCTCGACAAGGTGTTTTGCTATTGCTACTGCGCCCTGAATGAGAAGTTCAAACACAAGAGTCTGTTGACCTGTTACGTTGACGATCACGGCTCAAAGTGCGGCACATGCATGAGGGAGGCCGTGGTGACCAAACAGTTGGCGGCCCAGGGCAAAAAGCCCGAAGAGATAGCCAAGATTTTCGCGGATTATTACCTGAACCAGCCACAGCATTGACGGTTTGACTGTACAGCCGCTTGCTTGTCATTCTGAGCGATAGCGAAAAATCTCGCCTCAACTTCGGTTTTCAGGATAAACCGGCCTCCAGTTAAATCCGTCGTGGACTTACAACAGTGAGCGTATCAGCGAAAGCAACTCGTCAAGCTCGAACGGTTTTTTGACCGCCCGCACCGCTACGGAGCCCTCGGCGACTTTAAGGAGGAATTGGAGCGCGTCTCCCTCCATCATCCTGCCCCCGCCTGATATCACTATCGCTTTCATATCCGGAAAATCTGCCAGAAGGTCCTTTAACATATCAATTCCTTCTTTCTTGGGCATGAAAATATCCGTGATGACAAGATCGGGCGCACACTCCCTGAAAAGCCGATCCCCCTCTTCGCCGTCGGACGCCTGAATAACCTCGTACCCATCCATGGTAAGCGCGCGGCGGAGCGCCTCGCGTATGCGCTCTTCGTCATCTACGACAAGAATCTTCGTCATTGTTTACTCGGAAATTTATCAAGAATCGTCATGACCGCGCTTACCCCAAAACAGGAGAGATATCGCTAAATGAAGAATTAATCACCCTAATCACCCCCTGCCACTGCTTGAAATAGTTTATTTTGGACTATTCCATAATGGACTATAACATGAGCCAAAAAGATTTGTCTAGCTCATGCAGAAGTCTATTGCTTCAAGGGATTATAAAGTATTTCTACGCCTATTCCGAAAGGCCAGGGGAAAAGCCATGCTTACTCAAGTGGAAGTTGCGGCGAAAATCGGCCAAAGCCAATCTTTCGTTAGCAAATGCGAACGCGGCGAAAGGAGAATTGACGTTGTTGAACTCAGGGCTTATTGCCTGGCTTTCGGGATTTCTTTTGCTGAATTTACGCAGGAATTCGATAGAACCCTGAACAGATAGGACTCAAGTGGCCGCCTGGCCACGGTTCCTATTCCCTTTCTCCCCATGCCAAAGGGGGAGTCCGCCCCTTCGACTGCGCTCAGGGTAAACTCCGGCGGGAGGGGGTGGGAGTCAAATAGAATAATGAACCCCTCACCCTGCCCTCTTCCCGCAAGCGGGGCGCGGGTAAAGAGAGGCTCACCGATACATATCCCTACCATCTTACGCTATCGCGATATCGCCCATACGCCGGATTTTGCCGCGGCGATGGCTGACGAGTGCCTCCGTGGTCATCGCCCCAAGCTCGTTAAGGTGGCGGCGCAAAACCCTGCGTAAAATGTGGGCGGCTCGCTCCGGGTCGCGATGAGCCCCGCCGAGTGGTTCTTTGATTATCTCGTCTATCACGCCTAGCCGGATCAAATCCTGCGCCGTAAGTTGCAAGGCCGTCGCGGCTTCTTCCACTTTGTCGCAACTGTTCCACAAAATCGCCGCGCACCCTTCCGGGCTTATGACCGAGTAGATGGAATGCTCCATCATAAGCACCCGGTTGCCCACGCCCAGCGCCAACGCCCCGCCGGAGCCTCCTTCGCCAATCACCACGCTTACTATGGGCGTGCCGAGGGACGACATTTCCATAAGGTTACGCGCTATGGCCTCGGACTGGCCCCGTTCTTCCGCGCCCACGCCGGGATACGCGCCGGGTGTGTCGAGCAGGGTAACTATCGGCAGGCGGAATTTCTCGGCCATTTTCATCAATCGCAAAGCCTTGCGATAGCCCTCTGGATGGGCCATGCCGAAGTTGCGGAATATTTTCTCTTTGGTGAGGCGCCCCTTTTGCGAGCCGATCAACATCACCGGATTGCCGTCAATTTTGGCGAACCCGCCTACGATGGAATGGCAATCCCCAAACGCCCGGTCGCCATGCAGTTCCACGAAATCCGTGGTCATGAACTGTATATAGTCGAGGGTGTACGGCCTGTTGGGATGACGGGCAAGCCTGGCCCTTTGCCAGCTTGTCAGCTTGTTAAAAACGTCGTGCCGCAGACGGTTGACCTTTTTGTGGAGCTTTTTAGTCTCCGAGGAAAAATCCATCCCCTCACGCCGGGACTGCTCCCGGAGCTCCTCGATCTTCGTCTCCAGCTCCACTATGGGCTCTTCGAAATCAAGACAGGTTACAGCCATTACACCACGCTTAGCGAATTGAACATTTTTGTGAAAAAACCACCATTAACGATGGATAATAGCAGATTTTTTGGCGTTTTTGGGCGAAAATCTCGAAATGGGGGGCGGGGCAGAAGAAGGACAGGAGAGGGGTGGTAGAGGGACAGGAGAGGAACCGCCGCCCTCCTTTTGTTCCCCTGCCAGAGGGGGACAGCCGCCCCTTCGATTACACTCAGGGTAAATTCCGACTGGGGGGTTTAGTTCAAGCCCCCCCTTCGTCAGGAGACCTTTGCATAAGTGGCGTTCGTGTGTCATTGCGGCCCTTCGCCAAGCTCAGGGTAAACTCCGCGAAGCAATCTCGTTTCTTGCTAATCAATGAGATGCAGATTGCTTCGGTCGTCTTCGACTCCTTCGCAATGACAATTGCGGGACTTACGCAAAGGTCTCTTTGTCAGGGGGGCAATTCAACTCCGCTCCCCCTTCCCCTCCCACTTGCACAAATCAAATATGGGGCATGCGCCGCACAACGGTTTTTGCGCCTTGCAGGTCTGCCGCCCAAACTGGATGACCCGGTGGGAAAAACCTACCCAGTCTTCCTTCGGAAGGATAGCCATCAGGTCGCGCTCCACCTTTTCGGGGTCGTCTTCCTTCGTCAAGTCCAGCCTGCGCGAGATACGCCCCACATGCGTGTCCACAACCACGCCGGGTATCCCGTAGGCGTTGCCTAGTATCACATTGGCCGTTTTCCTGCCCACGCCGGATAACGCGGTTAGCTCCTCCATCGTGGATGGAACCTTCCCCCCGTGCCGTTCAGTAAGCGCAGAGCAACAGTTACAGATAGCCTTCGCCTTGTTCTTGTAGAACCCGGTGGAATGGATATCCTCTTCCAATTCTGCGGACGCGGCGTTGGCGTAATCTTTGGCGGTCTTGTATTTCTTAAACAGGCTGGCCGTAACCTTGTTCACCCGCTCGTCCGTGCATTGGGCGGAGAGGATCGTCGCCACAAGAAGCTCCAGCGGATTGGTGAAATCGAGGCTTATTTTCGCCTCTGGATAAATTTTCTTCAACGCTTTGTCCAGGGCGATGGCGCGTTCTTTTATCGTCATTTTTTCCTCCGGGACAAAAGCTCCGCTTTCATCTTATCCAACGGCAGGGTATTTAACACATCCTCTTTCGCAAGCCCTCCCTTGCGCGCTGTGAGTACACCGTAACGCATATCCTGCAATCCTTCCTTACGGTGGGCGTCGGGGTTGATCGCTATTTTCACCCCTGCTTTTTTCAGCGGCCCCATCTCGCGCCAGTCCACATCCAGCCTTTGCGGGTTGGCGTTCAACTCCATATGTACGCCACGTTGCGCCAACGCCTCGACAACCTTTTCCATATCCAACGGGTACGGTTCCCGCGCAAGCAATAGCCGCCCCGTAGGATGGCCCAGCATTGTGGTATGCGGGTTGTTGACGGCCTTCACGATGCGCTCCGTCATCGCGCGTTCGTCCTTTTGAAAACGGGAGTGGACAGACGCTATCACAAAATCCAGCGTCGCCAGAATCTTGTCTGGGTAATCCAGCGAACCGTCGGCGAGGATGTCCGACTCCACGCCCTTGAACAGGTGGAGCCGCCCCTTGAGTTTTTCGTTGAGCTTGTCTATCTCCTCGCCCTGTCTCTGCAAGTCGTCGGCGGACAGCCCGCCCGCATAGCTGGCCGTTCTGGAATGGTCGGACACGCCGAGGTATTTATAGCCCAGCCGGATGGCTTCCTGCGCCATTACTGCAAGACTGTCCACGCCGTCGCTCTTGTCGGTATGGACGTGGAAGACTCCGGCGATGTCCGCCTCTTCGACAAGCGTCGGTATCTTGCCTTCACCGGCCAGGCGAACCTCGTCGAGGCCCTCCCGCATCTCCGGAGGGACATACGACAACCCAAGCGCTTTGAAAATCTCCTCTTCGCTGGCGAGGCTCATGCACTGTTCGCCTTTAAACAGGCCATACTCGTTCATCTTGAGACCCTGCGTTTTTGCGAGGGATCGCATGAGGGTGTTGTGTTCCCTGCTACCTGTGAAGTGATGCAGGGCGAATGGGAACTGCGCGTCCGTAACAACGCGGATGTCCGCCTGAAAACCGGATTCCATCCGCACACTGGTTTTGGTGTGGCCCCGGTTGATGATATCGGTCACGCCCGGCGCGGCGACGAACCTTTCCATCACACTTTCCGGGTCGGCGGAGGAGGCGACGATGTCTATGTCCTTCACCGTCTCAAGCCCACGGCGCACACTTCCCGCCATCTGCGCCCGGATGACGGCGGGCGACCCGCGCACCCATTCGACAAGCGGCTCCACGGCGCCCATCCCTTCGGAGAGCAACCTGCGCCCGGCGAATTTGTGAAGAGCGTTGATGCCATGAAGTATGTTCTCCTGGCTTTTTGCGCCGAACCCGGCAAGCTCCACCAACCGGTTTTCGTTGCAGGCGTATTCCAGCTCGCGCACCGTCGTCACGCCAAGGCTCTGCCACAACGCCTTTGCGCGTTTGGGGCCGAGGCCGGGGATTTTCAGCATTTCGAAAACCCCGGCGGGAATCCTCGACTTTAACTCCTCAAGCTCCGGCAGGGCGCCGGTGTTGATGAGCGTCGTTATTTTCACAGCGATGGATTCGCCCACGCCTTTTATTTCGGTGAGCGTTCCTTCATCCGCCATTTTTTTGAGGTCGCCGGTGAACGTCTCCACGGCGCGGGCGGCGTTTGCCAGGGCGCGGACCTTGAATGGGTTTTCGCCGAGTATCTCCATCAACGCGCCGACGTCGTCAAGGGCGCCTGCTATCGCCTTCTTGTCCATGATGGCCTGCTTGTTTTTAGCTTTGCGGAGCTGGGCTGAAAATGGAACGGCGGGAAGATTCCCCACGCCCGTTCCGGTTGCGCTGGAAATTAAAATGGTGCCGAAGGGGGGATTCGAACCCCCACACCCGTAAGGACACACGACCCTGAATCGTGCGCGTCTACCAGTTCCGCCACTTCGGCCCCGAAAAAAACATGGGCGACTGCGGAAGCCGCCCAAGAGGGGTATTATATTCCCGATCCGCCAAAAATCAAGGCGCGATGGAAGAGCTTTTT
>Ga0315281_10009083_pt1 | contig 13821 bp, 25 predicted proteins | sample YL17G07_0_MG_FD_204540 | JGI IMG/M metagenome (GOLD analysis project Ga0315281, IMG submission 204540) | Sediment microbial communities from Yellowstone Lake, YNP, Wyoming, USA - YL17G07_0 | ecosystem: Environmental > Aquatic > Freshwater > Lake > Sediment | place: USA: Wyoming | collected...
TCGCCACAGCTAAAAAGGAGAGTTGGGCTTCCTCTTCTCCAGAGATGACCTCAATGGAGAAGTTGAGTTTTTCTTTGACCAATTTTAGGAAATCCTCGGAGTTTTTGGCTTCCCGGAGGGCGCTTGTTCCCACTGCAAAGATTTTTTGAACCTCCATCTCCTGACACCATTTCAAATATTGAGCCAATGTTTGAAGGCCTCTATCCATAGCCTCTTTTAAAAGGAGTCCATTTTTTTGAACCCCCTCACCCAATCGAGCAACGGTTTCTATTTCAAAAAGGGGATTAATTTCCCCTCCCTCCACCTTTGCAATGAGGAGAAGGATCGTGTTGGTCCCGATGTCGATGGAGGCAACCCGCATTATTTCTTCCTTTAGTTTTAAGCATTTACGGACAGATTTTTTTCGACTGTGCTAAAATTGTGAAAATCGATTCCCTCCACCGACTTGCGTAAACTCTCAACGTTATGGTGAACATAACGAGATGTCATTGTCAGGGTTTTATGCCCTAACAGAGCCTTGATTGTTAATACGTCAATGCCTTTTTGGCTTAATCTTGTTCCAAAGGAATGTCGTAGATCGTGGAAATGTAGATCCTCTATCCCAGCCTCATTGACACATTTGGCAAACGCTCTTTCCAATGCCTGGTTAAAAAGTTTGGCTTTGGATATTGGTGAATGGAATACCCACTCCCGGCCGATCACCCTAACCTTTCCAATCTCTTTGAGAAGATCATAAACGATCTCATTCATTGGAATTGTTCTTTTCTCACCGTTCTTTGATTCCATCACAGTGATTGCTCTTCGAGGAAAGTCAACATCCCTCCAAGAAAGATTGAGAATTTCACCCCTTCTCATACCCGTATTCAGGGCAAACAGAATGATCCTTCCCAACCATAACGGCGAATGAGCCAGCAGTTTTGTTTCTTCTTCCACAACTATCCAACGATCCCTTTTTGTGCTCCCCCTTTCTTGTTTGATAGAAGCCACTGGATTATGGTTTAACCAACGACATTCAGTTGCTAAGCTAAACGCTCTCTTGAAAGCTGCAAGGTCGCGATTGATCGTTGCAGGTTTGCATCCTCTTTTTTCCCTTCCATCCCTGAACTCTTCCCATAACCCGGGCTCAATTTCAGCAAGCAAGTACTCACTGAAAAACTCCCCTAAGACCTTGGCACTTGAGATATAAGCCTTCGATCTACAATTTTTTCTGGAATAATTGGTTAGCAGATCCATAAGCTCCCTGAAGGTCTTAGATTCACCGGGCGACTTCTCAAACCATTTCTCCTCTGCAACCTCACCTTTCGTCTTGTCCAAAATCCTTTGTGCCAACTTCCGATCCTCTGTCTCTGTCGATTTCCGATAATGCTTTCCTCGACAACTAAAACTCATCCACCAAACCGAACCACGTTTAAAAAGCCCCTTCATTTCGATCACCTTCCTTTCCGAGGCCCCTAATTCAGTTTGGTTCTCCCGTGATCGGAAGTATATACGCTACTCTTGACCTCTGCAATAACTTTTTTTACGATGCCGTCAATATCCATCGTACCCTTATTTGTGCTCTCCAGAATCGCTTTAACCCGTTTGTCTCCGTCAGAAGGATCTCGCCTGTGGTTTTCCATCCACCGATCGATATCCGCACGCTTGAAGCGGACCAAACGACCGATCTTATAATGAGGAATAATCCCAGATTCAACCTTAGAATAGAGTGTGGCTGGTTTGATGTGGAGGTATTCAGAAACTTCTTGTACCGTCAAAAAATTGCTATCCATAGGCTCTTTCTTGAATCTGAATGGTTTGGGATAGGGTTGAACCGATCTCTCGTCCTACGATTGATTTTCCATACTCAAGTTTGAGTTTCAAGGGAAAAAATAGGGGATCTACGACCTCCGATTCCTTTCCGGGCTGGGTTCTTACCGAATCGATAAGGAAAGAGTTTGCATTCCATCTCCCGACATACCTTCACGTCACCCCGGGACCCGGCACACTCGATACACTTCGCTCGAATCGCTTTAATTGGCGTAAGACGGTCTTCCATGTTAAACCCTCTGTTCTCTTTTCCTTCGAACTACTATTTCCAATCCTGCTTTTTCCTTTCTATTACCGGATCTGGTTTTAGGGCAATTGATTTAAGACCTCTTCCATTTGAAAAGATCACCCCGGGGCTGCGTGGCCGACCCCGGGGCCAAGGGATGATACGGTTAGGTTATCTCATCGTCACCTCCTTTCTTTTTTTTTCGATCTGGCTTACCATTACTTTTAAACCGATAGATTTGCTCCAGCCTGTTTTCTTCATATCGACTAATACTTTCCACTTGTTCAAACTTCTTTTCGATCTGCTTCATAAAATCCTTCTCGGACTTATTGAGTTTCTTCTTATCAAGCCCGGACAAGACCCATTCGAGCCGGTCTTTTGTCATGCGCCTCCCTCCTTATCGCCTCATCGGTTCGTGAAATGGATCGTGACTCTAATTTTTTCAACCGTTGGATCGCTTTTAATCTCTTCCGTCTTTTTCTCACACCCCGGCTTTCAAAGAAAGAATGCTTTAAAAGATCACGGTTTATATTTTTTTGAAAATCCCGTTTCAATCGCGTTATAGCCTTCTCAATGTCTCCTGAAGCAACAAAAATCTCCATGCACCACCCCTCAAAACTTTCCCCGAGACTTGAGGCGTGAAATTGCCTCCTGAACTTTTTCATTGATCTCTTGTGTTTTGGGATCACTATTTCTTTCGGCATACTTGTCACGAAAAGTCCAAATCTCGGCATCGGGTCCAGGTTCAGGATAATGCCGAGGTTTTCGGTCATCTGGTTGGATATACTTCTTTAAAAAAGTAGCTAAGAACCATGCCTTAATTTGTGCAAACATCTTTTTCTCCAATCATGTAAGTTATTGAATCGTGGTGAAGGCATTCACCTTGCCTTATGGTAAAAGTCCCGTCCTGCATCATTCTCACAACCAAAATTTGGCGACCCGGGATGGGGGGGTAGGTGTGCCCCGCATCCCAAGCGGCCACGGGCCGGAGCAGGTCCGACCCTATTTTTTAAATTCATACAAATTGTTGTCAAAGAAGAGATTTTTTTCCTTTAAATATGGGGCTGGTCCCCGAGCTTCGAATTTCTCAGGGACCAAGTAGGTGACCCGGATTTCAGACGGGTAGCCCCATTACCAGCGGGAGGAACGCTGGCTTATCTTTCAAAAATGCTGGTATCGACTTCTTCCTCAACCACCTCTGGAAGCGATGAAACGCTATCCAAATTCATGGAAAGCGTTTTTCTTAACCTGTCGTGAAGGTCCTTGAGAAACCTCTTCCTTGTCTTGTCCGACTCAAAGCGAAATGCGGAACTGAGCCAATTCATTATTGCAGGAACGCCTGTACAGCTTTCTGTCGCCTTATTACAAACATCAATCAGCAATGGTTCGATAAAAAAATCAATTCTTACTTCCAAACGCTTTAGCTGATCTCGCAACTCTTTAATGGTCTGCTCCAACTCTTCCTTTTGAGCTGAATTTTTCTCATTACTCATCTTTCACCTCACTCTTTTGAATTTGAAGCAATCAGAATTGACACTATTGTCCTGTTTCAAACCCATAACCACATCCTCACTATCCCGAAGAAAGGACTCGACATATTCAGAAATCAGAACGTCAAAGCCTCTCTTTTCGATCAGAGCAACATTTTTCATTAGTTCGGAAAAATGTTTCTCGGGACATTGCTTCTTTAACTCATCTTTCGATTTTTGACTGAACTTCAGGTAAGATCGCGCAACCAACAATTCTTGCGCTTTCACTCTAAATTCAATAAGCTTTTTAATTTGCATTGCCTTCCTCCATCCTTTCATTTATTTAATCAAACAACTTAACCGGCATACCCTGAAGCTTCGCTTTTACCATATCCAGATTTTTCTCCACATCAACCAAACCTTCTAAAGCGTTTTTAATAATTTTAATTTTCTTAAGAATATTTTTTCGCTGCTCGATAGGATAAAACTGCTCAATGTGCTCCAATTCTTGAATGGTTCTCTCATAATTCTTCCTTACAAGTTCAAACCTTTTGAGGAGCGTTGAGAATGCCTCCTGTGTGGGCGAAGTGCCATAATATTTCTCGGGCTGAAACTCACTCCTCACGTTAGCCAAGGAAGAAATAATGAAACCAATGCCTTTCTTCACTTTCTCAACGTTCTCCTTCATTTTCTTATCAACTAACTCCATCATGTTTTTCTTCCTCCATTGGGAATGTATTCTTTAGAGAAGCTACGCATTGCATCAGTGGCATAGCGAGAGATTTTTCGATTTCTTCAACTAACAGTCTGCCTCCCTCACCAGTTTCTTCACACTTAAAAATCTTCTTTCCATAGCTGAACCAAACCTTTCACTTCATCATTTTTGTCAATATAATTATTTTCACAAGCCCTTTTTTGTAAATAATTTTTCACTCAACTGTACCCTCTTTCCTAAACCCATGGCCTTTTTCCAACCCTCCGCGGGATGAGGATATAACGGGGGGATCTCCTCCTTGCCACTCAACAAAGGGAAGCACCCCTCTTTATTAAAAATCACGCCGTACTTTTTGCGTGCAAGGTTCGTTTGCGTAACAAAGTCTAAATCGAATTCAACCCCCCAATAACTCCTTTCACCTGGACCTCGGGGGTCATAAATATTTCCGGCTTCATCAGTCCCCCATGCGTGATAAATTAGACGGCAACCCTCAGATTCATGCAGCTCCAATATAAACCCTTCAACATAGCGCAGGTTTTTGTTCGAGAGGCAGAGGTTATAAGCACTTTCAAAGCATTCGTCGATCGGCCCCACCGGAACTAACCTTCTCTTGCCCTCAAATAGTCTACCCTTCCGATAAACAAAATCTTCCAGAGACTTATACTTCCAATCTGCAGGCGACCTTCTAATGCACGACGCGGCCTTTAATTTTTCTTCAATAGAAAAAACCATCTAATCACAGTGGCGAGTTAGGTTTACCCGGGAGTGGCATCGGCCTCGGTGTTTTTGGTTTAGGTGGTTTGGGTCCGGGGGTTTGTTCCCTTATCTCTTTCATCTTTTCTACCTCCTTTATTCATTATTTTTTTATTTGTAGACACCACGTAAAACATCCAGCTTAAAATTCATAAACCCATACGGTAAATTAATAAAATCTTCCAAATCATATTCAAAATCCGATGTTTCGAAACTTACAAAATGGGGGGGGACGTAACAGAAATTAAACATGCCAGGGACCCGCGAACCTCCACCGAAGTCTAACCTCGCCAAATCCCCCCCTAAGAGTTTGGCGAGTTTCACTTGTGCATCAACTACGGTATAACAAAACCCAGGCAATGCAGGTCTCCGAAGCACCCAGAAAAGGTGCATCCCACGTGGGCTTGTTTTAACACGGATGGAAGGCCATATCTTATATTTTGAAATTTTCTCTTCTAAATCAGAAAAATTCTCATCCACATCAATGTAAAGACAAGGGGTGCCAATGGTTTGGTGTAAAACTTCTTTATGGAGTTCTTTATCCCCCAACCCCTCATCGGATATTGGTCGGGTCAGAAGAGAATGGCCGAATGAATAATCGTAGAGCCACCTGTATTTAAGGGGTATGTCCGATTCAAGGAATTCTGCAACCTGGTCGAACCCATCCTTGATATTAAAAAAAGAGGGTTTCATCAAATTGTTACTCCCGAATTTTCTTACAATAGGTAAGTACCCTTCAACTCTGAAATTCTTGAATAAGAATTCAAAAAACGAAACAACAGTTTTACTGTCCACACCCGTTTCGACCTCTTCGATTTTTTTCATTGTTAAGCCAAAGCACAACCGAGTATATTTTGTGAATTCGAGAAACAAAAAACGATCACGGTTCGGGTCCCACTCCACATATGGCTCCCCTGGTCCTTCCCGGGGAATATCGGTTTCCAAGCAATATACTCTTGCAAGGAGATAAAAATCATTTCGTAGACCCAGAACAGTCTTAAAGTTCTTTGAGAATAAATCATCCAATAAATCTGCCACTCTCTGGCAATCTCGTTCAGTGGCCGAGTCCCCAGGGTAGATTAAATTTTCAACCTGCATTTTTTTAACAAGCCGCTTCCACAAATCCAGATCGATTCCTTGAAATTCAGTTTCCATCTTTTCCGCCTTTCAAATTACGCCTTGTTTGTAGGTACGCCTTAATCGCCTCTGGATCATAACGTATGGCCTGCCCTATTCGGAGATAAGGTAAATCTCCGCGCTCAGTGGCCTTGTAAATCCATGGCAAACTCATGGATAACCACTTAGACACTTCCTTGGGAGTTAATAGGTGTTCATTAGATTCCATCTGTCATACCTCTCGTAAGTGCTTGATTCATGGTGAAGCCCTGCCTATGGCCCTTAATAAAATCTCTCATCAGGGCAACCGAAATGCCCACAACCGGATTCATCATGCAGGTTCAAGTTGCAATTCTTCTCTATACTCGCCCGCCAACTTGCGAAGTGCTTTCAAGCGTGTTTGCTTCACGCAGTCGGGAGAAGTACTTAGAGCTTCACCAATTTGGCGATCCGAAAAAGCGTTCATGCTGAGGTTTAGAATGATTCTTTCCCTATCGCTCAACCGCGACATTATGTAATTTCTCGGCGCCATGGCAACCTCCTTTCAAAAATGCAAAACAAATATTACGATGTCATTAACTACTATTCCTATACCCTTTACCCTCATCACATCACACTTTGAGGCCCTTCTTTCTCATCCTGTAGATAGACTGATCAAGAGAATGTCTTGACTTTCCAATAAGTTTTGAAATTTCTCCACGATTCAAACCATGCTGAAGAAGCGTTACAAGTTGCTTCTCCTGTGTCGTGATTTTGATTTCCGGTTGGATTTCCCGTGTTTTAATCTCCGTTGGCTTCTTCTTATCGAGGGTAGGGTGATACTTTCGGTCAATCGCTCCAATGAGTAAATTTTCGAGCCAATCATGTTTTCGAATCTGGGTCCGGCCCCTGAGTTTGATTTTTTCCTTCGGTGAACCCCAAGACAACGAGGAACCATCAGCCCCTTCATTTAATTCAATGTACTTTTCAAATTCAGTCGGCATTAAGTAGTGTAGTTTGGATACTTCCGGCACTAAACTTTTCAGGAAATCCTGATTATGGTGTTCCCAATCATATATCTTCAGGTTCGAAGGCTGTTGGGGATTCCAAAGGCACCGTATCGGTACAAATTCTCCTTCGCCCGCAATCGATCCAAGTCCACTTTCACTTATTGATTCATGGAAAACCGCTGTAGGGTTATCCTTTGGTGGTTCACCATCAAGTAAATCCTTATCATTTGGCTGGCCCTGCCGAGGAAAGATATCGGAAAGTTTTGTTTTGCGAGAAGATCTTTGGACTCTTTGGTTTATTCGTTCCCACTGCCCCCCAAGCTGTAAGTCAATAATCCTGCCGATAGGATCATCAGCACTCCCATTGCTCTTCATCCTGAAGTCTCATTGCTAACTTTGTCTTTAGACGATGGAGGATTAGCCGGAGGTTTCCATGTGAAATCTTCAGTCGTTCGCAAATCTCTGCCCTGGTTAAACTAATGCCCATGAGTTTCAAAACTTCCTTTTCACGAACCGACAAATCTGCATTCATCGAAAAAGCCTTTTCTTAAATTTCTCCCCAGTGTTTCCGACCTAACGTATAGGCAACCCGGTCAAGTTCTGTAAATTCTTCAAACTTCTCCTCGGCTTCCTCGACATTTCCTTCCTTAATGGCCTTCTCTATCGCATTGGTCAGGTAGAAAGAGGCCGTTTGAATGCCCTGGTGATTTTCGACAGTCCACTTGACTTGTTTGGGATCTCGGAGTTGAAGATAGAGATAGTACTTGATCTTCAAACGCTCCAATCTTCCCTTTTTGTCATCATCCACGATCGTCACCACCTTCTTAAAAACCTTGCTATTTACAATCCCTTTAATGGCTCCCCGAGAATACCAAAAGCCAACAACTCGATTATGGATTTCACAAAAAAGCATTGGCCTCTCTGCGGAAAATCTTCCGCCGCAAACTCTTCAAAGAAGTCAAGAAAATTATATGAAGAGGAAAGATTTCCGCACATCGAATACAAATTCTCAACGACCGCTTTTGTAATTTCAAAATCAACTGGATAGCCAAATTTTTCGAGTTTCACATATACTTTGGCAAACACTTTACTCGCTCGCAAACGAAAACTTTTCTTTCTTCTCTCACGTAAAAATTTAACGACTGTTCTAATGCCTTTCATGGTTTCCTCCTTTTAGGTATAGCTCTGTGTATAACTCTGTGACCTCTTATCAAAATTTAGAACTACCTTCCCTTCGTCTCCTGAATCATCTCGAACCTTAAGGATATAGAGCACAATTTCATTTTGAGGGTTTTTTAAATCCTTCTCTTCCCTGGATCTCCAAATAGAAAGAACATTATCCGGTATTTGTTTTAGTCCAGAGGAACCTTTCAGATCATTCAGATGGACCACCTTGTTGTCATACGTCAATTTTGTAGGATGGACGACTAAGACGATATGAATCCCCAGGTCCATCGCCCATGATTTGATTTCCTTTAAGCCATGGTCGATAGCTGTCCGTTCGTTATCCGCTGAGTATTTGAGAAAGAAATGAAGATGGTCAATCACAACAAGCCCGATGCCATAACGACGCTTTGCATAGTAAATAGAATCTTTTAATTCCCTCAATCCAAGTTCACCGTAAACATCTACGAAATAGATGGGTAAGGTTGAAATCCATTTAAGGACATTCTCAAGTTCTGGTTTGGTTAATTGGTCAAGGGGTCTTCCGCTCTTAATTGAAATCATTTTTCGGAGGATAGTCTTTGGTTTCATCTCGGAACTAAAGATAAGGACTGGACAGGGTTTTTTATTCAATGTCCCCTCCTATTGATAAACGATAAGCAAGATTCGCCGCCCATGTAGATTTTCCGCTTCCCGTCTCACCTGTGAGCACCGTTAATTCTGTTGGCCGAATACCTCGGAGGAGGTTGTCGAAGTCCTGCCATCCGGTTGGTAAACCTTTACTTTCTGACTTGCCGCTGTGAAGGTCCCTGATTTCATCAAAAAAGTTATCGGAGTTCTTCACAAGAGGCGATTCAAACCGCTTTGCCCTTGCCAATATCTCGGTCATCTCTGCATTTGTGAATCCGGCTTTGAGACAATCGTTTACATCCTTAAGAGGAAGAAGGACATTTAAACATCGATAACGACCCAACTTCTCGGCTACCCTTTCCGCGCCCTTCCGACCCGCTTCATCCATGTCAAAAGAGATATAGACCTCATTGAATTGTTCAAGATCATCTGTCCACTCATCCAAGAAAGCTTCAGCACCATTAGGGACGGATACCACATTAGGAAATCCCATCTGACCGTAAGCGATCGTATCGAACTCTCCTTCAGTAAGAATCACGGAACCTTTATATTTTCCCCCATTATCAAGGTTATAGAGAATAGATCGGCAATCTTCCTCCCGAAAATACTTCGCACCATTATTGGGCTTCACTGGCCTCGATTTGATATTGAGACAAAGACCATCCCTGAAATAGGGAATGGTAATGGAGCCATCCTTGAAACCAAGTTTAAATTTCTCGATGGTCTCTTGGGTGAATCCTCTTTCTTCCAAGAGGTAGGCCATGGCCAAACAGTTTGCTAAAAGCTCCTCATGATTCTTTTCTACAATGGCAAGATCAATGGTTTTAGATAGTGTTTTGGTCTTAGAGTATTCTGAAACGTGCGAGATCGCAGGAACATCCCCCAACCTTTTCTTTAGCGAAAGGAGATGGCCACGTTCTCCACATTTTTGACAGTAAAACAATTCCTTCGATTGGTTGATATAGAAATGCCCGGGACCAGCTTCACACAAAGGACACTGGTCAAGACAATATTCGCCATTCCTAAATTTAAAGGTCCAGTCCTTCAATTTGAGGTAAGTTTCAATCATGCTCATGCAGTCACCCCCCCCTTGCCCGTTGCTCCCTCTTGGCTTGTTCTAAGGGGTTCATCGCCTTAAGGCTCAGAAGCCTGTTTATCTCCTGGAAGAAGATTCCGATTGTCAGCCCTCGACGCTTGCATTGTTCATCTTTAAAAAATGCCCTTGTCACCTCTTGGATGGTTTCAAGAGAATGGACTTTGAGCAAATCCTTAACCAACCTTCCCTCCTTCCCGTAACTGAAGGTGTAGGGTTGCCCCGTCTCCTGGAGAAAGGTCTCACCCCAGTAATTGAAAAAGTCCTTAATTCTGGGGTCGACATCCTTTTTGGATGCTCGACCATTACTTTTCTTTTGTATAGTTTCTTTTGAGTGCACCATTTTTGGTGACGGTCGTGTCACCATTTTGGGTGACGGTATGCTTCTTATCACCATTTTTGGTGATAGTTTCCATTTTGTATAATCCTTTTGAAATGCATACGTTGTAATAAAAGTATCACCATTTTTGGTGACGATATTTCTTGTTACTAAATCCGAAATAGCTCTTGAAACGTGTCTTCTCTTCAAACCCGTCTCTTTCTGGAATTGACTAATTGGAATGCGATCTTTCTTCTTGTGCCAAGCCCAGGTCTTCAAGAGTATCACCCAAATGATTTTCCATTGGTTCCCGGTGATATGGTGTCTCTTGAAAGCCCCAGCAATTTCATTGGAAATACGGATGTAACCGTTTTCAACTTGAGGACTGGCCTGTAGGTCAACACCCCAGAAGATGACACCAAGGAGGTCAAGAAACTTCCGGGCTTCTTCCATGCTCTGAAATTCACCCTGCTGGTCAATCTCTTCAAGAAAGGATTTGAATTGAACGGGCGTGATCGTGTGAGGTAGGTTTAAGGTAAGCAGATTAGCGACTGAAGGATCAACGTCACATCCAGCCCCGAGGCACTTCTTTAGAATTTGCTTGAAAAGCTTCTTAAAATGGTTAGTGTCTAAATTTTTTTCCATTTCCTTGTCCGTTTCTCTTTCCCCTTTCATCGAGGGTTCTTCGTAACCTTTGCCAAGCTGAGATAAACTTTTCGCAATTAACCATCAATTTTCCGTTTACAAAATCATGGACAATCCTATCCAGGGCTTCGCTCCGCTCGAATACAAACTCCACCTTTCCAGAAAAGTCATCGTCATCAAGGCGTTCGTATTCAATATCAGAAGCGAGCAAAGCTGCCCCCTGGTAAATGCTGGTGGTTACATACCCATTGTCTTCTACCATCTCCAATCTCCTTTCTGGTTTCCCCATAAAAAAACCCGCATAAGCAGAGGACCATGCGTCCTACTTCCTATGCGGGTTGGTTAATCCCGTAATCTACTCGGAACACTCAGGTCTTTTGGACGAAGGCGGCCTTAATGTTGCACCCCACTGAGTCCGAGATTGATATTCTTTTATCATACCTAACCCCTTTTTGTCAAGGTTTAAATAGCCACTCCCAGGAAACCCACACCAGATATGGATTTCCCACTATTGCTCTTTCAACTTCCTGAGAGCCTTTAACCTAAACTGCCGAATGTTGCCCTGCCGAAGATTCAAGACTTCTGAAATATCGGGATCACTAATGCCATTGGCCGTCAGGGTAATAACTACCTTTTCCTTGGTACTCAAAAGTCTGGTAATTCCGGTCTTTCTTGCCATCACATCACCTCCTTGAATTATCGTTCTCCTACCCTTAGTCAAAAGCGTCACATTTTTTAAGGATACTTTTTATCTATTCCCTTGATATTAAAGCAAAAATCCAAATCAGTACCGTCAAAAAGCGTAACGAATCAAAATAACGAATCCCTTATATATAATAATTGGTATAGGTTTTAGTGAATTCTACTCATGGCCAAAAACGAATTCCCATATATAAACATTACGACCAATTTTAGTTAAAATGTGACTTCTTAAATTGCATTGTGCTCTCACCCTTGTAAAAATAAGCGATGTTTCTTTCGCATTCTCTCAATTACTTTTTGGACTGCTTTTCTATTACTTTTCAGCATTTGGGCTACTTCGGAACGTGTTAATCCCCTTCCCAAAAGGGCGACAATTTCCCTTTCTCGTGAGGAAATCGACTCTCACGAATCCCCGTAATACTAATTGGGACAATTTTATCGAAAAATGTTCCTTTGAAAGTAACGAAAAAATTGTCCCCCTACTATAGGGGCGATATGGTCAGATTATGAGATGTGAAAAATTATATTCAAGAGATTAATGATCTACATAAGGAGATTTTCGGTGCCGTTAGGATGACATTGGATAAAGCCATTAGGATTGGTGAGTTGCTTGTAAAATGTAAGCAAGGTTTACCCCATAGTGAATGGATGCCTTGGATGAAGATCAATTTGAAGTTCGGGCACGCAACAGCATCCAATTATATGAAGATGTTTGAAGAACATGGACAAGGCAAACTTCCAACTGTTGGAAATTTGAAAGGACTCTATTATCCCCAAGTGGAGCATAAACCCGACAATCAACAAGAGGACGTACTCGAAGCAGAGGTAGTTTCTGCACCAGAGCCAACTGAAAAAGAGAATGATACAAAAACCGAAGAAGGTAAATCAAGAGAGGATCAAGTAAAAGAAGAACCAGTATATTCCAAAACGGAATTTCCAGAAACCAGCGCACTAAAAGAAGGTCAATCTCGTAATTTAGCTCTTTTAAAAGATGCTTGGTTACGTGCCAATAAAGAAGATCGAAAAAGGGATCACTCATTTTGTAGAAGTGGGGACTGCACTCATGCTGATTAAGAAGGAAAAACTTTACAGAATTCTCTTCTCCACTTTTGAGGAATACTGTCAAGGAAGATGGGGGTTTAATTCAAGCAGGGCAAGGCAATTAATGTCCTCTGCCGAAATCACTGAAAACCTAAAAAGTGTTACCACGGTAACACCCACATCTGAGCGACAGACCCATCCTCTCACTCATCTCGAACCCAAACAGCAGAAGGAAGCCTGGAAGGGTCTACAAATATAGACCATATCCTTTCGACGATGGCCTTCATTGCATCGCAATGCCACCCAGGACAAGAGATCGACGAATCGGACAGGGGAAGGGTTTAAGCTGGATCTGGATAACGGGGGGGAGAGACAAGATTCCTTCAGTTGCCTGTCAACTCAATAGTACACCTACTACTCTCCAATGGCGAGATGACCTGAGAGTTGGTGATTACCGAAGGAAATAAGCAACAAATGCAGAGTCTTATTGACCATGCCTCTTGACTCCACTGCTTTCTCTGCCTTTGTCCTCTGTTCCGGTTTTCTCAGGCAAGTCCCTCATAGGTATTCTATCTTTTACCTGGGTCTCAGAGAGATCTTCCTTCAGCGAATTGAAAACATGAGTAAAGGCATATTTTTCAGTCCGTGTTTTACCAGGATTCTGATCGCTGGGCAAACCGGGTAAACAGATTGGTCGTTGCCTGGATTAACTCCCGTGCATCCTTGGCCTCAATAGGCACTGACCTTATGAGCATTAATGTGTCGCGATTACCCTCAATTTCCCTGGCAGGTGTATGCCATATATCACCGAAGGGTCGGAGATGCTGACGGAGATCAACATCGAAGAGTGGCCGAACAACCTCTTCCTTCCCCCGTAAGACAAAACTCTTCGTGAAATTCTCGTCCTCGGGGAAATCAATTTCGCTCTCACCAAATCCCGTGGCGGTAGGGTGAGATTCCGGCAACACTTCCCTTTTTGCAGGAGACAGGTTTACCATTTCAGTTAGAAATCTATGTCGGAGACGGAAATAGGGAAGTTTGAGGTCGGGCGAGCGGAGCACACAAATGGTGAAGTTATGTGACCAACTATCGCCCCTGCTCTTATAGTAGTAGTCAAACAACCAGACCGTCGCAGACCCGGTTGTCCCTTTCA
>Ga0315281_10009084_pt1 | contig 13818 bp, 11 predicted proteins | sample YL17G07_0_MG_FD_204540 | JGI IMG/M metagenome (GOLD analysis project Ga0315281, IMG submission 204540) | Sediment microbial communities from Yellowstone Lake, YNP, Wyoming, USA - YL17G07_0 | ecosystem: Environmental > Aquatic > Freshwater > Lake > Sediment | place: USA: Wyoming | collected...
GGCTGGTCACCGGGGCCTGACGGCTGAAATCGCCGCGCGCCACCGCCTGGGTGGCCTGGGCGAGATTGGCAAGCGGCTCCGACAACCGATTGGCGAGAACCACCGAAAGCGCGATCGCCACCAGCAGAGCCATGGACAGCGCAAGCGTGAGTGTCACGATATAGATGCGCTTCAATCCCTGGCGCGATAACGCGAGCTCGCGGTAGTCGCGGTACGCAGATTCGACTGCTTCGGCGCTGCGCGCAAACTGCTCGGGAACCGTTTGCCGCAACTGCAGGAAGCGTGTTTCGTCGGCCAGCGCGAAACCCGCGACCGGCACTACCACGCGCACCGCGAGCGGTTTTCCCGCCGCAGCGTCTACCGCCGTATAGGCGCGGCCGGTGCGCGCCTGGCGCAGCGCCTGTTGCGTCGGCAGCTCGTCCGGTACAAGGCGCGAGACATTTTCGCTCGCTTCGGCAAGCACACGTCCGGCCGCATTGACGATGACCGCCTCCTGAACGCCGGCCCGATCGCGCAGCCGGCTGAGCAGCAGCACCTGCTGTGCGGCAGGACGGTCGGCCAGCTCAAGCGCAATGCCGCGCGCCTTCGCCTGCAGCTCGCTCTGCATCCGGTCGATCGCCGATTGGCCGAGGTTGATCCCTCCTTCGAGCGCGGCGTCCACTTTGACGTCGAACCAGGACTCGATGCTCTTGGAGAGGAATTGCACGGATACCGTATAGACGAGCGCACCGGGAACAACCGCCATCAGCGCCAGCAGCAGCAGTATGCGAACCGTCAGGCGCGAGCCGAAGGCCCTTTCCCGGTATTTGCGCCACAGGGTGTGGATCTGCCACGCGACCAGCGCCGCCAGCAGCGCCGCAAGTACTGCATTCAGTCCGAGCAGCAGCGGGTAGTGCTCCGCGAACATCGTGGTATTGCCGCTCGCGGTCGCCAGCAGAAAAAGCAATACGCCGGCAAGGGCCGCGCCGAGCAGGATCAGCAGCCTCATCGCGATTCCGCCTCTTTCGGCTCGCGGCTTTCAACCGGTCCTGGGGAAGCCGCGGGAGGCCGGAAGGTAAAGCGCCTCCATGACGATTCCAGGTTGAGCTCGCGGCTGGTAATCGCGCTGAGCTGAAAAGGTTTGGGCAACAGGGTGCTGTCCACCCGCATGCGCACCGCGGCCTCGTAGTTTGCATCGGCGAGTACGGTGCCGCGATCCACCACCTGCCAGTTGCGCACGCGGCGCAGTACGTTCAAGGCTTCTTCGAGGGTGGCGTAGTTCTGCTGCAAGACTCCAGTGGAAAGCCGGTAGTGGCGCGACAAGGCGTGGTACGACAGGCGCAACTGCAGACGCTTGGCAGCGGCCTTCTCGTCGAACCAGTACCAGCGCGGCCGGGTGAGTTCGAACTCGACCACGAAATACAGCGGTACGCCGTTGGTCACCACCTCGGCGAGCCGCGGATTCAGTTCGAACGCAAAATCCGCGGCCAGCACCACGCCGTCCTCGGTCGCGGCGAGGCGAACATCCGCCACTTCAATATCGTCGGCGCGCGCGGAACCAACTGCCACTGGCCCAGCGCAGAGCACAAGTGCGATCCACGCTTGCGCGAGCGCGGCCAGCAGCTTCTTGAGGAGAGCGAAGCCTCGCATCGCACGTCGCCTCAGGTTTTCCTAAGCTGACTTCTCTAGCCGCGCGAAAAAGAACCCGTCATGTTCCGCGCCGGGCAGAAGCTGCGCCGCAGCGCCGGCCGACAGCGGCGCGCGGCGCGCTCCAGGCGTGCGCGCGGTGAATGCGTCAACCACCGCGTCGTTCTCTTCCGGGAAAACCGAACAGGTGACATACAGCAATTTACCACCCGGGGCGAGCGTGCGCCAAAGCGCCTCCAGGATGCGCAGCTGCCGCGCCGCAAATGCGGCGATATCTGCGTCCCGGCGCAGCCATTTGATGTCGGGGTGGCGCCTTGCCACGCCAGATGCGGAGCAGGGGACGTCGGCGAGAATCCGCTCAAAGGCTACGCCATCCCACCAGGTGTCCAGCGCGGTGCAATCGGCCGCGCGGACCTGCGCTTTGAGTCCGAGCCTCTCCTGGTCGCGCGCGATACTGGCGCACCGGGCGGCATCGGCGTCCAGCGCGATCAGCTCGACATCCGCCGACTCGAGGATATGGGCGCATTTGCCGCCGGGCGCGGCGCAGGCGTCGAGCACCCTCTGGCCTGCCTGCAGTTCGAGCAATCCTGCCGCGCTCTGTGCTCCCCAGTCCTGCACCGAAACCTCCCCTTGGGCAAATCCCGGAAGTCGATCAACCGGCACAGGCTTTTCCAGGAGCAAGGCCAGGGGTCCGAGACGGCTCGCGGCAATTCCCTCTGCGGCAAGGCGTGCGGCATAGGCCTGGGGCAAAGCGCGACGTACATTCACCCGCAGGCACATCGGCGGGTGTGTGTTACCCGCGGCAAGCACCTGCTCCCATGCCGACGGATATGCCGCCTGCACGCGTTCGATCCACCACTTCGGATGCTGATGATGGGCGACCTCATCGGCAACCAGCTGCGCTTCCAGCCTGGCACGCGCACGCAGGAAATTGCGCAGCAGCGCGTTCACGTAGCCCTTGGCGCCACTGCGCTGCATCGCGACGCAGGCGCGCGCGGCTTGGTCGACGACCGTGTATTCCGCATAGCGGCCGGATTCGAGGGCATACAAGGAACACCAGAGCAGGGCCTCCACCAGCCGGTCGGTAATGCCAGCGCGGCGCGAAAGTGCGGCAACGATCGCCTGCGAGCGGCCATAGCGCCGCAGGGTGCCGTAGCAGAGATCCGCCTGTGCGGCACGTGAGCCCGGATCGCGGTCGGTACGTTCCAGTTCAGCCGAGAGGCTGCGGCCAGCCGCAACCCGCGCGACCAACGCCGCCGCCGCCGCGAGTGCCTCAGCGAGCGGCGCCAAGGCGTTCGCCGCGCGAAAGTTGAAAACCGCGAATGAAATCCGCCGCTGCGAGGCGCGTACCGCCGGCCCTCTGCAGCTCCGTAGCCAGCAGCGTGCCCTCACCGCAGCCGATCAAGATTCCGTCGGCACTGATCTCCAGCACCTCACCTGGCGTACCCCTGCGCGTATCGCAGCGTGCGCGCCAGATCTTGATCACTTCTCCCTGCAGCTTCGATCGCGCCCCAGGTGAAGGGCGCATCGCCCGGACCGCGCGCTCAAGCTCTATACTGGGTCTCGTCCAGTCGAGTTCGGCTTCTTCCTTGCTGATCTTTCGCGCATAGATTGCACCGGCCCCGGGTTGCGGCACAGCTCTGGCGCGTCCTGCGGCGATGTCCGCAAGCGCATCGACCACGGCCTTGGCGCCTAGCGCTGCCAGCCGGTCATGCAAGGATTGCGTGTCGTCGTCGTCCTCGATCGTCAGGCGGTGCAGCGAGACAATCGGACCGGTGTCCAGCCCCGCATCCATCCGCATGATCGTGATCCCTGTTTCGCGATCCCCGGCAAGCAGTGCGCGCTGGATTGGCGCCGCACCGCGCCACCGCGGCAGCAGCGAGGCATGGATATTGAGTGCGCCATGCGGCGCAATTTCAAGTGCGCGCGGCGGCAGGATAACTCCGTACGCCGCAACAACCAGGGCATCCGGTCGCGCGGCAGCGAGGCGATCAAGCGCGCCTTCGTCCTTCAAGCTCTGCGGCTGAAAGACGTCCAGGCCGCGCGCGGCGGCCAGGTGCTTGACGGCGCTCGCAGACGGTCGCAGGCCCCGGCCCGCGGGTCGATCCGGCTGAGTCAGTACCAAGGTGACATCGTGGCCGGCATCGAGCAGCGCCGCCAGCGCGCGCGCCGCAAACTCTGGAGTACCGGCGAATACTAGACGCAGGAAGGTGTCAGGCGACCGAAGGGATCAAGCGCTTTTGCGAAGCTGCTTCGTGAGTCGCGCGCGAATCCGTTGCTGCTTGAGTTGCGAGAGGCTTTCGACGAACACCTTGCCCTTGAGGTGATCCATTTCGTGCTGAATGCACACCGCGAGCAACCCTTGCGCCTCGAGCGTGAACAGATTGCCGTTCTGGTCGTGGGCGCGCACCTTGACCCGCTCGGCGCGCTCCAGCGTGTCGTAGATTCCCGGGACCGAGAGGCAGCCTTCCTCGATATCCGAGATGCCGCTCGCGTCGACGATTTCCGGATTGATGAGCACCACCAGAGTATCGCGACGCTCGGAAACGTCGATCACGATCAATTGCCTGTGCACGTCGACCTGGGTCGCGGCAAGGCCAATGCCGGGGGCCTCGTACATGGTTTGCGCCATGTCGGCGACCAGACGCTTCAACGGTTCGTCGAAGGCAGTCACCGGAACCGCGATCTTATGCAGGCGCGCGTCGGGATATCGAAGGATGTTAAGGAGTGCCATAAATCAGTAATTTGCTTGCAAATTGAATCGATTACCTGCAGTATCTCAGGCTGTGGTTAAACAGTCGGGCCTTTATGCTACATTCGGGTACGCAAACTTCAAACTCAACCGGCCCGGAACGTCAGCCACCGATCGGGGGCTTTATGTACCAACAATGGCGTAAGTCTATCACAACGCTCGCTTTTGTCCTCATCGGTTCGGTCTCCGGGGGGGCTTTGGCACAGGCGCCCAAAACCCCCTTGGCGATGAAACCGGACGCTCCAGAGCGTTACGTCGTCGTCCGAGGCGACACGCTCTGGTCGATTGCGCAACGCTATACCGATTCGCCCTGGCGCTGGTCCGAACTTTGGGCTCTGAACAAGGACGAGATCAAGAACCCCCACCGCCTCTACCCCGGCAACATCATCATTCTCGATCGCGCGCGTGGCAAGCTCGCGCTGTCCGATACAGTGAAGATGAGTCCGAAGGTGCGGGCCGAATCGACCGCGCAACCAGTAATTCCGAGCATTCCGCCGTCGATCATCGAGCCGTTCCTAGCGCGTCCTCTGGTCATCGAAGCCGACGGCCTGGACGACGCGCCGACCATCGTCGCTGCCGAGGAATCCCGCGTCATATTGGAGACCGGCAACCGTGCCTTTGTGAGGGGTATCGGGGATTCCAAGGAATCCGCCTGGTACCTCTACCGGCGTGGTGGTGCGCTGGTTGATCCGGACACCAAGGCAACGCTCGGGTACGAGGCAATTTATCTGGGAGTTGCGCGCGTGATACGTGCCGGCGACCCCGCCGTCATCCAGCTCGCCTCGGTGACTCAGGAAGTCGGCGTCGGCGACAAGCTTCTGCCCGCAGGCAAGCCGGAGATACCGACGTATGCGCCGCGGGCACCATCGGTTCCGGTGCAGGGCCGCATCATCTCCCTGTACGGCAGGGAGTCCCGCCTGGGTGAGTATGCGAACCAGACTGTCGTCGCCGTCAACCTCGGCAAGTCGCAGGGACTCGAGGTCGGCCACGTGGTCGCCCTCTACCGCCCGGGCGCGACCGTCGCCGATGCATCGCGTTCCAAGAATTCTCCGGCGGGCCCGCTTACGTTGCCCAACGAACGATATGGCGTCGCGCTCGTATTCCGCGTCTTCGACCGCGTATCCTATGCACTGGTAATGAACGTGTCGAAACCGGTCTTTAAACTGGATCTTGTACAGAATCCATAAGCGCAGTATCCGTGCTTTGAATTCGTCTTCCGGCCAGCGTTCGCGGCCGCCGGGGCGAAGCTGGATCTTTTGCCGGAGCGGGCCGCCGGCATGATGTCCGACCCGGGGCTGGCGAGCTGGTTGCAACTCACCCTCGCGCCGGGCCTCGGTGCCGCAATGCTCCGCAGACTCCTCGCTCAGTTCGGCCTTCCAGAGAAAGTTCTTGCCGCAAGCCGTGCTGATCTGGCGCGCTATGCGAGCGCCGAAGCGCTGCAGGCGCTCGATTCGGACGCCGTGGCGAAAGCGGTGGACCGCGCGCTTGCCTGGCTGGCGCAGCCCGGCAATGCCATCGTCACGCTCGCCGATGCCGCCTACCCCAAGCTGCTGCTCGAGATCAGCGATCCTCCGGCTGTCCTTTACTGCCGCGGGCGCACTGATCTGCTTAATCGGCCTGCGCTGGCGCTGGTAGGCAGCAGGAACGCCACTGCCCAAGGGAACAGCAATGCAGAGCAGTTCGCGCGCAGTTTCAGTACTGCTGGCCTCACGATCGTCTCCGGTCTCGCCCAGGGCATCGATGCCGCCGCCCATCGCGGCGGCCTGGCCGGCGAAGGTTCCACCATTGCGGTACTGGGAACCGGGGTCGACATAGCGTATCCGCAGGTAAACGCGGCGCTGGGCGCCGAGATCGCCGCAAACGGATTGCTGCTATCGGAGTTCCCGCTCGGCACCAAGGCCCTGGCGCACAATTTCCCTCGCCGCAATCGCCTGATCAGCGGCCTGGCACAGGGCTGCCTGGTCATCGAGGCTGCGCTTGCTTCGGGTTCGCTCATCACGGCGCGCGCGGCGGCCGAGCAGGGTCGCGAGGTGTTCGCCGTGCCCGGCTCGATCCATTCGCCGCTGTCGAAGGGCTGTCATGCGTTGATAAAGTCCGGAGCCAAGCTCGCCGAGTCGGCCGAAGACGTTCTCTCGGAGTTGTCCGCCTTTCGTCGCAGCGGATTTGCATCCAGCAGCGGCGCGACAAGCGTAACAATGTCGTCCGGGACAACGGCAGGCCCCGAGGAGCCTCTGCTCGCCTGCATGGGATTCGATCCGGCAGACGTGGACTCGCTATGTGCGCGCGCCGGATTGCCGGCGGAGCGGGTGTCGGCCGAATTGCTGCGGCTGGAGCTTGCAGGCCGCGTAACCGTCTTGCCTGGTGGTCTCTATCAGAGGCTAAACTGAGGACTTGATCGAGGGCTCAACTGAGGAGAGAAAAAAAATGTACGACATCCTCGTCTACCTGTTCGAGAACTGTCAGCAGCACGAAGTGTCGAATGAGCAGGAACGGATCGCGAAGAAACTGTCCGCGGCCGGTTTCGAAGAGTCCGACATCAGCGAGGCGTTAACTTGGCTGGCCGGTGTGGCGCGCGGCCCGCACCGATCTTTCGCTCCATTACCTGACTCGGGCGCCGCTTTTCGTGCCTACGCTCCCAAGGAACTCGCCAAACTTGATGCCGAATGCCGCGGCCTGCTGATCTATTTCGAGCAATCTGGAATTCTCAGCCCGAATACGCGCGAGACCGTGATCGAGCGGGCACTCGCGGCCACGGGCGACGGCCTTACCATCGAGCAGCTGAAGCTCGTCGTGCTAATGGTGCTCTGGAATCAGCGCACCCCGAGCAGCCGGCTGATCGCCGAAGATCTGTTGTCGCCCGTAGGCGCGCGGCTGCCGAGCTGAAGTACCTGCGCGCAAGCGCGCAGTTTCCCGCAAAGTTGATGCGGCACTCTCTTTGCGGGTATCCTTCGCGCCCCCGCATGCCGAAGAAGCTCATCATCGCAGAGAAACCATCCGTCGCCGCCGACATTTCGCGCGCGCTGGGCGGGTTCACGCGCAAGGGCGACTATTTCGAAAGCGACAAGTACGTGCTGTCCTCTGCGGTGGGCCATCTGCTCGAGCTCACTCTGCCACCGGAGCACGACGTCAAGAAGGGCAAGTGGTCTTTCGCCAAGCTGCCCGTTGTGCCGCCGCATTTCGACCTGGCGCCGATCGAAAGAAGCGAGGCGCGGTTGAATATGCTGCTGAAGCTCCTCAAGCGCAAGGACGTCGGCGCCATCGTCAATGCGTGCGACGCGGGCCGCGAGGGCGAGCTGATCTTCCGCTACATCGCGCAATACTCGAAGACCAAGAAGCCGATCGAGCGCTTGTGGCTGCAGTCCATGACGCAATCGGCCATTCGCGACGGTTTTGCCAATCTGCGCCAGGACCGCGATCTGCTGCCGCTTGCCGACGCAGCGAAGTCTCGCTCGGAAGCCGACTGGCTGGTGGGTATCAACGGCACGCGCGCGATGACCGCGTTCAATTCCAAGGAGGGGGGCTTCTACCTCACCACGGTGGGCCGGGTGCAGACGCCGACCCTTGCGATCCTCGTCGAGCGTGAAGAGAAGATCCGCGCTTTCCAGCCGCGCGACTATTGGGAAGTGCATGCTCGCTTCTCTGCCAAGGCCGGTGAGTACGCGGGGCGTTGGCTGGACCCGGGATTCAAGAGGGATGAGGATCCCGAGCGCAAACCGGAACGAATTTGGAAGGCGGCACGGGCCGAGGCGATCGCCGCCGCCTGCGGCGGGAAGCAGGGCACGGCCTCCGAGGAGACCAAACCCTCGACGCAGGCTTCGCCGCTGCTCTACGACCTGACCAGCCTGCAGCGCGAAGCCAACGGGCGTTTCGGGTTCTCAGCCAAGGGCACACTGTCAATCGCGCAATCGCTCTACGAGCGGCACAAGGCGCTCACCTATCCCAGGACCGACGCACGGGCGCTGCCCGAGGACTACGTCGCCACGGTCAAGAAGACGATGGACGCGCTCGCGGGCATCAAGGAGTTCGCTCCGTTCGCGAAGCAGGTGCTCAAGGGCGGCTGGGTGAAGCCGAACAAGCGCATATTCGACAACAGCAAGATTTCGGACCACTTTGCGATCATCCCGACGCTGCAGACCCCCGGCCACCTGAGCGAGCCCGAGGCGAAGCTCTACGACCTGGTGGTGCGGCGCTTCCTCGCGGTGTTCTTCCCGTCGGCGGAGTTCCTGCAAACAACGCGTATCACCACCGTGGGTGAAGAACAATTCAAGACCGACGGGCGCGTGATGCAAAGCGCTGGCTGGCTCGCCGTCTATGGCAAGAGCCTGCAGGATGAGACCGTGACGCTGCCAGCGATCTTGCAGGGCGAGAAGGTGAAGACGGTGGACGTAAAGGCCATCGCCAACCAGACTCGGCCGCCGGCCCGCTTCAACGAGGCGACGCTGCTCTCCGCCATGGAAGGCGCCGGCAAACTGGTCGAAGACGACGAATTTCGAGAAGCGATGGGGGCCAAGGGCCTCGGCACGCCAGCGACGCGCGCGGCGGTTATCGAAGGGCTGATCTATGAAAAGTACGTCGAGCGGCTCAACCGTGAACTGAAACCGACGTGGAAAGCGTTCCGGCTGTTTTTTGCCCTCAGGCACTTCGGCGTCGATGAAATAACGTCGCCCGAGCTTACGGGCGACTGGGAATTCAAGCTGAAGCAGATGGAGCAGGCAAAGCTGCCGCGGGAAAAGTTCATGAAGCATATCGAGCAGGTGACGCGGGATCTGGTAAATCGCGTCAAGGCTGGCACCATCCCGGAAGAGGCCTTTGCCACCGTCTCCGCACCCTGCCCGAAGTGCGGCGGCGTGATCCAGGAGACCTACCGCAAGTTTCAGTGCCAAGCGTGCGATTTCTACATCTGGCCGGTACTGCTGGGTCGCGATTGGTCACCGGAAGAGGTTGCGGAACTGATCACCAAGAAGTTCATCGGCCCGCTGAACGGTTTCCGCAGCAAGCAGGGCAGGCCGTTCTCGGCCGGCCTGAAGCTGACCGCCGACTTCAAGATCGAGTTTGACTTCGGCCAGGGCACGGGTTCGGACAGCGACGAACCAGTCGATTTCAGTGGCCAGGAGGCCTTGGGGTCATGCCCGAAGTGCGGTTCGCGCGTGTTCGAGCACGGCGTTTCGTACGTCTGCGAGAAATCCGTCGGACCGCAGCGCAGCTGCGACTTCCGCTCCGGCCGGATGATCCTGCAGCAGCCGGTCGAACGCACCCAGATGCTCAAACTGCTTGCCACCGGGCGTACCGATCTGCTGACCGGCTTCATGTCGAAGAAGAACCGGAAATTCAAGGCCTTCCTGGTGAAGACGCCCTTGGGGAAGATCGGCTTTGAATTCCTGCCGCGTGCGGAAAAACCAGGCAAACCGCTCGCTGCGAAAGAACCCGGCGCAGAAAAACCTGCTGCCAGAAAAGGGCTCAAGGCAGCAGCCGCGGAAAAAACGCCGCCTAAGCCCATCAGGAAGAAGCGCGCTGCGTAGCTGGAGGCTAGACGTCCAGGTTTCTGACGCCGAGGGCGTTCAGCTCGATAAATGCGCGACGCGGCTCGACCTCGTCGCCCATCAGCTTGGTAAATATCTCGTCGGCAGCGATGCCGTCATCAATCTGCACCCTTAGCAGCCTGCGGACCTGCGGATCCATGGTGGTTTCCCACAGCTGCGCCGGGTTCATCTCCCCCAGGCCCTTGTAGCGCTGCAGGCTCATCGATTTCTGCACCTCGGCCAGCAGCCAGCGCATGGCATCACCAAAATCCTTCACCGGGTACTTCTTCTCGCCGCGCTGCACGTAGGCCCCGACACCGACCAGTCCTCGCAGCATCTCCGCCGTCTGCCGGATCTGAGCATAGTCCCCGGAGTGAACGAATTCCGAGTCGATCGTCGTTACTCGCACGTTGCCGTGCCGCGTCCGCTCGATACGCGCCTGGTAACGCTCCGTCTTCGGATCGAAATGCGCCGATACGCGAATCCCGCTCCCAAGCAACGCGGCAGCGAGCGACTCCGCCGAGGCCTGGGCTGTTTCACGACGCCCGAGGTCGACCTGCACGCCGCGCAGCATCGCCAGCAGGACGTCGCGGTCGATCCATCGCGAGACGCGATCGATGACCGCCTCGGCGAGCAGATAGGCCTTGGCGAGCTCGGCCAGCGTGTCGCCGGTAATCGGCTCGCGCCGCGCCGCCGGATGCAGCGCTGCATCGACCAGCGCCTGGCGCAGCATGAACTCGTTCAGTTCGTGCTCGTCCTTGAGATAGCGCTCATCCTTCGCGAGCTTGGCCTTGTAGAGCGGCGGCTGCGCGATGTAGATGTGTCCGCGCTCGACCAGCTCCGGCATCTGCCGGTAGAAAAACGTCAGCAGCAGGGTGCGGATATGGGAGCCGTCCACGTCCGCATCGGTCATGATGATGATGCGGTGGTAGCGCAGTTTTTCCGGGTTGTACTCTTCCTTGCCGATGCCGCAGCCGAGCACGGTAATCAGCGTCGCAATTTCTGCCGAGCCGAGCAATTTGTCGAAGCGCGCCTTCTCCACGTTCAGGATCTTGCCCTTCAAAGGTAGGATTGCCTGAAACTTGCGGTCCCGGCCCTGCTTCGCCGAACCACCGGCGGAATCCCCCTCGACCAGGTAGAGCTCGCATTTCGCCGGGTCCTTCTCCTGGCAATCAGCGAGCTTGCCGGGCAATCCGAGTCCGTCGAGGACGCCCTTGCGCCGCGTCATCTCGCGCGCTTTGCGCGCGGCTTCGCGCGCGCGCGCCGCGTCTACGATCTTGGCGGTAACGACGCGCGCATCCGCCGGATGTTCTTCCAGGAACTCGCGCAGTTTTTCGGCGACCACTTCCTCGACCACCGGCCGCACCTCCGAGGAAACCAGCTTCTCCTTCGTCTGCGATGAAAACTTGGGCTCCGGGACTTTTACCGACAGAACGCAGGCCACACCTTCGCGCATGTCATCGCCGGTGGTCTCCACCTTGGCTTTCTTGGCGAGTTCGTGTTCTTCGATGTACTTGTTGAGCACGCGCGTCATCGCTGCGCGCAGTCCGGTGAGGTGCGTGCCGCCATCCTTCTGCGGAATATTGTTGGTAAAGCACAGCACGCTCTCCTGGTAGGAGTCGTTCCACTGCATCGCCACATCGACGATGATGCCGTCTTTTTCGCCCTGCCCCTGGAACACGGTCGGGTGGAGAACACTCTTCGAGCGGTTCATGTACTCGACAAACCCCTGCACGCCGCCGGCGAAGGCGAAGTTCTCCTGTTTTCCGGCACGCTGGTCCACCAGCATGATCTTGACGCCGTTATTCAGGAAAGAGAGTTCGCGCAGGCGGCGCGCCAGAATATCGTAGTGGTAGTCGACAACGCCGAAAATGCTGCGCGACGCGAGGAAATGCACTTCCGTGCCGCGCTTCTCGGAAGTCCCGGTGACGCGCAGCGGGCCGGTTGCAGCGCCATCGGCGAATTCCATCTGGTGCACCTTGCCGTCACGCCAGATGGTGAGCCGCAACCATCCCGAGAGAGCGTTTACCACCGAGACGCCTACCCCGTGGAGACCGCCGGACACCTTGTAGGAATTGGAATCGAATTTTCCGCCGGCATGCAATTCCGTCATCACGATCTCGGCGGCAGAGCGCTTGAGTTCGTCGTCTTCCTTGATTCCGGTCGGAATGCCTCGACCGTTGTCCAGCACCGACACCGAGTTGTCGGTGTGTATGGTCAGCACGATCTCATCGCAGTGGCCGGCGAGCGCCTCGTCCACCGCGTTGTCGACCACCTCGAAAACCATGTGGTGCATGCCTGTGCCGTCGGAGGTGTCCCCGATGTACATCCCGGGGCGCTTGCGCACCGCCTCCAAGCCCTTCAGGACTTTGATGCTGTCGGCTTCGTAACTGTTCGGATCAGGCGCTTGCTTTTCGGACTCGCCCACCCCTATATCCTCATCGGCATGACGACGTACCTGAAATCCGCCTCGGACGGGAAACTCAGCAGGGCGCTGGAGGCTGCATCACCGAACCTGCAATCAACCTCGCCGCCCGCGACATTGTTCAGTACATCGAGCAGGTAATTGACGTTGAAACCAATGTCGAGCGCATCGCCTTTGTAGCCGACCTCGAGCATTTCCTCGGCTTCTTCCTGCTCGGTATTGGAGGACACGATCTTCAAACTGCCGTCTGTCAGAACCCACCGTACGCCGCGGAATTTCTCATTCGACAGAATTGCGGCGCGCATCAGTGCCTGGCGCAGCACTTCGCGTCCGATCGAGAGCTGGTTCTTGTGTCCCACCGGAATCACTCGCGTGTAATCCGGAAATTTTCCATCGATGAGTTTTGACACCAATTCCACGGTGCCGAAGGAAAAGGAAGCCTGGGCCGTTGAAAGTTCGATCCGGACCTCGGCGTCACTGTCGGACAAAAGCTTTCCGAGTTCAAGAACGGTCTTGCGCGGCACTATGACTTCCTGCCGCGGCAGTTTGGCATCGAGTCCCAGAGATGCGAACGCCAGCCGGTGGCCATCGGTGGCGATCAGCTTCAGCGTCTTGTCCTCGACCACCATCAACAGTCCATTCAGGTAGTAGCGGATGTCCTGCTGCGCCATGGCATACTGCACCAGGCCGAGGAGCCTGCGAAATTCCTTCTGTTTCAGGGAAAAACGCGCGATGTCCCCCGTCGGTTTCGCCAGACGCGGGAAATCCTCCGCCGGGAGTGTTTGCAGAACGAACTTGCTCTTGCCCGCTTTGACGAGCAGGCGCTTGTCCTGCTGCTGCAGTGTCACTTCAGCGCTTTCGGGAAGCGCTCTGAGGATGTCCACCAGTTTGCGCGCTCCCACGGTCAATGAATGCGCCTCTCCGGAAGGCTCGACCGTACCTTGCGATGTAATCTGAATTTCAATGTCGGTTGCAAGAAAGGAAAGCACTCCGGCGCGACGCTCGATTAGAACGTTGGAAAGGATCGGTAGAGTATGGCGCCGTTCGATGATGCCACTAACGGCGGATAACGGTCCGAGCAACTCGTCTCTTTTTGCTTTGACAAGAACCATTAGTTGTTCCTTCTTTTCTCTATAAATAACTAGTAATAACTAATAGAGCAGCGGCAATTCCCGTATAAGACGGAATTGAGTTCGCAATCAGGCGTTTGGCTTCCCGGGAGGACGTGTGCAAGCTGTGCAGAAGCCTGTGCATCGTTGTGCATCGTTTGAGCAGCGACCGAGGAACAGGCACTTATCAACAAACGATCCAGCGCATTTGCACAGCTTCATCCTTTCAGTACCTGTTCGAGAAGATGGTAGTCCCGATTGAGGCCGATATCCTTTTTTCGCAGGGATGCAATCGTCCGGCAGGCGTGCAGGACTGTCGTGTGATCGCGATTGCCGAAGGCCTCGCCGATCTCCGGCAGGCTCATCTGGGTGAGATCCTTGGCGAGC
>Ga0315281_10009085_pt1 | contig 13818 bp, 9 predicted proteins | sample YL17G07_0_MG_FD_204540 | JGI IMG/M metagenome (GOLD analysis project Ga0315281, IMG submission 204540) | Sediment microbial communities from Yellowstone Lake, YNP, Wyoming, USA - YL17G07_0 | ecosystem: Environmental > Aquatic > Freshwater > Lake > Sediment | place: USA: Wyoming | collected...
CCGCGACACGGAAATCGAAGAACGATTCGGCTGCATCGGCTTCGTCCATTGCGGCAAGGCGAGTCAGGTGTTCCGCAAGCGCCGGTTCGAGCGCGCGATCCAACAGGTGCTCCACCGCGAAAGACTTGGTGAAGTAGCTTCCCATGGACTTGCGCGCGCCGGAACGGTTGTGCAAGTAGACCTGACCGGCCTTCACTACAACCGCCTGGCTCTTCTTCTTAATCGGAGCGTAGTGCCCCTTCGCGTCCACGGTGAGGTCCGTCTCGGCGATGGCGAGTTCCGATTCGAGCAATCCTTCGTAGATGGTGCCGAACTCCCGCACGCCCAGCGCACGGAAATCCACGGGCCCGAGGCCCTCGCCTGGTGTTTCGATCAGGAGCAGGTCCTTCAGCACCGGAACGAAGGCTTCGTTCGGCAGCGACAGCTTCGCGATCTCCGCGCCTGCCGGGGACACCGATTCCCCGGCGGCGAACAGTCCGCCGTTGTAGGCGGGTACGCCCCATTCGGGATTGCCCACGTCCACCGCGCGGAAGAGCGCGTGGATTTCGCGCCAATGGGTGTCGCCAGACGCGACAGGCTTGCCCTCCGCCAGTTCGCGCGCTTTGTTCTTGAGAGAACGCCTGCGATACGCGTCGTTGAATTTGTACGGAAGCAGATCGCGGTCTTCGGCGTAGGCGATGAAGAGCAGTCGGAACAGCAGCGTCAGCGTGATCTCGTAGGCAAGTTCGAGGTCACCGACACTGACCTTCTTCGCTGCGCGCGCGTTCGCGACAAGCGTGGCCAGGCCCGGAACCACTTTCGTGTAAATGCGTTCGCGCAACCGATCCGCGAGGTCGCCGGCAAATCTGCCCGATTCTTCGAGGATCTGGTCGAAGGTGCCGCCCTTCGCAAGCGCTTCCGCTGAAAACAGCAGCCACAGGTAGGCGGCATCCTCGTCCCTAAGGAGAGTGGTGTGGCACTCGACGTAGGTTTCCGATCGCGCCCGACGGCCGACGCCCTTGCCGAGTTCCACGGGGTAAAGACGGATGCGCGTGTCCTGCACCACGACGACCCATGGCAGGTTCTCGCGATCCGCCACTGTCAGCGCATACGTGATCGGCGAGAGCCCCGCGAAGCGCAGGTTGCCGGCCTCAGCGGACTCGGACTGGTCGAGCATCACCGCGAGTGCGGTTTTTCGGTCGCGCGATCGCAGAGTCCAGGTCAGCCCGTCGTGCTTCTCCAACGCAAAGCCGAGTGCTGCCAGAAGCTTCTCGCCTGCGGGCCCGAGTGCGGCAGCGGCTTTGGTACCGCCCGACGCCCAATCGTGACGACGACGCACACCCACTGCCAGCTCGTGGCTCGCGAGCAAACCTTCGTTCCTGAGCCCCGGCAGCGCCGTTTCAAGAGAAGGCAGCGCTTGCGACAGGTAACGCAGCGCGGCGTGACGATCCGGCATATCGAGCGCTTCGCGACACAGGCGCTCCACCTGACCGAGAGCAAGATTGGCGTGGACCGGGGGCTCTTCTCCGGCGGGCCCACAAACTGATGCGCCTTCCTTGCTTAGCGCGACCAGAATCAGCGGTACCGCACGGCCTCCGAGCCGGGCCCGCCAGGTTTTCCTCAGGTCTGTTTCGGGAATGCGCCGCTCCGCCTCCGCGACGACGATCTCCAGCGCAAGCGAACCTTTTCCGAGCCAGAGCCCGATAGGCGTTAGGCCCGAACCCGCTTCGAGCGTGACGCGACGTTTGGGCAATCCCTCCAGATATACGGGCCCCGCAATAGCGGCGTCCTCCACCTCGTATGCCGCCGGCGCAAGGTGTGCGGCTGGCGCGGGAGCGAAGAGTTCGGCTTCTTTCTGAATTTCCGGCATTCCCTCAGCCAGGGCGGTCGCCAGATTTCCCCTGCCTGGGGCGTAGACCCGAGCCCCACGCTTGATCAATCCGGCAATACCTTTGGACGCGGAATCATCGCGTACAAACAGGGGTGCCCACCCAGCTTTCAGGTTTTCCGCGGCGCCTGCCCAGGTACCGCCTTTCTCCAGATCGCTTTGCACCACCAGCGCGAAATCCGACAGCGCGTAGATATAGCGATTGCGCTGCATCGCGTTTCCGGCATTGAACCCCGCCTCCGGATTGAAGGGCGATACCAATACCAAACGCCCCTCCTCGATGCCGCGCCGGTTGTCGCGATTCACGCTTGCGCGAAGCAGGCTGTCCGCGAGCACACCTATGACGCGCCCACCGCCCTCACCGGCACCCTGCATTGCCGCCGCATCAACACCCCTCGCTCCGCCTGACACAACCGCCAAACCGTCCTTGGCGCAGCGGGCCGCAACATCGCGTGCGAAATCCAGCTCCAGTTCAGAAGCGTTGCGCGATCCGACGATTGCGAGGCCACCTGCATCCAGCAGCTCTGCGTCCCCGGCGCCGAAAAGCAGAGCCGGAGCGTCGTGCCCCAGCTTCTTCTTCAGTTTCCTCGGGTAAGCCTCATCACTGCGCGAAACAATCCAGAGGCCGCTCCGCAACCACTTCTCGGTGGCCAGCGCCATCGCGGTGCCGCGCGCCAGAAGACCGTCAATTCGCGCGGGTTCGAGTTTCGCTTCAACCAGGTCGGCCGAAGCCCCGCGTTCCATCAGCGCTGCGGGCCGCAAATCCCTTGCCTTCAGCCATTGCACCAGCCGTCCATACTCTCCGGCAGAGAGCGGATCGGCGCCATTGCGTTCGCCGAAGCGGCCGCAAAGCAGCAGGACTGCCTGGGTATCGGGAGAGAGATGCGTCATTCTGCTGCTGCCGACGCCAGCGCGAGCGGAAAAACAAGGCCGCTGCCTGCCTGTCTGAGCAGGCCAGCGATGATCGCAATGGTCCAGCCGGAATCGGTTACGTCATCGATCAGAAGCACCGGGCCGTCCGGAACCTTCTCTTCAATCGCGAACGCGCCATCCAGATTTTCACATTGATGCGCGGTGTTCTCCATGCCTTTCTGCGGACTCGTTTCGCGGGTCTTCTTGACCACCGGGTGAAACGGCAGCTTAAGCGATTGCGCCAGCTTTGCGGCAAAACTGGCAACGAGCAGCGGATGTCTCAATGAAGGCACGCAGGTAACCCACCGGGCCACGGAAACTCCAGACCATCTCTCGCGCACCAATTCGGCCGATGCGACGACAAGGTCAGCGGGAAAATCCCCCGCCTGCTTGCCGTTCCTGACGAGTTCCCCCAAACCGATTTCTCCCCAGCGTGCAAGTACGCGTCCTGGCTCCGCAACGAGAGCGTCGGGAATCAACCCACCTCGCCAGCCGTAACCCGGCAGCCCTCCTTGCGGGAAGCGCTTCTTCGGCGTCAGCGGCATTTCGCTTCGCCGCAGAAAGCGCTGCGCCTCGGCAAGTGTCGCTGGAGCTGGACGCGCCGGCAGCAGGGGCCGCCCCACGCATACCGCGCACTTTCCGCAGGCCTTCGCGTCTGGATCGTCGAGCGCGGACGCCAGAAACGCCATCAGGCACGTGCGAGAGCTCATGTAAGCGCTCATCTGGGCCCATTCCTCTTCCCGCCTTCTGGTAAGACGCTCGATCCGGGCACGATCCATCTTCCAACGCGCCGCCGTGCGCGACCAGATTCTGCCGACCCTGATTACCGGCGCTGGATCCTCAACGGCGAGAAGCTTCAGGACCTGCTCGATCTGCGAGTGCTTCATGTTGAGCGAAGCCTCGATAGCTGCCATCGACATCCCCACTTCGGATGCGGAAAGCGTAGCCAAGACAGCTTTGACATGTTGTTCGGGAGGAAAAGCGCGATTGCGGAAGTAGGCGTTGATATCGTCATCCTCGGTTCCCGACATCAGTACGCCATACGCTTCCGGAATTGCCCGGCCGGCCCGGCCAACCTGCTGATAATAGAAAACCACAGAACCGGGCATCTGGAAGTGGATTACGAAACCGAGATCTGGTTTGTCGAATCCCATTCCGAGGGCAGTCGTGGCAACCACGCACTTGACGCGATTCGCGAGCAAGTCCTGCTCCAAGCGCTCGCGCGCTTCACCATCTTGCCCACCCCAATATGCGCCGGCTGTGATGCCGCGCGACCGAAGCCATTGGGTCACACGGATGCAGTCGCGCACAGTCAGCGCATAGACAATGCCGCTGCCCGGCAACCCGGGAATCCGATCCGCGAGCCACGCCAGGCGCGAAGCGGCGTCGGGCAGACTCAATACCTGGAGTCCCAGGGACTCGCGCAGAAGCGGCCCGCGCAGCGTCTTGAGATTTCCTCCGAGTTGGGCCTCGACGTCCGTGACAACACGAGCATTCGCCGTAGCGGTGGTAGCAAGCACGGCAACATTACGCGGAAGCTGGCGAAGAACGCCCACGATGCGGCGATAGTCGGGCCGAAAGTCGTGGCCCCAGTCGGAAATGCAGTGCGCCTCGTCGATCACGAGCAGCGCAATTTTTCCTGCGATCGGCCGAAGCACCTCGTCCACAAACTCGTCATTTGCCAGCCGCTCGGGAGAGATCAACAAGATATCGACCTCGTCGGCGAGAAGCGCTTTCTTCTGCGCCTCCCATTCTTCCTTGTTCGAGGAATTGATCGTCCCGGCGCGCAAGCCCAGGCGCTCCGCCGCTTCGATCTGGTTTCGCATCAAGGAGAGCAGCGGCGAGACGATGACGGCGGGACCAGCCTTCTGGTCGCGCAAAGCCTTGGCCGCGACGAAATACACCATGCTCTTGCCCCAGCCCGTACGCTGTACGACGAGCATCCGGCCGCGGCGGTTGACCAACTCGTCTATCGCTTCCCATTGCCCATCTCGAAACGAGATAGCGCCTCCACCACTGGCTGAGCCGCCCAGCGCCCGGCGAAGCAATGTCTGCGCTTGTTCTCGCTGAAGCACCGCCACAACTGCCCCTCCCCACTGCCGCACTAAGCAATTGAAAAACTTGTATGAACCGGCCCTTGCCCTTCATTATCTGCGTCAAGATGGCTCGCCCAGCGAGCCTGTCAACCCCACACAAGAGGGTAGCAATGATTGGAGGAAGGGTGGAAAACGTTCTCGCACCAGATACCCGGCTGCGTAAGCCGAAACGCCCGCTGCCGCGCGGCACGGTCGATTGCCACGCGCACATCTTCGACCGCTTCGAGCGCTATCCGCTCGCGCCCGGGCGCAAGTACTCGCCGCCGCTGTGCACGCGCGAAGCCTGGATGGCGCTGCATGCGGCGCTCGGCGTGGAATACGGGGTGCAAGTGCACGGCAGTCCCTACGGCTTCGACAACTCGATTACGGAAGATTTCTTGAAGGAATATCGGGGACGATTTGCCGGCGTTGCCGCAATTGATCCGAAGATTCCGGAAGAAAAGCTGAAACAACTCGATGCTTCCGGTTTCCGGGCCGCGCGTCTCATGGACCAGTTCGCCACCGGCGCCACGACGAAGGACCTCGAAGCCATCGCCGCGCGCGTCGCGCCCTACGGCTGGCACATCGAGATCAACATCGCGAAATCCGTGGACTGGGTGGAACTGGAGCCGCGCCTGAAGCGCTGCCCGGTGCCGCTGGTGTTCGACCACCTCGGCCGCGTGCGCGGCGGCGAGGGCATCGATGCCCCCGGCTTCAAAGTCATCCTGCGCCAGCTCACGGAGCGCGACGATCGCTGGACCAAGATATCGAGCTGGTACCGCCTTTCGGATTCAGGCGCACCTGACTGCAAAGACATGAAGCCTCTGGTGCAGGCACTGTTGCGCGAGCGCGCCGACCGCTGCGTCTGGGGAACGAACTGGCCGCACCCGGGCCTGACGGCGTGGATGCCGAACGACGCCGACCTTGTGGACCAGCTGGAGAGCTGGATGCCGAATGACGCGGTGCGCGAGCCGCTGTTCGCGGCAAACGCCGCGCGCCTCTACCGCTTCAGACCCGCACCCGCGGGAAGCTAGACCGTCACCGGATCGGTGTCCGGCGGCGCGAACAGGCCGTGACGCGCGTGGTCCTTGAAATGCTGCTCGCGCGGCAACACGATCGCGCACGAGCGCACGCGCTGCTCCTCCGCCAGCAGGCCCGGCACCGGCTCCCCGGCGCGGCTCGCGGCGGCCGCCTGGAGCAGTTTGCGGCGCGCCATGACGATGGCGCGGTCGGTCGGGCACAGGTTCTCCCGTGTGCGATCCTGAATTGGCCCCATCGATTCCTGCAGCGAGGCATCCTGCATCGCGATTCCCTCGACGCCCGAAAAACTGAGCCCCGATTTCTGCGCCGCACGGTCGATCAGATAGTCGTTCTCCCGGCGCTGCAGCGGGATGAAAGTGCCGGGGACGTATTTCACGTGGATGCCCGCGCCGCCTTTCATGGCGGCGAGTTCCGCTGCGCTGAGCGCGCGCCGGGGGTGGTAGTTGATGCTCCAGGCCCAGCAATGTTCGTCGTCCACCGGCACCCAGACGTGCCCGCCGATCGGGTGCCCGGCGCGCGGCGGAATCAGCGTGTGCGTCGGCAGGATCCACGGCGTCACGCGCCAGTAGTAGCGCCCTGCGTCGGCGTTTCGCCGCGCGCCGATCAGCAGCCCGCCCGGAAATTCGACGACGTCGAACTCGGGCATCGTGTCGCCGAGGTTGTACTCGTTGCCCTTGCTGCCTTTGAACAGCGGGTCGCGATTGAGCGAGCCGGAATGCAGAAAGCTCACGTGCGACGAGTCGATCCCGCCCTCCATCGCCTGGAGGTAGTTCGATTCCTGCAGCCGCTTGGACACATAGCGCCGCTCAGGCGGCACCTGCGCCCATTCCAGGCCCGGCGGCTCGGGTTTGAGCTCCGCCGGTCCCATGTAGGTCCAGACGACGCCGCCGAGTTCGATGCAGGGATAGGACTTGAGCCGGATGCGGGCGCGCATCGGTCCCTGCGCGCCTTCCGAAGGCAGATCCACGCATTGCCCGGTGACATCGTATTTCCAGCCGTGGTAGGGGCAGCGCAAACCGCATTCCTCATTACGGCCGAACCACAGCGACACGCCGCGGTGCGCGCAGAATTCGTCGATCAATCCAAGACGCCCCTGCGAATCACGGAAACCGACCAGCTTTTCGCCGAGCAGTTGCACCCGCACCGGCGGGCAATCGGGCTCGGGGAGTTCCGCGGCAAGCAACGCCGGCAGCCAGAAGCGGCGGAACAGATCGCCCATCGGCGTTCCGGGACCGGTACGTGTCAGCGCCTGATTTTCTTCATGGCTAGTCATTTTTTGCTCCCGAGGCGCGCACCACGGGCGCCCACCGCTTTATTTCCTCTTGCACGAAGTTCGTGAACTCGCGCGCACCGAGCCGGCCCGGTTCGATGCCCTCCGGACGCAGCCGCTGGCGCACGTCCGGCAACTCGAGCGCCCGGCGCACGCCGGCGTTCAGGCGATCGGCAATCTCTGCGGACAGGTTCGCAGGCGCGGAGAGCGAGAACCAGATCGTGGCCACGAGCTCCGGAAATCCCTGCTCGGCGTAGGTCGGCAGTCCGGGATAGTCCGGCAGACGGGCCGCCGCGCTCACCGCGAGAGCCCGCACGCGGCCGGCGTGAATCTGCCCGGCAGCCGTGGAAAGCGTGGTCGAAGCGATTGGAATGTGGCCGGCGACGACATCGGCGACTGCAATCGAGGCGCCCCTGTAGGGCACGTGCTGCATTTCGATCCCGGCGAAATGCTTCAGGAGTTCCGCCACCAGTTGACCGTGCGTGCCGTTTCCCGGGGAACCGAAGGACAGCGCGCCGGGAGCAGCCTTCGCGAGCACGATCAGTTGATGCAGGTCATTCGCCGCGAGCGAAGGGCTCACCACCAGGACCGCGGGCGGGCCGCCAAAGAGCGCAATATGCGTGAAGTCGCGCAGCGGATCGTAGGGCGTCCCCGCCGGCAGCGCGGGCGCGACCGCGTGCGAGGCGACACCCGAGACGAGCAGCGTATAACCATCGGGCGCGGCTTTCGCAACCAGCTCCGAGCCGATCACGCCGCCGGCGCCGGGCCGGTTTTCCACCACGAACGGCTGCTTGAAGTCTTCGGCGAGCTTCTGCGCCACCGTGCGCCCGAGCGTGTCGGCCGAACCGCCCGGTGCGAACGGCACGATCAGCCTGACGGGCCTTGCGGGCCAGACTTGAGCGCCCGCCTCCGCTGCGCAGAGAAGCGCGACAACGAGAATTGCCGTGGCTCTCATCACGCCCGATTATAATGGCGGCATGCCGGCCCTCGTCATCCTGGACTGAGATGAGCCTGCCGCGGGTGGCAATCGCGCTCGGCGATCCTGCGGGAATCGGGCCGGAAATCTCGCTCAAGGCTGCGCTCGATCCGGAGGTTCTCGCGCGCTGCCGGCCGCTGCTGGTGGGCGACCGGGGCGTGCTCGAAGTGCACGCGCGCGTCTGCGGGCTTTCGCTGCAGGGCGTGGACCTTCTCGAGCGCAAGCAATTCGCACCCGGCGAATTGCGCCTGGGCGAAATCGCGGCCGCGCACGGGCGCTCGGCGATCGATTCCGCCGGGGCGGCGATCCGCGCCGCCCTCGCCGGAGAGGTGGACGCCGTCGTCGGCGCGCCACACACCGAGAGCGCGATCCACGCCGCCGGCATCGAGTTCGACGGCTATCCATCATTCGTCGCACGCGCCGCCGGCCTCGCGCCCGAGGACGGCATCCTGATGCTGTGTTTCGAGCACGACGGCCGCGAGATCCGCATCGCGCACGTGACGTTGCACACGAGCGTGACGCGCGCCCTGAAGCTGATTACCGGCGAGCGCATCCTGCGCACCCTGAAAGCGGTCGAGGCGGCCCTGAAAAAGCTCGGCCATCCGCAGCCAAGGATCGCGGTGAGCGGCGTCAACCCGCACGCCGGCGAAGGCGGGCTGTTCGGCAGTGAGGAACTCGAAGTCGTTGCGCCCGCGCTCGATGAGGCGCGCCGCGCGGGCATGCGGGTCGACGGCCCGATCGGCGCCGACATCCTGATCCAGCGCCGCGGCTACGACGCCTACGTCGTCATGCTGCACGACCAGGGGCACGTCGCGGCCAAACTGCTCGCGCCGCAGCGCGTCGCCGGCCTGACGATCGGCACTCCGGTCCTGTTTTCCTCCGTCGCGCACGGTTCGGCGCTCGACATCGCCGGCAAGGGGCGCGCCGAGCACCGCGCGATGGTCGAGGCAATCGTGCGCCTTACGAGCCGGGCCGCTTGAGCGCCGCGGCCGCGTTCTGGTCAGTGCGCATCCGCTCCAGGTCGCCCCGTTCGCCGTAGATTTCCGCGCGCCGCAGTAGCGCCTCGGCGCTGCGCGGATCGAGCTTGAGCGAAGCATCCAGGTCGGCGAGCGCCCGGTCGAAATCCCGCTTCAGGATGAGTACCGAGGCGCGGTTGCGCAGCGCCCCGGCATCGCGCGGCCCGAGTTTCACCGCCTGGTCGAAATCGCGCAGCGCCCCGTCCCAGTCCCGGGTCGCGCGCCGCAGCAACCCGCGGATGTTCCACGCCGCCTGCAGGCCGGGTTCCAGGCGAATCGCTTCATCCAGGTCCGCCAGCGCCTTGTTGCCCTCGCCCTGGACCAGATAGGTGGCGCCGCGCTGCAAAAGCGCCCGCGCGTGGCGCGGCGTGATCTTGAGGGCCGAGTTCGCATCGGCAAGCGACTGCTCGAGCTTTCCCTGCATGCGCCGCGCGAGCGCGAGGTTGCTGTAGGCATCGGCGTACAGTGAATCCAGCCGGATCGCCTCGTTCAGATCCTCGATGCCGGCGTCCAGCTCGCCTTTGTGCAGCCGCGCGGTGCCGCGGTTGAAGTAGGCGAGCGCCAGGAGGCGCGGCGAGAGCCGGCCGGATTCGATCGCGCGCGCGAGATCGGCGATCGAGGCATCCCAGTTTCCGAGATCGGCATGCAGCGCGCCGCGATCCAGACGCGCCAGCGCTTTCTCCTTGCTCCAGACGAGCCGCGAGGCGATCGCGCGGCTGCAGTGCTCGAGCGCCTTGTCGGGGGCGCTGCGGCGCAATGCGGCGCAATTCGCCACGTCATCGCCGCCGCAACCCGCGAGCGCTGCGGTGAGGACGATCGAGATTGTGAACACACTGCGCATGCGCCTGGAGTTTACGTTAGGCTCGACGCATGAGTTGTACGCGCAGAGTCGCCGCGTGAGCCCGCTGCTGCAGGCGCCGATCGTCGCCACGCTCGCGCGCCTCGCCGCGCCCGGAATTGCGCTGGCGCTGATCCAGACCGGAGTCTCGGTCGCCGACATGCATTTCATCGGCCGCCTGGGGACGGATTCGCTCGCGGGACTGGCGCTGGTCTTTCCGATGGTGATGCTGCTGCAGATGACCTCGGCCGGCGCGATGGGCGGCGGGATCTCCTCCGCGGTGGCGCGCGCGTTTGGCGCCGGGAATCCGGATGCCGCGCGCAAGCTGGTCGTGCATGCCCTCGTCATCGCGTTTGGCGGCGGCCTTGCCTTCACCCTGCTGCTGCTCGGCGGCGGACGCGGTCTCTACAGCCTGCTCGGCGGCCGCGGCGAGGCGCTGGCACAGGCAATCGCCTACTCGCAGGTCCTGTTTGGCGGCGCGGTACTGGTCTGGATCGCGAACACGCTGGCAAGCCTGCTGCGCGGCAGCGGCAATACCCTCTCGCCCGCGCTCGCGCTCGCCGGCGCGGCGCTGGTGCAGATTCCGCTCTCAGGCGCGCTCACGCTCGGCTGGGGACCGTTCCCGCGATGGGGCATCGCGGGCGCGGCAATCGCCTACCTGGCCGCATTCGGGCTGGCGAGCATGGCGATGGCGATCCTGGTCTGGAGGGGCGCGCTGCGGCCGCGCGGCGCGCATTGGCACCTGGAAGGCCGCCTGTTCCGCGAGATCCTGCGCGTCGGCGCCATTTCCTCGCTCTCCGCGCTGCAGACCGTACTGACCGCAATCATCCTGACCGGCTTCGTTGCGCGCTTCGGCACCGCCGCACTGGCCGGCTACGGCGTCGGCGTGCGCCTCGAGCTGCTGCAGGTGCCGATCGTGTTCGCCATCGCCCAGGCGCTGGTCGTAATGGTGGGCATGAACATCGGCGCGGGGCGCAGCGAGCGCGCGAAGAGAATCGCCTGGATCGGGACCGGCGCGGCGGCGCTCGTGTGCCTCGCGATCGGCGGCTCGGTGGCGATCTTCCCGCAACTCTGGATCCGGATTTTCAGCGACGATCCGGCGGTGCTGCAGATCGGCAGCCTGTACATGCGCATCGTGGCGCCGTTCTATCCGCTGTTCGGCGCCGGCCTGGCGCTCTACTTCGCCTCGCAGGGCGCGGGGCAGATGGTGAAGCCGGTGCTCGCCGGCACGGTGCGAATGGTCCTCGTGATCGCGGGCGGCGCGCTGGTGATCCAGTTCGGCGGTCCGCTGGAGGCGCTGTTCACCGTGGTCGCACTCGGCCTCGCGGTCTTCGGCGGATTGACCGGCTACGTGGTGTTCAAGGCGCGCTGGGCGCGCTCATGAGAGAAAATCTATCAGCGCGTCGAGGACCGCGTCGGGCGCCTCGGCCATCAGCGAGTGGCCGGCAGTCGCGATGCGGATGCTCTTCGATTTTTCGATTCTGCCGATCAAGTCCTCCGCGCCGCGCGGCGGCGTCATGACGTCCCGCGACCCAAGGATGAACAGCGCCGGGCACTTCAATTTTGCCGCGGCCTCCATGCCGCCCGCATAGGAATTGCAGGCGAGCAGATCGGCGTGCAGCACGCCCGGCGCAAGGCGTGCAAGGCGCGCCAGCGTGTCGCCGTACATCCACATGCCGGGATTCGGATTCCCGCCAAAGGGGACCTGCGGCGCGTGGCCCCAGATCGTCTCCATGTCGTAGGCGGACTGGTCGTTGCGCCGCGCCGCATCGAGAAACGCGTCCGATACTTTCATCGGATATGCGATGCCGATCAGCGCGATTTTCTCGGACTTGTCCGGATATCGCGCGGCGAATTCCAGCGCGATCAGGGAACCCATCGAATGGCCCACGACCACTGCTTTTTCGATTTTCTGGTTCTTCAGCAAGGCAAAGACCCAATCCGCCATTTGCCCCACGCTCGGCAATGGCGGTCCCGCGGAACGGCCATGGCCGGGAAGGTCCACGGCGAGCACGTTGCAGCCGTGATAGCCGAAATAGCGGCTTTGCAGCCCCCACCAGGAATGATCCAGCCCGGCGCCGTGCACGAACACGATGCTGCGCTTCGCCGGATCGATGTCGTGCGCGGCCGTGTAGGCGAACGCGGTCTTGCCGTCGATCTGCAGCTGCATTACTTCGGCCTGGCGGCAACCGCGAGCGCGCGCTCGAGATCCTGGATCAGGTCGTCGGCATCCTCGAGGCCGATCGAGAGCCGGATCGTGCCCGGCCCGATGCCGGCCTTCTTCAGGTCCTCGTCCGTCATCCGGTAGTGCGTCGTGCTCGCCGGGTGGATGACGAGCGACTTGGCATCGCCGACGTTTGCGAGGTGCGAGAACACGCGCAGCGCCTCGATGAATTTCCGCCCGGCTTCGCGCCCACCCTTGATGTCGAAAGAGAACACCGCACCGCAGCCTTTCGGCAGCAGTTTCATTGCGAGCGCATGGTCCGGATGGTTTGGAATTTCCGGATAAAGGATTTTTTCAACAAAGGAATTCTTGGACAAAAATGCCACAACCTTCCTCGTGCTCTCCACGTGCCGCGGCATGCGCAGGTGCAGCGTTTCGATGCCCTGCAGGATCTGGAATGCGGTCATCGGCGCCATGCAGGCGCCGAAATCGCGCAAGCCTTCGCGCCGCGCGCGCAGCAGGAAGGCGCGCGTGCCGGATTCCTCCTCGAAATCCATGTTGTGGAAACCCGCGTAGGGCGCCGTAAGCTGGGGAAATTTTCCGCGAGTTTCCCCGCTTCCTTCCCAATCAAAGCGGCCCGAATCCACCAGCACGCCGCCGATCGCGACGCCGTGGCCGCCAAGGAACTTGGTCGCGGAGTGATACAGCAGGTCCGCCCCCAGCTCGAAGGGCTTCATCAGCCAGGGCGTGGTGAAGGTCGCATCCACCAGCAGCGGCACGCCGGCCTCGTGCGCGATCGCCGAAACGGCGGGGATGTCCAGCACGTCCAGGCCCGGATTGCCGAGGGTTTCGCCGAAGAGGAGGCGGGTAGTTGGTTTTATCGCCTTACGAAAGTCCTCAGGATTTCTGGGAGAAACAAAAGTCGTCTCGATCCCGAACCTCTTCAGGGTGTAGCCAAGCAGGTTGTGCGAGCCGCCGTAGAGCGCGGCGGACGCAACGATGTGGCTGCCCGTGTCCATGAGCGTGGCGATCGCCAGGTGCAGCGCCGCCTGCCCGCTCGCAGTCGCGATCGCGCCGACGCCGCCTTCGAGCGCGGCCACGCGCTCCTCGAGCACCGCGACCGTGGGATTCGAGATGCGCGAGTAAACGTGCCCCGCGCGCTCCATGTTGAAGAGGGAGGCCGCATGCGCGGTGTCGCGGAAGACGTACGAAGTGGTCTGGTAGATCGGCACCGCACGGGCGCCGGTCGCAGGATCGGGCGACTGCCCGGCGTGCAGCGCGAGCGTGTCGAAGCCGGGATACTTAGGACCGGACATAAGACGTCCGGTTAAATGCAGGACCGGCCACTCCTAAAACTCAGTGTAAATGTTTGCGCGAAGGCCGCGTCGCGGTCTCGAAGGCGCGCTCGGGTTTCTTGACGTCCGAAGCGTGCTCTTTCCAGTCCTGCTCGAAAAAGCGATCCACCGTCGCGGCCACTTCGGCGACGCGCTCCTTGCTGAACTGGCGTGCGAGCAGCGCGGATACGTCCTCGATCATGCAGCGGCGCTGCGCTTCGTGGATCGCGTGCGCCGTCGGGCCGACGAACAGCAGCCGCGAATCCTGCTCGCCGTTGTCCAGGTAAAGCGTAAGTTCGACTTCGACTGCCTCGTAGCACAGCGG
>Ga0315281_10009086_pt1 | contig 13817 bp, 14 predicted proteins | sample YL17G07_0_MG_FD_204540 | JGI IMG/M metagenome (GOLD analysis project Ga0315281, IMG submission 204540) | Sediment microbial communities from Yellowstone Lake, YNP, Wyoming, USA - YL17G07_0 | ecosystem: Environmental > Aquatic > Freshwater > Lake > Sediment | place: USA: Wyoming | collected...
CTGGGGTGGTAGGTTCCTATGTTCCACTTGGTTCCCACGAGCCTCAGAACCTCGGTCATATCCACGTTCTGATATGCAAGCGAGAGTTGGTTCGCCAGCGTTATCTCCACATGCCTGAAAGCGTTCTCAATGCTCTTCACCATCTCGGCGTGCCTGTGATCTATTGCTGGTACGAGATGGTCACATACAATCGAAAGGACCTGCATCATCAACTCAGATGTCTCCGGAGTTGTTCCACCCACGACACGCGGAAGGCTCTTGAGGTTCTTTTCTGGACTTATGAACCAGTCCCTCCTGGGCGCCACGCCCACGTGAATGTCTTGGCCCACCCTAAGCCCTGCCGATTCCAAGATCGGTATCACGAGTTCATCAGTCTTCTTTGGGGTGAGGGTGGACTCTATTATCATGAGAGGAGACCTGTTCTGTTTGGTTTCAACCTTGGCTATCTTTTCCGTTACGTCTCTAAGCGCTCCGTCCCAAGGTTTGTCTCCCTTTTCAGTAGGTATCGCAACCATGTGAACTGCAATCTCATCATTCAAGAGCTCCTTCCAATCCGTGGTTGCCCTGATCATTCCGGCACCAACTAGGGGCTTCGGGTCGAAGCCAAGCCAATACTCAAGATTTGCCACAGGTACTCTTCCCTCATTTACGGCCTGAACGGTCCCTGGATTCGTATCAGTTCCCAAACACTTGACGCCGTTTGCCGCGAAGTTTACCAGTGTCGAGTATCCTATGTAGCCGGTTCCCCACACACCAATCAGACGTTGCCCTCTGAGAAGCATCGTTTTCAAGTTCACGCAGGTCACCCTAGCGCAACCCAGATTCTCCTGCGTCACGCTCGCAAGGCTCTTAATGTTTTCTCCGATTGTTGACTCTCGAGCTTGAAAAGCCAAACACCGTTTCAATCATTCTCGAAATAGAGGAACGTCGTCACACTATCGCAACGATCTGTCTGGTGGCGAAATGGGCATGTCCATAGATTACTCTCCCCTCGTCCTCTTCTGTTCGCGAGCTATTTCTTGCTTGATTCCAACAGAGCCTTCAGATCGGACCTTAATTCGGTCTTGGGACGGTATCCCAGCAACTTCCTGGCTTTGGTGATATCGGCAACGCTGTGCTTGACATCGCCCTTCCTAGAATGCATGTGGACTGGGGGCAGCGAGTTTTCACCGATGCGGCCGAGAAGATGCGACAATTCTGTTACGCTGACGGATTCCCCGGAACCCACATTGAAAGTGTTGCCCACTGCAGCGTCCGCGTTTATTGCAAGCACGTTAGCTTCAACTATATCTCTCACATGCACGAAGTCCCTAGTCTGGCTTCCGTCCCCGAAGATGGTCATTGGCTTGCCATCTAGAAGACTACGAATGAAGGCCGGTATCACGCTTGCGTAGCCGTCTAACCGCTGTCTGGGCCCGAAGACATTGAAGTACCTCAGGCACACCGTGGGTAATCCTCGAGCTTTGTGAAGACTCACACAATAGGCTTCACCTGCGATCTTCGAGGCAGCATACGGAGACAAGGGCTGAAGAGGCGAATCCTCCTTCACCGGCAATCTTGTGGGATCCCCATAGACAGATGATGACGATGCGTAGACGAAACGCTCGACTCCTTCTTCAGATGCGGCTGCAAGTAGATTCAAGGTGCCTCGGACATTGACGTCGTCCGTATACACAGGATCGTCCATCGAGAGGGGAACGCTTACCTGAGCAGCCTCATGGAAAACCACGTCGACATCCCGAATCGAGTCCCTCGCAGTCTTTGGCTCTCTCACGTCTCCCTTCAGAAACTCGATCGTGTGTCTCTTAGTGTGCTCGTCTAGGTTTGCGATTGTCGAATTCGAAAGATTGTCGAGCACTCTGACCTTGTAGCCGTCATTCACACACCTGTCCACAATGTGGCTCCCTATGAAGCCAGCGCCGCCTGTCACGAGAATCCTCAAACCCTCAGTCATGCAACATCACAGGAACGAGATCCAATCTGCCTCATCATCAGCCTCATGATTCTCGTACGCACCGGCAAACGTCGTTGATTGGCAGCCTTTGGGAAAGAAGTGGGCACATGATCCTCAGGCTTGTTTCCCTAGGAGCCCCATGATATCAGAAAGCTTGCCTATCTCATACGCGGGTTTCTCATCTGCTGTCCTTGGGCTGCTTGTCCGGTTTGTTCCGGTCTTGATCCTGAGCGAGATCATCCCAGCGGCGTTCGCGATCGCGATCTCACGGGCGAGGTCGCTACCAACGAAAGCCGCTCTGTCGGGTTTGGCGCCGCCGAGCCTTTCCAGTGTCTTGGACAACGTGTCCACCGTAAGCGCTTCGGATCCGGTCTCTTCAGATATTGTGACGACGTGGAACATGTGCTCGAGTCCGAGCTGGATCAGCTTCTGCCACTGCTTCACTGCTCGTCCCTTCGACGCAGCGCCGAGCTTGTATCCAGTGTCTCTGAGCTTCAGGAGCGTGGGGACGGTGTCCGGGAACGGCGTCAGGTAGATTGGGCTCGTCGCGCGGTAGGCGACTACGCCTGCTGCTATGACCTCAGGGTTCCACTTTAGACCGAGGCGTTCCAGCAACGCGTCAAAGTGTCTCGTGTCGTCGGGGCCTCTCTCGTTGGCGATCTCCTCCAGCTTGCGGTAGGCTGTTTCAATGTCGATCGGTAATCCGGCTGATTTCATCGCCCTTACGGCGCTCATTCTTGAAGCGCTCAGCTGTTGGGACGTATCATAGAGCACATCATCTATCGCAAACACTAGGGATTCAACTTTCAAGCTATCTTACCACCTTTGTCAATTTCGTGGGCTGGTCGGGGTTGAGCCCTCGAGAGACCGCGCTGTAGTAGGCAAATAACTGGATCGGGACTATAAATGCAAGCGGACTAAGTTGTTCAGACAGCCCTCCTGCAACGATCAACTGAACTTCTTCGCTCCTAGGAACATCGACCTCACTGACCCGCAAAATGGGCGCACCCAGCCGCCTGAAGCTCTCCGAAAGTGGCTCAAGAGACTCGTAATCGCTCTTCGTAGAAATCGCTATGACAGGCGTGCTCTTGTCCACAAGCTGCATCGGACCATGCAGGAACTCCCGGGCCGCTTGCCCTTCGGCCATCACATTACATGACTCCTTTAATTTCAATGCCCCCTCCAGAGCGGTCACGTAGTTCGCACCCCTCCCGAGTAGGAAAAAGAGGGAATGCTCCCGGAAAGAGTCTGCCGCGACTCTGGCTCGATCAGTGCACAACTCGATCGTCTCTTGCACAGCCTGAGGAGAATTTGCCAATTCCTGACGAAGAACTGAAAGTCCTCTATCTGTGCCAAGGTAGGATTGAGATGTTTCAATGAGTTCGAGGGCTAGGAGGAAACTTGCGGCGACACAGCAGACGAACGTCTTCGTGGCCGTGACCGCCTTTTCGGGCCCTGCCTGCGTTAGTACCGCGAAGTCTGAGGCCTCAGCAAGGGGGCTTGAGGGTGCGTTTGTGATCGCGACTGATTGGATTCCCCTCTTCTTTGCAGTCTCAACCGCAGACAGGACATCCACACTCTCCCCTGATTGTGATATCGCAACGAGGACGTTTTCGGCGCTCGAGGGCGCGCGAACCCAAGCGTCGAATTCAGACGCGGGAATCGAGTTCGTTGGCATAGTGCTCAATGATGACATAAGATACTGGCTCGCGAGCGCGGCGTGATAGCTCGTGCCGCTTCCTGAGAAATAGATCAGGCCTATCCTCTCTCTCGCCAGTTCTGACGCGATCTTCCTGCAACTGCTTCCGATGGCTGCCAGGGTCTCGCGAAGGGCAACAGGCTCTTCAAGGATCTCCCTAAGCATGTAATGGGAGCCCTGTCCCTTCTGCAAGCCTAACCCACGCCCCAGAAAGTGAGGATCAGTGGGATATATACGAGATTAGACCGGCAGACGATTCATCGGATTTTGACTGCACGCCGCGCGTACGAAGATTCAAGATTTGCAAGTGTGACTCCATGCATCGCCACTCCGTGTTCCTTCAGAACGAGAATGAACGCTCCGATGACTGGTTCGAATCTCGGATGCCGAAGAGTGAAGTGGGGGACGTTCCTGCGGAGCTCTCGCCTGAACGGGTTCAAGAGCACAGGACCTGCCTTGAAGACTCCTCCTGTGCAGTAGATGTCGGGCTTGCTCTTTGTCATTTCCAGACGGCGTGCGATCGCCGAGACGAAACTCGCCATCGCTCGTCCCTCGTACGCGAAGATACCGCGAGCCACCTGGTCGCCATTGACGGCCGCCTGCGCGACCAACTTGGAGATCGAGGAGATCTCCCTTGTGCTCATGGGCTTGTTGTGCACCTCGTATACAATGTCCTCAAGAGCGTGAAGCCTGAACTTGCGAACCAGCAGCTTCGCGATCGTTGTTTTCCTTTCTGTTCCGTCTAAGGCGCGCAGAGACGCTCGCATCGCTCGTCTGCCGATGTCGTAGGCGCTTCCTTCGTCGTCGATAATATTTCCCCAGCCGCTCGCTCGAATGGGTTTTCCATCCAGACCGATCCCGGCGGCGAAGGATCCTGTGCCTGCGTTTACCACGATCCCCGGTTTGCCGAGGGTAGCAGCGTAGATGGCGATGACTGAGTCGTGTACGACGGTTCTCCGCTTCCCGACATCTGTCAGATCTGCAACTCTCTCTCCGACTCGGAAGTCTCGTGGGCAATCCATTCCTGCAAGGCCCATCACGACCGTCTCAAGGTTGCTGGCGGACGCGTGGGCGTGCCTGCAGGCCGCGAGGACGCTTGTGCGAACCGACTTCGCCGCTTTCCCAACGCCGACGTTATGGTAGTTGGAAGAGGGCCCACGAGCGGAAGCGAGCAGTGTGCCATCAAGCCTTCCCACGACGGCAACCGTCTTGGTCGCACCGCCATCCACTCCTGACACGAACGTCATGGACTTCCTCCCCGCCGCTGAGCGAGCCAGCTGCCTCGCGAGCTTCGATGGCACGTAAGGACGCTACGCCTTGCTTTCACTCTTGTTATCGACGTAGTTAATGGCGGTCCTGTAGGCGTGGCGATGCACTGGCCCGTAGAAGGGAGATCTCATCCTTCGGTTTCGAAGCTCTCGATTTTCTGCCTTGCTCTTGTCAGTGTTTGCGAGTCAATGTATAAACCTGATTCAACAAGTTCGTCAAGGATCCTCAGGGCTTCCTCCGCTTTGATCCGCTTCAGCGTCAGGAGTCTGAAGAATAGGAAGAGCGTTCCTGTTCTCGTCTGAACCCCGTACATCTTGGCGACTGCCCTTGCCTCGGCCTCATCAAGCACGGCCGGGGCGTTGAGCTCTTTCGCTGCAGCGAGAGTCTCTGCTTCCCCCTTGTGTATCTCGAGATGCCTCTGAAGCGCCGTCACCAACCGTGCGTCACGGACATCGTAGACTCTCAGTTCTGCTTGTCCTGCGGCATCACGAATTACTGTCGCGTCGGGCTTTCCCTCTCCGTGTTCCACGGTCTCTGTGTAGACTTCTCTCGTGATGTATGCTTCACAGGTGTCCAGAACCAGTTTGAGCTTCTGTATCTTGGCGAAGTGTATTAGCGGCGTTGCGTCTAGCACATAGATGGGTTTGCTACTTGCCAAGCGCTTCTCGCCAGGCTTGGTCAGCGTCTTCCGGCGATAGATGTAGCGGGATCTTCTCTCCGCGGAGTAGCTCCATCATCTCCCTTAGAGAGACCCCCGCCCTCTCTGATGCCTTCCAGACTGTGCACCTACCCTTGCGATAGTCTTCCATTGCCCGAGCCCTCCGAGCTTGTTCGATTCCGAGGGCGATCAGTTTTCGGGCTACCGTGGATTTGTCAGTCTTCTCCTGCTGAGCCTCCTCCTCGATCTGCTTGATGAGTGTCTTGTCTAGTCTCACAGTGAGGTTTTGGGTCTTTGACATGGGCGAGTCGCAAGCATTTTACTGTTTCGCTTGCATATATCTCTTGCTGCTAGGCAACGCGCGTTCGACGAGACCTAGCCAAGTTCCCCTCAGTTACCCGGCCAGTCATTTCCTTAACAGACTTCCTCGGTGGTTGACACTCTCCTCGACTGAAGTCGGGAGATTCTCTGGCCATTCGAGGCGTCTTCATGGCTCACACACGACCAGAGTTCTGGGCGCTGTCAATGGAGCCCCTGTCTCCCACTCATCGTTCCTCCTGGGAGTCCGTTCTGAAACTCTGCTTGGCGGATTCACCAGCCCATCTGCGGGCACGGTATCATCAAGCGACACGCTCACAGAGACACTATCAACGATCACATTTAACCCTGAGAGACGAATGAAAGTCTCCCGAACGCAATTCATCGCCATGAATAAATTCAGGAGCTTTCTTGCGCCGATATGGTAAACAAATTACTTGGCAGTTTCATTCTTGTCGTTACAGCTGTTCGGAACTGTCCTGAAGGCGGGGCGGTACGCCGGTCCGTAGATGATTAGCCCATCTTTGCCTTCGTCATCGAGCTTGCGGATGACAACTTCGAGGGCTGTACCGTTGACTACATCACTTGGCGCCGCATCAACGATCAGGGCCTTTCCCTTCGAGATTACCTCGAAGTTTGACGTGAGCCGCCTCTGAATCGGAAGCTTCCTGAACGACAGGACCTTGGCAGACACCGGGAACTGTCTCTGTTCTAGAGGTCCCTTGCAATCCCATTCTAGGCACCTGTCGCGTGCAGGGTAGAACACGCGCTCGCACCCGTGACATAGTGTCGCTGTTATGTGTCGGTCATCGAGTGCAGCGATTTCCCCAATGAGGCGAGGATGCGAGATCCTGCGCCTCACGATACGCAGTTTCTGTCTCAGATGATCTTGATAGGTTTCTAGCTTGATCTCACGTCTTCGCGTTAGGTATTGCTCAACTGTCGGAGTCCGCCCACGCTTCGCCAGTATGCCTTCTTGGACTTTCAACCAAGTCGCAATCGTATATGCGCCGGAACCATATGAAACCGCAAGAATGTTTTCCCCTGGGGTCGCGTGATCTAGAATATCACATACAGCGATTGGAGTAGACGCCGCATACGTGTTTCCTGTGTCCAATACTCTGAGCCAGGGTTTCACCCTCTCCTCAACGAACTCCTGCGTCAGATGAATCCTCGATTGAATATCCGGATCTTCCAAACCCTCGATCTTTCCTTGAGACATTGTCTTGCATGCCTTCAGCGGCATGTACCCTGAGGGTTGATGAAATGTGAGATAGTCAAAATCCATCAGCTTCAGGTCTGGGTGTTTTGAGAGCAGATGCTCGATCGCTCCGATGACATGCTTGACGTAGGCTTCGACTGTGGTTCGACCAAAATGGCTCGGGAAGGGCATGCCCTCACGCCTCCAGAAATCCATCGTAAGACTCGAGTAGGCTGCGACATCCTCAATCGACGCAACAAGGTTGTCCCTTCCGATCACGAATGCACCAGCGCCTGCCCCGCATGCGTACTCCAGCGGATCACCTTGGGGCGCCTGAGCCACGTCCGCACCAATCGCGAGACCATAGTCGATCGATCCATTTGCGACTTGGCCTTGAACAAAACTGAACGCCTGCATCCCAGCATTGCACGCGCCTTCCAAGTCAGCGACAAACACTCTGCTTCCTACGCCTGTGAAGGAAGCCACGTGTCGCGCGATGGTTCCAACAGCGTATGGTTTTGACTCGGAGCCGACGGCCACCGTGCCGATCTTGATTGGATCGAGATCTGCCATCTTGATGGCGTTCAGGGCGGCTTCTGAGGCAATTGTGATCGTGTCTTCGTCCATAGCCGCTATTGCCTTGTAGCGCAGGAGTAGCCCGTCTCTGACTTTCTGGAGAAAGTCAGGGAGGTCTTTCCTCTTTGCTTCTCTGGCTTTGACGATTAACTCCGTTCTGATTCGTTGAATGGGAACGTATACCCCGTACCCTACGATGCCAATGTCACTGTGACTCATTCTGGATTGAATTCCTCACACAGAATTTAGAAAGTCTCTAGAACCCGCCAGATCATATTTAAATACGTTCCACCGACGTGAACCTGATAATCAACATCGGAGACAAGTGCGCACAGTTACGGACAGGCAATTGCGAAGAGAGCCGTTCACTGCGGAGCTCCGCAAAGGTCGCAGAAAACCGCGCCGCTAGGAATTGCCTCGCCGCAGGATATGCAGTAGAATCCTCGTGGTTGACTTCGTGGCATTTCAGGCTCAGAGGGTTGAACGGTTGAAGCTGTTGCCGCCTTCTCAGTGTCAGTCCTCAAACCCTGAGCTTGGATGTACTTGTGCAGCCCCTTTTGGATCTCGGCATAACTCACGACTGTACCCTCCGGAAATCCGATAACTGCTCCGAGGTTCCGGTCGACTTGAATTCTCTTCTTCAGCAGACCGCTCAATGCCGATTCTCCCTATTGATCCCGGAGAGGGTTTACGTGCAGATTCTATTTAGAGCCTTCTGCGCAGGCACTTTCGGCCTATGCCCATGGAACTTGAGTCCTTCTCAGAACGCCCACCGCGGTGACTAGGCACCCGATTCCCAGGAGCCCATAGGCAACATACGTGATACGGTTGTCAGGTACGTTGACCGTGACCTGTCTCTCGATATCAGCGGTCAGAGTCACTTTCTTCTTCACAGGCGAGCTGGTATTGTCGAAGGCGAAGTGATAGAGACCTGTTCGGGGCACTGTGAACGAGTAACTCTGCCCATTGGATATGTCTCTCTGGAAGACGTAAGTCGGGCTGCCATGAGCGACCCACTTCTGATAATTCGCGTCGTCCACCACAAACATCGATACCTCAGAAGGCTCCCCTGTAAGAGCAGAGTTGACTGCAATTGTGCCGTTCACTGTGACTCCCCCATCGAGCTGCACTGAACGTTCCCAAAGGTCACCTACCACAAATGCCTCATCATGAAACAAGCCGATGACCTGAACCTGTGTTGACGGAACCAACACTAGCTGGGGACCGGCAAAGAAGAGAAATGCCCCCAAGATGAGCAGTGCAATCCCAGTGAAGAAATTGGCGGCATTCATCGAACAACTGATCCCCATTTCAACCTGTCAGAACTCGAGCGAGATGTAAATCCCTTCTTGTCACGAACCTGCTCATACGTGACCGCATTGGACTGACATGCAGATCGTGCGATCAGGCATATATACACAATTGAACGATTCATCCAACGGTTGGTTAGCATGAGCGAAAAGAAGGGCGAGTTTGTCCCAGCCCAGAAGTTCATTGGCATGCAAGTAATTGATAGCAAGGGCTCGGCGGTCGGTACCGTCAAAGACCTTGGGGTAAACGTCGTCGAGAAGAAATTCAATCTCATCGTTGCAACTAGAGCGAGATCCGAGGTACAAGTCTCATGGGAAGACATCCAATCCGTCGTGGATGTGGTGCTTCTTCGCAAAGAGATCGAGATCCCAAAGGCGGCTGAGCCGGCTCCGACTGCTGTTCCTCCCCCGCCGACTAGTACTTGCCCGAATTGCGGAACATCAGTAATCCCGACAGCACGGTTCTGCCCAAAGTGCGGGAGCAAGCTCAAGTAAACGAGTCCTGATCACTACACCCGTTCCCGTTCAGTATGGGCCAGGTAACGATTAGCTCTCCGCCTCGATGTCGCTGAGCTTCTCGAACTCGGAAATCTTCTTGATCCTGCGTCGAGCAATGGTGGTCTCAAGCTCCTCCTTCAAGAGCGCAAATATGCTCTTGTGAACATGAATGAATTCTGAGTGGGTCTTGTCTCTTGGCCGCTCGAGATTCACGTCCATTATCTTCTTTACACGTGCCGGTCTTGAGCTGAGAACTATGATCTTATCCGCAAGCTCTACAGCCTCGACAAGGTTGTGCGTCACAAGAACGAACGTCTTCTGCGTCTGAGTGTGAATATCCGCCACTTCCTCTCTCAGAGTCTCCGCCGTAAATTCGTCAATGGCACTGAACGCCTCGTCCATGAGTATGACGTCTGGATCTACGGCCAAGGCTCGGGCGATTCCCACACGCTGTTTCATTCCGCCTGAGAGCTGCTTCGGGTACAGATAGCTGTACCCAGCGAGTCCTACCATCTCCAAGTACTTCTGGACTGAATCGATCCGCTCAGCTCTAGGAATCCCCTGGGCTTCAAGCCCATACTCCACGTTACCTGCGACCGTCCTCCAGGGGAAGAGCGCGAAAGACTGAAAGACCATGCTGATTTTCGGATGAGGCCCCCTGACTGGCTCTCCACAGAATCGTATTTCCCCGGACGTGGGTGTGTCCAGGCCCGCCGCCATTTTCAATAATGTTGACTTGCCACATCCACTTGGGCCGACGACACAAGCGAATTCTCCTCGATTCAGGGCGAAACTGACATCTTGGATTGCTGTGATTGATTGTTCTGTCTGGCCGTATTCCTTGCAGACGTTCTTTAGTTCCATCTGATAGCTCAGTCCATCCACCGCCTCATCCATTTCTCGGCTCGACCGAAGACTAGCCGATCAATCATGATCGCCAATGCACCGACAGCAAGTATCGCGGCAAAAGCCTCCGTCACTTCGCCTGTCTCGACTGCACCTGATATGTACGACCCTATCCCAGTCACACCGGAGAAGATCTCGATTGCTAGGACGATCTCCCACACGAAGTCATATGCCAGCCTCAATCCAGTAAACAGTTGAGGAGACACTGCCGGCAATATCAGTTTGCGAAACGTGTCGAATCGGCTTGTGTTGAACACCGCGGCGACGTGAAATAGGTCCTTGGGAATGCCCTTCGTGCCTTCGCGGATGGTAAAATACATCGGGAAGAAAGCGCTGAAGGCAGCGATCGCGATAGCTGCGGTGTTGCCCGGCCCGATCCACAAGACTAGGACAGGTAGGAGAGCGATGTCGGGCAGGGCTCCGCCGAGCATTATGAGCGGAGTCATCGCCGTGTCGAACCTGTTTCGTAAGCCTGCGAACATGGCAAGAGGCAGTGCAAGTGCAAGTGCGATCAATATCCCACCCGACAGATTCAGAAAGCTTTGTGCTACACGCGTCAGAAACTGTGCATCAAATAGGGATGAAGCCAAAGTCGCCACTGTTGCCGTAAATGCCGGTATTTTCGAACCTGGCACTATTCCCAAGCGTACGATTGTTTCCCAGACGAAGAAGATGCCAGCGAGCGACACCACCCACAGGTACTTCTCCGCCGCGACTGCATGATGAGCGGTCGCCCTAGTCGAGAGTGCTCGCTTCGAATAGGCTGCGCTCATCGTGCATTCTCCGAGAATACATCATTCAGACCCGACGTGCTAGATTAGGCTTCGAAGAACATGAGCGCATGAGATGCAGCCATGCACTCCTGAATATTGCTGCGGAGAGAATTTCTTCTATCGTGAAAGAATCACTAGGCGATGGTGACATCAAGATGCATTTACAGGCGTATGTAAAAGATGCTGGAGAGAATTGCGGAGGGTCCGGAGCTTTGCCGAGCGTCTGCATTTGGAGGACACACCACGAACAAAGATATTGGCCGGATCTCACGGGCAGTGACTTCGTGACGAGCGACAGCTCAGTCATAGACAAGAGAATCTGTTGCATACTAGAATGCCACACCAGACTTCTTTCTTAAACACAGAACCGGTTGTTGGAACCGAACCTATCCTGAGGGATCTAATGGTGGGATACTTGCATCGAAGCGTGACGGATCGAATTCGTCCGTTTGATCTATATACGTGTGGGAGTCCCTAGTGCCGCCAATAGATCGTAGGACCCTCTCCATGATCATCTAGGAGCGTGCAAAGAACGAGCGAATTCAAGACATTTGCCGATTTCCATGTAGAGATAATGCGCATTATAGACGGAGCAGCTCAGAAGGGGATACCCCTCCGGATCCTCGGAGGAGCCGCCATTCGAATGCACTGCCCAGGTTCGGAAAACATGTATGGCTTGCTGAAGCGAGCGCCTAAGCACGACATGGACTTCGTCAGCTACAGCAAGTACAGGCCGCTTACTCGGCAGTTCATGAAGGATATGGGCTATACTCCGTACGTCACGCTCGCAATGGCAAGCGGAGCTGGTCGACATAGACAGATCTTCAATGATGCGGAGGGAAACAAGGCAATCGATGTCTTTCTCGACATCTTGCCAATGTGCCACGTCATAGACTTCAGGGGAAGGCTCGAGGTCGATCACCCAACAGTGCCTCCGGCTGAACTTTTCCTCCTCAAGGCGCAGATTGTTGAGATGAATGAGAAAGACTGGCAGGACATGTGCATACTCTTGCGCGAGCACTCCATTGGGAATACTGACAAAGATACGATTAATCTTAATCTCATCTCCAAGACCCTTGCCGATGAATGGGGATTCTACTACACCGTCTCGACGAACCTGAAGAAACTGCGTGAGTACGTCGGGAAATGCCCCGGTCTATCAGGCGATGACCAGAAGAACATCGAAGGCAAGATTACAGCGATCAGTGATGCGATAGAGAAAGAACCGAAGACCCTGAAATGGAAGATCAGGGCAAAAGTCGGCACCGCCAGAAAGTGGTACAACGTGGTCGAGGAAGTCCAAAGGGATACCTTATCTGAATAATAGCAGGGCACCATATCCACGAGAACCATCCGACAACAACGGAGAGCTTGAAAATTGGCTAAAGTTAGATTTCTTTTCTCTACGGACCTTCACGGATCAGAGGTTGTGTGGAGGAAGTTCCTGAACTCCGCGAAGATCTTTGATCTTGACGCGCTCGTCATCAGCGGTGACATGACTGGGAAAATGATGATCCCAATATTCAAGCAGGCTGATGGAAATTTCAAGGCAACAATCTTTGGTGAGGAGAGCATTCTCAAGGAAAGCGACCTTCCGGAGTATGAGAAGAAGATCCGTAAACTCAGCTACTTGCCATACCGGACGACCTCTGAAGAGGCAGCCAAGATCGCTGAGGATGAGGATCTCAGAGAGAGAGTCTTCGAGCAACTCCAGATCAGCGTAATCAAGGAATGGTTGAGACTGGTTCCTGAGAAGGTGCCGAAGAAATGCCGCGTGATCTTGACGCCCGGGAACGACGACGTCCTGGCAATTGATGATGTCATTCGATCCGACCCGAACGTCACTTACGGTGAGGAGGAGGTCGTTTCTCTTGACAACGAGCACGAAGTTGCATGTTGCGGGTGGAGCAACCCGACGCCGTGGCACACTCCGCGGGAATGCTCAGAAGAGGTGCTTCTGGAGAAACTCGAAAGAACGGCCACGAAAGTGAAGAGACTTGAGACGGCAGTTTTTTGTCTCCACTGTCCGCCATATGATTCGCAGATCGACTTGGCTCCGAAGTTGAATCCGGACTTAACACCGGTCTATGCTCACGGTAGGCCTCTGATGGTTCCTGTGGGGTCAAAGTCTGTTAGGGCCGTGATTGAGAAGTACCAGCCGCTCATAGGACTTCACGGACACATTCACGAAAGCTCAGGCTACCTCAAGATCGGGCGAACTCAGTGTGTCAATCCAGGCAGCGAATACGGTGAGGGCATACTGCGGGCATACTTGGTTGAACTGGATGGGGCGAAGATAACGCGGCTGCAGCGAGTTGAAGGCTGATCAAGAGCCAGGCGACGACGCCTTCGTCACAAGATCTATGACCTGAAGCCTAAACTTGAAGGGGCCAAGCTTGAGCTTCGACGCAGGGATCTCAACAGCGTCTCCGTTGCTGTAGAGTTTGACCTTGAACTCATTATACTCGCTTCGAGCGAGCGACACTTTCGAGAACTCGCTCCACTGATGGGCCACCGGTGGATTCTTACCTTTCCTCAGCTTGAATCCAGCATCATCGTAGGAGAACACGATGTGGTACCACTGCTTGTATAGGTACCAGCCAAGGACACCTGCGACGATCAGGTTCACGGCGAATATCTGATACCATATTGGAG
>Ga0315281_10009087_pt1 | contig 13817 bp, 12 predicted proteins | sample YL17G07_0_MG_FD_204540 | JGI IMG/M metagenome (GOLD analysis project Ga0315281, IMG submission 204540) | Sediment microbial communities from Yellowstone Lake, YNP, Wyoming, USA - YL17G07_0 | ecosystem: Environmental > Aquatic > Freshwater > Lake > Sediment | place: USA: Wyoming | collected...
TCCTGGGTCTGGTGTTCATCGAGACTCTGGCGTTGTTCACCTTCGCCATGATCTTTGCCAAGGTCATTCCCAACTTCACGTCCTAGAAAGTCCTGCGCCAGTTCGGTAATGACCTCGGGGGAGGCTCCGGCCTCCCCTTTTTGTTTGCTCGTCGGGAAGCGTCTACGATCTCTTATGGCAGGGGGACTCCAGCGAGACTCGTTAGGAACAGGAAGTCGCCAGGATAGAGTCCGAGATAGAAGATTCCGACGACGCTGACCGCCAGGGCCACTCTCACTGTCCAGGGTAGCGGAGAGGATGAGGCTTCAGGACGTCCCTCGCGCATATACATGACGACCACAAGGCGGAAATAGTAGTACACCGAAACGACGCTCATCAGAACCGCGATGATGGTCAGACCAATGAGGTTAGCGTGGACGGCGGCGCGGAAGAGGAAAAACTTCCCGAAGAAGCCCGCGGTTGTGGGGAAACCTCCGAGCGATAACATCAGTACGGTGAGACATGCTGCGACGCCCGGACGCTCGTACCCGAGGCCGGCGAAATCTTCAATAAGGGTCCAGCGCTCGCCGGTCCCGGACAGGTGCGCCACGAGTATAAATGCGCCGACGTTCATCAGCGCGTAGATGGCAAGATAGAAGAGCACCGGGACGGTCCCTTCCTTCGGACCCGCAGCAATCCCCACCAGGACATAGCCCGCGTGGGCAATGGCGGAGTAAGCGAGCAGTCTCTTGATGTTGGTTTGCCAAAGCGCGGCGAGATTCCCCAGACACATGGTGAGGACCGCCGAGACCCAGATCAACCAAAACGCGATCGAACCCGCCGACGAAAAGGCCCCGAGAAAAAGGCGCAGCATAATGGCAAAAGCCGCGGCTTTTGGGCCGGTCGAAAGGAAAGCTGTCACCGGCGCTGGCGCGCCCTGATAAACGTCAGGTGTCCAGATGTGAAAAGGGACGGTGGAAACCTTGAAGGCGATTCCGACGAACATCAAGATGAGGGCTACCCATGCGAAGGTTGACCACGGGGAAGGCCCGCCACTTCCTCCCAATCGCTCGCGCAGGGCCATCAGATTCGTGGTGCCCGTGAGCCCGTAGAAGAACGCGATCCCGTAAAGGAAGAAAGCGGTGGCGAACGATCCTAGCAGGAAGTACTTCAACGAGGCCTCGTTGGCCAGCGCGTCATGTCGCTTGAAGCCTGCGAGGATATATGTCGCGAGCGAAGAGATCTCGAGCCCCAGGAAGATCATCATCAGTTCCGTGGAGGCGGCCATGAAGCACATCCCCACGGTGGCCATCAATATCAACGCGTAAAACTCCCCGTGGTGGATGTTGTCGCGCTCAAGATAGTTGAAAGAGCCGAGCAGGGTGAGCGCTGCAACCAGCAGGAACAGGCAGATGAAATAGAGGCTGAAGCGATCGGCAGCCACGCTGCCGCCAAACGCCAGGCCCGGCGAGAAGGAGGTCCGAACCGTTGCGGCGCCTGCGGCGATCACTCCGAAAAGCGAAAACCAGCCAAGCAGCGACCTGCGCCCGGCCGGCAGGAACGGTTCAAAGACCATTACCAAAATCGCAAAGCCCGCCAGAATGGCTTCCGGGAGAATCCGAATGAGGTCGCTCGCCTGGACGCTGATCATCGGGTCCCCTCCCGAGGCTGGGCAGCCTTCAACTGCGCGAAGGAGGGTTCGCCCCGTTCAATGCGATGAATGACCTGGGCAACGCCCGAATCGAGCCGCCGCAGGAAGGGTTGAGGGTAGACACCCATCCCAAGGATGACGAGCACGATGGCCACAAGGATGAGCTTCTCTCGGCCTGATAGGTCCGGCAGGTTGCGGTTCTTCTCGTCGGTAACCTCGCCAAAGAACACGCGTTGATACATCCAGAGCAGGTAAACCGCCGCCAGCACAACTCCCACGGCGGCAAGCACGGCGTACACGGGGCGAACGTGGAACGCGCCCACGATAATCAGAAACTCGCCAACAAATCCATTCAACATGGGTAGGCCCAGCGAGGAGAGAGCAACGATCATAAAGAAGGCACTGTACACGGGAAGCGTCGTCGCCAGCCCGCCGAAGTCACGGATCAATCGCGTATGACGCCGGTCATAGAGCATGCCCACCAGGATAAAGAGCGCGCCGGTGGAGACGCCGTGGTTACACATCTGGTAGATCGCACCTTCGATCCCACTCACTGTAAAGGTGAAAATTCCCAGCACCACGAATCCCAGGTGCGCGACGGAAGAATAGGCGACGAGTTTCTTCATATCCGGCTGGACCATCGCCACGAGTGACCCGTAAAGAATGCCGATGATGGCGAAGATGCAGATGAACGGCGCGAAGGCTCGTGAAGCCTCGGGGAAGAGGGGCAGGCAGAAGCGTAGCATCCCGTATGTCCCCATCTTCAGCAGCACGCCGGCCAGGATGACCGAGCCCGCCGTGGGGGCTTCGACGTGCGCGTCAGGCAGCCAGGTATGGAATGGAAACATCGGCACCTTGATGGCGAACGCCAGGAAGAACGCGAGAAACAGCCACGTCTGGGCTGATCCCGACAAGATTTGCACGCCGCTGGCGAGCTGGCGGGAAATGATCTCGAGGTCGAATGTGCCGGTGAGGTTGTAGAGGTAAAGGATGCCCACCAGCATCAAAGCAGAACCCACCATCGTGTAAAGGATGAATTTGATCGCTGCGTACACGCGCCGCTCGTGGCCCCACACGCCGATGAGGAAATACATGGGGATAAGCATGGCTTCCCAAAAAATGAAAAAGAGGAACAAGTTGAGGGAAATGAACACGCCGATCATTCCGGTCTCGAGGGCCAGCAGAAAGAGGAAGAATTCCTTCACGTGCCTCGTGATGCTGGTCCACGAGGCAAGGACGGCCAACGGCGTGAGGAACGCCGTCAGCAGAATGAGCAGCAGGCTCAGCCCGTCGATTCCGACGTGGTAACTGATCGGCGGCGTGCTGATCCACGGATGGTGTTCGACAAACTGCATGCCGGGTTGGTCCGCACTGAAGCCGAGGAAGATCTTGAGTGCGAGCAAGAACACAGCCAGCGACACGATCAGGGCCAGCCAACGGATGCGGGCTTCGGCGTCCCGGCGCAAGAAGGCGATCGCCACCGCGCCCGCCAGCGGAAGGAACGTGACGAGAGTCAGAGTGTGCGTGGCGAACCAGGCAATCATTATAGAAACTGTCCAGCAGTTCGCGCTTGGGCACCGCTGCTATTGCAGCAGAACGTACCCTAGCCAGAGCACCGCGCCGAGCAAAATCCACGCCGCGTAACTACGCAGGTTTCCGGATTGCATTCGCCGCAAAATTCCGCCGGCGCCCGTGGTCAGTTCAGCGCTGCCATTGACCATCAGCCCGTCAATTGCGCCGGAGTCCGCCGCTCGCCAGAGTATGGCCTCGGATCCGCGAGTGACAGGCCAGACGACGAGCCAGTGATAGATTTCATCGACGTAGTATTTGTTGAGCAGCACCCGGTACACGCCATCAAAGCGCTGGGCCAAATAGCTCGGCAGTCCGGTCGGTTTCAAATAGAACAGGTATGCCAGGAGAATCCCCGCGCCTGCGGCGATTACTGAGATTCCCATCACCGCGAGCTCGCTGAGGTGCTCCGTGTGAGGCCGGAGCGTGGAGGCTCTCAGGAGCGATTCGGATGATGCAAATACCGGACTGAGGTAGTGATCGAACCATTCTCCTCCGCCGAGCACTCGAGGCAAGCTGGCGTAGCCAGCGACTAGGGAGAAAAACGCCAGCACAACCAGCGGCGTGGTCATCTTTCGGCCGCTCTCATGGGCGGGGTGCTCGACGGCAGGCTCCACGCGGGACGAGCCATGAAACGTCAGGAACAGAGCCCGAAACATGTAAAAGGCGGTCAAGCCGGCGGTTATCGTCGCCAGCCAATAGAGCCACGGCCCGCCCAAGGGACCTTGGTACGCCCCGGCCAAAATCGCGTCCTTACTGAAGAAGCCCGAAAGGAGAGGCACCCCGCTGATCGCCAGGGTCGCCACGAAAAAAGTGGCCCAGGTGGTTTTCATGATGTGACGCAGGCCTCCCATCTTTCTCACATCAAGCTCGCCGCTCAAGGCGTGCATCACACTCCCCGCGGCCAGGAAAAGCAGGGACTTGAAGAACGCGTGCGTCATCAGGTGGAAGATTCCGGCAGAGAACACTCCCACACCGCAGCCTACAAACATGTAACCGAGCTGACTGATCGTGGAATAAGCCAGAATCCGTTTCAGGTCGTTCTGCGTGAGGGCGATGGTGGCGGCGAAAAACGCCGTCAGGCATCCGACCAGACCCACAACGCCCAAGGCCTCTGGCGCGTGGGAGAAGATGACGTTGGAGCGCGCCACAAGGTACACGCCGGCGGTCACCATGGTGGCGGCGTGGATGAGGGCGCTGACGGGCGTGGGGCCTTCCATGGCGTCGGGGAGCCAGACAAAGAGCGGGAGTTGTGCGGATTTTCCTACGGCCCCCAGGAAAAGCAGCAGCCCGATCGCGGTCAAGGTATTTCCCAGTTGCCCGGGCGGCAAATCCGCAACTCGTGCGAAGACGTATTGGAAGTCCGCCGAGCCGAAGGTCCAGAAAATCAGGGCGACTCCCAAAGTGAATCCTACGTCGCCAATGCGCGTGACGATGAAAGCCTTTTTCCCGGCGTCCGAAGCTGACTTCTTGCGGAAGTAAAAGCCGATCAACAAGTAGGAGCACAAGCCGACGCCTTCCCAGCCGACAAACATCAAGGGGTAGTTGGCCGCCGTGACCAGGGTCAGCATCATGAAAAGGAAAAGGTTGAGATAAGCGAAAAAGCGGTAATAGCCGCCTTCGTGCTCCATGTAACCACGGGAATAGAGGTGAATGAGAAATGAAACCAGGGTGACGGTGACGGTCATCACCAGCGTGAGGCGGTCGTAGTAGAGCGCGAAGTCGGCGCGGAATGCGCCCGCCTCGATCCACGTAAAATACTTCCAGATGAAGGGCGCCGGATTGGTGGGAAGGGCCGAATAGACCCAGGCGCCGGCAATGGCAAATAGCGCTGCGAGCCCCGACGCTCCGCAGGCAATGAGCGAAACAACGGATTGCGGAAAGCGCCGCCCGAAGATGCCGTTAAGCGTTGCGCCGACGAGCGGGGGAAGCAAGATGAACAGGAGTAAGTATTCCATTGTTTACGTTGAGCCAACCGATTCCGCCGGCCCGCAGGACCCCAGCTACAACTTCATAGAATCCAGATCGTCAATGCTGAGTGACTCGCGATTGCGCTGGACGGCGATGATAATGGCCAGACCCACCGCGGCTTCGGCGGCCGCCACGACGATGACGAAGAACACAAAGATTTGCCCGTCCAGGTTCCCGAGATAGCGCGCGAACCCAATGAAGGCTAGGTTTACGGCGTTGAGCATCAGCTCGATACACATGAAGATCGTGATGATGTTCCGCCGCACGATGAATCCCGCGACACCCAGCCCAAACAGAATCACGCTGAGCGCCAGGATGTGAGCCAGGGGAACCATGGTCCGAACCTCAGATTTGTTTCTTCGCCAGGACGACAGCACCCAGCACCGCAACCAAAATCAGGATCGAAGTCAATTCAAAGGGCAGCACGTAATTTCGAAACAGTAGTTCACCGATTGCCCGAGGCCCTGCGTCAGCCGGTGGCGCGGCAGTTGTCTGCTCGGGTGGAAATTGCCGCCATATCGCGTAAAGAACCTCACCCAGAAAAACGACGAGTAATGGCGCCCCCAGGATCCGTGCAAGACGACTCCGGTCCGTCGGTTCCTCGCGATGCGCGTTCAACAGCATAATCACCAAAACAAAGAGCACCATGATCGCGCCGGCATAGACAATCACTTGGACAACGGCAAGGAATTCAGCGCCCAGCAGCAGATACACCACCGCCAGCGAACAGAGGACTACGATGAGTGAAAGCGCGCTGTAAACCGGCGTCCGAAGGAGAACGACGCTCAGTCCTGCCAGGATGGCTACCGCAGCGAAAATGTAAAACAATGCAACCATAGATTTAAGAACTGCGCAGCGCCAGAATCAGACCCGTTATCATGACGTTTAACAGGCCGACGGGAAGCAGGAATTTCCAGCCGAAGGCCATCAGCTGATCGTAGCGGAAACGCGGGAGCGTTCCGCGGATCCAGATGTAGACAAAGAGAAAACAGAAAACCTTCAGGCAGAACCAGAAAACCGGCAACAGGGCACGCAAAAGGGGTGGGCCAAATATCGGGCCCAGCCAGCCACCGAAAAACATCAGCGTCGCCAAACATGAGACTGTGACGATGTTTGCGTACTCGGCCATAAAGAACATTGCGAACTTGAGACTGCTGTATTCCGTGTGGAAGCCGCCCACGAGCTCCGACTCTCCTTCGGGCAAGTCGAACGGCACGCGATTGGTCTCTGCCACGGCCGCGGTGAAATAAATCAAGAAGCCAACAGGCTGCCTGATGATGTTCCAAAGGTCGCGCTGGCCCTCTACGATCTCCCGCAGGCTGAGGGTGGAGGTGAGCATTACCACTCCCATCAGCCCCAGGCCGAGCGAGAGTTCATAACTAATCATCTGGGCTGAGGAACGAAGACCCCCCAGCAGCGGATATTTGCTGTTTGATGACCAACCCGCCAGCGCCACGCCATAAACGCCCAACGACGTGACGGCGAGTATGAACAAAAGACCTACATTCAGATCAGCGATCTGGAAGCGAATGGTCTCGCCTGCAATGGTGATGGATTCGCCGAAGGGAATCACTGCGATCGAAAGTAGAGCAAGGCTGAAGGCCAGGAACGGAGCCAGCCAGAAAACCACTCGGTCGACCTCCGATGGAACGAAATCTTCCTTGAAAAAGATCTTCAATCCGTCCGCGACGGGCTGGAGTAGGCCGTGAGGGCCGACAAGATACGGTCCCCAGCGCGACTGGATGCGGGCCACGACTTTTCGTTCCAGCCACACCGCGTAAGCGACCGTGGTCATCAGAACTATGAGGACCACGACGACCTTCGCGAGAATCAGGAGGAGCGCATACGCCATACTAGAAGGCATGGCCATAGGGTTTCTTGGCTTCGTCCACAGAATTCAACGCCCAGCTGTACCGGCCCAAGCTGCCGGAAGTGAAAAGCGAGTCACGTGATGAAAACACGAAATCAGGCCGCTCGAGCGCGGGCGGCAAGCCGCGGGGCTGAGTGCTGACGGCGCGACCGATCAGCAGGCTGGGCATCGGTATCGCGTAACCGGGGACGAGAGCGATGATTTCACGAAGCACGTCGTCGGCCGACTGATAGGGCCATTTCTGCCCAAACAATCGGGCGAGCGCCAGCAGTATTTCCAGATCGCTTCGCGTTCCGGCTTTGCGCATGGTCTTCCTAATGGCCTGCACCTCGCCGAAGGTGTTGGTGACGGTTCCTGCCTTCTCCGCGAAACTTGTCGCCGGAACCACAACGTCGGCGAGCTCCGCTGTCTCGGTCGGGAAGAGTTCCGAGACGAATAGGAATTGGAGTTTTCCTAGATCGCCCTTCCCCATAGCAAAGGTTTTTACAGGATTCGAACCAAACACGAGCAGGGCTTTAATGTCGCCGGAGCGAACGCCCTCGAGGATGCCGCGGATGTCTTTCCCCTTTGCCGATGGAAAGCTGCTTCTCCAGGCGGCATCGAAGCGTTGCCGCGCTGCAACATCTGCGAGGGGTGCGTAGCCCGGTAGAGTTCCAGGCAGCAACCCCATGTCGGCGGCGCCGCGTGAGTTTACGTAGTCGCCGAGCGCCGCAAAGCGCGTTCGGCCTTGCAGAGAGAGGCCCCAACGCACCAGCTCGTTGATGGCATCGCCCTGGATCTCGTCGCCGAAAATGATGACCGTGTCGGATTCTTGCCTTACTTTTTCGCGAAAGGCGTTGAGTTCGCTTTCACCGCCAGCGCACAAGTCGGGAGCGAATCTGACGCTTCCCGCCAAGACGCGGGCGGCTTCCGCTTCGCCCCCAGACTTCACCTTGAGGTATAAGGCCGCCTGGCGGCGCAGCTTGATTTCCAGATTGTTGATGACATAGAGCCGCGCGCCGCGTTGCCGAACGGCTTGCCGGATCAGGTAAGCAAGCAGAGGATGTTGGTGAGTGGGGTCGTTGCCAATCAACAGAATACTGGATGAAACGGACACGTCCTCCATCGTGGCGTAGCGGTCCGTCGCTCCGGCCTCTGTTAAGGCGCGAACGAAAGAAGAGTAGTCCGCTGTGCGGTGATGATCGATGTGGTTGGTGCTGAGCACAGTGCGTGCGAAACGGCCGAGAAGGTAATTCTCCTCGTTGGTGGTTCGATTAGACCCGATCACTGCCACAGATTGGGACCCGTGTTGAGCGAGGATCGCTTTCAACCGCTCGGCGGTTTGACTCAGAGCTTGTTCCCAGGTGCTCTCGTTCTGCTTTCCGTTGGCCCGGACCAGCGGCGTTGTGAGACGCTGTTTGTTGTTGACGAAATCCCACCCGAAGCGGCCCTTGACGCACAGAAACTCGCCGTTAATGCCTGAATGGTCGCGATTATTGGCGCGGATGATTTCGTTGTTGCGAACCGAGAGTGTGGTCTTGCAACCGTCCCCGCAGTGGCCGCAGATGGTGCCGGTGTAGGTGACTTCCCACGGCCGGGTCTTGTAGCGGTAGGTTCCGCTGGTCAGCGCGCCAACGGGGCAGATATCAATACAGGCGCCACACTCTTCGCACTCCAGATGATCTTCGCGATTGGGAATGATTTCGCTGTGCGCCCCGCGAAAGCCGATGCCGTAGGCGTTCACGTCCATCCCTTCATCGCAAACGCGAATACAGCGGTAGCAGAGGATGCAACGCGGCCGGTCGTAGAAAACCAGGCTGGAGAATTTCTTTTCTTCCTCGTGGAGCTTGCTTTCCAGGAAACGCGATTCGGCCGCGCCGTAACGAAAGACCGCATCCTGGAGTTCGCATTCACCGCCTTTGTCGCACACCGGGCAATCGAGTGGGTGGTTGGTGAGCACGAACTCAAGCATGGCCTTGCGGCCGTTCACCACATCGGGAGTATCCGTGTGGACGACCATGCCGTTGCTGACGACAGTCGTGCAGGCGGTTTGCAATTTGGGCATCTTCTCGATGGCCACCAGGCACATCCGGCAGGCGCCCTGCAAAGTAAGGCCGGGGTAGTAGCAGAACGAGGGGACCTCAATTCCGATCTCCTTTGCCGCTTCGATCAAAAGCGTGCCGGCAGGAACTGTCACCGGCTTGCTGTCGATCGTTAATGTGACTGGTTCTGCCATTGCGTTTCGTGCACCAAAACACTAGCCGACCGTTACGGCCTTTATCTCGTAAGGACAAGATCCCAGTTTGAGATGTTCCTCAAATTCGTGGCGGAACTTTTTCAAAATGCTGATTGTCGGCATGGCGGCGGCGTCGCCCAAAGGGCAGAGAGTCTTACCCAGAATGTTGTAAGAAATGTCGAGCGCAGTATCCGGATCCTCGGGCAATCCGCCTCCTCCGTGGAAGCGTTCCAGAAGAGTCTTCAGCCACGCGGTTCCCTCGCGGCAGGGAATGCACCACCCGCAGGACTCGTGAGCGTAGAACTTCATGATGCGCCAGGCGACCTTCACCATGCAGGTGTCCTCGTCGAGAACGACGACGCCGCCGGAGCCCAGCATCGAGCCGATTTTCGCCAGCGAGTCGAAGTCCATGGGGATGTCCACTTCGTCCGCCGTGAGCACGGGGCAGGAGGAACCTCCGGGGATCACGCACTTGAGTTTTCTACCAAGCCAAACGCCGCCTCCCACTTCATCAATCATGCGGCGCAAGGGGAATCCCATCGGCAGCTCATAGATCCCGGGCCGCTCGATGTGGCCGCTCAGGGCGAAGACCCTCGTGCCGCCATTATTGGGTGTTCCGAGCTTGGCGTACCAATCGCCGCTCTTGAGAATTATGTGCGAGACGTTCGAAAGCGTCTCCACATTGTTGATGATGGTCGGGCATCCATACAGTCCAACCACCGCCGGGAAGGGCGGCTTGACCCTTGGGTAGCCGCGCAGGCCTTCGAGCGAATTGAGGAGCGCGGTCTCCTCGCCGCACTCGTAGGCGCCCGCGCCGGTGTGAGTGCAGAGGTCGAAGTCAAAACCTGAACCCAAGATGTTCTTACCCAAATAGCCGCGCGCGTAGGCTTCTTCGATGGCGCGGTCAACGATCTCCATCAGGTAGCGATATTCGCCTCGGATGTAGATGTAACCCTGCTGGGACTGGATCGCGTATCCGGCGATGACGATCCCTTCAATCAATTGGTGCGGATCGTATTCCATCAGCACGCGGTCTTTGCATGTGCCCGGTTCGCTTTCGTCGGCGTTGCACACGACGTATTTGGGTTTACTGGTCTGCTTGGGAACGAAGCTCCACTTCATCCCGGCGTTGAAGCCGGCGCCGCCGCGTCCGCGCAGACCGGATTTCTTCACCTCGTTAATGACTTCCTCCGGCTTCATCTGGAGGGCTTTACTCAGTCCCTGGTAGCCCTCGTGCGCGAGGTACACGTCGATGGATGCGGAGTTGGGAATTCCAAATCGCGAGGTGAGGACTTTCACCTCAAGCGGGCTGCCGAGCATGGGGTTTCGATAGTCGGGCATAACTTTCAGTTGGCAGTCAGCAGTTCGCAGTCAGCATTTCAATCTTGCTCCCTGCGGCTGTGAACTGTTGACTGGCGAATGCCCCCCCGTCACTTGTCGCTGTTCTTCAGCTTCGCAATCAGTGCGTCGACTTTTTCCGGCGTCAGGTTTTCGTAGTACTCGTAGTTCACCTGCATCGCGGGGGCGCCGCAGCAGGCGCCCAGGCACTCAACTTCCTCCAGCGAAAATATTCCGTCGGCCGTTGTCTGCTTGTGGGCGATGCCGAGTTTCTTCGAGCAGTGGGCAAGGATTTCTCCTCCGCCGCGCAGCATGCAGGAGATATTCGTGCAGACCTGGAAGTTGTACTTCCCGATCGGCCGGCGGTGGAGCATCGAATAATATGAGATATCTTCGACCACCTCGATGGGCCGTACGCCGACCCGTTGGGCCACCTCCTCGATAACTTCGTCACTGACGCAACCGACTTCGTCCTGGGCAAACAGGAGGAGCGGAACGATCGCCGAGCGCTTAAGCGGATAGCGCGCGATGACGCGGTCGAATTTCTCTTTCAGCGCGGCGGATAGCATTATGAGTGAAAAATCGAAAAGCCAAAATGAAGCTTGCCGGACCCCTTGGTTAGCGATCGATCTCGCCCAGCACCGTATCGAGGCTGGCGATGCAGGCCACGACGTCGGCCAGCAGCCGGCCTTCGACGATCTTGATCAAGGTCTGCAAATTGCCAAACGACGGCGCACGCACATGGCAGCGCCACGGTTTGGGCGATCCGTCGCTCACGATGTAAAAACCGATCTCGCCGCGCGGCGATTCAATCGTCTGGTAAACCTCGCCCACGGGCGGATGAAAACCCTCGGTCACCAGCTTGAAATGGTAAATCAGCGCCTCGATAGAAGTCTTCATACTTTCGCGGTCGGGCAGGACGATGTGCGGCGCGTTGGCCTTGATGGGGCCTTCGGGCAGGCCGTCCATGGCCTGACGAACGATCTTGAGCGACTCGCGCATCTCGTCCACGCGCACCAGGTAGCGAGCATAGACATCCCCTTCGGTGCGCGTCGGGACATTGAAGGAGAATTTTTCGTAGCTCGAATAAGGCTGCGCCTTTCGGATGTCCCAGTTTACACCGGAGGCACGGAGTGACGGCCCGGAGAGGCCGAGCGCGACGCCGTCCGGGCCGGAAATCGTTCCGACCCCGACCGTACGACGCAGCCAGATGGGATTCTTGGTCAGAAGAGTCTCGTACTCCTCGATGCGCGCAGGAAATGTCTTCATGAACTTCTCGACGCGCTGCAGCCAGCCGAGGGGCGGCTCGAGGGCGAGTCCGCCGACGCGGAAGTAGCTGGTCATCATCCGCTGGCCGGAGACGTGTTCGAAGATGCTGAGAATCTCCTCGCGCTCGCGGAAGCAATAGAGGAAGACTGACATCGCACCGAGTTCGATGGCGTGCGTGCCTAGCCAAACCAAGTGGCTCTGGATGCGCGTAAGTTCCGTTAGCAACACTCGAATCCACTGGGCGCGCGGCGGCGCTTCCAGGTTGAGAAGTTTCTCGAGGGCCAGGCAATATCCCAGGTTATTGGAAAGCGGCGCCAGGTAGTCCATCCGATCGGTGAGAGTGATTCCCTGGGAGTAGGTCAGGTGCTCGAAGGTTTTCTCGAAGCCGGTGTGGAGATAACCTATGTCATAGAGGGCACGCACGACGGTCTCGCCCTCCAGTTCCAGCACCAGGCGGAGCACCCCGTGGGTCGAGGGGTGCTGAGGTCCCAAGCTGAGGATGACCCTCTCTTCCTGCCCCGGGATTTTTTCCAGTGTGATTGGCATCTAGCGGTATCCCGTGGTTGGGTAGTCTTTGCGCAAGGGGTGGCCTTCCCAGTCCTCGGGCATCATGATCCGGCGCAAGAAAGGATGGCCCTCGAAATGGATTCCAAACAGGTCAAAGACCTCGCGCTCGAAGGCATTCGCAGCCGGCCAGACCGGAACCACTGAATCGATTCGAGGATCGTCGCCGGGAAGACGGACTTTCAAGCGCAGTCGGCGGCGATGCTCGATGGAGTAGAGGTGGTAGACGGCTTCGAACCGCGGCTCAATGGGGTAATTGTCCACCGCCGTGACGTCGGAGAGGTATTTGAAGCTCAACTCGGGCGCGTCGCGCAGGAATTCGCAGACGCCCCGTAAATGGGCCTTGTGAATATAGAGGCTAGTCTCGCCACGGAACTCTCGCGCGTCTTCAACTGCTTCAGCGTCGAACTCTCGGAGTTTCTGGAGGGCAAGGCTTGTGTCGAGCGAGTCGGTCATGACGATGGTTCGGATGCCGATCGGGGCCGGGAGCACTTGCTGCCGGCGGAAGCAAGGCACCCAGACAAGGCAAACGCTACTTGCGGGTCGCGGTCAAAGTAACCCACGACCGAGACTGCGATCCTCGAGGACCAGGATGAAGCCAACCAAATTCTATTCGTATGGTGAAGACGGAGTATGCTCTAGCGACTCCAGTCCAGCGCGCCCTTCCTCCAAATATAAACGTATCCCGCCAGCAAGATGACAATATACAAAGACATCTCGATGAAGCCGAACCACTTCAGGCTTCGGGCAACCACCGCCCAGGGATATAGAAACGCGACTTCGACATCGAAAAGGATGAATAGCATTCCTACTAAATAGAAGCTGATCGAGAAGCGTTCGCGGGCGTTTCCCACCGGGGGGATTCCGCACTCGTAAGGCGCTAACTTCTCGCGGGAGGGCCGTTTGACACCCACCCAGGCCGACGCCCCCAGCATCGCCGCGCCGAGGGCGACGACGACCAGGAAATGGATCAAGATGGGAAGATAATCTCCCAACATTTCAATCTCTTACGGACTTCCCTCGGGATTTTCAAAGTAGCGACTATACGAAGCCGGAAAGAAGAGTGTCAAGTTTTTTCTTGCCTGGTGGGTGAGATGCCGCTAACATGCGCTGAAAGTAGGCGAGGCTTGTCAGAATGCGATGGGGCGTGTCCTGATGGTGACGGGCTTTAACACTGACATCAAACACAGCGGGGTCGTCTATCACATCCAGACTGAACCGCGAAAGGAGGGGGGAGTCGAAACCACCGTGTATGTGCGCGGAGCGGTCATTCATTCGTACAAGACTTCCCACCTGGATTTCACCAAATCGCTGGAATATACCGATGAAAAGATGAAGCATATCCTCGAAGACCAACATCGTCAAATCATTGCCCGCATCCGCGGCGGTGA
>Ga0315281_10009088_pt1 | contig 13816 bp, 23 predicted proteins | sample YL17G07_0_MG_FD_204540 | JGI IMG/M metagenome (GOLD analysis project Ga0315281, IMG submission 204540) | Sediment microbial communities from Yellowstone Lake, YNP, Wyoming, USA - YL17G07_0 | ecosystem: Environmental > Aquatic > Freshwater > Lake > Sediment | place: USA: Wyoming | collected...
TACTCTTCCTTGAACATGTGGAGCTTCATGAACTCGTCATGGTGTTCTGATTTCTTCTCTGGCAACTCGTTCACCTCCCGGGCTTCTCTATGATGTAGATGCCGTCCTGGAAGACCCTCGGGTCGAACCCCTTGATCTTCGTCGCGCGTTCGATGTTCGCCGCGGTCTGGCCTGCATCCTCGACGTTCGGACCCGTGACCGAGACCTGGTCCCCCTTGATGACGACCTTCGCCGAGCCGAGTATATGCGTCTTCCTCGGGTGCTTCTCGCCAAGGAAGTTCTCGACGAGGAACACGTCCCCCTTGACCGATGCCTTGATCGGGAAGTGCGCGTAGACGATCTTCAACTTGTACTCGAAGCCCTTGGTCGTCCCGACGAGCATGTTCCGTATGTGGGCTCCGTATGTCCCCACGAGCGCCTTCTCCTGCTTTCTCGGAAGCTCGCTCGAGACAACGATGTGGTTCCCCTTCTTCTCGAGCTTGATCCTTGGGTGCGAGAGCTTCTTCGAGACCTCCCCTTGAGGTCCCTTGACCTTGACGATCCCGTCGGCTATGCTCACTTGGACCTTCTCCGGGATCTCTATCTCGTCCTTCAGCATTCCTGTGCGCATTGTGAACACCTCAGTAAACGAACGCCAGCAATCTGCCGCCGACGCCTCCTTTCTTAGCATCCATGTGAGTCACGACTCCCTTCGTCGTCGTGAGTATCAGCACTCCGAAATCCTGCGCTGGCAGGTATCTGGCCTCGTACCTCTCCAGGTCGGCCACCTTGACCGCATACCTGGGCCTGATGACGCCGCAATCGTTTATGTGGCCCGAGAGCGCGACCTTGAACATCCGGTTCCTGCCGTCCTCGATCAGTTCGAACTGCTTGATGTAGCCGCTCTCCTGCATCACCTTGAGCACGCGGCCGATGAGCTTTGACGACGGGCGGAGTTCGCACTCGCCCTTCCCTACCCTCTCGGCGTTCTTGATGACCGCCATCGCGTCGTTGAGTGTATCGTGTTGCATGTCATCTCACCTCACGAGTACTTCCTGAATCCGATGTTCGGTGCGATCTCTCGGAAGCACTGTCTGCATAGGTGCATCCCGTACCTCCGGATGATGCCCCTCTTCCTTCCACATCTGGTGCATCCGATCGTCCTTCCGAACTTCTTCTTGGGCTTCAATCGACCACCTCCACACCGAACTTGGACTTGACGAACTCGATCCCTTCCTTCTTCGTCAGCCTCTGGTGCTTGGGCACCTTGGCCCTCAGGATACGCCTTGTCTGGACCCTCTTCCCACGCCTGCCAAGGGATGCGCTCACGTCCAACCCGAATATGCCGATCTCGGGGTCGTACTTCATCCCCGGGAAATCGGTGTAATCCTGAATGCCGAACGAGAAATTGCCCGCGGGGTCGAACGAGTATGTCGCGATCTTGTTGTCCCTGATGTAGAACGCCTTCTTGACGAACTCCATCGCCTCGTCCCCTCTCATGGTGACCTTGCACCCGATCTGCATGCCTTCCCTGATGCCGAAGTCCCTGTTGGTCGTCTTCGCGACTGTCCTCACGGGCTTCTTCCCCGTGACCATCTTGAGGACCTTCTCCGCTTTCAGGAGCCTCTCGCCGGCCTCGCCGACGCCGATGTTCACGACCGCCTTCTCCAGGCGTATCTCCCTCATGCTGTTGGTCATGCGGCTTTCGCCTCCAGCAGTTTGATCTCGGGCGTCTTCTCTCCGACCACGAACACGTTCTCCTTGATCGTCGAGAAGCCTTCCTTGAAAGTCACGAGGTTGGGCGCGGAGCCCCTCCTCACCTGGTAGTCCTCTATCGTCTGAAGGCTTCCGGGGTGCGACCCGCCTATGAGGAGCGCGACGTTCCCCTTCTCGAGCTTGAAGGCCTTCATGACCTTCTGCGAAGGCAGCTCGAGCTTCAGGACGTCGCCTGTCTTGTACTGGTCCCTCGGGAAGAGCATGCACCTGCCGTCATGCAGGTTGAGCTGCACCGTCCCCTTCTTCACGACCTTCTTGTTGTCGATCCTTGCGAGCTTCCAGCCCTTCTCGTTGTCCTCGATCTGGACGAGGTGTAGCTTGGATTTGTAGTCTATCAGCATGCGGTAGCTCTCTTTGGACTTCAGGACAGTGACGACGTCCATGAGCCCCACCGGGAACTTGTAGTCCGTGACGATCCTTCCATCGACCTGGATTCCCCTGCTGCCGATGATGAACCTCGCCTCCCTGGAGTTGTCGCATAGCTTCAGCATGTCCCTTATCACCATCGCCAGCGGCATCGATTCCTCGGTCCCGTGCGGTCCAGGGCTGGGCTTGCTCACCCAGTGGCTCGTCTTCCTTGTGATCGGCCAGCTGCTCGGCGCAGCCATCCTCTTCATGTGCTTCTTCATCTAGCTCATGCCTCCCTTGAGGCTGTCCAGTTTGCTCTTTCTCCATGGATCAGAGAGGTCGAGCTTGGTCAGCATGACGTCCGATGGGTCGACAGGCTTCGGCTTCTGCGTGCCGTCGGCCTTTGGTATCGTGACGTTCTCGATTATGATCTTGCAACTCTTGAGGTCGACCGATGCGACCTTCGCCTCGGATGCCTTGAAGTCCTTCGCCCCTCGGAGCACCTTGACGGTGTCGCCCTTTCTCACGGGCAAGGAGCGTACGTTGTACTCGCTCATGAGCGCGGAACTCAGGTGCGCCGCCACCATCCTCTTCCTCTTGTGAAGGGGCGCATTGGCCCTGGCTTTCCTTTGCTTGTTTGGCTTCGTGCTAGTTGTCAATGCCATGGTCCAACCTCCTCACACGATCATCGAAGCGGTCGCAGCGATCCTCGGCCACCTCTCAGCGGCCTCCCTCGCTACCGGCCCCTTGATGTCCGTTCCCTTCGTCTCCCCAGTGTCGGTGATCAGGACGACGGCGTTGTCCTCGAACTGGACCATCGTGCCATCGGGCCTTCGGAAAGGCCTCTTCTGCCTGACGATGACTGCCCTGAACAGCTGCTTCCTGACCTCAGGTGTGCCCTTCTTGACCGTGATGACCATCATCTCGCCCAGCGCGGCGTTCGGGTACCTCCTCTTGGTCCCGTGATACCTCGGCACGCTCACCACCTCGACGATCTTCGCTCCGGTGTTGTCGATGCAGTCAAGCCTTGCACGGGTCGGTATGCCTCGTGTCTGTCTTCCGGGAATTGCCTTCATCGTAGTCACTTCCGTTTGTTCTCTATCACGACGTATGATACTCTCTTGCTGAGGGGTCGGCACTCCATGATGGTGACGTCGTCACCGATCTTCGCTTGCATGCAGGGGGGAGAGTGCGCGAGATACTTGCTCGTCCTCTTCTCCAGCCTCTCGAACTTGGGCAGACTCCTCATGTACTGCCTCTCTATGGCCACGGTCAACTGCATCTTCGCAGACACGACCGTGCCGCTCAGGACGGTGCCCCTGACCGGAAGCGTGCCGTGCCACGGGCAGTTCTGATCCTTGCACATGCCCTTAGGCGGCTCCATGTCGAGCCCTATGTCCCTAACGCCGGTCTGAGTCGTCTTCTTGACCTTCTCTGCCATCGCATCTCACCCTACCGCACTTTCTTGATCCTGTCCTCAGGTCTGAACTTGATGTCCTCGCCGGAGACGATGTGCGCTCCCGCCTTGTCCACGAACTGGAACCTGCAGCAGTCCTTGGGAACCATCCTCGGTTTCCCGGATTGCTCGACCGTGAATGTGTTCCTGGATTCGTCCACGACCCTGCCCTTGATCCCAAGGTACTCCTTGCAGGTGGACTCCAGGACCTCCACGTCCAGTCCGATGAACTCGCGTCTCCGGAAATCTCCTAAACTCATGCTCGGCTACCTGCTCTCCACGGAGAATCCCAGCTCCTCGAGGACCTCTTTGACCTTCCTCTTGTGGTCGCCCTGCAGCTCTATCCTGCCCTCCTTGGCAGTGCCGCCGGCGGCGCACCGGGTCTTGAGTTTCCTTGCGAGGTCGTTCAGATCTATGTCCGTCGAGTCGATGCCTTCGACCACGGTCACGACCTTCCCGTACCTTCTGGTGTCCGTGAGTATCCGTATCTTCTGTTGTTCCTTCGCTATCTGTTCACACATACAGAGCTCTTCAGGTAGTCCACATACCGAGCAAATTCCTGCCATTACTTCTTCTCCTCCTTCGTCGGCCTCTTGGCCACCGGTTTCTTCGCCTTCGGCATCGGGGCCTTCTTCGATTCCCCCTTTGCCTTCGCTTCCATCGCGGGTCTCGGGCCGGCCTTCACTGCTTCGGCCATCTGGATCTCCCGCATGATAGTGTGTATCCTCGCGACTTCTGTGCGGAGGGCGCGTATCCTGCCTGGGCTCGAAGGTGCGCCACCCATCGCCGCCACGCCCCTCTCGTGCATCAGCTCGTCGTTGATCTCCTTGAACTTGGCCATGAGGTCGTCGTGCCTCATCGCCCTGATATCCTTGGACTTGAGAAGAACCATTCTACTGCGCCTCCTCCTTCTTCTCTTCAGCCTGCTCCGCCTTCTTCTCCTCCTTCTTCTCGGGGGACTCCGCGGGCGGTTTGGGCTGCTCGGTCACCACTATCGCCTGGACCGGAGGCGTCACTGCAACGATTGCCTCTCCCGCAGCTGGCTGCGCGACCTCCTTCTTCTTCCTGGGCTTCCTTACTATCTTCTTCTCCCCCTCGCCAGGAACCATCGGGGCTTGGGGCTCGCCCTCCTTCTTCTTCCTCACGCGCTTCAGCTTGGCGGGGCTGTCTCCCTCGAGGGTCTTCTTCAGTTCCGCGACCGCTTCCTCCGCCTTCTTATCATCGGCCTTCGCAGCAGCAGCGGCCACTTCTGGGGTGGCGACTGGAGCTTCGGTAGCTGGTGCCGGCGGGATGATCGTTATCTCGTCTGGGAGCTTCGCGTTCGGGTCCATGATCTGGACCGTGACCCCGATTATCCCAGGCTTCAGTTTGGCCGCCGCGAAACCTTGGTGCATGAAATTCAGCTTGGCCTGGCCGCAGTACTTTATGTGTCCATCCTTGAACTTCTCAGTCCTGTGCCTCTGGCCAGTGAGCTTGCCGGAGATTATGACCTGGCATCCCCTCGCTCCATTCTCCATGATCCTTCGCACCGTCGAGTGGCCCGCACGTCTGAAGTGCCAACCTCGCTCGAGTGCGTTCGCGAGCTTCTCCGCCATGATCTGCGCGTTCAGGTTCGGGTTATCGACTTCCTGGACCTCGATCTGCGGGTTGTTGAAGTTGAAATCATGCTCGATTGCCTGCGTTAGGCTCTTGATGGCCTCTCCCCTCCGGCCTATGACCAGGCCCGGCCTTTCGGTTATGAGCGTGACCCTCGTGCCCATGGGCGTCCTCTGCACGTCCAGCCCTCCGAACCCGGCTCTGCCGACCCGTTTCATCAGGTACTCCTTGAGCAGGATGCGCCGAATGTTCTCAGTGACAAACTTCCTCTCACTTGCCATTATGATCACTCCTTCGAGAGCCGTCCTAGGACGCCTCGACCTCCTCAAGCACGATCTCTATGTTGGTCGTCTGGTCGTTCCAAGGGGTGCTCCTGCCCTGGGCCCTCGGCATGTAGGACTTCTGGATCCTTCCTCTGGATGCGGCCGCCAACCTGACCCTCATGTTGTCGGCCTCTAGTCCCTTGTACTCCGCGTTCGACTGGGCGCTCTCGAGCACCCTCAGGATGGCCTTCGCCGCATTCTTCGGGAACCGGGCAGGACCGACCTTCCGCTTCGGGTTGAGGTACATCTTGAACCTCGTGAAGGGCACCGGGATCTTCAGCTCGATGACTCCCTGGAGGTACTTCTTCGCATCCTCGACCTTCATGCCCTTCAGCTCCTTGCAGACCTCTCGACAGTGCTTCGGCGAGACGCCGAGCTCCTTGCCCAGAGCCCTGGAGGTTGTTTCCGGGTCCGACTTCTGCGTGTATCCTCTCATGATTCTTCACCCTCCTCACTTGAGCGGCATGAACTTGGACGACCTCGTCGCACCAACTCCCAGGCCGGAGTGTTTCACGGACTTCCTGGTCATCGCGAACTCGCCAAGCGCATGGCCTATCATCTCCGGCTTGATGTCGAGCGGCTGGAACGCCTTGCCGTTGTAAATGTGAACAGTCTTCCCAACGAACTCTGGCAGGATGGGTATCTCCCGTCTGTGGGTCCTCACGGGCCGTCCATCGGAGCTTCTCAGCCTCTTCACGAACGCTTCCTGCTCGATGTTCAGTCCGCGGATGTAGGTCCTGCGGGCCCTTGCTGGGAGCAGCTCGATTATGTCGACGAACGGCAGCTTGAGGAGTTCCTCCATCGAGTGGCCTCTGTACGTGAACTCCTTCTTCCTCCGGGCCTGGATCTGGCTCTTCTTCTTCCTCAGCTTCCTTCTCGCGGACTTCGCGGAACCCATGTGCCTGGCCGAGGGTTTGATCTTCTTCTCGGGTGCCGGTGCTACTCCCGGAGCCGCTGCTGGCGCTGCCGGTGCGGCAGGTGCCGCTCCACCCTTCGGTGTGGCGCCCTGAACCTTTAACCCGCCTTTCTCAGCCGCTGGAGCCTTTGCTGCCGGCTTCTCTTCTTTCTTCTTCTCGTCGGCCATTCATCACACCTTCTTCTTCCTTTGCGGAGCCAGCCTACCGACCTTTCTTCCGGGGGGCGTGTTCCTGCCAACGCTGGATTGGGTACCTACGTGGGGGTGACCACCGCCACCATGCGGGTGGTTGACCGGGTTCATCGCGACGCCTTTGACCTTGAAGTAGGCCTTCGCCTTGCCGTGGTACGCGTGGAACTTCTTGCCCGACTTCGCGAACGGCTTCTCCTTGTGCCCTCCGCCGGAGACCAGTCCTACCGTGGCGAGGCACTTCTTGTCGACCTCCTTGAACTTGCCAGAGGGCATGAGGAGGATCGTCCTCGCCGCGTGGCTGACAATCGTCGCGGCTGTGCCCGCGGTCCTCGCGAACTTCCCGCCATCTCCCGGTTGTGATTCGACGTTGTATACGATCGTTCCCTCAGGAATCGTGCCGACTGGCATCGTGTTCCCTGCGACGATCTCGCCGCCCGCGCCGAAGGTCACCTGCTGGCCGACAAACAGTCCGTCGGGCGCGATCATGAACTGCTTGACCTTCCCGAACTCGATCTTGGCGAGTGGAGCGATCCTGCCGGCTTCGTGGAACAACCCCATCACGGTGCCACTCCCGGGCTTGATGCGCGGATGCGTCGCGTCTGTGAATCTGAGATGTCTCGGAGACCTGTACCTGCCGAAGCCTCGTCCCCTTCTCTGAGTTATGAGTCTCTTTCCCATTTGGTCACCACCTAGAATATTCCAATCCTCATGCCGATGTCCTCGGCTGAGTAGCCCTTCTTGAGCTTGATGATCGCGTGCTTCCCGTCCTTCATTATCTTGATGTTGATCTTCTCGACCTTCGCCTCGAACCTGCCCTCGAACGCCTTCTTGACGTCGGGCTTCGTTGCGTCCATCCGGACCACGAACTCCAGCCTGTTGCCGTCCTTCAGGTCCTGGGTAGGCGTTCCGGACATCGCGTTCATCGTCTTCTCTGTCACGTACGGATGAAGAATGATAGTCCTTCTCATCGGCTCCACGCCCCTATCACCTGGAATGCGGACTCGGAGATCAGCACGAGCCTGCCCGGGTCTCCGCCTGGAGCGAGCAACGAAGCGTTGACCGCATTCGGCGTCACCACGTCCACGCCCGGCAGGTTCTGAACGCTCCTCGCGCCTGGGCACTCCTTGGAAACCACGACTAGCAGGCTCTTGGGGATCCTGTACCTGCGGCCTCTCATCTTGCCCCTGCCTGCCCTGACGTTCTTGCCGTCGAGTGCTCTCTGGATGTCGTCGTAGACGCCAATGGATGACAGCGCCTCGATGGCCTGCTTCGTCGTCTTGATGGATTCGAAAGCGTCCTTGACCACAACGGGCACGGTAAGCTCCTCACCGAACTTGTGGCCGCGCAATCTCACGAGGTCGAGCTTGCTAGTCGCGCTGAGCGCGGAAAGCTTGGCGAGCGACATCTCGCGCTTGTTGATCTTCTTGCCGAGGTCCTTGTCCACCTTCGGCGGGTGGGCACGCCTTCCCCCGACGTTGTTCGGAGACTGCGCCGCGTGTGAGCTGTCCATCAGCCTCTGCACTCTCGCGACCCCTCTGCCCTTTCCCCAGGTCTGGACCGAGTGTCTCATGCCTGCAGTGGGCGAGGGGGCGTACGGCTGCCTCTTGTTCGCCTCGATGGCAGTAACGGCCCTCCTTATCACGTCCGGTCTGAAATCGGTCTTGAAGACCTCTGGAAGGTTCTGCTCCCCGGCGACCTTTCCTTCGAGGTCGTATACGTTGACCTTGCCTGGGATGTGTTTCGGCTTCGCCTCTTCCTTGGCCTCTTCGGCCTTTACCTTCTTAGCTTTCTTCTCAGCCATCCGAATCACACCCCCTGTTTCGATTCGAGCGATATGAATGTAATCTGCGGTGGCTCCGCGAGTTTCACGACGCCCGTTAGCCTCACCGGCTCCCTCAGCCTCACGATCCTCTTCGACGAGCCCGGCACGGAACCGTGCACCAAGACGTAGCTGTTCTTCACGATGCCGTAGTTGATGAACCCGCCCTTGGGGGTGATATCTTCTCCGTTGTCACCTATCTTCAGGACTCGCTTGTTGAGCTCGGTCCTCTGGTGGAACCCTCTCTGGCCGCCTTGGGGTACTGTGTGCCTGACGTAGTTCGGCCGCTTCGTACCCAGGGTACCTATGAGCCTTCTGTGCTTGCTGTTCTTGTGCATGAGCAGCTTCGTGCCCCATCTCTTCGTGACACCCTGCCACCCCCTGCCCTTCGTGATTGACGATACATCGACCATCTCGCCTTCCTTTGTGAAATCCTTGATCGTCACCGACTTCCCCAGCACGCTCTTTGCGTAGTTCAGCCGGTCCTCCATCTTGCCACCTCCGACCCTTATCTCCATCAGCTCGGGCTTCTTCTTCGGCAGGCCGCTCACGAGCACTGGTTGGGTGTATAGCAGAGCCCGGATGTCGTCGTACTCCAGCTTCTCCGCCTCTGTCCAACCCGCTTTCTCGTCATAGTCCTTCGGGATCGGCAGTCTCCTTGCGAGTTCCTTGTCGATGCTCTTGGACCAGACCTCGCCGATGGCCTTCTTGCCGTAGGCGGTCTCCTGGTAGAATCGCACCGCGCACACTTTCATGGGCGGGACCTCGAGCACCGTGACCGGGACCCGGACTTCCTGTCCAGCGGTCGTGCTCTTCGCGCGGAAGTCCACGATGAATGCGTGGGTCATCCCCGCCTTGTATCCAGCGAAGCCCTGGAGCTTGGCGTCGTCTCCGCCCTCGGGCCACGTTTGGATTCTGGCGGTTATGCTGCTCGCTCTTTTCCTGGGTGAGTAGCCCATTGAGCCTTTTCTTGGACTTCTAGTGGCTGGCATAGCTTTCCCTCGTTTCGTCTCGAATCGATAGACCTAGCTGTAGGTCCTCGAGTGTTTCGAGCACAGCGTCCGAGAGGCTATCGTCCTCGGCCGTGACGCCTCGTTCGCGCCTGAAAACTTCTTTCAGCGCGAGTGTTGGGGTGCTCAGTAGGCATTGCCCATATGGCGTCTGGCCGATACCGCCTCAGGTATCGCAACGCGCTGAATGAGCTAATAGTATATAAAAGTGACCGCTCAGAGCTTTCCATCTTTCACTTTCTTCTGGGCGCGCTTCCCTCGCTCCTTGGCCGTGTATCCAGTCGCCCTCTCCAGAAAAGTGTTGTAAGCCTTGATCGTGCTTCCCGCGACATCGTCCGGGACCGTGGGATCCATCTTCGTGTCTACGCACAGGTTCTTCTTGCAGGTCCATGCCACCAGCGGCTTCAGCGCCCCGAAGTTCGTGACCAGTTTACCGTCCTTCTCCTCGACATTGCCGAAGACGTCCTGCATCGTGGCCTTCAGTTTGTCGGGCGCAACGTTCTCTGCATGGCCCCTTCGCACCTCATATTCCTGCATCGCGCATCCCTGGGTCCGTCATGCTCGTTGCTACCTGAAAAACCTTTGGAGGTCGCAGCTCCCCATCACGTAGTCTTCGAGCTCGAGAACGCTTCTCCAGATATCCGAACAGCCGCACTCCGGCCATCCAAGTCTGCTCGCGTCTTGCGTGATCGAATAGGACTTCAGGGAATCGATGATCACGTCATCGCACTTGCCACAGTTGTGGGCGCCTCTTTCCTTTCCCCCGCCCGTAGGATCGCACACGATCTTCCCGGACAATCCCTGGCTGGCCTTGATGACTTCGAGGACGCTCCAGAGCCAAGGCGATCTGTAGGCCCATCCCTTCCACAGCCTCTCGACCAGGGTCCCCTTTTGCACGTTCACCGGGTTCAGGGAAAGGGTCTCGCTCATCTTCGCTGCCGCGCTCATCGTTGTTATCGAGTCCGCGATAGCCTCCGGCTCTGAGAGGAAAGGAGGCTTGAGGAGCACATAGGTTCTGACATCGGCCCCGTGCGAGTGCGCCGTTCCAGCCGCCCTCTCGTAGTCCTTGAAAGTGAATCCTTTGTTGATGGAGTATCTAAGAACGCTGTCGTTGGAGCTTTCGAGGCCCAGCGCGATCTCGATATCATCGTGAATGCTGACGACATTTCCTAGGGTCTCATCGTTCACGTACTCAGGGCGCGACTCGAAAAGGAGCCTTGTGCCTGAGTCATCGCAATGCTTCAGGATTGTCTCCCTCTGTTCCTTTCCCACTTCGGATTCATCAAGGAACGATCCAGACGTGTAGACCTTCAGGAAATCGACTTGACCTAGCTTCTGGACTCCAGTGATGAACTGTTTCGTTACGTCCTCAGGCTTGACGTCGCAGCTCGATTCGACGTTGTAGCCGCACATCGAGCAACCGCCCCGATGGAAATGGCTGCACCCCGACGTGCGGAGAATGACAACGCCCGCATCCACCGTCTTCCCGTCGAGGTACTCCTTCTCCTTCCATGCAGCCACTGGAGAAGTCGCATCTGACCTGCGGATGCCTTTCGATCTTCTCTCTGACATGTGCGGTCGTTCCAAAAGCATCATCGTGCATGAACGGATTCGGGATTGCCTACAGATCGTAAGGCTTCAATGTGCGCCTTCCGTTCTTCTTTGCTCTCCTCGCGGCCATCTCTATCATCTCGCGGACCTCCCTGTCGAGTTCGTAGTAGAACTCCTCTGAGATCCTGCAGCCTTCTCCCACGCAATCCTTGACGTCTGAGACCTTGATAATCATCTTGCCGTTGCGCAGTGCGGATACTGACATGGACGACTCCCCCTCGATTCGAGCGAGAGAATGCTAATGCGCCATCGGTTTTTAACGCTTTCCACGCGAACTCTCTCCCAAAGCTTTTTTGTGTGCATCCATCTATGGTGCCGGAGACCTCGATGGACACCGGCAAGAAGCTCGAACTCATCACCCGGAACTCGTTGGAGATCGTCACTCAAGAAGAGTTGAAGAGTCTCCTCGAGAGCAATCCTAAGCCGACTGCGTACATCGGCTATGAGCCGAGCGGGTTCGTTCATGCCGGTCAATTGATTACCGCCGCCAAGATCATCGATTTGCAGGAGGCAGGTGTCGAGGTCACGATATTCCTGGCAGACTGGCACGCGCTGATCAACGATAAGCTCGGAGGGAAGATAGAGAACATCAGGGCCTGCGGGGAGTACCTCAAGGAGTGCTTCCTCGCTGCGGGCGTGAAGGATTCTGCCAAGTTCGTTTGGGCGAGCGACCTGATCAGTCATGCAAGCTATTGGGAGAAGTTCATCCGGATAGCCAAGGCGAGCTCACTCCAGAGGATTAAGCGGGCGATGACGATCATGGGCAGGACGGAGGACGAAGCCGAGATCGACGCGTCCAAGATCATGTACCCACCGATGCAGGCTGCCGACATCTTCGAGCTCGGCGTAGACATCGCGCTTGCAGGCATGGACCAGCGGCGTGCGCACATGCTCGCGAGGGACGCCGCCGAGAAGCTCGGTTGGAAGAAGCCGATCGCACTGCACACACCGTTGTTGATGAGCCTGCAAGGCGGGGCACGGATGGATCCGGTCGACGCGAAGATGTCCAAGAGCACACCCGGCAGCGCAGTCTTCATGCATGACACCCCCGAGGAAATCGCAAAGAAGGTCAAGAGCGCATTCTGTCCTGCAGAGGTTGAAGGAAATCCGGTAATCGATATAATGCGTCTGATAGTGTTCCCGAGGCTCGGTTCTGTCCACATCGACAGGTCGGAGAAGTACGGTGGTCCGATCGACTTCCGCGACTTCGATGAACTCCAGAAAGCCTATGCCGATGGGAAGCTCCATCCTCAGGATCTTAAGAAAGGCGCCTCGGAATCCCTAGCCACGATATTGAAACCCGTCCGAGAGCACTTCGAGAGGAACCCGAAGAACCTCGACAAGGTCAAGGCGCTCTCAGTAACCAGATGATCACATCTTCTTGAGAAGCTTCATCGCGCTCTCTGCCGCGATGTTGAGTATGGCCTCGACGTCCCCGACCCCGGTCAGTCCTGCGGCGCCGGGATGTCCACCGCCGCCATTTGTGGTCTCTGCCCCTATCCCTCCAAGCAGCTTGCCCAGGTGAATCCCCTTCCTGACCATGGCCTGGGTCGCTCGCGCGCTGACCCTGAAATCGTCGCCTCTCTGCGAGCCAACGAAGGCTATGTCAGCACCTAGCGAGAGGAGGGCCTTGCATACGGAGGCCTCGAAGGCACTGCCTTGGGAAGCAGCTACTATGAAATCCCCGACCTTCCAGTACTTCAGTCTCTGCGCACCCTTGAGCTGCGATATCCTCTCGGAGATGTCAGTTTCGGTCTCCGCAAGGTTCATCGCCTCGTCCATGTGGATGTCATGGAGCGCCATGAGCTCCGAGAATGTGATAAGCGTGTTCGGTCTAGCGAACTTGAAGTAGCCAGTGTCTGTCAGGATGCCGAACATGAGTGCAAGGGAGACCTCTCTGGGAGGAGACTTCCCGGCCGCCTTGAGGAGCTCGAAGATTATCTCCGAGCAGGACGCCTTCGACTCGTCGGAGTAGTACATCCGCGCTCCATCCCACTTCGTGTTCCTCGTGTGATGGTCGACCACGATCGCATTCGTGAGGTCGTATTCTCCGTTGAGCTGCTCCGGCCCGGACGTATCGAGGATCAAGATACGGGCGGCGTGGACCTTCGCGACGTCCTCGAACGTCTCGATGCCGAGGTTCTTCGCAAGGAGCTTCGAGACCCTGTCGAGCCCTCCCGGAGTGCCGATGAACACGTCGGGGAACGACCTTTGGACGCCTAGTGCGCTCGCCAGCGCATCAGGGTCGGCGTTCCCGTGGAGCAAAACAAGAGTCCCCCCGCCTTTGGCCAGTTCTGCCGCTATGTCCAGGAGCACGGCTAGAGGTCAGAACTGATTGACTATAAAACAAGTGCTTTCCAGGTGTCCGAAGAAGTCGTGGATCCCGGCGGGCCTATTCCCCACCGGTGTCGGGTTTCGGAGGAGCGGCCGCGCCGGGCCCCTGGAGCGCCTGCGTGATCTGCTCCTGCAGGCTCGAGTGTCTCTCGCGGAGATGCTTGTCCTGCCTTTCGAGGGTCTTCACCCGTACGTCCGTGGTCTCCTTCTGCTCCTTGAGTTCCGTCAGGAGACTCGGCTTGTCCTTCACCTGTATCAGGAGCGACCCGACGTTCTTGAAGACGACCGATTCCGACGGAGTCCTCTCGAGCTCCTGGATCGTCTTGTCTAGTTCCCTCACCTGGGCCTCGAGCTGGATCTTCTGGCTCGTGACCATCTGGATCTGTTGGGTCAGCTGCTGGAACTGTGCTATCTGATTCTGGACCTTCGGTGGTATGCTGTCCATCATGCTCTCTT
>Ga0315281_10009089_pt1 | contig 13815 bp, 12 predicted proteins | sample YL17G07_0_MG_FD_204540 | JGI IMG/M metagenome (GOLD analysis project Ga0315281, IMG submission 204540) | Sediment microbial communities from Yellowstone Lake, YNP, Wyoming, USA - YL17G07_0 | ecosystem: Environmental > Aquatic > Freshwater > Lake > Sediment | place: USA: Wyoming | collected...
ATAACCTCTATTGACTTTCTATCAATCTTTCATTGTGTATATATTTTTATTAATTAATGGAATTATCTCTGAAAAACTTGCATTTTCGCAAACCTTTCCAAGTAAGATACAAACAAAATTACATTCTATTTTATTTACTTCTCCCTGCGCTTCATACAATATTAAAGAAGTGCCATTAACCTTCCTTTCTATGTTAACACTAAGATTGAGTGATTTAGTTGAAGTTTCATTCAAAATATTTTCCTGGTCAATCACATACCTTATACCCCAATCATGTAGAAAATCACTAGTTAAATTGTTTTTGAAGAATACACACGACCTAATTACATTGCCAGAAATTTTATTTGTCCTACCATAGAACATGAAAACCGAAGAGTAAACAGGGTCTTCTGACAATATCAAAACATTTCCATCCTTCTTAACACTTTTCATTATTTCGTCAACAGGATAATTCGGTCCCTGCGAATTGAGATAAATGTTACTAATGATTTGCAATAAAAGCAACAAAGAAATAAGAATCACCAAAAGATTTTTCTTCAGCCTTGTTTTAAGCATTTTTTCAACTTCTGTGAAGCTAAACGCGCAAGACATTGCATAAATTGGCATCAGTATGAATGCGAATCTGGGGTCAGAATTTTTCAAATACAAGAGAACAGCTAGCGGTATGAAAAACCAGATGAAAAATATGTAGCTCCTTCTGTTCCTGTAGAAGAAGTAAACCAGGGAAAACACAACAAAAAAGCCCAAAAATTCTCCAAAATTCCTGAAGATGTCAAAAAATACTAAACTACTTTCCCAAGGTGTGACTGCTTTACCGATCACCAGTTTAAACATGCCAAACTTGTAATATAGGTAAGCGTATGGTGAGATGATGAGGAATGATAAAATCAAGCAAAGAAGAACCCTTTTAAAAAATTTCTTGCTGTATAAAAAAGAATCTAACAGAATGATTATTGGAATAAAAATAGAGTAAAACTTTGTCAGAAAACTAACTGAAATCAAGACAGATAGAATCAGCAAATTATTTAAATGTAAATTTTCTATCTTATTTTTTTTCAGTTTGAAATAGTACCAAAGTGCAAGAGAGAAGGTAAGGATTTGCAAGACATCAATCATCACCTTGTTTGCATAAAAGAAAATTATGGAAAAGCTGAGGAAGAATACAGAACTTAGAAATGAGATTTTTTTATCACCGAAGCATTCATATGCAAGCCTGTAAATCACAAAGGATGTTACAATTGTTATTAGAATGTTTAGAATTCTGGCAATCATTATGTTTTCTTGAATTGAGAAAACAATTGCCAGCAACAGATGGTAAAGTGGTGGATAATAGAGCGTTACTTTGGAGTATTTTACAATATAATTTATTGTGAATTTTTCTATGTCATTCATCGAGTGAAGGCTTTTCAGGTTTGATATCAAGTCCTTGTAGAATAGCCCTGTTGTTGCATGCGTGCCTTCATCAGGGTTCATGGCAAGATCTTGAGATAGAAAAACTTGAATTGCAAAATACCCTATCGAAACTATTAGCAAAAGATAAATGTACTTGTTCTCTTTAAATGACTTTATTTTAATCATATCATCGCTTTAGAATCGACTCTATAAATTTTCTCGGAGAGTTCATCCATATTTCCAGACTTTTTACATGAAAATAATACGAAATCAAGAATCCTGTAAGAACTGAATAAATGGCAGTGAGATAAAATAATATTTTGAACTTTTTACTTCTATCGGCAGACTCTGCTATTACAACAGAAAGGAACGGGATGATTACAGTGTGGTATCTGGGCATGTTTCCGAAAAGGAGTATGTCAAAAACCAGCTCCCACACAATGTACATCACGAGAGAAAATTTCAAGAAACCGTTGAACTGGCTTCTTGTGAAAAACTGGTCCTTCCACCTTAAGACTACTGAAAGAAAGCCAGGGCCAAAAATTCCTATCATAAACACCAAGGTAGGCAGACTTGCATACGGGATGTTCTGCTGATATGTGAAAGGGGTAATGAATTTCGTGGAGCTTGTGAACAAGTATGCTACAGGAAATCCGCTCACATATTGGAAAGCTGTGAAAATCAGGTAAGGGATCGCAGGTAAAATCAAGAATATCCAATCCTTTAGCTTATGGCCCCTCTTGATTAAAAGGTAGGCAAAAAATATAGGTAAATATAGAACTGCGCTTTCTTTCAACATCAAAGCTGTTGCAATTAGTATTAGTGCAGTGTAATAATTCTTCATTTTTTTATTTTCAAGGTACAGATAGAGATGGAAGATACCAAGCGACAGGAAGAAAGCAAGTGGGACGTCCTTCAACGCGCGCAAACCATAGACCCACAAAAGGCTGTTTGAAAAAATCAACAAGGCAACTTTCTTTCTATCAACTTTCCAATTTTTCGGAATCGAATAGTACCATCCAGCAGTCAATGCCATGAGAAATCCGAACGTTACAATTTCGGCCCTCTCAACATCAAAGCCATGTATAGGCGAAGCCAAGCAGTAAATCAGTGCATACATCGGAGTGTTGTGAGAATAGAACTCCACGTTCTCCTCGGTTTTTTTGCCGAAAAAATCTGAGAAATTCAGATTACATGCCTTTTGTGACGCCTTGAGATAAGTGTACTCGTCAATTATGTGGTGAATCGAAGGATATGTCACAACATGTAATAAAAATACGAGTAGAATAGCCCAGAAGAAACCACTTCGAAAGATTTTTGCTATTTTCATATAAATTACTTTTTAACCAGATAGATTAATTTTTATTTCCAACCAATTCTTCAAAAATAAATTTTGTGTACAACCAACCATCTCTAAATGTCTTTAACTTCCCCTTACCTGCTATTCTCCTTGCCTCTACGGTCGGTATTTCAGTTATCTTATATCCTTTCTTCGAGCATTTGATCGTCATTTCAATCTCAATTTCAAAATATTTGGCTCGAGTTTTTAAATCCTTCATGACTTCCTTCCTTATCGCCCTGAACCCATTCACTGCATCAGTGACATTAGCCCCCCAGAACAAGTTTATCAGACCCGTGAACGTAAGATTACCAAATCTTCTAACAAAAGTAGCGTCTTCTGACACGGCGTCAGGATGGAATCTCGAAGCTATGGCCATGTCATAACCATCATTTATTTTCTGTATCAATTTTGGTATATCCTTCGGGTTCTCGTTACCGTCAGGCGAAAAATAAACAAGAATATCACCCTTAGCCTTGTCCATGCCGATTCTGAAAGCAATCCCGCGCCCCTTCACCTTCTGTGCATATGCCTTATAACCCATCTTTTTCAGGTATTCTACAGTTCCATCAGTCGAGTTCAAGTCAACGCAAATGAACTCGTCAATCCCTTTTTTCGGTATTATCGGCACTATTTTTTTACATCCCTCGATTTCGTTGCTGGTCAGGAGAATTAAAGAAACTTTGCCTTTCATACTAATCTTTTAGCTCTCCTTCAATATTTAAAAGTTTGAACCCATAGTTCATGAAATATTTAAAAGCTTGAATTGATAGTTTTAACTAATGAAAATAAACATCGTCGGTCTCGGGTATGTAGGGCAAACACTGGCAGTCATCCTGGCAGATGTCGGATTTCAGGTTTATGGATCTGAAAAAGATGAAAAAATCCTAGATGCCATCAAGAAATGCCAGTCTCACATCAAGGAGCCAGGGATAAATTTACTCCTGAAAAGGCATTTAGGCAGCAATTTGTTTGTTGGGAAGCCAGAAGAAATGTATGCTCATGACGCAGACGTTTTTATAATCGCTGTTACTTCACCGGTCGACAAGAAAACCAAGATTCCGAACCTGGAAATTGTAAAGTCTGCAGTCAATGAGATAAAAGATCATCTCAGGCCCGGGCAGTTGGTTCTTTTGCGTTCAACTGTTCCAGTTGGAACTACAAGAGATGTTGTCAAACCAATCCTAGAGGAATCTGGATTAAAGGCGGGCGAAGATTTTTACTTGGCGTTCACTCCAGAGAGGACTGCCGAGGGAGTTGCTCTTAAGGAACTGAGAATACTGCCACAAATCATAGGAGGAATAAACGACAAAAGCGTGGACGAGGCAGCAAAAATATTCAGGCGCGCAACTCCAACAATCCTTTGCGTCTCATCTCTAGAGGCCGCAGAACTAATTAAATTACTTGACAATTCATACAGAGATTTAAGGTTTGCCTATGCGAACGAGATAGCCAATTATTGCGAGAAAGCCGGGCTTAACACTTTTGAAATCGTCAACGCTGCAAACCAAGGTTATCCAAGAAACAACATCCCAATCCCAAGTCCAGGAGTCGGTGGGGCATGTTTGACAAAAGATCCGTATATTCTTGTACATTGCGCTAAAAAATTTGGCGAAGATCTATCTTTGGTTTCTAAGGCAAGAGAGATAAACGAGAACATGACTAAACATATGGTTGAGGAATTGAAGAAGCATGGCCAACTAAAAGGCAAAAAAGTATTTATTGCTGGGTTTGCTTTCAAAGGAAAGCCAGAGACAAATGATATGAGAGAGAGTCCGACACTTGATTTGGTTAAACATTTGTCTTTAGAGAATGCTTCCCTATCCGGTTTTGATCCCTGTGTCGAAGAAGAGAAAATCAGAAGTTTAGATATTGAACATGTGAAAAGTATTGAGGACGGATTGAAAGATGCTGATGTTGCGATATTCATGACAAACCATGATTTCTTTTCAAACTTGGATGTTAAAGAGATTTTTTCCAGGATGAAGAAGAATGGAATAGTTTACGATGGCTGGGGTATTTTCAAAAAACAAGAAATAGAGAAAATGGGATTAGTATATAAGGGTGTGGGTATTGGTTGACATACTTATCACAGGCGGAGCAGGATTCATCGGTTCTCATTTAGTTAGGGAATTGGTCAAAAGGGAAAATAATGTAAGAGTTCTTGATAACAGTTGGAGATTCGGAAAAAGGAATTTGGAAGATGTTATAGATAAGATTGAATTCATCCAGGCTGATGTAAGAAATTTCCAAGAAGTAAAAAATGCAATGGATGGAATTGACACAGTTTATCACCTTGCCGCAATCCTCGGTACTTCGTATTTTTACACTCATCCTGTCTTGGTTTTGGATGTTGGATTAACAGGAACATTGAATGTGCTGAAAGCAATCACTGAGAGTAAGGTTGAAAGGTTGCTTTTCACTTCTTCTTCAGAAGTTTATGCAAGGCCCCAAGTTTTCCCAACACCAGAAACACATCCTTTGGTCGTTCCTGACCCAAAAAATCCCAGATATTCTTATTCTTCCACGAAAATAGTCGGCGAGTGTTTGTGCATGAGTTATGCTAAGAAATATGGGTTTGATGCTTCAATCGTCAGACTCCACAATCCCTACGGACCAATGATGGGATGGGATCATGTTATTTCAGAATTCATAAAAAGAATATTTTTGAACGAGAAGTTTACAGTTCAAGGAGATGGAACGAGCACCAGAAGTTTTTGTTTTGTTGGTGATGAGATTGATGGAATAATCTTAGCTGCAACAAAAGATGAAGGAAAAAATGAAATTTTTAACATCGGGCATGATAAAGCTGAAACATCTGTAAATGAGTTAATAAAATACTTGGAAGAAATTTCAGGAAAAAAATTAAATCCAGTACATGTACCACAACCCGCTGGGGGGACTGACAGAAGAGTGCCAGATATATCAAAAGCAAGAAAATTGCTTGGGTATGAGCCAAAAGTTGGAATTAAGGAAGGATTGAAGATTGCATTTGACTGGTATAAAAAAGAAATAGAGTGGTGGTTAAAAAATGGAACCCCAGGAGAATATCCTTGGGAAGTTAAAAGGACTGATTAAAAAACTAGTGTAAGAGGGTGAAAAATGGACAACATAAAAAATGAAATTTTTGAGTTAATTAAAAAATTTTTTGAAAATAAAAAAACTGAGTTTGCTTCGAATAGTTCAAAAGTAACAGTAGGATATCCTGTTTTTGATGAAAAAGAAGTTATTTCTGCATTGGATTCTTTGCTAAATTTAAGAATATCACAGGGAGAAAAAGTAAAAACATTCGAAAAGGATTTTAGCGAATATATTGGAACTAAATATGGAACTGCTGTCAATTCTGGCTCATCCGCAAATTTGATTGCAATTTCTTCCCTGATAGAATCAGGAATGGTAAAAAGGGGGGCTGAGGTTATCGTTCCTGCTGCAACCTTTACTACCGTTGTTTCACCACTTATTCAGAACGGGCTTGTACCAAAGTTTGTTGACATTGAAATGGATACATACAATATTGATCCAGATGAAATTGAGAATGCAATAGATGAAAAAACCGGTTTAATTTTAGTTGTGCATTCACTTGGCTGTCCAGCAAAAATTGAAAGAATCATGGAAATCGCCAAAAAACATAATCTCCCTGTGATGGAGGATTGTTGCGAGGCGCATGGCGCAGAAATTAATGGGGAAAAAGTTGGATCTTTCGGCGACATATCAACATACAGTTTCTTCGTTGCCCACAACATGACGACTGGTGAAGGTGGTATTGTTCTAACCAACAATGAAGCTTTAGACAGCATTTTAAGATCAATAAGAGAATTTGGGAGATTGAAAGAATACAAAGGAAACAAACGTTTTTACTACACTGATCAGAAACTCAAAAATTACGATGAGAGGTACATTTTCACCACCATAGGATACAATGTGAGAATGACAGACATAGCTGCTTCCTTGGGGATAGAGCAATTGAAAAAGTTGGACGGCTTCAACAATAGAAGGGTTGAAATCGCCAAAAAATATAGTGAAAACCTAAGTAAATTTAGCGATTATTTGATATTGCCAAAGGTACCAAGCGATTCATTCCACTCATTTTACGGATATGTGATTATGGTTAAGGAGAATGGAAAGTTCAACAGATTAGATATTGTTACATTTTTGGAGAAAAATAGCATTGAAACCAGAGGCTTCATGGGAGGCAATTTAGCTCTCCAACCGGCTTATAGAAATGAGAATATTAAAATATCTGGGGATTTAAAAAACACTAATTATATTTTGAATAACGCTTTTTTCATTGGGTGTCATCCATTTATTTCTGGAAAGGGAATAGAACATGTTATTAAAACTTTTGAAAATTTATTCAAAAAAATATAAAAACATTTGAGATATGATTATTCTTTTATTGCCAGCACAGCAATAAAATTTGCGTCAAATAAAAATTTTGGCAGATGGAAATCAAAGGCAGATAAACTATATCTCCAAATATATGGAGTGTTTCTAAAGTCAGTAATTTTTAATATTTTAAATCCGTGCGCTTCAAGAAGCCTATTTATGCTTTTCTTTGTATATGGCCTTTTGTTTAGAAAATCGTCCAAAAATCTTCTCACAGAACTTTCGTAGTCAGTTTCTAAAATGAACATTTTTCCACTTTTTTTCAATATTCTATGACACTCTTGAAGCATATGAGCTGGATCTGAAAGTTGTGCAATAACAGTTTTACAAAATAAATAATCGAAAGAGTTTTTAGGAAATGGTATTTTTTCTTTTTCTAAGTCAACAGTTATAACATCCTTTCTGCACGATTCTTTATCTATGCCGTATGCTTTATAACCCATGTCATTGAAACCATCCACATAAAATCCTCTGCCACACCCAACATCCAACAACTTACCTTTTGATTTAAAAAATCTATTATTAACCCATTCTGCAAATTTTCTTGCAAATAACTTTTTACTTTCAACATTTTTCTCCGGGTAAAGAATATCAAGGTATTTCATTACTTCCCACTCTCTTTTATTTTTAACCATTCTTTTCTAGCATTTAAAGTTTCATTTATATTCTTAACATTCCACTTTATTGCATCATACATTCCATGCAAATCATCTTTGATTGTTTTCCTGAGCAAACCATGTATTATCTTTAAAAATATATGAACCGGTTCAGAGAAAAAAATGTACCACGCAACCCAGTACCACTCAAACAGCTTTATAGCAAGTCTAATGTTGCTTCTTTGGATATAATATGTTTTTTTGTATGAAATTTTGCCTATTCCAGGAGAGCCAAAGTGCCATATCTTTGCTGCAGGAGCATAAAAAACCTTATACCCCATTTCTTTCGCTCTATAGTGGCAATCTGTCTCTTCACCATACATATAATACTTTTCATCCATCAACCCAATTCTATCTATCACACTTCTCTTAATTAGAAATGCACACCCGTGTGCAAAATCTGCCTCTTTTATTTTTTCATATTGCTCCAAATCTTTTTTACCGTAACCTATTTTTGTTGTAAACAAATAGAAGTTAAGAAATTTATGTAATTTTCCTCCAGCATATTGCATTGTGTTTGATTTTTTCCCTCCAGATAAAAGATGGTAGACTTTACCGCCAACAACACCTATTTTTTCATCCATTTCTACTACTTTAATTAATTCGCTTATCCAATTTTTATCCGCAATAGTATCAGTATCAACTATAACAATATATTTCCCCCTTGATTTTGTTATCCCAACATTATTTCCACCAGCAAACCCCAAATTCGACCTGTTTTTTATCAATTTAATTTTTGGATAATTTTTTAATATTTTAAGCGAATCATCTGTTGACGCATTATCCACAACTATAATTTCAAAGTTGGGGTAAGTTTGTTTTGATATAGAATCTAAACAATTTTTTAAAAAAAGTTTGCTATTATAGTTTAATACTATTATCGAGCACATTGGGTATATTATTTTATTCACCTATTTTTTTGCAAAATGTAATAAAGGTATTTTGAAGATGTTATGGGGTGTGAAATAATTCTTTTCCATAGACTGAATGAAAATAAATGAGAGAGCCTAAAGCTAACTTTGAGGTTCAATTTTTCTATCTCTTTCTTAATCATATAGTAAGTTTTTGAAAATTCCTCTTTTGACATCGTCTCATTTAATATTAAAGAATTGTCAAGGTCTGACGGTTCAACATGTAGTCTGCTGAAATCCATATCATCACTTACTAGACCTTTTTGCTTGGCATATTCCCATAATTCTGTTCCAGGAAAAGGAGTTAAAAGGCATAAGCTTATAGTGTCTATAGGATTATCTTTAATAAACTTGAGTGTAGTCAACATATCTTCTTTTGTTTCAGATGGTGAACCAAGGATAAAGCAGCCATTAACATGAATGTCATGTTTTTTACAGTTTTTAATTGCTTTTTTACCTTGTTCGATAGAAACTGTATTTTTTTTAAGATAACTTAAAATTTTTTGAGATCCTGACTCAAAACCAAAATTAACATCTGTTACACCCATCTTTTGTAAAAGTTCACATGTTTCTTCATCAGCTGCAAAATTTACTCGTGTATAACATCTAAAGATTAATTGCCCGATGATTTTCTCTTTTTTCATAAGTTCAATAATTTCTTTCAATCTTTTTTTATCCGCTGCAAACAAATCATCGAATATAACAATACCATCTATTTTATATTTTTCAATCAATTCTTTCATTTCTTCGACAACATAAGTCGGTGAATGATATCTAACAGACTGCCAAAAATTAAGCGAACTACAAAAAACACATTTATATGGGCAACCTCTAGAAGTCATTATTTGAGTTCCTCTAGAAAGCATTCTATCCGAAATACTTCTCCTCGGAGCAAGATATTCTTTCATTTTAAAAAGGTCTCTTGCTGGAAATGGAATTTTATCTAATGGCCTGATTAATTCCCTTCTTTCAGTAAGAACAACATCACCATTATTATGAAAACCTATACCATGAATTTTCTTTAAGTTTGATTTTTTAAATTCGTTTTCTTTTAGATAAAGTTGCATAAGTTCCAACATAGTCTGTTCTCCTTCCCCTATCACACAAATATCAAATACCTTTGATAGAGTGTGTTGGATTAGAGAAATATGTTGGCCACCAGCTATTATTGGTATACCAAGCTCAGATTTTACTTGTTTTGCTAGTTGCACCGCAGCATTAAAATCTTCAGTACAAAATCCAATACCTAAAACATCTGGGTTAAGTTTTTTTATCGCCTTAAAAGGATTTTTTTCTTTATCAACTATAGCTATATCATCTAAATGTAAATATTCTCTAATGTATGACGCTATATAACCTATTCCAAGTGCTGGATGGCCCCAACCAGTTTTTGGATCCTCAATGTTTATTAAAACCAATTTGGCCATTTTATTTTCTCGCCACCCATTTACTAATCTTTTACAGAGTATTTGGAAATTTTCCGCTGGTAATTATTTTTGACAAGTGGTTTCCACCACCAACTATTTTCAATACACCATTTAATTGTTTTTTTTAGCCCGAGCTCAAAAGGTATTTTTGGTTTCCAGCCAAGAAGCTGTTTAGCTTTGCTTATATCAGGAACGCGACGGGGAATATCCTCATATTTTTTACCATAGTGTTGTTGCGTATCTAAATCCTTCCACATGATTTTTTTACCAGATATTTTTATAATGAGCTCCATTGCATCACGGATAGTTGTTTCCTTATCGCTACCGATGTTAAAAACTTGACCATTTGCTTTTTGGCTATTTGCTGCTGCTATTGTACCCTGAACTGCGTCCTCAATGAAGGTAAAACAGCGCGTTTGGTTACCTTTGTCATAAAGCAGTGGCTGTTCGTTTCTCAATACTTTGTAGATACTCTGTGAAATTATGTAGTACGGTGCCTGACGTGGGCCATAAACATTAAAGTAGCGCACTATTGTCGCCGGTAATCCAACACTCTTATGCATACCAAGTATCATGTGTTCACAGACAGCTTTGCTCGTGCTGTAACTCCAGCGCTCAAGAGAGGTGCTTCCTAGCACACGATCGGCATCTTCTGCCCAAGGCACTTTTGGATTTTTGCCGTAAATTTCGCTTGTGCTAGTAAAGATGACTTTAATGTTATGCTTTTGTGCAAGCTCAAGCATGTTGCGCGTTCCACCAACATTTATATCGATAACACCTAACGGATCGGCACAGTACTTCTTTACACCAACAACAGCACAGAGATGAAATATTTTATGGACATCTTTAGTAATCGCCACTTTGAGTGCTTCCTTATCGTTGATATCACCCTGCACAAATGTTAGGTTTTTGTGATTTTTGACATGCTCAAGATTTCTTGACTGACGTAGTGGAATATTATCAAAGACAATGACTTTATTTCCCAAAGAAAGCAACGTCTCAGTAAGATGACTACCAATAAAACCACCTCCTCCAGTGACTACTATATTTTCTTCGCTCATCGCCCAATCCCCTTGTATGTCAAATCATACCCTTTTATTTTCTTAATTTGTTCTTTAGTGAAGAAAATACGGCCATCAAGAACAATTGCATGTGGTTTTGCTAATTGTGCAATCTTTTCGATTGGAAAGTTCTTAAATTCAGCATGCCCGGTTAGAAACGCAACGCAATCAGCATTTTCGATAGCTTCCTCGATTGTTGGCACGAGTTCTCTTGAGGTCACATTGCGTGCATCCCGCTCATTAACCCATGGATCGCAGATTGAGAGCTCGCAACCACTTTTTTCAAGCAATTCGATGGTATATTTTGTTGGTGTGAAACGGCAGTCACCCGTATTGCTTTTAAATGCAATGCCAAGAACAGCAACTTTTGATCTTTCAAGTTTTTTTCCTTGTTTTTCTAATTCCTTTTTTATCAACTCAAAAGTATAATAGGGCATCATGTCGTTTATGGTACGTGACGTTACTGGTGTTTTGAGATCGAGGCCATACCTCTTACCCAAATGGTGGACGAACCACGGATCCTTGGTCAAACAATAACCTCCTACTCCCATACTCGGAATGAGAATGTTCACATTATAGTTGACTTTTGGCAGTGTATTTGCAGCATCAATTACTTCAAGTGCATCAATATCCAGCTTGTCACACAACATTGCAATTTCATTAGCCAATGCAATGTTGAGATCTATCCACAGATTATCTGCCAACTTTACCATCTCTGCAGTGCACGCATTACTGACTTCAATAGTTCTAACGCCGAGCGCTTCTTTCCAGAAAAGAGCAGCTATTTTTGTGCTTTCCTCATTCATGCCACCAATGACAATAGGAATAGTCTGAAACTCTTCGATTGCTTTCCCCTCTGCTAATCGTTCAGGGCAAAAAGCCAGTGCGAAATCTGTTACCTGGCTCTGTTCAAGAATGGGTTTAACAATGTTCTCTGTTGTATAGGGAGGAACAGTACTTTTTAAAATTACAATGTGATCTCTTCTTAAATATCTGCTTACCTCCTTTGATGCAGCAATAATCTGGCTCATATCTGGTTCGTAGTTATTCCCCAACGGTGTGCCAACTGTAATAATGATAACATCTGCTTCTTTAATGCTCGAGAAGTCTGTCGTTGAAGAAATGCGTTTTTTCTGAACATTTTTTGCAACTAACTCTTTTAAACCAGGTTCACTGATTGAAGTTGTGCCACTATTAATTTCCTCTACAATTTTTTTTCTCGTATCAATACCAATGACGTCGTATCCTTTTTCTGCGAGCACTGCACCAATACAGGTGCCAATGTAGCCGAAGCCGACAATGGCGATGTTTAATTTCTTTGTGCGTAGCTTTTGTTGAAGTATTTCTTCTTTCATTTTTCCATCTCAAAATATACCTACTTTATCCATCATTAAGACTTCTACCATCCGCCTTTAATTGACTTTATTATATATTCAACATCATCGTCAGTTAATGACATGTTCAGAGGAATAGAAATCATAGTTTCATGCGCTTTATCCGTGTTTGGTAAGTCTTTTCTTAATGGACCAAAAATTGTATATTTATCATTTCTCCAATGAACAACTGATACTTCAATTCCTTTTGATTGCATCATCTCAGCAAACTTCAGTCTCCTATCCACATGCATGGTGAACAGCCAATGAGAACTTTTTCTATCATTTTTATTTTCAAGCAAACTAATTCCTTTAACATTTTCAAGCTCTTCTCTATACCTTTTTGCTATTTCTGTTCTTCTGTTAATTACAAAATCTAAATATTTCAACTGTTCCAAGCCAATAGTTGCAGCTATATCATTTGGATTGTATTTGTAACCAAGCTCCCAAACATCATATGTAGGATCATGACCCAAAACAGAAGGTTTCCTATGAGCTCTGTCTATACCATACCATCTTCTTCTCATCGCAGACTCGTAATCCTTTTTATTTTTTAATGATAGAATGCCACCATCGCCTGTTGTGATTTGCTTGATTGCCTGAAGAGAAAATGCAGTGAAATCTGAAATAGATCCTATAGGTTTATCTTTATAACTGGCTCTAATAGCGTGGGCTGCATCTTCAATTACAACCAGATTATGATCTTTTGCAATTCTACAAATTTCATCCATATCGCATGGGTAACCTGCCCAGTGAACGCACATTATTGCTTTGGTTTTATCAGTTATCCTATGCTCTATATCATTTGAATTTATGTTGATTGTCTCATATTCTATATCTGCAAAAACAGGGGTTGCAAATTGTTCTAATATCGTGGTATTAGTTGCCGTGCATGTTAATGACGGAGATATAACTTCATCACCAGGTCCCACTCCAGCTGTAGCTAGGGCAAGTCGTATGGCAGAAGTACCTGTATTGACAAAAATAACATATTGTAACCCAAGTTTTTTCGCAAACTCCTTTTCAAATTCATCAACTTTTGGGCCTTGCCCAACCCATTTACTTTTCAATATTTCAGCAACTTTTTCAGCTGCAGTTTCTGGTACAAAAGGGTAGAACATGTAAATGGGTTTTCTTTTCATGCAAATCAATTTGAATTTATAAATCCGGCTATTTAAACGAATTTATAAAGATTTTTCCTCTCTTTCTTTTACAAAAGTTGTAGCTCTGAACAAGGATTCAAATGTCCCTGCATCAGACCAAAACCCTT
>Ga0315281_10009090_pt1 | contig 13815 bp, 8 predicted proteins | sample YL17G07_0_MG_FD_204540 | JGI IMG/M metagenome (GOLD analysis project Ga0315281, IMG submission 204540) | Sediment microbial communities from Yellowstone Lake, YNP, Wyoming, USA - YL17G07_0 | ecosystem: Environmental > Aquatic > Freshwater > Lake > Sediment | place: USA: Wyoming | collected...
CTTCAAGAAGGTCGCGCTCGCGGACTACCTGGCCCTGTACGTGGACAAGGTCTACGCCGCGCCGGGCGAGTACCGGAGCCCGGCCCTGATCCTCGCCACCTTCGCCTTCGGCTGGCAGATCTACATGGACTTCAGCGGCTACACGGACATGGCCCGCGGGGTCGCCCGGATGCTGGGCATCACGCTGATGCTCAACTTCAACAACCCGTACGTGGCGACCGGGCTGGGCGATTTCTGGAACAGGTGGCACATCAGCCTGTCCACGTGGTTCAGGGACTACGTCTATTTCTCCCTGGGAGGCAACCGGCACGGGGTTTTCGCCACCTACCGGAACATGTTCCTGACGATGCTGATTTCCGGGCTGTGGCACGGCGCGTCCTGGAACTTCGTCATCTGGGGGGCGCTGCACGCGGCCGGCCGGGTCCTGACCCGCGAGCTCGAGCGGACCGCCTTCTACGCGGAGCGGGTGCCGAAACTCGCGAAGCAGGCCGCCGTCTTCGCGTTCGTCACGTTCACGTGGATATTCTTCCGGGCGAGGAATCTTGACGACGCCCGGACCGTCTTGAGCCGTATTTTCGGCTCCGGTTGGGCGGACCCTGAGTTCCCGGCGATGATGCTCATCATGATTCTGGCCGTCTGGTCGTACCAGTTCGTCTACGACGGCGGGTCGAGACTCAAGCGGCTGCTTGACACCGGGCCGGCGCGCCTCGGGCTGGCCGTCATCATGATCGTCTACCTCGCGGTCGTGTCCCAGACGGGCACCCGCCAGTTCATCTACTTCCAGTTCTGACCATGGAATACGACGTTCCGTTCTCGTCCAACTCCATCCGGCTCAAGGGGTCGCAATGGGCGGCCGCGGCCGGCTTGGCGGCCGCCCTGATCTGGCTTGCGCCCGCGGCCTGGAGGCGGGTGGAGGGCTTCGCGCCGGGCCCCGGCTACCGGTTGCCGTACGGGCTGAGCGGCGACTACTGGTTCTTTGAGCGCTGGTGCGCGGCGGCGGCCTCGCGCTGCGACACGCTGGTCGGGGGCGACTCGGTCGTATGGGGGCAGTACGTGAGCGAGGACCAGACGCTCTCGCACCAGCTCAACGCGCTCGCGGGCTCGGAGCGGTTCGCGAACCTGGGCCTTGACGGCCTGCACCCGGCGGCCATGGCCGGCCTGCTTGAATACCACGCGCTCCCGATCCGCGGGAAGAACGTGATACTGCACCTGAACCCGCTCTGGATGAGCTCGGCGAAGCACGACCTCAAGGAAGAGGAGGAGTCCCGCATCAACCATCCGGAGCTGGTCCCGCAGTTCTTCCCGCGCATCCCGTGCTACCGGGAGCGGGTTTCCAGGCGGATCGGGATCGCGATCGAGCGCAACCTGCCCTTCATCGGCTGGACGAGACACCTCCAGATCGCGTTCTTCGACGGGATGGACATACCCGCATGGACCCTCGACCACGCCTACCGCAGCCCGATCGCGGCGGTCGTGTTCGCGCCGCCTCCCCACGACGCCTCCGCCCGGTATCCCCCGGTGTCCTGGACGAAGAAGGGGCTGGAGAAGCAGGACCTGCCCTGGGTGGACCTGGACACCTCCCTGCAGTGGCGGTTCTTCCGGCGCTCGGTCGAAATCTTGAAGCGCCGGGGCAACCGTGTCGTCGTGCTGGTGGGACCGTTCAACGAGCACATGCTGGAGGGCGCTTCGCGCCGGACCTTTGCCGGGATCAAGCGCGGGATCGAGCGCTGGCTCATGGAAACCGGGACGGACTTCTGCGCCCCGCCCGCGCTGCCGAGCGAACTCTACGCGGACGCCAGCCACCCGCTCGCCCCCGGGTACGCGTCCATCGCCCGCCAGCTCTTCCCGAAACTCGCGACTAGCCGACCGGGGAACTGACCCCGGAAGGCGTCCGCGGGAACCGGAGGAGCGGGTCGTCCGAGCTTGACGCGCCCGCCATCGACCCGCAGCTCGCGGAAGCGTCCCGCAAATCCCGCCCGCCGGCGCTTCCGCGGGGTTCCCGTCCGCGGGAACCCCGGCTACATGCTGTTCTTCTTGATGAAGGCGACGAGGTCGCGGAGTTTGCCCGTCGCGAGCCCGACGCAGGTGTCGGCGGCGCCGTAGTAGAGCGAGATCACGCCGGTCTTCTTGTCCAGGATCGCGGCGTTCGGGAAGACGACGTTGGGGACGTCGCCCGAGGTCTCGTAGAGCTCGGTCGGCGCCAGCAGGTACGGCTTCGTCCGGTACTTGACCTTCCACGGCTTCCCCCGGTCCAGGATCGCGCCGAACGCGCAGTAGACCATGCCGGAGCAGGTCTGGCGCACGCCGTGGTAGATCAGGAGCCAGCCTTCCGCGATCTCGATCGGCGCCGGCCCGGCCCCGATCTTGGTGCCCTGCCAGTACCCGGTCGCCTGCATCACGCACCGGTGGTTGCCCCAGTGGACGAGGTCCGAGCTCTCGGCGTAGTAGATGTCGCCGAAGGGCGTGTGGCCCTTGTCGGAGGGGCGGTGGAGCGCCGCGAACTTGCCGTTGATCCTGCGCGGGAACATGACCGCGTTCCGGTTGTACGGGAACATGATCGGGCAGACCTGGCGGAACTTGACGAAGTCCCGGGTGACGCCGAGCCCGATGCACGGGCCCGCGGCCGGGTAGTAGCACCACGTCACGTAGTAATCGCGCCCGAACTGGGTGACGCGCGGGTCGTAGCCGAACCCGGAGGTGCCCGAGTCGGGAAGCCAGCCCGTCATCCTGATCCGATGCGGATCTATCTTCCACGAGATGCCGTCGTGGCTGAACCCGGCGTGGAGCTCGGAGGTGCCGTCCTGGCCGTCGACGCGGAAGACTCCCGCGTACTTGCCGCGGAAGGGGACCACGGCGCTGTTGAAGATCGAGTTGGCGCCGGGAAGGTCCCGGGGCCCGAGGATGGGATTGCCCGCGTAGCGCGTGAAGACCGATTCGTTGGCCATGGGGGTATTATAGGCGGACCATGGCGGAAGCGACCTGGCTCAGGATCGACGTCGGGAAGTGGGAGGCGGACCGGAAGGAGCGGCGGGAGCGGCTCCGGATCGCGGGGCAATTCCGGGAGCCCGACCGCGTGCCCGTGACCTTCTCGATCGCGGGGAGCTATTTCTGCGCCCTGTTCGGGTACGACATCCGCGAGTACTACGCGAATCCCGAGTACCAGGTCGAGGTCCAGCTCCGGGGGCTGGAGTGGGAGTACGAGACGCTCCGGGCGGACTCGTGCGACCGGACCTCGATCGGGTACGAGGCCGGGCCGGTGCAGGAGGCCGTCGTATTCGGGGCCGCCGTCGAGCGGCCGGCGGGTACCTCGCCCCGGATCGTGCACATGGTGAGGTCGCTCGACGAGGCGATCGAGCTCCCGTTCCCGGCCCCCGGGGACAACCCCCGGCTCAAGGCCGAGATCGACAAGGCCGAGCGATTCAGGGCCGCCGCGAGGAAGATGGGCGTCCGGGTCCCCGTGAACCGCATGACGACGGTGAGCATCCACCCGCCGCTCTCGTGTCTGTGCGCGCTCCTGGATCCGGCGATCGTGTACGCGGCGATATACGAGGAGCCGGAGAAGCTGAAAGCGGCCCTCGACCGGTGCTTCGAGGCCTTCGTCGCGTACGCGGACCTCTGGTGGAAGCCCGGCGAGCCCAACGACGCGGTCTGGCTGGCGGACGACAACCACGCGTTCATCTCGGCAGCCGCGTTCCGCGAGTTCGAGATGCCGTACTACCTCAAGGTCAAGGAGCGGTACCGGCCGAAGCGGTTCCACCTGCACGCGGACGGGCCCTACGACCACCTGTTCGGGATCCACGCGTCGGAGTCCGGGGTCACGGACATCGACATCGGGGGATTCAGCAAGCTGGAGAACGCGGTCAAGCACATGAAGGGGAAGGTCTACCTCTCCGGCGGGCTCATGTGCCAGGACCTCTACGGCGAGGGTCCGCTTTCCGACGCCGCGCGGCGGAAGGCGCTGGGGGCCATCCGGCTCGCGGCGCCCGGCGGCGGGTTCCAGCTCGCGATCGGGGGCGAGACCTACGTCGGAGTCTCGCCGCGGGGCCTCGTCGAGCTCGTCAAGCTCGTCGCGGAGCGCGGGAAGTACCCGATCGAGATCGCGGAGGCCGAAACGAAGGGAGGTTCTCAATGACGAGTCCGAGGGTCAGGGCGGTCCTGCTGTTCGTGCTGGCGGTCTGTTTCGGCGTCCTCATCTGGGGGGGCGGCCTCATCCGGCGGGAGAAGCCGCCGGTGCCGGGCAAGGCCGTGGACCCGCGGGGGCGCGTGGTGTGGACGCGCGCCGACGTGGACGCGGGGCGCGAGCACTACTTCGCCCGCGGCGGCCAGCACATGGGCACGATCTGGGGGCACGGGTCGTACCTGGCGCCCGACTGGTCCGCGGACTACCTGCACCGGCTGGGCCTCTACGCCGCGGCGCGACACCTCAAGCTTCCGGCGCGCAAGGCGGCGGCGTTCGGGCAGGCGGATTGGGCAAAGCTTCCGGCGCCGCGCCGGGCCGAGGTTTCCGCCCGGGTCGCGGACGAGCTCAAGGCCAACCGGTGGGATCCGGCGAAGGATGCCCTTGCGCTGACCGCGTCCCAGGCCGAGGCGTTCCCGGTCCTGTGCCGCTACTACACCGCGCTCTTCCGCGACGGGAACGACCGGATGGGGCTGGAGCCGGGCGTGGTCAGGTCCGACGAGGAGGGCCGGGCGCTGACCGCGTTCTTCGCGTGGCTCGCCTGGGCCGCGGTCACGAACCGGCCGGGGCAGGCGGTGACCTACACCGCCAACTGGCCGTACGACCCCCTCGTCGGGAACGGCCCGGTCCCGGGGGCCCTGCTCTGGTCCGTCGCGAGCATCGTGATCCTGATCCTCGCCCTCGGAGTCGTCCTCTTCGTCTACCTCAGGGTGGCGTACGCGGGGGAGGACCGGCCGGTGACCGCGGTTCCCCCGCCGTCCCCGACCGCGAGCCAGAAGGTCGCCCTGTTCTTCTTCCTCGTCGCGATGGCGCTCTTCTTCCTCCAGGTCGTCCTCGGGTCGGGAGTCTCGCACTTCTACGTCGAGGGCAACCGGTTCATGGGGTTCCCGCTGGCGAGGTTCTTCCCGTACGCGGCCCTGCGCACCTGGCACCTCCAGCTCGCGGTCTTCTGGATCGCGACCTGCTTCGTGGGGGCCGGGCTGTTCGTGGGGCCCTACGTCGGGAGGGAGCCGAAGGGGCAGGCGGTCCTCGCCGCCGTCCTCCTCGGCGCGCTCGCCCTCGTCGTGGGGGGAACGCTCGCGGGCACGTGGGCGTCGGTCCAGGGCTGGCTGGGGAGGTCGTGGTTCCTCCTCGGCCACCAGGGGTACGAGTACATCGAGCTGGGGCGGCTGTGGCAGTTGCTCCTGATCGCGGGGATGCTCCTCTGGCTCGTGCTCGTGGGGCGCGCGATCGCGCCCGCCCTCTCGGCGGAGAAGGACCGCGGCGGGCTAACGCACCTGCTCCTCTACAGCGCGGTCTCCATCCCGCTCTTCTACCTGCCCGGGCTCCTGTACGGCCGCGCGAGCCACGTCTCGGACGCCGAGTACTGGCGGTGGTGGGTCGTCCACCTCTGGGTCGAGGGGTTCTTCGAGGTCTTCGCGACCGTGGTGCTCGCGTTCTTCCTCTCCCGGCTCGGCGTGGTGGGGGAGAGGTTCGCCCTGCGGACCGTGCATTTCACGGTATTCCTCTATCTCGGGGCCGGGATCGTGGGGACGTTCCACCACCTCTACTGGACCGGGACGCCGCTCCCGATCATGGCGCTGGGCGCGGTCTTCTCGGCGCTCGAGATCGTGCCCCTCGTCCTGCTCGGGTTCGAGGCGGCGGTCAACCTCAGGGCGATCGAGGCGGGGGGGCGCGACTATCCCTTCCGCTGGCCGATCGCGTTCTTCATCGCGGTCGCGTTCTGGAACCTCGTCGGGGCGGGCGTCTTCGGATTCCTGATCAACCCCCCGATCGTCCTCTACTACCTCCAGGGCACGAACACGACGCCCCTGCACGCGCACACGGCGCTCTACGGGGTCTACGGCACGCTGGCCATCGCGCTCATGCTCTTCTCGATGCGCCACGTCGTACCGCCGCGGGCGTGGTCGGACCGGCTCCTCAAGTGGTGCTTCTGGTGCCTGAACGGCGGACTGCTCGGGATGACGCTCCTGAGCCTCCTGCCCGCGGGGTTCTACCAGGCCTACTACGCGGTCCGGGACGGGCTGTGGTACGCGCGGAGCCCCGAGATCGCGTCGGGGCCGGTCATCCGGGCCCTCAGCCTGGCCCGGGTGGTCCCCGACCTCGTGTTCTGGTGCGGGGCGTTTCTCGCGTTGGTATTCACGGGGCGGGCGGTCCTGATGACGTTCCGCCGCGCCCGATGAAGGAGGCGTACATCGAGTTCGTCCACTTCGTCGAGCGGGTCCACGCGGCGGCGGAGGGCGGGGGCGGGCACGAGGAGGGGCACGAGGGAGCCGCGGAGCCGCACGGGGCGGGGCACGGCGCCGCGCCCGCGCATTCCGGGGCCCACGGGAAGCAGCGACCGGCCCGTCCGGCGGGGGTGTAGAATCGCCAATGGGGATCAGCCTTGGGGTCGTGGGGTGCGGCGCGTTCGGGAGCGGGTTCGTCGGGCTCTTCCGGCGGCACCCGCTCGTCTCCCGGGTCGCCCTGTGCGACCTCGAGCCGGAGCGGCTTGCCGCTTGCGCGCGCGAGAACGGAATCGACGAGACCTATTCCAGCCTGGACGCGATCTGCCGGACGGACCTCGACGCGCTGGCGATAATCACCCAGCCCTGGCTGCATGCCCCGCAGGCGGTCCAGGCGATGGAGGCGGGCAAGCACGTGTACAGCGCCGTGCCCATGACCTACGACGCGGACGGCGACCGCGTTCTCGAGTGGTGCGACCGGATCGTCAAGACCTCGCGCCGGACCGGGCAGTCCTACATGATGGGCGAGACCTCGTACTACCGGCCCGAGGCCATGTACTGCCGGCGGCGGGCCGCCGACTTCGGGAGGTTCGTCCACGCGGAGGGCATGTACTTCCACGACGTGGACCTGCCCTCGTGCAGTCTCCGCGAGGTCTCGCGGGCCCGGTGGGGTAGGGCTTGGAAGCCCTCCAAGGCCGGGGGCATCCCCATGCACTACCCCACGCACTCGCTGGGCGGGTTCCTTTCCGTGATGCGCGCCCGCGTGACCGAGGTCGCGGCGTTCGGGTTCCACGACCCCGACGACGACTGGCACCGCGCCGACACGGAGGAGGGGAACGTGCTCGGGAACGAGACCGCCCTCCTCAAGATCAGCAACGGGGCGACCGCCGAGATCAAGGAGTACCGGCGCGTGGGTGCGTTCGGCCACGAGGGGTTCAGCCTGTACGGGACGAAGGCCTCGCTCGTGGACTCCTTCGGCCTAGTGCGGTGGATGACCTGGGATGGTGAGCGCGATCTCACCCCGGGGGAGATGCGGGACCCGCTTCCGCCCGAGGTCGCGAAGGCGTTCACGGACGAAGCGGGCGAGGGCGTCTACGGCGGCCACGGCGGGTCGCACACCTTCCTCGTCAACGAGTTCGTGCAGGCGGTCGCCGCCCGGCGCCAGCCCGCGATAAACGCGTGGGAGGCGGTCCGGTACCTGGCGCCCGGCATCGTCGCCCACAAGTCCGCCCTCCGCGGCGGCGAGCTCCTAAAGGTCCCCGACTGGGGCGATCCGCCGAAATAGCCGGGTGACCGCGAAACGGCGCGTCCTCCTCACCGGCTCCGCCGGCCGCGTCGGCACCGCCGTCCGCGAGTGGGTGCGGGGCCGCTGGGACCTCGTCTGCTTCGACCGGGTCCCGACGCCGGGCTTTCCGGACGCGATCGTCGGGGACCTCTCCGACCCCGGGGCGCTTGACCGGGCGGCCGCGGGGTGCGACGCGATCGTGCACCTGGCGGCCCGGCCGAACCCCGCGGACTTCCTATCGAAGATAATGCCGGCCAACGTCGTCGGCGCCTGGAACCTGTTCGAGGCCGCGGTCCGGGCCAAGGTCCGCCGCGTCGTCGTCGCGAGCACGCTCCAGGTCGAGTTCGGGCATCCCAAAGGCACGAAGGTTTCGGTCGACATGGCGCCCCGGCCGTCGAACACGTACGCGGCGAGCAAGGTCTGGACCGAGAACCTGGGGCGCATCTACGCGCGGCGGCACGGGCTTTCGGTCGTGGCGCTCCGGTTCGGGATGGTGGTCCCGCCGCACCTCGTGGACCGCTACCTCGAGTGGGGGCAGATCCCGAGCGAGATCACGCTCACGGGCCGGGACGCCTGCGAGATCGTGGTCCGGGCCGTCGAGAAGCCGGGGATAGACTTCGCCGTGCTCCCGGCGTTCAGCCGGAACGCGCGCGATATCCGGGACCTCTCGCCGCTGAAGGAGGTCCTGGACTACGAGCCCCAGGACGACGCGTTCATGCTCTGGCCCGCGCGCCGGGACCCGCACGAGCACATGACCCTCGGGCACCGGCTCCACCACCTGCGTCACGATCTGGGCCGGTGGTGGGCCCGGATCCCGGGGCGGGCCCGCCGGGCGGCCAGGTCCCGCCGCGTCCGGAGCGGACGCCGCGTCCGCCGCGTGCTGGTCACCGGGTCGGCCGGGTACGTCGGGACCGCGTTCCGGAAGTGGGCCGGGGACCGGTACCGGTTCACGTGCTTCGACCGCGTCCCGACGCCGGGGGTCCCGGACGCGATCGTCGGGGACCTCCGGGACCGGGCGGCCGTGGACCGGGCGATGCGCGGCGCGGACGCGGTCCTGCACCTGGGCGGCGCCCGGGACCCCGCGGACTTCATGTCCGTGATCCTGCCCGACAACATCATCGGCACCTGCAACGTGTACGAGAGCGCGGCCCGGGCGGGGGTGAGCCGGGTCGTCTTCGCGAGCACGCTCCAGGCGGACGAGGGGTGGCCGCGCGGGACGCGGGTCTCGGTGGACATGCCCGCCCGGCCCCTCAATCTCTATGCCGCGGCCAAGGTCCTGGGCGAGGATCTCGGCCGGACCGCCGCGTTCCGGACGGGGCTTCCCGTGATCGCGCTCCGGCTGGGGTGGGTCATGATCCCCGAGGACCCCGAGTGGAAGGCGATGGAGGGCACGGAGCCGCCGGCGGTCACGGTGACGATCCGGGACTGCTTCGAGGTGTTCGCCCGTGCGTTGGCGGGCCCGAAGACGGGCACCGTCCGCGAAGCCTGCGGCTTCGCGGCGGCGCGGGAGCCGCAGTTCGCGCTCCTGCCGGTCTACAGCCGCAACGCGGCCGGCATCCGGGACCTCTCGCCGCTCAAGGACGTCCTCGGGTACGAACCCCAAGACGACCCCGTTAAGGAGTTCCGCGGCTCCTAGTTCACGACGACGCGGAAGCAGCCGCAGCCGGTGGTTCTGGGCCCCGTGTAGGGGACCGTCCACCTCAGCCACCGGGTATTGGCGACCGGGTTCCCGGTCGTGAACGAGCCCGCCGGGGGGACGGTCGGCGAGGTCGAGTTGGAGTAGGCGACGGCGAGGTTGAGGCCGGTCGTGTTGCCGCAGTTCAACCCCGCGACCGTCGCCTCGGGCAGGAACGTCGTGTCCCGGGGGACGGCGTCGTTGATCACGAAGGTGAAGGCGCTGCCGGAAGAGAAGTTGCTCCAGCAGATCTTGAACTGGACGGTGTCCCCGGAGGCCGCGATCGTGAGCCGCGGCTCCTTCGAGAGTTTCACCTCCGCGGCCACGACCAGGATCGCGGTCAGCCCGTTGATGGACCCGTCGTTCGTGTCCATCGCCACGATCGTCTGCATGCCCATCTTCACGAGGACGACGTTGAGGAATATGTGGACACCGTCGTTGGCCAGGGTCCAGGTGTAGTTCGTCGTGTCCATCGCGCTCCCCAGGATCTGGGCCACGGGGTCCGTGGACGTGAACGAGGTGGTGCCCACGTAGTCCATCTTCGTGTTGCCGCCCGTGTCCTTGACCACGATCGTGATCCAGAAGCTCTGGCCCGTGAAGACGATGGGCGGGGCGATGATCTCGTAGTGGACGCCTTCCGTGAGGAACGGGGCCGTGTATCCCTTCTCGGAACCGGTCTCCGCGATGAACTGGCAGACGGCGTTGCCCTGGTTGACGCCCGGCAGGACGCGGATGCGGTAGTTGGTCAGCGTGGCGACGGGCCACTGGACGTCATGGAGGAAGGCCACGCACTGGTCGGGCCCCGTCGTCGTGAAGGACGTCGTCAGCCCGGCGCCCGAGGTCATGTTGACGACCATGCCCTTCTTCGGGCAGAAGACGTCGATCGTGTAGATGTTCCTCGTCTCGTACTTGTCGCCGCTCCCCTCGTCCGTCCGGTAGTGGAGCCAGTACTCCATCCCGGTCTGGTTCCCGTCGGCCGCGTGCATGACCGCGCCGCCGGACCACAGGGAATAGACCCGGATCCCGCCGAGGACCTGGATGGGCCCCCCGTCGATGAGCTCGATCTTGGAGAGGACAAGCGAGTTGGCCACGTCGAAGAAGACGCCGTCGGTGGGATAGACGCGGGGGTTGTTCGCCGCGCCGATCCCGGCCGGGACCGTGTTGGTCGCCCTGAGCTGCCAGGTGCCCGCGGTGCCGTTGAGATAGGCCGGCATCGGCGCGACTGCCACGAGGTTGTCGGGCACGTACCGCCAGATGCGGTAGACGGCGTCGACGGCTCCGAGGTTCCCGATCACGACCTTGTTCGCCTGGCTGGCGCCCTGGCAGATGCCGTAGAAGTTCGCCTCCGCCCCGGGCTTCGAGACGACGTTCCCGGTCTCGCGGGTCGGGTAGAAGGCCGCCTCGTTGTCCGAGTGGCCGCCCTGGTTGAGCTGGGGGTTGGTCAGGAGCCCCTGGTTGATGATCAACTGGCCGTCGGACGATATCGTCCGGTAGGGCCCGTCGTCGCCCGCCGCGGTCTGAAACGAATAGCCCTGGCTCTCGGCGGCCAGGTCCCAGGTCTCCCAGAGGCTCCAGGACAGCGACCCGTAGTCCCACTTGAACATGTAGATCGAGGTCTGGAGCCCCGGCTGGAAGACCCCGTAGGGGTTCATGCTCGTGTTGACCATCGAGAGGCCGTCGCCCCAGCCCGTGGACCATTCCGGCCCCGCGTACCGCTTCCAGGCGTAGTGCATGAGCCCCGCGTAGGTCAGCGTCGTCGCGGGAGCGTAGGTGTGGTTGTCCTGGTCGTGCGAGGTGCAGTAGGTCAGGCACTGCCACAGCGTGGGCGAGTTCGAGGTCAGCTTGTGGATCCAGTGCACGGGCATGACGAGGTCCGAGCACTGCCGGGTCTGGAGGCCCATGATGGCCGTCGGGTCGGCGACGTTGGTCGGGTCGTACAGCGCCGGGATGCGCTCCGCCTTGCACCCGGCCCGCCCCCCGGCCGGGAACCCGGTGATGCAGTCGCCGGCGATGTTCCCGATGGACGCGCTGATCCCCCCCGTGCCGGCCCAGGTCGCCAGCCCCTTGTAGAAGAGCAGGCGCAGTTCGAACTGGGTCTTCTTGTTCAGCGGCTCGAAGAACAGGAAGTACCCGGGGCAGTTGATCGCCCCCATCCCGTACCCGACGTAGCTCGTGTACATGGTCGGCAGGACGATGGGGGCGAGGTGGGCGAAGTTGCGCTGGACTCCCGAGTGACCGGTGCCCTCGGCCATCCCGGACCGGCCGTACTCGAGCACGCTCACGATGTTGACCACCGTTCCCCGGGCCTGCGCCACCGCGCTGACCTTGGCCTTCCACCGCAGTTCCAGCGTCATCTGGGGCGGCATGTCGAGCCGCCACGTGATCAGGGTCTTCCCGCCCGCCGTCGACCGGCCCGGCGAGGCCGCCGCGCACCCCGACGGCGTCATCGTCCACCCCGTGCACGGGTCTTCGAGCCCGGTGTCGGGAGCCCAGACGTTGAGGTCGGCGGGCACCGTGTCCCACAGGTGCACGTTCCACCAGGTCTTCGTGTAGGAGAGGTTCTTGATGAAGATCGAGTAGATCATCTCGTCCGGCGGCTGGCCGTAGGTCGGCGAGAACAGGACATCGTTGTCCCCGATGCACCAGAACCAGAACCGCTTCACGACCGTGGAGACGGGGGGGTTGACCGCGGACTTGTTGGGACAGCTCGCGCTGATCCCGTTGAAGAAGACCTGGGCCGAGTTGTTGAGCCGGAGCCCCTCGGGTGCGGCCACGTCGCCGGACCCCGGCTCGAAGCTCTCGCCGTTCCCCCAGTCCACGGACAGGGAGAACCTCAGCTCGTTCGTGGGCCCCCAGGCCGGCAGGTTGCCGGGCACCGGGCTGATCGTCCACTTGAGCCGCATGGGCGGCCCGAAATCGGGATCCCAGCCGATGTCGGGGGCGGGGACGCCGCTGCCGACGATGTAGTGCGTGTACTCCGGCTGGGTGTCCATGATCTCGATGGTCGTGAGCGCGTTGGTCCCCGGCTTGCCGTAGTAGATCGTGTAGGTGATGGTGTCCCCGGGCACGACCGTCGCCTGGTCCGAGGTCTTGTACGAATAGACGATTCGGAGGCTGTCCGTGGTCATGTCGTACCAGGGCACGACGCAGGCGCCGTTGTCGTAGATCGAGCCCCAGTTCGCGGGGTCGAACGCCTCGTGGGTCGGGAATCCCAGGCACACGGTCGCCATGTCGGTGGGGCAGTCGTCGACGTCAAAGAAGACGTCGATCGTGTACCAGCCGCCGCAAGTGGGGCCGGGCGCGCAGAGGTCCGCGCACCCGCTGAGGTCGGGCGACGCGCCCTTCCAGGTCCAGGCGCGGTAGGTGCCGGAGTCCTCCGTGTAGTTCCCGGCGTACGTGAGCGGCATGAGCGCCGAGTTCACGCTCGAGCACCGGACCTTCCACTGGAGGTTCACGATGTCGGCGGGACCGGCGGTGCCGAAGTTCACGATCGTGATGGCCGTGATCGTCTCCGGGCCCGCGCCGCACCCGTCGCAGAGCCAGACGTCGAAGGAGCCGATCAGGATCGAGCGCCAGTTGGGGTAGATGATGGGAGGGGGCGGAATCGCCGTGTCGGGCCAGGAGTCTATGGCGCAGATGCTCGCGCGGCCGGACGGAGGGACGGACAGGGCTCCCGCCAGCAGGACGAACGCGGCCAGCCGCGCGAACGCCCGCCCGGAATTTCGGCGTCCGCCGAAACTCCGGGGGTTTCGCCGCATGGCGAAACCCCGCGGGCCGTCGGTGTCTCCGCCGCCGTACGGTTCCAATGCATGCGCCGTTCCCCGCAACATCTCCTGCCCTGGTTCCTCCCGCCCCCCCAGACGATTGTACACCCTTCCGGCCTGTCGTCTTTGAGCATTCCGGTCATGGATTTACGTTTTTCAGTACATGCTATGCTGGCTCCTGTGGGAACCCGGCGGACCCTGGAGCCCCGGCTCGTCGCCCTCCTGGACGACGCCTGCTGGCTCGTTTACCGGCTCTTCGGCGTGAGCGCGAAGCCGCGGCTGGCGTGCATCGACCGGCGGGACGCGTCCTGGGAATCCATGGACCCCTGGATCTGCCACTTCGTCCACACCGGCGAGGCGTGGCGGCCCACGGAACCGCGGGCCCCGGAACCGCGCCGGCGCGCGTGCATGCTGGCGGCGTACTGGGGAGGCGCGCGGCGGCTCCCAGCGCGGGGGACATGCCGGACCGGGCTCTGCTTCCTGGCCATGCCGCTCACGCTGGGGAGGGGGGCCTCGGGGTCGCTCGTCCTAGGGCCCTTCCTTTCGCACCCGCCCACGGAGCGGGGTTTCCGTTCCCTGTGCGCGCGCCTGAGCATCCCGCGCTGGGCCCACATGCGCTGGGCGTACATGCAGAGCCCGGTCCTGCCCCCGCGCCGCGAGGGGGCCCTCCTGGACTTCTGCCGGACGAC
>Ga0315281_10009091_pt1 | contig 13812 bp, 18 predicted proteins | sample YL17G07_0_MG_FD_204540 | JGI IMG/M metagenome (GOLD analysis project Ga0315281, IMG submission 204540) | Sediment microbial communities from Yellowstone Lake, YNP, Wyoming, USA - YL17G07_0 | ecosystem: Environmental > Aquatic > Freshwater > Lake > Sediment | place: USA: Wyoming | collected...
GAACCCAACCGTCGGCTCGGAAAGATCGGGAAGAACTAAACAACAACGGCCCCCCATGCCGATGCAAGAACAGAAGCATTCGTGCCAACGTTCGTGAAAGTAGTGTTTCACGTCCTTCGTCGGGTGTCTGACCAATTTTACTGGCGCCCTGTTGATATTGATATTACTCTTTGTATTTCAAGGCATTAGAATACGAGGAGATCCTTATGGAAACATCGGAATTCCAGGCGCAGTTGCGAAGCGAATCGGCGAAGGATTTTGAAGGGCTTGTGGAGCAGGTGGCGCAACGTGTTTTGCAGGCGAAAGCGGGTCGCGTGATCGTGGACAGTGAGGAGCGGGTCCGCGACGCGGTGGCGGAGTTTCGCCAACGGGTGTATCAACGCGCCCTGGAGTTGCGAATGCAGACCGAGAGGTCTGCTTTTTCCCCCTCCGGCGGCAGCGCTGGGCGAACAGGCGTGGCGGAACAAAGGGCGTCAGAAGGTGACGTATCTGACGATCAGCGGTCGGGTGGACATTGAGCGAGTGGTGTACTGGCGGAAGGACCGCGGGCCGACGTCTCCGGCGGATGTGTTTTTGGGGATTGCGTCGAGTCGGTATAGTCCTGGCGTTCGTGAGCTGACGTGTCGCGAAGCGATGAGCGGCAGTTTTCAGCAGGCGGCGGAGGATTTGAAACGGGTCGGTCAAGTGGATATCAGTTCGGAAATGGTTCGTCGGATCGTGGAGGCCGAAGGCCGGCGTGTGCTGCAGGTTCAGAAGGATTGGCAGCTTGATCCGGGTTGGACGGCGGCGGATTGTCGCGAGAAGGCAGATTCCCCGAGTTGCGTGATTACGGGGGCCGACGGGGTGAAGGTGCCGCTGATCACGGAAGCGGAAAAACAAAAGCGTCGCGCCCATCGAAAGAAAGGTGGGAAGACCTCGCGATCTGCCCGTCGTCGCGGCCGAAAACGCAAAGGATCGGACCAGGCGTATAAGGAGTTTAAGATCGTGGCGTTTTACGATCCGTTGCATGAGCATCACTACGCGGTGGGCACGAGCGGGGATCATCAGGTCTTGGGCCGGCTGATGCGTCGGGAGGCGGGTCGGCTCCGGTTGGATCAGGCGGATGTGTCGTATTCGGTCAGCGACGGGGCGGAATGGATCCGCAAACAATACCAGAGCCAGCTGCCGATGCTGTCGGCGAACGTACTGGATTATTATCACCTTCGCGAGCATGTGATTTTGGCGGCCCGGAGTGTGTTCGGCGAGGGTTCCGCACAAGGCCAGGCATGGCGAAAGGCGATGTGTGGCTGCGTGTTCGAGAAAGGTCCGGTGGAATTGCTGGGCCGGATTCGGGAACGGCGTCAGTCGTTGCGATCCCCGGGGAAACGCCAGGCCTTGACGCGGTTGGAGAACTACATCGCTCCGCGTTTGGAAATGCTCAACTATCCGGAGTTTCGAGCCAAGGGCTACAAGATCGGTTCGGGACCGACGGAGTCGTTTTGCAAGACGTTCCTGCCTGTGCGGACACGCAGACAGGGACAAGGCGGTTGAAGGGCAGCGGGATGCGATGGGATAAACCCAACGCCGAGGCGATGATGGCGTTAGCCGCCGTGCGGCAAAGCCACCTCTGGCAGGCCTATTGGAACCTCCAGAAAGCCTCCGCCGCCTGATGCCAGAAATTTTAGGCAGACACTTCGTCGGTAGGTTGGCTTTATTCTTGCAGTCCATCATGATCACTTGAAAAGGTGTGAAAGTTCACAGTGATGAAGCGAGACGATTTTAACGATCTCAAGAACGTAGCCCAGGGAGTCTTAGACGAGATCGCTCACAAGAATAGCAGGCGGACGAATAGTAAACTCTTCCGGTCGCAAGAGGAAGTCGAGGAGGACCGATAATGCCAGAACCAAAGGTAGGAGTCGTCGGTGCGGGTGTGGTTGGAACCGCCGTCAAAGACCTTTGTGGACCCTGTACCGTGATGTACGACAAAAGGACAGGTTACTGCAATGACAAAAAAGTTGTTAATGCCTGCGAAGTCGTGTTTGTGTGTGTGCCGACGCCGATGAAATCGAACGGCGCCTGCGATACGTCCCTTGTGGAAGAGGTTATCGCGTGGATTGACTCGCCTCTCATCATCATTCGTTCTACGGTTCCGCCGGGAACCACTGACCGATTAAGACAATTCCATGGTAAATCTATCGTTTTTCAGCCGGAATATCTTGGCGAAACGACTGCCCACGTATATGGCAGCTCGGACAAACACGAATTTATCGTTCTCGGCGGAACTGCGGAAGATACGTCAAAGGCAGCAGACTTTTACAAGCACTATTTCAATTCAATGGTCCGGTTCTATTTATGCGACGCAAAGACCGCAGAATTGGCTAAGTACATGGAAAACGCTTTCTTCGCCGTAAAGGTCACGTTCGCAAACGAATTCTATGACATCGCCGAAGCCCACGGCATCGATTTCAACGTACTGCGGGAAATATGGCTGGCAGACAGGCGTATCAGCCGTGACCATACGTTCGTCTACCCGAACGCACGCGGTTTCTCGGGCAAATGCCTCCCCAAGGATATGAATGCGATCGTCAGATCCAGCGAAGACAAAGGCTATAAAGCAACATTTCTGAAGGCAGCGTTGGAAGTTAATGAGTACTTTCTCAAACTGAATGACCAGAAGAAGGTCGATGCCAATAATTCCGGGAAACGCGATTGAGTTAAGCGAAGCGTGTCCCCTCGCTGTTGAAACGGGTGATTGGAAACTCCTGAATCGCTGAAATCCCATTCAGCAGCTCATCGGAAAACGGTTCGCAGTTCTGAACCGACCCTCACTTTTCCTGCTGAAAACGAAAACCTTAAAAACCCGCCCGACTTCGCATTTGGGACAGAATGGTAAGGAAATGGCATCAATCGAGGCCTGTAACGGCCAAAACAAGGATTCAGAAGGGGGGTTTTCGCCAAAAGTGAAATCTTTCCAAAAATACTCCCGATTTGGTGAGATCATACGGTATATGACGTTGGAGGAGTACCGGCGATTCATAGCAGGGATCGACAGCCGAAAGCACCGGCTGATGTTTGAGCTGATTTATGAATTGGGCTGCCGGGTGGGCGAATTTGTCCGGATCCGGCTCAAGGACATTGACTTTTCAAGAGGGATGGTCTATTTTCCCGCGGAAAATACCAAGACCAAACAGCCGCGCTGGAGTGTTTTTCCGGCAAGGTTGTCCAGTGAGATCAGGGCGTATCTGAAGGATCAAAGCCGAATGGGAAAGCGAGACGATCGTATCAAGCACCCTGAGGGGTTTCTTTTTCATTACGGCCAAACAGACCACTTTCCCTACAGCGAAAACCGGGTTCGCCAGATCTTTCGAAAATACGCCATCCGAGCCGGCCTGGATCGCGAGTACGGGCAGGATAGTCAAGGCAGAAAGCTCCACCAATTGACTGTTCAGTCCTTGAGGCATTATGCCGAGTAATTAAAGATCCCTCCGGGATTTCTTTATAAACGGCATTCAACGTGCCTACTCTCGGCTACGGACTCGGCATAAAATATAACCTTCTCTTCCTCCGCCGGCCTCCGTTCGGAATGTCCGTCACGGGCGTTTCTTCCCATATTCTTCTGATTTTACGTTCACCAATGGTCGATAGAACTCTCGAATGATCAGAAGTCGCTCGATGCACAAATGCGAAGGAGACCCCGGCGTACCCGCAACGAGTTGTCGGCAACTGTCGTGGCCCGAGGACTCGCGTGCCGGCCCTTTGGGTATCCATCTTCATGCCTTTGAAGACTGGTTAAGGGGGCAGGGATATGCTGATGCAACGATTCGGTTAAGGATGCGAATGGTCAGGCATTTGAATACCTGGCTTCATCGAAGGTCCAAGGAGGTAAAGGACCTTGATGAGTCTACGGTCGGAAAATTTCAACGTACTCGGTACCAATGCTGTGTGCCGCATTTGGGTGATTGCACCACGTTTGCGCTATTGCTCCAATGGTTGCGAAACCGGACACTGGCTCCCTGGCCGATTCCGGAAAAAGACCTTCGTCCCCATCGCCGCATTTTGGATGAATTTTCCCACTACCTTCGTCAAGAACGGGGTCTGGCGCCCGCCACCGTGAAAAATTATGTACCGGTCATCACCCGCTTTCTTGGCCGGCGCTTCGGGAAACGTCTTCCGCGATTAAATACGTTGTGCTCAAAAAACGTGATTGCGTTCATCTTTGATCAAGCGAATATCTACAGTCGCCGGCGGATTCAGTCAATCGGGACGGCGTTGCGTATTTTCTTACGATTTCTTCGTCTGCGCGGCGACATTAAAACCGACCTCGCTGCATCGGTACCCATGGTGGCGAATCACCAGTGGGTCCAACAACCCCGGTCGCTGCCGCCCGAGCAAGTGGAACGCCTTTTGAAACATTGTGCGCGCGATCGCGCCGTAGGCCAACGGGATTACGCGATGTTGCTTCTCATGGCGCGCCTGGGGCTCCGTGCCGGAGAACTTCTCCTGATGAGCCTGGATGACGTCGACTGGGAGGCCGGGGCCATCACGGTCAATGGCAAAGGAAATCACCGAGAACAATTGCCTCTTCCCCAGGATGTGGGAGAAGCCTTGGTCACGTATTTGAAAGAGGGCCGTCCCTGCTGTTCGACGCGCCGTCTTTTTATCCGTACGCGAGCCCCCTTTACAGCGCTGGCACGGAGTAGTTGTATCAGTAGCGTGGTCCGGTATGCCTGTAAACGAGCGGGGCTTTCGCCCCCGCATCAAGGGGCGCACTTGTTACGCCATACGTTGGCCACGCAAATGCTTCGCGATGGAGCTTCTTTGGCAGAGATTGCAGAGATTCTGCGGCATCGTCTGATCAACACCACCGAGATTTATGCCCAGGTTGATCTGCGATCGTTGCGTAAAGTCGTCACCCCATGGCCTGGAGGTTAAACATGGGCGATTTAAGAAAATCGCTGAAGGCCTACCTTCAGGGGCGTCGTGCCCTCGGCTACAAATTGTATGAGTCTGGACTTCTCCTCACCCAGTTTGTCAACTACTTGGAGGAGGAAGGGGCGGCCTTCATTACCCAAACTCTGGCGTTGCAATGGGCCGTATTGCCTCAAAAAACTCAACCAGCCCAATGGGCAGTCCGTCTCAGAGTGGTTCGACACTTTGCCCGATACATGAGTGCCCTTGATCCCCGAACTGAAATCCCGCCGCCCAGTTTGCTGCCGTATCGATATTCTCGGACGAAGCCCTACATATACAGCAAGCGGCAAATCCTGAAATTAATCGAAGCCGCCCAACGACTTCCCTCGAGGAGTGGGATTCGCGCGTTAACGTATGCCGCGCTGTTCGGACTGATAGCAGCTACGGGAATGCGAATCAGTGAAACCCTGGGTCTGGACCGGGACGACGTCAATCTCCACAAGGGGATATTAACGGTTTGCGAAACGAAGTACGGCCGGCCCAGACTGCTTCCCATACACCTTTCCACGGTGAAGGCGCTTCGCCAGTATGCCGATCGTCGCGATCAAGCACACCCGAAGGCAAAATGTTCAAAGTTCTTTGTGGCCGAAGACGGCGCTCGACTCACCCCCTGCACTGTGCGTTGGACCTTCAACCGGCTTTCCTATCAGATCGGTTTGCGAGCCCCTTCCGATCATCGCGGCCCCCGCATTCACGATCTTCGACATACCTTTGTGGTCCAAACGTTACAGCGGTGGTATCGCGAAGAGATGAACGTTGAGCAACATTTACCCCACTTGGCGGCCTATTTGGGGCATCGACATGTGAAGGACACGTATTGGTATCTTACGGCTACCCCTGATCTCTTGAGATTGGCGATACAACGAATGGAATCTATTCAGGAAGGGCTACTGTGATGAAAACGCGGATGGATTTTCCCTCGCTTTTAGAGGCATTTTTCACCGATCGTCTCATGCGGCAGCGTCAGGCAAGCCCTCATACCATTGCCAGTTATCGCGACACATTTTGCTTGCTGCTCCGGTTTATCCAGCAAACCCTAAAAAAGACGCCTTCGACCGTGTCCTTAACGGATATTAATGCGCCTTTCGTGTGCACCTTTCTTGACCACCTGGAGGCGAAGCGGGGAAACAGTGCTCGGACGCGAAATACACGTCTGGCCGCCCTTCACTCATTTTTCAAGTACGCCGCGTTACGTGAACCTCATCACAGCGCGGTGATTCATCGCGTTCTTGCGATACCCAGTAAGCGGTACCGTCATCGGGAGGTCGAATTCTTGACCCGAAAAGAAACGGAGGCAATTCTGGCGGTACCCGATCCAGGAACCTGGGCGGGACGACGGGATCACGCGCTGATCCTGCTGGCGGTTCAGACCGGCTTGCGGGTCTCAGAATTGATCGGTCTTACCCGGCAAGACATTGTCCTTGGCAAGGGTGCCCATGTTCGATGCACGGGAAAAGGTCGCAAAGACCGCTGCACTCCTCTGCGTAAAGACACCGTAAACGTGTTACGCGCGTGGTTGGAAACCCGCCCGGTCGATTCCTCGGAACCTCTTTTTCCCAATGCACGCGGGGGGTCACTCAGCCGAGATGGCGTTGAATACCTATTGGCCAAACACGTGGCAACGGCCTGTCAACATTGTCCCTCCTTAAAACGAAAACGTGTCTCCCCCCACGTGCTTCGCCACACCGCGGCCATGGATTTAGTGCAGCACGGAGTGGATTGTTTTGTAATCGCCCTGTGGCTTGGCCACGAATCCGTGGAAACGACTCAAATGTATGTGCATGCCGATCTCCAGATGAAGGAACGAATCCTGGCGAAAACATCGCCCCTGGATACCAAACCAGGACGCTACAAACCGGATGACCATCTGCTGGGCTTTTTGAAGAACCTATGATTATGCCGAGTAAGATGACCGTTAAAGTAAGTCAATTCCGTTTGAGATAAATTCCCTTTAATTACTCGGCATAATCAGACTCTCGGCATAATGACGACTATGCCGAGCTCGGCATAGTCGTCACAGTCATGTGATGCATCATATCCATGATTACCGATTGCCCCTGCCAGTGGTCCAGAAACAGGTCGGCCATCGAACCCTCAAGGCCACGAGCGTCTATCTGAACCCGTCGGAAGAGCTTATTGCCCAGGCTTATCGCCAAATCGAGCCGTTTCGGACGGTACCGGCGTTGCCGGCGAACACTCAAGGCATTCCTGACAGGCCTCCGCTGTTCCACCACCCGTCGAAAGAGACTCGAAGACGTTAAATGTCATCGTTGAGTCAACCCCTTTCGCCCCTTTTTCCTGCTTGGGGAACTGTCATCCCGTCGCGTCGAAGCAAAGGCATCTTGTTTCGTCCCACAGATAGGGGCGTCAGCCCCATAAAGCTTATAAACGCGGCTGTTCTCGCTATCTCAGCAATAAATCAAGAGGTGATAAAACATGGTGAAACCTGAAACAGTCTTTAAGGTCGGCGCTGTCCGGGCCTCGGTTTTCAAGAACATATTTGAAAAAACCGGTCAGACGATTGAACTGCCGAAGGTGGTTATTGAAGTGCGGTTTAAGGACAAGAAGACCGGCGAATGGAAAGGGACGAATTCACTCAGTATCAACGATATTCCCAAGGCGATTTTGGCGTTGCAACAGGCGTATGAATACCTGATGGCAAAACCCGCGACCGGGCCGGAAGCCCCGGAGGGGCCGGGCAAGACACCATAGATGTTGTCCTTTGATCAGTCGCCGAAAGGTTTAAGAAGTCACGCGTCTTGATCAATGTGGAGGTAACTACATATGGTTCAAGGACGACGAGCCCGATGTCCGTATTGCGGTTCGCATCACACCATCGCCAAGGGGTACCGGCAAACCCTGCTGGGATCCAGACGACTTCGATTGTGCAAAGACTGCAAGAGACGATTCACATCCGGCACCGCGACAGTTAAGCCGACAAAACCCAAAGACGCGAAACATCACGTCAGGCGAAAGATTTAAAAACTTCAAACACGTTATACGGTATACGTTAGACGTTATAACCTCAAGCTGCCAAGGATTTGATTCATACAAGCAGAAAACCTGAATCTATCCCAAACGGCTCAAGCGGTCATTGCGGCGGCATCGCATCGCAAATGGACGGCACTGACAAAAGGGCCTTTTCCGCCCGGAACCCTCTTATTCCGGCACTATGAAGAGAAAAGGTTGCCTTAATGAAGGATTTTTCTTAGTAGCACCTGTGCCAAGTATTACCCTCCTCCCAAACACCCACTGTTTCTGAATACATCGTTCGCTCGTCTCGATACTTCCCTTTCTCCGCCAACGCACCGACGGCAACAGGGCACTCTTGCGGGCTAATAATAAAGGCCGCTGCCTTCAGATCCATCGCGAGATCTCGTCCGCTATAACGCGTCCGGCATGCGAGCCTTTCGGCAGCTTTTTACTCAGCGCCCGCAAGCAGGTAAACAGACCCATCGTCTTTACGATCGAACAGATAGGGTAATCCCTATCGATCAGGAAACACCGGAATACCCGGTAAGACCCTTTATAACCCGTTGCAACATGAAAGGAAGCAATCTGTATGTGTGCTTAATTCAAAAATTCAAGACCCTGCCGATCTGAATGTTGAGCTGTCCCATCTTTTTTGTGAGGAGTCATTCCAATGATTGCAGAATCAGGAAAAGCTATCGAGCAAACTCAAAACAGTTTCGATTCAACCTTGGAAGCCCGGAAGAAAACGCTCTTGCCAGAAGAGGCCCAAAAAATCCTACCCCCGCTGTATGCCCAGGAGAAAAAGGGAGGAATGGCCATCGCGTATATCAAAATGTTCACTCCCTCAAGTTCATGGACTTGGTGGATCACGGAAGGCCAGAATGAGGGCGAGGATTTTATTATGTTTGGTCTGGTGGAGGGATTTGAGAAAGAGCTGGGGTATATCAGTCTGAATGAACTGGCCAGTGTCACCGGGCCCATGGGGCTGCCTATTGAACGGGACCTGCACTTTACGCCCACGACGCTGAAGGACATTGCTCCGGAACTCTTCCGAGACAACGAAGACGGGAGGTGATGCACCCTGTTTGAACCCCGCCCAAACGGACAAGGAATTTGCCCGGGACTTTTTACAGAAGATCGACTCTTAAACGAAAAGGAGAAATCTCCCATGCGAACCATTCGTTTACCTTGTTGTGGAATGACCCTGACCCACAACGGCCAGAGCGGGACCTGTCTGTCCGACCTTCACGCCGACGTGCCCAAACAAAACAAAGCCTATCATGCGGCCATCGATGCCCTTGAATCGCTGATCCTGGCCCATGCCTGTGCCGGTGTCGATATCGAAACCCCGGCTTACCTGGAAGGGATTGAAACTGCCGTGGACGCGGTCGTCAACGAGTATGTTTTGTAACAGCCGGTGTTGAGAACCCAAGGAGCAGCGATAAATCGCCATAACATTGTTCCGAACGAAGTAACCTTTAAATCTGTTTTTATCGAAAGGATGGTGATGAACCATGAAAGAATTTTGCGAGAATCAATATTGCGAGAGTCCCGGAGCTAAGGACGTGCCGGTCTCGGTACGAAAGGCTTCGGACCAAAAACGAACGTTTTGTGTCCCTTGCGAAGAGGCCTATACGATCGGTTGTCAGCATGGCGGAATGCGAATCCAGGAAAGGGAATTCTGGATGGTAGCCGTTGCCGATCGCGGGATCGTGGTCCATGTCCAGGCCTTGGCCCATGAGGATGCCGCTTGGAAAAACGTCGCCGGTTATCTTCGTCAACATGAAGGCTACCGAGGATCTGGAACGCAGGAAGCGATTGAAACGTGGCTGGACGAGCATGATGAGCGGTTGAGCGTGGAAGTGACCTGCCAAAAAGGGATAGGCGATCCTCGAAAATTCCAGGACCAACGGACACGGACACGAGTGGATCGGTTTTTGGAAAAGGATCGATTTATCCTGCTGGTAACAAACAACTCTGATCCGGGTCAGAGTGGCCCCTATGAAGCTTGGGCGTATGAAGGGCTGTTGGATTTCAGCAAGGCCTTTCCCAATTGTTTCGGGGTTGGCGTAACTATCGTCGATTCCCTGGAGGCATTGAACCATCAACTGAATGACTGGGCCAAGGGGAAAAGCGACGAGGCCACCCGACGCGATCCGGGAGGCGAGCCATGAGAAAGCCGCCAATCACTCACATTATTTTGGACACCTCCTGCACCAACGAATATTTGGAAAGCGGAGCGGATTACTGTCTCGTTCCCATGACGCCGGAATACGTTGCCGACCTCTTGAAGTATATGGATATCGTGGCCCGAATGTACAAGAAGGACAGCAGTATCTACAGCCTGGAGCGGTGGGAGTATCACGCCCGGTATCTATGTTACAACGACAAGATGGAAACGCTTCAAGACATCCACGAGAACCTCCTCTGCGACGTTCCCCGCGGCGAACCGATCCTCTTGACCTCCGACCCGGAATTTGTTGAGACCGCCTTGGCAAGAGTCGAATGCCAGACCCTTCAGATTTCACCTTTGGACGTCTGGTGGACTGCTTATGTCAAACACACCCACGACCGGGTCGAAACCCTGCCCCTGGCCAAAAACGTCCTGCTCGATATCCAGCGAAGATTTAAATCGACCGAAAATCATCCCGGCTGATCATTACAACCTGCCGTAATTCGTAAACCTCAAGAAACTATTTTTTACAGCGAAAGGAATTAACCATGCAAAACAAGAGTGTCTCTGCGCGCAGTCCGCCCTCGACGCACGGATCGCGATGAAAAAGTCGTTTGCGTCGTAAAGATAAGTTCATTGGGTAAGCAGTAAAAACGTTTCAAGTGAAAGGAAACAAGTCATGAAGATTCTCTTTATCAACAACCTGGGCGGCGGCTATGCCGATTTCATCGAGGTCAACGAGGGCACGAAGATCGAGGAATTCTTCGGTAAACACATGTCCGGTGAATCCGCTGAGGATTACCTCATTCGTGTGAATCGCCAGCCTGTGCCGAAGAACTACGTGCTTCAAGAGGGTGACCGCATCACGATTACCCCCACAAAAATTGAGGGCGCCGCGATTCGGTCCTAAACCGCATCCAAATGGCTAATTGGGGCATCTGTCTATCTTCAGGGATGGGCAGGTGCCCCGCTTTTTTATGAAAGGACACAACATGGTTGAACGAAAACAACTCATTCGAATCGCCAATCGCATTGAGGATCTCCTGCAACAGACCCAGCACCATCGACACTCAGAACTGCTGAGCAGGCTCTCGCACCTGGAGAATGAGATGCAGGCTCTTGCGGCCTGGAGACGCAAGCTCGATCTGGCCATCCACCGTCGATGGTATGCTGCCGCAGATCGATGCCGGGAATGTATTCACCAGAAGCTCTATGACCTGCCGTACGCGGTCTCGCGGGTCCAGGAACTAGCTCAAGAAAGGTCTATAGAACTGCCCAATGTCTCTTTCCTCATCGAGGAACTGAAAGAGATCGAGCAGGAATTCGGCGGCTTTCAGTACGACAGCCGAACCGGCCTGCTGTGCGTGACCACTGAACCGATCGACCTGGAAGGCGTGTATCTCGGATCCTTTGAGATCCAACTGGAGCTGGAACGCTTACCGAATGTGCCCAGGCTGTCACCGTACGTGGTCGTGCCCAACGATCCGCACCCGGCGGCCAGCAACGATGCGGTTACCCATCCGCACGTCAGTAACGGCGGCCTCTGCGAAGGCGACGGCCATGCCGCCATCCGGGCGGCCCTGCAGCAGGGGCGATTGTGTGACTTTTTCACATTGGTCAGGAACATCCTGACGACCTACAACGCCGACAATGCCTATGTCTCGCTCGACGAGTGGTACGGTGCGCCCTGCTATGACTGCGGCCATGTTGCGGACGAGAACGATCTCTATGGCTGTGAGTTCTGCCGGAATTCGTTCTGCGAGGAGTGTTCCAGCACCTGTCATGGCTGCGAAACCACAGGCTGCCTGTCCTGCCTTGGAACCTGCCCGATCTGCAACGAGCGAACCTGCTCGGACTGCCTGGGCGGCTGTCAAAACTGTGCCCAAACGTGTTGTATCTCGTGCCTGGAAGAAGGTCTTTGTCCTGAATGTAAATCTGAAAAGGAGCAAACCAATGAAGAAGAACCAGAAGAGCCAGAACAAACTGAACAAGCTGAACAGACTGAGCAGACTGAAAAGACAAGAATGGCCGGATGAATTTGTATGGGAAGAAGAAGAGAAGACGCCTGTCCTTCGCTTCAGTCCGACCGCCTGGGCGAAACTCCTCTTTTTCCGAGACAAAGGGGAGACTGAGATCGGCGGGTTTGGGATCACGGCTCCGGATGACCTGCTTTATGTCCAGGAGTTTATCACGGTCAAACAGAAGGTCACGATCGCGAGCGTCTCGTTCGATGACGACGCCGTATCGAACTTCTTTGAGGACCAGGTGGACCGGGGACGAAGGCCGGAGCAGTTCGCCCGTCTGTGGTGCCATACCCATCCCGGCAACTCTCCTGAACCCAGCGGTACCGACGAGGAAACCTTTACTCGGGTCTTTGGCCGCTCGGATTGGGCCGTCATGTTTATCCTCGCCCAGGACAACTCAGCCTATGCCCAGCTGAGATTCAACATCGGGCCAGGCGGGCAGATGGAAATCCCTGTCCAGGTGGATTTCAGCAAGCCGTTTGCGGCCAGTGATCAGGACGCCTGGGAAGCGGAGTACCAGGTGACTATTCATGCGGAGAGGCTGTCCGTGACACCCAAGGCCGGGCCGGTGATTCAAGGGCCGTGGTTTGGGGATGAAAAGGATGACCATGAAAATGTGGGCATACCGGAACTGGTTCTGGATGACCTGCCGCATTGGTGGAACTTTTGAATGGAGAATTAACCATGAATACTGCAAATGACGAACGTTTCAGCCGACAACGGGATCTTGTTCCCCCGGACCGATTGGCGGCCTGCAAGGCCACTGTGATCGGCGTCGGTGCGATTGGACGACAGGTGGCCTTGCAACTGGCGGCGATGGGTATTTCCTGGCTGCAACTTGTGGACTTCGATATCGTCGAAGAAAGTAACCTTGCCAGTCAAGGGTACCTCGAAGCAGACTTGGGCAAACCCAAGGTGGAGGCCACGGCAAATCTTTGCCGACAGATCAGCAGCTACGTTGACATCCTGATCGTCCCCGAGCGATTCCGACGCAGCATGGACGTTGGAGACGCTGTTTTCGTCTGCGTGGACAAGATTGACACACGCCGGCTGATCTGGGGAGCCGTCAAAGATCAGGCGACCTTCTTCACGGACGGCCGAATGTCCGCCGAAGTGCTTCGGGTGCTGACCGCGTGCGATGCCGAGAGCCGGGAACACTACCCAACGACACTGTTCTCCGCCGACCAGGCGTATGCCGGTGCCTGCACGGCCAAGACAACGATCTACTGCGCCAACATCGCCGCCGGTATGATGCTGGCCCAGTTCGCCAAGTGGCTGAGGACTCTCCCGGTTGATCCTGACATCCAGGTCAATTTACTGGCCAGTGAATTGTCGGTTGCCGGTGCTCCTTGATTGTTTCTCTTGTTCATCCGCCAGCGCCCCTCGGATTGCGGGTCTTCTCCTCACCGTAGCGGAAGCTTTAACTTTAACTTTAGACCCTTTACAGAAAGGATCCACCATGACTCACAGAAAGAAACGAACCGAGACCGTAATTCAGTGTGCCAAGTGCGGGCAGGCCGATCCCAAGATCAGCTGCCGAGAATTGATGCTGACAGACACCCAGGGCGACCGAGCCGCCCATGTGACGCTTTGCCCGGCTTGTGTTCAAATGTTTTGGCTGGTTTACGATGGGTTCGTTCAAACCCGGCCCGATCACAAGCCCGCACACATGAAGCCCCCAGCAGGTTTCAG
>Ga0315281_10009092_pt1 | contig 13812 bp, 11 predicted proteins | sample YL17G07_0_MG_FD_204540 | JGI IMG/M metagenome (GOLD analysis project Ga0315281, IMG submission 204540) | Sediment microbial communities from Yellowstone Lake, YNP, Wyoming, USA - YL17G07_0 | ecosystem: Environmental > Aquatic > Freshwater > Lake > Sediment | place: USA: Wyoming | collected...
CTTCATCCTGTGGCATCACGACCTCGCGTGGACGACGCCGCGCTACCGCCCCGAACTCTACGACGGCTACCCATGGGATTTGCTCCGCACTGCTTGGCCCGGCGTGCGCCACGTCGTCGTCTCCGAATTTCGTCGCCGCGAACTGGCCGAATTGTTGCGCCTTCCCGCCGAGCGCATCACCGTCATCCCCAACGGCGTGCAAGCCGACTACCTCCTTAAACTCGACCCGCAGACTCAAGCCCTCATCGCTACGATGCATTTAGACGAGGCCGCGCCGCTTCTGCTCCTGCCCGTGCGCCTCACGCCGCGCAAGAATATTGAACTCGCTTTGCGCGCGTTGGCCGAACTTCGCCGCACAATGCCGCGCGCCATGCTCCTCGTCACCGGCCCCGAAGGCCCGCACAACCCCGCCAACGCCGAATATAGACAACGTCTGCTTGCCCTGCGCAACGAACTGAATCTGCGCGACTCGGCGCACTTCGTCGCCGAACACACGCCCGAATTTCTCTCTGATGCCGTCGTCGCCGATTTCTTCCGTCTCGCCGATGCGCTCCTCCTGCCCTCGCGCGAAGAAGGCTTCGGCATCCCGCTCATCGAAGCTGCGTTCACGCGCCTGCCCGTCTTCTGCGCCGACATCCCGCCTCTGCGCGACCTCGGCGGCGATGACGCCACGTACTTCTCGCCCGAGGCGAACCCGGGGCAGGTGGCCGCGCTGATTGCGGAATGTTTGAGAAACGATGCCGTCTATCGCTTCGCCGCGCGCGCCCGAGTCAGTTTCAATTGGCAAACGATTTATGCGACTCAGATCGAACCGTTGGTGCAAGCATGACTAAACATCGTTTCACGCCCCTCCGCACGGTCCTCGTCCCGGTCATCTACGGCTGTGACGCCAGCGCCGCGTTCATGGCGGCCAGTGCGCTCGCCGCGCAAGTGACGCTTGTCGGGTTGGTGCGCATCCCCACAGGCCAGCCGCTTAGCGCGGGCGCGCAATCCGCGCGGGCCGTCCGCAAACAACTGCGGGAACTGGCTAATGCGCGGGTGCGCGCCAAAGCGCGGGTGCGCGTGTCGGCCTCGCCGTGGAAGGATTTGCTCGCGCTGATCTCTCAGGACGAGCCGGATCTCTTGCTCCTCGACTGGGATTGCCATCTCGCCGCGCTCGGTGTGACCCTGGCGGACGCGCTCACTCACCCGCCGTGCAACATTGCGCTCGTGCGCGGCCCGTTTCCCCAACAACCGGCGCGCGTACTCGTGCCCGTGCGCGGCGGCCCGCACGCTGAACTTACTCTGCGGGTGGGCCTGAGTCTGCGCTCGCGCGAGTTGACCGCGCTCCACCTCACCCTCGCCGAAAAAGCCGGAACCGACGCGCCGTTTCGCGGCCTGGAGCGCGTGTTGCGCCGCCTGCCCGAAGTGAAGATGCGCGCCGCGGTCACTACGAATCCGGCGCAGATGATCCTCGACGTGAGCCAGGCCTACGACTTGCTTGTGATAGGCGCGACCGCCCAACCGCTCCACAGCCCGACCTCGCTCGGCCCCGTGGCTGACCGGGTTTTGCAGGAGGCCCCGCCGGCGGTGATTGTCGTGAAGACGCGCCGCCCGATGGAAGTGGCCGCGCCCGACGAGACCTCGGGCGCCGAAGCGATTTCCATTCTCGTGGACAAGTGGTTTGCCGAAAACACTTTCCACGCCGACGAGTTTGCCGACCTCCAACATTTGCTCGAACTCAAGCGAGCGCAGGGCGTGACGATTAGCCTGGCGCTCCCGGCGTTGAACGAGGAAGAAACCGTGGGCTGGGTCGTCCGGAGTGTGAAGCGTGCGTTGCTGGACAAAGTGCCGCTACTCGACGAAATCGTGTTGATCGACTCCAACTCCACCGACCGCACGCGCGACATCGCCAAACGGCTGGGCGTGCCGGTGTTCATTCACCAGCATTTGTTGCCCGAACTCGGCGCGCGGCGCGGCAAGGGCGAGGCCTTGTGGAAGAGTCTGCTCGTCACGCGTGGCGACATCGTGGCCTGGATTGACACCGACATCGTCAACATTCATCCGCGCTTTGTCTACGGCGTCCTTGGGCCGCTCCTGCTCAGCCCGCACGTTCAATTCGTCAAAGGCTTTTATCGCCGCCCGCTCAAGGTCGGCGAGAAAGTGCAGGCCGGGGGCGGCGGGCGCGTCACCGAGCTAACCGCGCGACCCATGCTCAACCTGTTTTATCCTGAACTCTCCGGCGTCATTCAGCCGCTTTCCGGCGAATACGCGGGCCGCCGCGCCGCGTTGGAGCAACTGCCATTTTTCTCCGGGTACGGCGTGGAGACCGGCCTGCTGATTGACGTGTTTGAGAAATACGGGCTGGAGGGTCTGGCGCAGGTGGACTTACTGGAGCGCATCCACCACAACCAGCCCCTCGAAGCCCTGAGCAAGATGTCCTTTGCCATCTTGCAAGCTGTCATCCATAAATTGGAGCGGCGCTATGGCCGGGCGATTCTCGAAGACGTGAATAAATCCATGAAGTTGATTCGGTACGAAGCGGGGGGTTATTTTCTTGATGTGGAAGAGATTGCCGAGCGCGAGCGCCCGCCGATGGTGGAAGTGCCCGAATATCTGGCGCGCCAGGGAAAACGAGGCTGAATATGTCTACCCTCTCCCCTTTCCTCGAACTGCTCAAGAACCGCATTAACCTGCGGCAGATTCCGTTCAGCGCGCGCGGCTCGCGGCTGATGGTGTTCCGTGAAGGCAATCGCCTGGCCGTGCGCCTCGCCGAGCGCTGGTTCAAACGTGAGGGCCAACTGAGCAGTTATCGCCAGCGCCCGCCGCTCGTGGACGAGTGGCAGTTCACCGACGGCGAGGGGCGGCCACTCGATTTTGAATTGACGACGTACCCGCACCGCCTCGATTGCCTCACTTCCGCCGGGATGTTCACCCTCGCGTTTATAGATACCGAGTCTCTCCTCGTCACGCTCCCGCCGGGGCCGTGCGGCCTCACCTTTCGCGCCAACCTCGACCGGGCGCAGACCGACCGCCGGGGCGGGATGTTGCACCTCACGGGCGACATCCGCCGCAACATTGCTTACACCACCAATGCGCGCCTCCTCGCCAATTCCATTGCGCCCCTGGATGAATCCAATCAGCGGGTGACTCTGCGGTTCGACTCAGCCGGGGATGCGGCGCTCCTGCTCAACATCACCCCACGCCTGGGCTTCAATCGCTGGGTTCCCAACCCGCACAGCGCGCTCGCCGAGGCCGCGGGACGCTGGCACGCGTGGTTCGCCGCCGCGCCGCCCGTCGCGGAAGAATATCGCGCGCAGTATTACTACGCGTGGTGGATCATGCGCGCCGGACTCATCTCCACGCGGTTCTATACCACGCGCGAGGCCATGACGCCCTCGAAGATTCACTACGTCGGCGTGTGGCAATGGGACGCTTACTTTCACGCCCTCGCCTATCGGCATATTGAAATGAAGTTAGCCAAAGATCAGATTCGGGTGGTGCTCGATCATCAGCGCGAGGACGGTATGATTCCCGATGCAGTGCACGACGAAGGCACGGTAATGCGCCTCAACTTTCCGGTGGAAGCCGACGTGACCAAACCGCCGCTCCTGGGTTGGGCCGCGTGGAAACTTTACGAGACCGACCACGACCGCGAGTTCCTCGACGAAATCTACGAGCCGATTGTGCGCTGGAATAACTGGTGGTTCGAGCAGAACGACATAGACGGCAACGGCCTGTGCGAATACCAGCACCCGTTTTCATCCGGCCTCGACGACAGCCCGTTGTGGGACGACGGCGTGCCAGTGGAAGCGCCGGACTTGAACACCTACTTATATCTGCAACAGGAAGCGCTGGCAAAAATAGCCGCCGTCATCGGGGAAAAGAAAGATGCCGAAATGTGGGCCAAGCGCGCGGAGGCGTTGGCGCGAAAGATGCTGGAGAAAATGTGGGATGCGGAGGCGGGACTCTTCTGGGCGACGCGCCGCCCCGCCGGGGAGCGCGTCAACGTGCGGACGCCGTTCAATCTTTTCCCGCTCCTCACGGGACGCCTGCCCCCGGACGTAGTGGCGCGGCTTGTAGCGCACCTCACCGACGAGCGCGAATTTTGGACACGCTATCCCGTGCCAACGGTGGCGCGCGACGATCCGAAGTATGACCCGCAAACCATGTGGCGCGGCCCGACGTGGGTGAACGTGAATTATCTTTTGTGTGAGGGCTTACAGCGGGTGGGCTACGCCGACCTGGCCCGTGAATTGCGCCGCCGGACGCTGACGATGATGTGCGCCAGCGACGACATTTACGAATACTATCACCCGGAGACCGGACAGGCCCCGCCCAAAGCGGCTTCGGTGTTCGGCTGGTCGTCGGCGCTGTTCATCGAGATGGCGCTAGCGGCCTCCCGCGCGCCGGAGGGATGAGCCACTGCGCGCCCCTACTTCACCGTCGCCTGATACAGCGTTTGCAGTTCTTGCAGAATCGCCTCTTGCCGCTGGTGGATGTAATGCACCAGTGTTCGCGCTTCGCGGGTTTGCACCAGCGTCACCCCCAGGCGGCAGGCATTGGCCTCGTACTTGATATAGTGAATCGTCCCCGATAAATCCAGCGGCGTGCCGTCGAGTTTCAGCGCCAACTGCACCACGGCTTTGCGCCGGAGCGCGACGGCTCGGTCGGGCGGTGAAATGTGCAGGCCGAGGCCGCTCATGGAAAGGTCGGCCAGCGTGGCGGCGATTTCTTGTTTGCCGCTGTTGAGCGTCACCTCGACCACGTCGTGCGGCATCACTCGCACCGTCATGCGGTCCCCGATTTTGCTCTGGGTGTAGTGAAATTGCGTGAGGGCGGCGGTCCCGGCGCGGAGGTCCACGGCCAGCGCGGTGGCATTCACCGGCCCGGCCAGCACGTCGCTGAGAAGTGTCGTTTTGTTTTCGAGCGTCAAACACACGGACTCAAATTGCGGCTCAAAGCGCACCGTTGCCCGGTCATTGCCGACCTTCACCAGTTCGGCTTTGTACATGACCGGGACCCCCCGATAGACGTTCAACAAATCCACCGGCTGGCTGGTGCGGGCAATGTGTTTCAAGTCGGCGATGATGGTTTCGTCGGTTTTAAGCATGGCAGTGACCTCGCTTTCTACCCCTGATTATAGCCCTAATGCTTGCGCGAACCCGCCCGCCGTCGTAAGTAGAAAAAAATGACAAGCGAAGCCTGACCAAACAGAGATACAAAGTCGGCGGGCAAGCGCCATGCGGGCTGACTCCGCCCTAGGTTGAAAATGACTCCGGCGATAACATCGGCCCCGAATGTGATGAGCGTGAGGGATAGAAAGATTGCCATCCAGTCCTCAGACCTGCGCCAGAGGATGACTCCAGCGGTGGCGAAGAACGCCGATACCTTGGTGAGTTCGAGGATCGAGTAATAAGTGATGACAGGCGTCTTTGCCGCTGTGATTGACCTGTGTTACTATCTCCGCCAGATTGCGAAATATGCCTGAAAGGGTCTCGTCTATGCCAACCACAACTGCTTATCGCACCTTGGATGCTCAAGCCCAACTAGAGTTGATACGCTTGCAACTGCAATGGTTAGAGCGAGAAATGGCGATGCTCCAGGAAACCCTTCATGCCAGCGCCCCTGCCACTCCGCCTGCTTCCCGCACGTTCAAATCCTTGCGTGGTGTGTGGGCTGGAGTTGTCGTCTCGGAGGCAGATTTCCGGACGGCGCGCCTGACCCTGCCGGATAATTTGCTGTGAGATATGATAGGTTGTTGGAGGTCCAAATGAACGTTATCCCCATTCAAGTCACGGATGAAGGCGTGCTTATCCCCAAAAGTTATCTCCATGCGGCAGGCGAATTTGAGTTGGTCGTGATGGGGGAGTACATCTTAATTAAGCCCAAAGCCTCCAGCCCGCCTCCAACTGAAACACCAGCCGCCCCGGCTATTGTTTCGAAACGGCGGCGGTATTCGTTTATCGCCAGTGGGCAAACGCGTAACCCCAAGGCTTCGGCTGAAGCTGAAAAATTGCTTGAGAGTGCAGTCCACCGTCGGTCAGGCTGGAGTGTTGACTGATGACAGCCTTGCTCGACACTGGTGTTTTGCTGGCGGCCATCGCCGAAAACGACGACCAACACGACATTTGCGCGCTGGCTTTGGAAGAAGAGCCGGAGTTGCTTCTGCCGGAAGTTGTCTTGCCGGAATTGGCTTATTTGTTGCTACGGGATGTTGATTACCCAACGTTAGTTGGATTTTTGCGCGGCGTCGCCAAAGGGGAGTTGAAGTTGGTCGCTCTAACGCCCGCCGATGTTGAGCGCGCCGCAGACATTTTAGAGCAATACGCCGATGCCCACGTGGATTTTGTGGATTGCGCGATTGTGGCATTGGCGGAGCGGCTTAACATCACCCGCATACTCACGATTGACCGCCGCCACTTTTCTCTCTTTCGTCCTCGGCATTGCCCCGGTTTTGAATTGCTCCCCTGATTTGCCTCCAGGCCGGGGATTCACTTCACCGTAATCGTCACCCGCTCGCTCTCCGTCATATTCCCCGCCGCATCGTAAGCCCGCGCCCAAAGCGTGTGTTCGCCTTTCTCCGCCGCCGTGATTTTCCAGCGCGTGGAATAGGGCGGCACCGTCGCGGCTTCGGCAGAAACATCGTCAATGAAGAAGGCCACCCGCGTGAGGGAGAGATTGTCCGCCACTTGCGGTTGGAGGATGACGGACTCGTCCTGGCCCACGACGTATTCTTGATTGTTGGTCGGGGTGAGCAGGCTGATGGTCGGCGGCTGGTTGTCCACGGTGACTTGAATCGTCGAGGTGTCGAACTGGAACGGTCCGCCCTCGGGGTCGTTCTTCACGACGACGAGTTGGAGCGAGTACAGGCCGTCAAGGCCGGCGGTGTTCCACGTTTGCAAGACGCCGTTTTCGATTTGTTCCCCGCGGTCGCCTTCAATTTGAGTCCACGTTTGCGGATATAAACCCGGCCCATATTGCACGCGGAAGAAGGCGTAGTTATCGCCTTTGGCCGTGCCGCTGATTTCAACGATGCCATGCACGTACGCGAAGGGTTGCGGCGAGAGAATGGCGGCGTTCCCGGCGGGTAAACACGAGGCGCCGATGGGGTCGTATTCACTCGGCGGTTGAGGCAGGCCGGCGTCGCGCGCCCAATCACTCGCTTCGGGCGGGAGGATTTGATAGACGCGTTGCTCGACAAGTTCGGGCGCGGTGCAGACGGTGGCGCGTTTGCCGGTGTCGCGGTTCACGGCGACGGTCTGCCAAATATTGTCGGGTGTAGTCGGTTCGTTGCCGCGAATGAAAACGTCCTCGTGGGTCTGCTGGCACGTCGGGGTCGGCAGTAGGCCGGAGGGGTCGCAGATTTTTAACGAGACCACGCCGGGGGGCGGGTTCCACGCTACGGGCGCGAGTCCGCTGGCGCGCGTGGCCTGCGTCATCAGCGCGTGCCAGATCGGGGCCGCCCCCGTTAACCCGGTCACGCCTTTCATCGCCGAGTTGTCCGAGTTTCCCACCCACACCCCAATCGCCAGTTGCGGCACGTAGCCCATCGTCCAGTTGTCGTGGAAATCATTCGTCGTGCCGGTCTTCGCGGCGGCCGGGCGGTCTTCAATCTCCAGCGGGTTGCCGCGCCCGAAGGCCGCCAGACGCGACTCGTTGTCGGAGAGAACGTTGTTGATGAGGTAGGCGAGGTCGGGGCTGAGGATGGGTTGCGTGTGCGGCGTGTCGAACTGATACAAAATTTTGCCATTGCGGTCTTCGACGCGCAAGATGCTCACGGGGTCGAGCGTGCGATAGCCGGGGCGCTGGTCGGCGGGCGGCACGGGCTGGCCGGCCATGACGCCCATGTTGGCGAGGACGCTGTAAGCGTAAGTGTGGTCGAGCAGAGTGACTTCGCCGCCGCCGAGGGTGAGGGCGGGGCCGAACTGGCCAAGTTCGAGTGAGTTGATGCCGAGGCGATGCGCGAGGCGAATCACGTTGTCCACCCCGACGAGGTTGATGGTCTCGACCGCCGGGATGTTGTAACTCCGCGCGAGGGCCACGCGCATACTTACCGGGCCGTGAAATTGGCGGTCGTAATTTTCGGGCGCGTAAGTCGTGCCATCGGGCAGAGGGAATTGCGCCGCGCTCCGCGTATCGAGCAACATCGTCGCGGGCGAATAGCCTTTGCTGAACGCGGTGAGATACGTGTACGGCTTGAACGACGAGCCGGGTTGCCGCAGGCCGTCCACTGCCACGTTGAAACTGCCGGAGATGTCGGCGTTCCAATAATCGAGCGAGCCGACCAGGGCGAGAATTTCACCTGTCGGCGGTTTAATGGCGACGATGGCGGCGTTGGTGACGTGATGATCCTGGCCCGCGTCGGACTCGCGCACTGGGGGGAGGAACGCGGCCCCGAGGCATTGACTTTCTCCCTCACCCCCGACCCCTCTCCCGCTGGGAGAGGGGAGAGGCTCGGGCAGGACAACAGTGTTAGGATCGCTACCGCTGAGGCGCGCGACTTGGGTGCGGGCGATGCACTCGGCTTGCTGTTGTAAATCCAAATCGAGAGTCGTGATGACTTTCAGGCCGCCGCGATTGACTAAATCCTCGCCGAACATTTGGACGAGTTGTTGGCGCACGTAGACCGAGAAATGCGGCGCGAGAATGTTGAAGCGTTTGACCGGCGGCAGGATGGTGAGGGCTTCTTTCTGCGCGGCCGCGGCTTGCGCGGGCGTGATGAATCCCTCGCGTGCCATCACGTCGAGGACGACGGCTTGCCGCTTCTGCGCTTCCTCTGGTTCCGCCACGGGGTTGAGTCCCGGCGAGTTGGGGATGGCCGTGAGCAGGGCCGCTTCGGCAAGCGTGAGCTGGTTGGCGTGCTTGCCGAAGTAAACGAGCGCGCCGGCGTCTATGCCATACGCCAGATTGCCGTAGAACGTGGTGTTGAGATACCACTCCAGAATTTGCTCTTTGGAATAGCGGCGCGTGATTTCGGCGGCAAGCAAGATCTCGCGCACCTTGCGGGTGTAACTGCGCTCGGCGCGTTGCTCGATGGGGATGAGCGTGTTCTTGACGAGTTGTTGCGTGATGGAACTCCCGCCCTGAACCGACTCACCTTGCAAGTTCGAGACGAGCGCGCGGGCAATGCCGACTAAATCGTAGCCGGGGTTGGTGAAGAAGGTCTTGTCCTCAATCGCCACCGTGGCGCTGACCACGTACGCGGGCAAAGCGTTGTAGCCGATGTATTGCCGGTCGCCGCCGCGCGGGTCAATCACTTCATAGATGAGATGCTTTCCGGTGCGGTCGTAAATTTGCGTGGTCTGGAAGAACTCGCCATTCTCGGCGCTGAAGGCGGCTTGCAAGGCTTCGGCGGAGGGCAGGTCGCGGGTGAAGTAAGCGTAAATACCTGCCAGCGCCGCGACGAGAGCGAGGAGCGTCAGCCCGACTCCGGCGGCGAGGGTGAGGCCGGTGCCGGCGAAGGCGCGGAGGGTGCGTTGCGAGCCTTGCCGTTTTTTTTCTTCGCGGGCCTGGCGGCGGCGGATGAGGAAGGTGGTGGAGGGCATGGGGATTGACAGTCACTTAGAGTCGGCGTATTCTGTAGTCAACAAACAAACCGGTCAACCGGTTTTGCCTCCGTGGCGAAAAGCGGCCGCCTGATGGTCGCCTGACTGTCTTAAGGACAGCCTAGCCATGGGGGCTTTCCTTTTCTGGCCGAAAAACAACAGCCGCAAATTTGTCGGCAATTTGCTCGTACGCCCACGAATCACCTCCCGCCACATGATCAGCCAGCGCTCCGGCCAGCATATCAGCGCATTGGAGCGCCTCATCCCGAGCGGCATCATGTCCGGCAATTTTCCGGAAGCCCTCGCGTCGGTTCTGCCCCCGCAAGGCGCGTGAAATATGGACGCGCAAGCCGGCCACAAATTTGCTGGAGCGCATTGGATCATCTATCACCATAGCCGAATTTGCGATGAGCGCCGGGGGCATGGCGACTACTAATTCGCTCATCGCCCAGCCGTAAAAGCCGATGCGGTCAAGCGCCATAATCCCGGCCGGTAACCGGGCTTTGTCTATCACCAGCCCCCAAGCCGTAAAGTCCTGGCGAACCATGCCGGTAAAGAATGCCCGCTTCAAAATGCGGCGTGAACCCACCCGGCGGTATTTGAATTCGTAGCGTTCCGAAAGCTTTTGTTGTCTTCGCAAGCGCTGGACAAATTCACGCAAAGCCTCGGGATGGTTGACTTGCAAGAAAACCAGTACGAAGAATCGGGATGAGCCAGCGTTGAAAACAAAGCCAAGGTTGCCGGATTCATCTACGAAGAAATACGGCATCGTCTAACTTCTGGCCTGCGCCCGGCGAGTTGGGCGCAGGCGGATGAGGAAAAGAGCGGAGGACATGGGGCAACGGATGAATAACGGATAAGAGGATAAAAGATGATTTGCCGTTGGTGGGGCGTTTGCCTTCAAGTTCGTAGAAGGCCGTGGGATTCTTTCAGTGTGCCATCGAATGGAATTCGACGGCTGATTAAGTGGCAAACCCGCTCTGCGGGTTTCCGGTTTGGTCGTAGCCGTCGGTTTTTGCGAAGCACCCCGAAGAGTAGCGGAGCAGGCAAACCGATGGCGTTTGCCTTCAAATTCGTAGAGGGCCATGTTTCATCCTTCGGTGCACAGATATTAGCGGGGAGACCAAACTGGAACCCAATCATTAAATATATTGTCAGTAAGCTTCACAAGATCAGCGCCGTTGGCATCCATCATGTAAATTTCTGCATCGCTATCGCGATCCGAGACAAACACCATCTTTGTGCCATCTGGTGACCAAGCAGGATCCCAATCAGCCGCGGGGTTATTCGTCAACCGTACAAGGTGAGTGCCATCAGCATTCATCACATAGACTTCATTATTGCCGTCACGATTAGAGTAGAACGCGATCCTTGTTCCGTCTGGCGACCAAACTGGATACAGGTCGTTCGCCGAGTTATCGGTCAATTTTATAGGACTTGCCCCATCCACCATCATTGTATAAATCTCGTAGTTTCCACTACGATCAGAGCAAAAAGCAATCTGTGTGCCATCTGGTGACCAAGTTGGGGCGAGATTATGACCCGAATTGCTTGTCAGTCGGATAATCTTTGACCCATTGGTGTTCATCACATATATATCGTCAGCATCGCCCTGATCGCGATTAGAATCGAAAGCAATCTTTGTCCCATCCGGCGACCAGTCTGGAGGGCCATCATACGCTGAGTTGTCCGTCATCTTTTTGACATGAGAGCCATCGGCGTCCATGATATAGATATCCCAATCCCCATCTCTATCGGAGGGAAATGCAATGCGCGTTCCATCAGGCGACCAAGCCGGATAGTGGTCATTCGCGGGATCGAAGGTTAGTTGAACAGGATTTGAGCCATCAGTGCCCATCTTATAGATGTTCCTATGACCATTGCGATCAGAGACAAAAACAATCCGCTCAAACTTGGATACCAATTGTGCAGAGGGTGTAAATGTTGGAAGCGGGTTTTTTGTCGCGGTCGGATCAATGGCTATATGTGGAGTAGCCGTTGAGGGCTTCGGAGTAAGTGTTGGTAATTGACCCGATCCTAGCATCTCAATAGAGAGCGCCAAAACCCCTAACGCTTCTCTGTATAACAACGTGACTTGTATGTTCGCGTGGATAGTTCTCACCTCTTTTACTCTTGATATATTCCCCACGTTAGTTTCGAGCCAATCATTCCCTTCCTTCCAATCTGGAGCGGCGGTCTCAAGTAGAGTTGCAAAGTAGATACCGTTCAGTGTTGGATCTGAAGGTACCTCAGCTATCATTTCCGCCTGTATCAGATTATTTGATTGGCCTGTTAAGTGAATAAGGGCCGAGCCACTGGGTGAAGTACCTAGAATCGCTGGTTGTCCCGCAACATCAACTACCCGCTCAAAAGTAAAGCCCAGTTTCTCGAATGTCGATTGCACTCTTGCTCGTGTGACACCGAGACCATTCGACAACTGAATAGGTGTTGGTTGCTTTGCCGCCACAGCAACAGTCTGTGTTGGTTGGATAACAACGATAGTATTCTTATGTGCCAACTGACTATCAGTGAAAATGAGAACACCGCCAACGATGAACACACTTACAACCATAAGAGTCAAGATAATCAAGACTAACCACTGAAAGCCGGAGAAGCCACCTAGTTGTTTAATCATGTTCGTGTTTCCATCAAAGCAAATCAGCAATTATCAAGCAAGATCCACATGGTATAGAAACTTCTCACATGAGAAGGGCAATCGCGTCTAAATGAGAGTTATGAGAAGATTATGCCAACTTCATCACTTTCAAAAGGATACCCGCCCATTGACCACGCCGAGCTTTCCACTGGATTCGATCCGCACCCACTTTGGAACTCTAGACGACCCACGTGTAGACCGCACGAAATTACATCTGCTGTTGGACATTATTGTGATTGCCCTGTGTGCCATTCTGTGCGGGGCCGATACCTGGGTCGAAGTAGAAGACTTTGGGAAGGCGAAACTGAAATGGTTTCGGAAGTTTCTGGACTTGCCGAATGGCATCCCCTCGCATGATACCTTTGGCGACGTGTTTGCGCGCTTGGATCCGGAGCAGTTCCAGACCTGTTTTCTGGAGTGGGTGCAAGCCGTCGTGTTGCTCGCGCAAGGCCAAGTTGTCGCCCTTGATGGCAAAGCCTTGCGGCGATCGCATGACCACCGCCTCGACAAAGACGCGATTCGCATGGTGAGCGCGTGGGCGAGCGCTAATCGGGTGGTGTTAGGACAAATCAAGGTAGACGAAAAATCCAACGAAATCACGGCGATTCCGGCCTTATTGCAGGTACTGGACTTAGCGGGTTGCATTGTCACGATTGACGCCCTCGGCACGCAGACCGAGATTGCGGAACTGATTGTGCAGTGCGAAGCCGATTACGTCTTGCCCACCAAAGATAATCAAGGCCAGTTGCATGAGGATGTCGTGGCCACCTTTGCAGAAGCCAAAGCCCAGCAGTTCCAAACCGTGCCGCATGACTATGCTGCCACCACCAATGGCGGTCATGGGCGCATTGAGACCCGGGAATGTTGGACCATTGACCGCCCGGATTACATTGAGGCGCTCCGCACCGCGACCAAGTGGGCGGGCTTGCGCTCCATCGCCATGGTGCGCGCGACCCGACGCACGGAGAGCGGCCTCTCGGTGCAAACCCGCTACTACATCTCCAGCCTGCCCAGTCAGGCCCAGCGCATCCTCTCGGCCACCCGCGCGCATTGGGGCATTGAGAATGAAGTCCATTGGGTGCTGGACGTTGCCTTCCGCGAAGATGAGTGCCGTGTCCGCAAAGGCGCGGGCGACCAAAACTTGGCGGTCTTGCGGCACATGGCCTTGAACCTGCTCAAGCAGGAGAAAACCGCCAAAATCGGCACGAAAGCTAAGCGCCTCAAAGCCGGTTGGGATGAAACTTATCTCTATCGCGTTCTGGCCGCCGCATAAGGCGCGATTGCCCTACACATGAGTTGGTGTGCTACTACTTGCTTGACTCAGCCGATTCCAGTTCTGCAATACCACTTTCGAGATAATTAACCAATGCCCCTTTTCCCACTATATAATCGGTGCTGAGATTCAATTCTAATGCTTGAGCCACTAGCCATTCCCAGTTTTCCAAGCTACTACCTTGCTTGCGTCCAATCCATATTAAGGCAATTAGCTCGGCTTTCTCATACTCTGGCAAACTATCAAGGCATTCAACCAGGAGTTGCTTTTCTATTATAGGCTCCGGTGTTTTTAGGATTTCAGATGGTTTAGAAGAGGTTGTATGCAATATCTGTATATACTCAGGGCTATAGTAT
>Ga0315281_10009093_pt1 | contig 13811 bp, 13 predicted proteins | sample YL17G07_0_MG_FD_204540 | JGI IMG/M metagenome (GOLD analysis project Ga0315281, IMG submission 204540) | Sediment microbial communities from Yellowstone Lake, YNP, Wyoming, USA - YL17G07_0 | ecosystem: Environmental > Aquatic > Freshwater > Lake > Sediment | place: USA: Wyoming | collected...
TGGAGTTCCTCAAGGTGGTCCGCGAGACCACCCGCGAACTCGGGATCGTGCTGATATTCGACGAGGTGATGTCCGGCTTCCGGATGGAGAAGTTCGGAGGCGCATCCACGACATACGGCATCGACCCTGACATGATCTGCCTGGGCAAGATCATCGGAGGCGGGTTCCCCTGTGGAGCCTTCATGGGGAAGAGGGAACTGATGGACATGGTGAACCCTGCGACGAAGCCGAAGGACGAGAGAGTGTTCCATGGAGGCACCTTCAACGGTCACCCGACGGTGCTCGCCGCTGGAATGGCGACCCTTGACGTCCTGGAGGAACCGCGCACTTATCCGTATCTGAACAAGATATCCGACCGTTTGAGGAACGGATTCAACGACCTGTTCGGCCGGATGGGTTACGAGGCCGAGGCCGTCGGTCCCGGCTCGACCTTCAACATAGTGTTCACCAAGGGGAGGATATCGGACTACAGGGATGTGACGAAGTGCGACTCGAAGACCAGGCAGAAGCTCGATTTCGGGCTCATGGCCCGAGGCATGCACCTCCACCCTGACAAGCCGTTCTACACCTGCACCGAGCACTCCGAGAAGGATGTCGACCAGACGCTGAGGGTGGCGGAAGAGGTTCTGAAGAAGATGAAGCAATAGACCGATTGCTCAGGCCTCGACCGACGCTCTGCCCTCGAACACCGGCTCCGCAGGGCCCGTCATGTATGCCCTGCCGTCCTTTGACAGCTCTATCGTGAGACAACCTCCGACCGCAGCGACCTTGACGCGCCGGTTCTTCACCCAGCCTTGCAGCAGCGCGACGGCTGCGCTGGCCGTTGCTCCAGTGCCACATGCGAGAGTTTCGTCGTACACCCCGCGCTCGTATGTCCGGACCTTCACTTCGTTGGGGCCGATGGTTTCAACGAAATTGATGTTCACACCCTTCGGGAACCTCTTGCGATCCGAATTGACCATTGCCCCGATCCTGCGGACATCCTCTGAGCCCAAGTCCTTGGATCGCACGACTATGTGAGGCTCGCCCGTGTTCACGATCGAGCACCTCAACACGCGCTCGTCGACCGAGATCAGGACGTTCATCAGGTCCGCCGAACCCATCTTCGCATCGTTGACGTATTCGCTCAGGTACTGGCACTCGGTCCGAACAGGGCCCATGTCCACCCGATACCGTGACCCCACGCGCTTCACAAGCTTGACCCCGTCATGCGTCAGCACCCTGACTTCGGTCTTGTCGAGACGTTTCATGAGAAAGGCCGCGACACATCTCAAACCGTTACCACACATGTCAGCTTCGTTCCCAGCGGGTTCGAACAATCTCATCGACCCGTCAGACCCCCCGGCTTTCTCGATGAATATGACGCCGTCCGCCCCCACGCTGAAGTGTCTGTCGCACAACACGGTGGCGATCCTGCTGCGGACCTTGTCAGGGGTCCTCCGCCCAGTCATCTCGTCCTTTAGGATGAAATCGTTGCCGCAGCCGTGGTACTTCGCGAAGCTGATCTCGTGGTTCATCAAGTACCGTTATCGCAGGACAGACTATAATCGTGATTGTCCATCCGGAGAATGGTTAAATAAGAAGCTGAGGATTCTAACTCGACCAGCTGCGGGGGACCGAACCGATTGGATAGCATTCTCATAAAGGGGGGCATGGTGGCCGATGGATCTGGGGCTCCTTCTGCTGAGTTGAACGTTGCGATCAAGGGTTCCAGGATCTCAGGCCTCTTCAAGCCGTCCGAGGCGTCCAAGGCGTCGATGGTCATCGACGCCACAGGGATGATCGTGTGCCCTGGGTTTGTCGACATCCACACGCACTCGGACCTCTACCTACTCCAGAATCCTCTTGCCGAGAGCAAGATCAGACAGGGGGTAACGACCGAGCTCGTGGGCAACTGCGGAGGCTCAGCAGCTCCGCTCATCGGGGCTGCTAGAGAAGTCCTCGTGGATTCTGCGCGAGACCTCGAAGTCAATATCGATTGGTCCTCGATCGACGAGTACCTACTGCGTCTCTACAACCTCAGGACCTCGGTCAATGTCGCGACCCTAGTGGGCGCAGAGACTCTCAGACTGTGCGTCCTGGGGACAAAGGACGTGAAGGCCGATCCCGAGAGCCTCAGGAAGATGAATGGCCTTCTCACGGAGTCGATGTTGCAGGGGGCGTTCGGACTGTCGTCAGGACTGATCTATGCCCCCGGATGTTACGCCTCGACCGAGGAGCTCATATCGCTGGCATCAACATCGGCATCTCTTGGTGGGATCTACACGAGCCATATCAGAGGCGAAGGCGGCACTCTGGTGAGGGCCGTGGCCGAGGCCATCCGGATCGGCCGGGAGGCCCGGACCGCCGTCGAGATATCCCATCACAAGGCCTGCGGCAAGCCAAACTGGGGGATGGTCAACGAAACGCTAAAGATGATCGAGCGGGCTCGGGCAGAAGGCATCGACGTCGGATTCGATGTCTACCCGTACACGGCATCGAACACTTCGCTCGACTCCATTCTTCCACCATGGGCGAGAGACGGTGGGAAGGAGGCCATCCTGGGCCGGCTCAAGAACCCGGATGAGAGGAGGCGCATCGCGGAGACGTTCTCCACGCGATCTGACGAGTTCGAGAACACTGTCATGGAAGATGGATGGGAGAACATCGTCATCCAAGGCCTCTCCCATGGTTCCAACAGAAGGTTCGAGAATAAGTCCGTCGCGGATATCGCCAAGGAACTGGGAAAGGATCCCATTGAGACCGCCTTCGACCTGATGGTAGAGGAGCGCCTGAACGTATCTGCGATATTCCACGAGATATCGGAAGACGACGTCATGACTGTGATGAGACATCCGCTCGCATGCATAGGGTCCGATGGCATGTCAGAGTCCGCCTACGGCCCGCTGAGTGACTCAGCCACACATCCCCGGTCGTACGGCACGTTCCCCAGGGTCCTAAGAAGGTACTCGATCGAGAAGGGACTTTTCCCGCTTCACGAGGCGATCATGAAGATGACATCCATACCTGCCGAGCGCATCGGCCTGCTCGACAGAGGGATGCTGGCGAAGGGTATGGCCGCGGATGTAGTCATATTCGACCCACTGAAGGTAAGGGACGTGGCCACCTTCGAGGACTCGCATCGTTACCCCGAAGGCATAGTGTCCGTCCTGGTCAACGGGGCGGTCACGATCGAGAACGGCCAGCACACCAAGGAGAGAGCCGGCCTGGTCCTCAGGCACACGCCTCGGGTCGGCTAGTTCCTCTGATCCCGCGCGCAGATATCCAAAGCGACCTCGGAATAGATCCTAGTGCATTTCACAAGGTCGTCCGTACGCACATACTCAGTCTTCGCGTGGGCTCCGGCCCCCCCAGGACCGAACACAACGGTCGGGGTCTTACCGAAATGAGTCAATAGGGCCGCGTCCGTCCAACCCCAGAAACTCGTCAACTTCGCGGATCTGCCAGTGACGGACTTCACCGCGTTCCCGAGGGACTTCACAACGGGATGGGCGACGCTGACCACGTTCGGCACGTGTGTCATCGTGAGCATGTTGGACGGGTCGCGCTTCAGCTCCGCCCTGAACTTCGGGTCCTCGGCCTTCAACTTGTCGAACAGGTCGTAGAATTCCTCGAAGACCTGCTGAAGGTTCTCCTCCGGGACCCATCTCCGGTCGATCTTGATCACGCAGTGGTCCGCCACGGAGCTCGGCTGCTGGCCGCCCTGGATCACGCCGAGGTTCAGCGTGGGCGGAAGCGTGCTTCGGCTCTTCCTCGCCCGTAGTCGGGGCATTAGCTCCTGTTCGACCTTCTGGACGAACCTGGCGGCCATCGAGATGGCGTTCGCCCCCTTCTCGGCCTGCCCACCGTGGGCGGCCTTTCCATGGAAATGGACTTCAAGCCACTCCAAACCTCGATGCGAAGGCTGGATCTCCATGTCGGTAGGCTCCCCCACGATCGCCATGTCCGCCCTCGGCCCGTGTAGCACGATGTCTTCCATCCCCTCGCTCTTCTGTTCCTCGCCTATGACCGCTGTGAGGATCAAGTCGCCGTTCAGTTTGATTCTGGCCCGGCGGATCCCGACCAGCGTCATCGCCATCGCCCCCAGTCCACCCTTCATGTCGAGCGCACCCCTTCCGTACAGCCTCCCCTTGACGACCCTGGGGCTGAAAGGGGGCATGTCCATGTCATATGCTGGGACGGTGTCAGTGTGGCCGTTCAGCATCAGCTTCTTCCCGCTCCCCGAACCCCCTATGACGGCGATGAGGTTGGGCCTGTCCTTCTGGACGGTGCGGAGCTTGGAAGCTATGCCCTCCGAGACAAGATACTCGTTCAGGAACTCGGCCACGCGCTTCTCCCGGGTAGGGACGTCGGAGTGGCTCGGTATCCTCACAAGGTCCTTGACGAGCCTTTCGACCTCGGATTTCGTGACCGTTCTGCTGACCTTCCCGGACAGATCCGACAAAACCGCTGCCATGTTCGCCCTTGCCTCGCGACCGCTTGTCGCCGGTAGACGATGATGGATAAGGTCTAGGAAAAAGGTATCTGCCGGTCAGGCGCCCCTGCGCAGTCGTCCATGTACTTCGAGTATCCCGAGGGTCTCCTCGATCGGAAGTGCTGGTACGACATGACCGTCCCTCCCTTCCATCGTCTCTGCTTTGAACATCGAGTTGGTGATCGACTCGGACACGGAGTCGACAGTCGCCCTGAAGAGAATGCTCAGGTCGCCGTCCTGCAGGAGACTGTCCGTGACGAGCCCGTCGTTCTTGTACCTCTCGTGCATGTTGGCGGTCGAGAACGAGATTACGATGTCCCCGCTGCCATTGCTCGAGCACGATCCTGTCACTGCGAGGCCCATGATCGCCCTCCTGGCGATTCTACCGAGCTGCCTCGCATCGAGGGGAGCGTCGGTGCCCACCACCATCACGATAGATCCCTGTTCTGGCCTGTGGTGCTTCGCCTTTCCGAGGAGACGTCCTATCGGGACCCCATCCACCATGAGCTCATCACGGCCCCCATGGTTGCTCAGCACAAGGGAGCCGAGGCTGTATCGGGATTCGTCCATCTGAATCGATCTCGACGATGTTCCGATCCCTCCCTTGAAGTCGTAACAGCTCATCCCGGTCCCCGCGCCTATGGCGCCCTCCTGGACGGAAGCTGTGGCGTTCGCAATCGCCTCTATGACGTTGTCCTCCTTGACGTGTAGTCCCCGGGAATCGTTCAGATAGCTATCGTCGCACTCCGACACGATCGGTATGATCGTGTCGCCATCGATGCCCGCGTTCGGATTCTTGCCGAGCATGTGCCTTATGACGGCATCCGCAACCGTTCCCATGGACATCGTGTTCGTCAATGTGATCGGCGTGTCGATCAATCCGAACTCCCGTATCTGGAGGGATCCATGGAGGCCTCCGCAACCGTTGAAATCGTAGAAGGCGCCCTTGACGGGCTTCTCGTAAAGGTTTCCTGTGTGGGGCAAGACGGCGGTCACGCCAGTCCTGACCGGGCCACTGCCGGGCTTGAGAGCTCCGCTCCCTCTGATGATGGTGCTGTGGCCTACCCGGACCCCGGGAACGTCCGAGATGCTGTTCATTGGACCGGTCGGGAGTTCGCCGAAGTAGACCCCGACATCCCTCGCCCTTGGCCGCGTCACTTCTTGGCCTCTCCCGCTTCCAACCAGCAGGACACCCAGTGCTCCTGCGATACGTACATCGGCTCCGGCTCCTTCTGACTGCATATCTCCATCGCGCTCGGGCACCTCGGATGGAACCTGCAACCTGGCGGGATGTGGGCCGGATCAGGCCGCTCTCCTTTGAGGATGATCTTGTCGGTCTTCATCCTCGGGTCGGGTTTCGGCACGACGGATATGAGTGCTTTCGTGTACGGGTGCCTCGGTCCCTTGATGACCTCTTCGGTCGGACCGAGCTCGACGATCTTGCCGAGGTACATGATGCCGATCCTGTCACTGAACACGTATGCGACCCCGAGGTCGTGCGTGATGAACAGATATGTGAGGCCCTTGTTGTCCCTGAGGTCGAGCATCAGCTTGAGGATCTCCGACCTGATTGACACATCCAGCATGGAGACTGGCTCATCTGCGACAAGGAACTGCGGCTCGAGCACCAGGGCGCCGGCTATGCCCACCCTCTGCCTCTGCCCGCCGGATACCTCGTGCGGATACCTCCACATGAAGTCCTTCGGCGGCCTCAGGCCGGCGTCTTCAAGCGCCTTGATGACCCTCCTCTCCCTGTCGGCCTCGTTCTTGCCGAGGCTGTTGACGACGAGGGGTTCCGCGACGATGTCGTAGATAGACTGCTTCGGGTTGAGCGACTCGTACGGATCCTGGAAGATCATCTGCATCCTTTGCCTGAGCATCTTCATCTTGTCCTTGCTGATCCTTCGGACGTCGACCCTGTTAGCTGCTAGGTCCGCCTCGGCCTCCGCCTTCGACAGGAATTTCTTGCTCACTGTGCGCATGGCTGCGTCCTTCATCATAGCCGGGGTGAGACCCCCGCCTCCGTACTTCACTGAGCCCCCCGTGGGCTCAACGAGCCTGAGGATGGCCTTCCCAGTCGTCGTCTTGCCGCAACCCGACTCTCCGACGAGGCAGAATATCTCCCTCTCCTTGATGTCGAAGGTGATGCCATCGACCGCTTTCACGTACAGCTGTACCTTCGAAGTCAGGCTCTCGACGAATCCGCGCCTGACCGAGAACCATACCTCCAAATTCTTGACTTTAATGATGTCTTTGGCCATTCAGGTCACCTCATTCCCTTTACGAAGTGGCATGCAGCGAAATGGCCTGGCAGAACCTCAATCAATGGGGGTTCCTCCGCCTTGCAGATGTCCTGGGCCGCATAGCACCTCGGGTTGAACCTGCAACCCGGAGGGGCGTGAATCAGGTTCGGAGGGTTGCCTGCAATAGATGCCGGCATCTTCCGCTCACCCTTGATGTTGGGGAATGCTGCTATGAGCCCCTTCGTGTACGGGTGCTGTGGATTTGAGAAAACCCCAATGGCTGTCGACCTCTCCACTATCTTCCCCGCATACATGATGGCGAGTTGGTCGCAGGTCTCCGCGAGAACGGACAGGTCGTGTGAGATTATGATCATCGCCAGATCGAGCTCCTGCTGGAGGTTCTTGAGAAGCTGGAGGATCTGGGCCTGGATCATGACGTCGAGAGCCGTCGTCGGCTCGTCGCAGAGGACCAGCTTGGGCCTGCACGCCAGCGCCATTGCGATCATCACTCTCTGCCTCATGCCGCCGCTGAACTCGTGCGGGTACTCGCGAACCCGGTTCGGGTTTATGCCCACTAGCTCGAACAGTTCCTTGACCCTCTTCATCGCAACGGCTTCATCCACCTTCTCATGGAGCAGGATCGGCTCCGTTATCTGGTCGCCGACCCTCTTGACAGGGTTCAAGGCATTCATAGCGCCCTGGAATATGATTGAGATGTCCCTCCACCTGATCGCGCGGAGCCTGTCCCCGGTAACCTTGGCCATGTCCTGGCCCATGAAGTTGATGCTTCCGCCGGCGATGAAACCGTTCGCTGGCAGTAGCTTCATGATGGACAGAGCCGCCGTGGTCTTCCCACAGCCGGACTCTCCCGCCAGGCCCATCGCCTGTCCCTTGTCGAGTTTGAACGAAATCCCGTCCACGGCTTTCAGTGTGCCCTCTTGGGTCTTGAAGTACGTCTTGAGATCCTCGACTTCTAGCAACATCGATTGGTTCCCCCTCTACAACTTACGTTGTCGGTTGCCGACTTCTCTATGCAAGGAAATGCAGAAACGAGTGTGATTCTCCTTGCTTCTGGGTTTCCCTTGAGAAATATTTCGCTATAAATGCGTTTTGGATGAACAGAAAATCGTGTCGCGGCCCGGATTCATCATCTCTGGACCCGCGCGATCCGCAGTTTCAGGACTTCGCCATCCTCCTCGTCCCCATATTCCTCCTGGAGGCGTTCGCATTTCTCGAAGATAGTCCTCAGTTCCCGGACCGGGTTCGTGTGCATGTCAATCCTGAGGTCGTGGTAGAGCTTTGGTTTGTGGGAGGCAACGAGGAGGGCTGTGGACATCTTGCCCCTCCTATCGCCTCCTGCCTCCTGACCGGCTTCGATGACCTGCAGTATCCTGTGCGCCAGCTCCCCCTTTGACTTTTTGAACTCCTCGGCCATGACCTCCAACACGCGCCTGTCGGCCAGGATGTTCCCGGCAACGGCATAATCGTTGCCCAGCACGTGACCCTTGGCGTCCGTGCACTCCTTTCCCGTGTGACCGAACACAGAACCTCCATCGATCCCTATGAGCTGCCGTCTCTCCCTTCCTGGGTCTTCTGACAATAGGGCCTCGAGGGCAGCATTCACACCGAGTCCCGACCTCATGAACTCCAGACCCTGATGCCCGAGGTTGACGTTCACCCATGCTTGGGTCGCGATCGCTCCTACGTCCTCCATGGCATATGGTAGGAATGCCCCGACACACGGTGCAGCGGTCGCGCTCCCCACCCCAAAGTCTCCCGTCTTCCGATCGCGCGCCACAATCGAGAAGGTACCCGTTTCCATGGGTACGAGTATCAGGAACCAGTATGATAACGGATATGGTCCTAGTCTGGATACTTGACGTCGTACTCGGACAGGTCGTGTGCCACGACCGAGTTCTTGAATATCCGCCTAGCCTCGTCCTCCAGGACGCTCGCGTCCTCATACCTGGGGCTGACGTGCACCAGGAAGAGCATCCTTACCTTGGCATTCTTCGCGACGGTGGCAGCCTGGGCCGCTGTGGAATGGCCGAAATCGAACGCTAGTCGGTCATGTGACGAATCCACGGTGCAATCGTGGATCAGCACATCCGCCCTGTTAGCGAGGGCGGTGATCCTATCGCTCGGCTTCGTGTCGCCTGAGTAGATCATCTTCCTGCCACGCCGGGGCTTCCCGAGGACCATCACTGGTGTGATCCGCTTGCCCTGGACCGTGACGGCCTTCCCCTCCTGCAATCTCCTGAACATCGGTCCTTCGGGAATCCCCAGGGCCTTCGCCCTCTTGACGTCGAACTTGCCAGGGCGCGCTTTCTCCTCCAGGCTGAAGGCGAGCGCGGGAATGCTGTGGTCCGCTTGCACGGATTTGACCCTGTAGTCGCCAAAATCCACAACTGCTCCTGGCTTAAGGTCCCTAGACACGACTTCGAACCCGCTCTTGAAGTAGCCTAGGCTTAGCATGGCATCGACATTCTCCTTCAAGCCCCTCGGCCCAAATATCAGAAGCTCGTCCTCGCGGCCATTCAAGCTCATGCTCTGTATGAGGCCTGGTAGCCCGAGGAAATGATCAGCGTGGAGGTGGGAGATGAATATCTTCTTGATCTTCATGAACGAAACTGGAGAACGCATCAACTGCCTTTGGGTTCCCTCACCGCAGTCGAACATGAGCACCTCGCCTGGCATCTGTATCGCGATCGATGTGACGTTCCTCAGCTTCGACGGGTATGTGCCCCCCGTTCCCAGGAATACTATCCTCATATCCGACTCCGGGAATGGATACGTAAGCGATAAAACTCTCCCGAACGGTTCAGCGCGTAGAAGAATATGCCAAGGGCAGCAACCGACATCAGGGTTGCGATCATGATCGTTCCCTTGAAACCGAAGGCAGTCGCAGCCAGGCCTCCGAGCACGGGCCCTATTATCCCGGAAACGCTCATGGTACTGGAGAGCAGCCCGCTAGCGGTCGCCTTCTCATCGTTCCGATCCATCACATACCGGAGGCTCCCAACGTAAAGACTGCTGTACGCTGCGGCAAGCAAGATCTGCGATGGGATTATCTCCCAGAAGCTTCCGACGAGCGTGAATGTGTAGAAAGTGGCAGCGGAACTCGCGAGACCCACGGCGACGAGCACAGTAGGGTCGAACCTGTCCATAATAGCCATGAACCCAAACTGTCCAAACGCGTTCACCGCGTAGATCACCCCCACGACCTCAGGGGAGGCCCCTATGCTGATCAGGAACAGGGGGTAAGTGACCCATATCATGTTCGCGCCAGTGTGTCGAATGAGCATCGATGCGTACACGGGCGCGTTCCTCTTTATGAGCGCTTTCGGGAACAGGGGTACCGACATCCTCGTCTCCTTGGCGAACGGCAGCCTCAGGGCGATGACGAACGATGCGAAGATGATGATAGTGCACAAGAAGTAGGCCTGCTCGTAGAACAACCCGAAAAGCCCCACCGCGAGGTTGCCCACCCCCCATCCTCCAGCTCCCCACGCAGAGAAGCTCCCCATCTTGCCACCTCTCGTGTCATAGGCGTAGGCCAGAAGGGCGGCAGGGAAAATGCCTGATGCGAAACCGATGAGTATCCGGACGGCGATGAAGAATTCGAGCCCCCCGACTATGACCGACACGGCCTGAAGGGCGGTCGCAAGTCCTGAGAGAAACAATCCGATTAGGAGGATGACCCGTCTCCCATGGACGTCCGAAGCCCGTCCAAAGAAGTAGCTCGAAATGAACGTTGCAGCGGCGAAGCTCCCCGCGATGAGCCCTATCAGATCCTTCGAGGCGCCCAACTGGTCCTGGAGTATGACGGGGACGATGACCGCAGGGCCAAAGAGCCCCGCGCTCGAGAGAAGCTGGATGGCATTTGCTTTCATTTCACGTGGCAATCGGGCCGGAGTATATCCCACTTTTGGACGGAGATACGCAGGCTGTCGTCTCGGGGAATGACCAGGCTACCGTCCGAGCCGTTCTAGAGTCCGGTCCGTCTTGGTCTTCTTCTTGAGTTCCTTGTAATGTTCGTGGCATAGATGAGCATGCTTTGATGGATCCGATGAGAGCTTCATGCCCGCCTTCTCTATCTTCTTCCCCGAGATGGACCTCTCCGCATCGTTCTTGCAATCCACGATATCGCACTTCTGGACTTTCTCGACGGCATGCCGCGGTTCTGGCATGCCCGGAGAATCCGGGTGAAGGTATTAAAACAGTTCGCATGGTGGTTTCGAGATACCAAAACGCATAATACGCGGTTAGCGATTTGCGGTCCCATGCCTCTGATCGCACCTTCGATCCTGGCAGCCGATTTCTCCAAGCTGGGCGAGGAGGTCCGCAAGGTCTCCGAAGCCGGAGCGGACTTCATCCACATAGACGTGATGGACGGCATCTTCGTTCCGAACATCACCATCGGGCCCTCAATGGTCAAGAGCCTGCGCTCCTATTCCCAGCTCCCTTTCATCTCCCATCTCATGATAACGCACCCCGAGAACCACATGAAGGCGTTCGCAGAGGCGGGTTCCGACATCATCGAGGTGCACATCGAGGCTGCCCAGAAGCACGTCCTCGAGTCGATCAAGGGTATTCAGAAACTCGGCAAGAAGGCTGGGCTCGCGGTCAATCCACCGACCCCCATCGAAGGAGTGTTCCCGTACCTGGAGGAGATCGACCTGCTGCTCGTGATGTCCGTGAACCCGGGGTTCGGCGGGCAGAGCTTCATGCCCGAAGTGCTCCCTAAGATCGGAAAGGCCAAGGACGAGATGGAACGGATAGGGAGGCGTGTTCCCGTCGAGATCGACGGTGGGATCAACTTAGAGACCGGCGAGCTGGCAGCGCGGGCAGGTGCAGACATATTGGCGGCCGGGACCTCTATCTTCAAGGCCCCCGACATGAAGAGGGCCATAGCGGCGCTGAGGGAGCTGGATTCAAAGGATTAATATCATAGCTGACGCTCAAGGTATTGGTTCAAATGGCAGAGAAGCTCACGGAACACCCTGTCCTGCTCTATCTCATCTTCGTCATGCCGATGCTGCTCCTAGCTCTGGGAATCATCTTCAAAGCGAACGTGTTCCTTCTGATAGTCGCCACCGCTTGGATAGGCGTCGCTCTGGTACTGCTCTTTCTGCCGGTCGAGTCGGATACGCCGGTCCAATGATGGAAACCATCCTTGCCGAGACCACCTGGAGCTGAGAGTCGATGGGTGTAGACATTTCAGACCTCATCGAGCCGAAGAAGATCGCGCTCGAAGACCTTACAGGCAGGTCCATCGCCATCGATGCATTCAACACATTGTATCAGTTCTTGTCCATGATCAGGCAGAGTGACGGCACACCGCTCATGGACCGGGACGGACGCATCACGTCGCATCTCTCGGGCCTTTTCTTCCGGAGCGCCGCGCTCCTGGAGATCGGCTTGAAGCCTGTGTATGTCTTCGATGGCAAGCCTCCCGAGCTCAAGAGAAAGACCATCATGGAGAGGGTATCGGCCAAGATGCAGGCGGAGAAGGAATGGAAGGAGGCCCTTCAGAAGGGCGAGACGAAGAAGGCTTTCTCCCGTGCGACGCGGACCTCGAGGCTGACGGACGAGATGGTCGATGAATCATGCGATCTGCTGGACGCGCTCGGGATACCTTGGATCAAGGCCCCCTCCGAAGGAGAGGCGCAGATAAGCCACATGGCCAAGAAAGGGGATGTCTGGGCGGCCGCTTCGCAGGACTATGATGCGCTGCTCTTCGGGACCCCGACGCTTGTGCGCTACTTGACCTTGGCCGGGAAGAGGCGGCTCCCTTCGGGGAAGAAGGTAGATGTCACCCCGGAGATCATCGCGCTCAATGAGGTCCTCGGCACCCTGAAGGTCACGAGGGAGCAGCTGATAGACATGGCGATACTCATAGGCACGGACTTCAACGACGGCGTCAGAGGCATAGGACCGAAGAAGTCTCTCGACCTCCTCCGCAGATTCGGCAGCCTCGAGTCGATGAAGGCAGCGGTGGCCGTACCCGAAGAGTACGCGGAGGTCCGGAAGATATTCCTCGAGCCCGAGATCACCGATGCGTACTCGGTCAAATGGGCTAGAGTCGATCCCGAGCATGTGAGAAGGATAATGTGCGACAGACACAGCTTCTCTGTCGACCGGATCGATGCAGTACTCGGAAGGCTCGCTACGACAGACAAGGTGCGAACGCAGGTCAGCCTAGACTCGTGGTAGCGTGATTTTTCACCGCCTCGACGACCCGTCCAGATGGGCGGAGTGGACGGACCGCTCTGATTCTCTGGACACTATGTTTTTAATACCTCCCATCAATATGGCCTAAGGTAGATTCATTATGCGCCAAGTGGACGAGAACTACTCCCCCATCCAGCTTGAGAAAGACGTCAAGGCTCTGTGGGAGAGCTCTCGAATCTACGACAAGGTCAAGAAGGCTGCCGAATCGGGCAGGAGCTATTACTTCCTAGACGGCCCGCCTTACACGACCGGCTCGATACACATCGGTACCGCATGGAACAAGGTGCTCAAGGACACCATGATCAGATACCGGAGGATGCAGGGCTTCAACGTCCGTGACCAGCCTGGGTTCGACATGCATGGATTGCCCATCGAGGTCAAGGTCGAACAGTCCCTTGGGATCAAGAGCAAGAAGGAGATCGAGATCCAGGGAATCGACAAGTTCGTCTCGACATGCAAGGAGTTCGCCCTCAAGTTCAAGGCCAAGATGACCGACGAGTTCAAGATGCTGGGGGTCTGGATGGACTGGGACAACCCCTATCTGACGGTGGACCCCAAGTACATGGCCTCCGTCTGGTGGACGCTCAAACAGGCCTACGACAAGAATCTGCTCACCATGGACGTCAGGGTATTGCCGTGGTGCCCCAGGTGCGAGACCGCGCTGGCGGAGGCGGAGATAGAGTATTGGGACGAGACGGACCCATCGATATACGTGAAGTTTGCGGTCGTGGGGGAGCCCAACACCTATCTGCTGGTTTGGACCACCACGCCTTGGACCATCCCTGGCAACTTGGCTGCGGCGGTGCACCCCGAGCTGACCTACGTGGTCATCAGGGCCAAGAGGGGCATGCTCGAGGAGA
>Ga0315281_10009094_pt1 | contig 13810 bp, 10 predicted proteins | sample YL17G07_0_MG_FD_204540 | JGI IMG/M metagenome (GOLD analysis project Ga0315281, IMG submission 204540) | Sediment microbial communities from Yellowstone Lake, YNP, Wyoming, USA - YL17G07_0 | ecosystem: Environmental > Aquatic > Freshwater > Lake > Sediment | place: USA: Wyoming | collected...
ACGTATAGTACGTATGATAAGCCTTCTCAGGCTGTTGATCAGGGGAGGTCTGCCACCGGGTCTCGACCAACTTCATCTTTTCGAAGAATAGAAGCGCCTCCTTGCCCGCGGGTCCGAACTGTTTCTCGATGTCACGGACCGTGTGCCATTCAAGGGTCACCAATTTGAGGACCTCTCGCTTGACCTTGGTGTCCACCGCCCGGAACATGGGGACGAGCTCAGCGGGCTCGGTGATGACCTTGATACGAGTCATGGGCGCACCCTATCCAAGTGTGGGCATATAAGCCTAATTGGATAAAAGAAAGGCCGTTTTATTCGTGCTGGCTAGTATCGGAAACGAGTTCCGAACAATGCAAAAATCCTGAGCAATCGCCCCCCGGACCCCGAGGCGTGACGTTTAAGTAGCTTCAACCTGTTCGGCCGAGAACAGAGCGTGCTGCAATGATGGTTAAGGACTTAAAGGACAAGACGAAAGTCGACGAACTCGTTCTGACGATCGTCGAGAAGAAGGAGCCCAGGGAGTTCCAGTCCAAGTGGAGCGGCGCCTCGGGAAGGGTCTGCGACGCCACTGGCAAGGATGACAACGGCGACGATGTGACTATCACGCTTTGGAATGAGGACATCGAAAAGGTCGAGACGAACGCAAAGGTCCGCATCACCAACGGGTGGGCGTCCTCGTACAAGGACAAGATACAGGTCAGTGCTGGCAAGTACGGCAAGCTTGAGATCGTCAGCTGAAGTGAGCCCTCTTTCGTGGAATCGTCACAACACCAGCGCGAGCGTTGTCATCGCGAGCCCGGGCGCGCACACCATTAGGAAATCGTCGTCGACACGCACATTCTTGATCTGCTCGGAACCGATGGCGATCACGGTTCCCACCACCGCCAATACCAAGAGCGCAGGCAGCAAACGGTCGTTCGCAAGGACGAGGATCGTGCTGCAAATCACGAAATAGACCAGCGATGACGCACCGATGTTCCTCCAGATACGGACCCCATGCGATCTCAGCTCCCCCGAAAGCGGGTCGACGAAGGCCATTCCAACGATTACCACGGTGGCTATGTCGTGAGGGAAGAGCCAAAGTGCCGCGGTGATGCCTGCAGCCGCCCACACGAACGACGCGATCTGGTGCTTCTCGTGGGGTCTCAAGCCCAGGATCATGATGCCCTTCGGGAGCCTGATCGCTTCAATGAGAGTGATGATGGCAAAGAACGCGATCAACAGGACCCATCGACGGACACCTAGTACTGGTATATCCACTGGCAGGAGATAATAGACTGGGGCCAAGGCTAACAGACAGTGGATCGTGCGCCTTATCGCAACTTCCTTCTTCATGATGAGCAACCTCCGAGAATTGCGGGCATATGTTTCATTTCCCTCAACCTGCGAATGATATGCCGGACCATCTTACCTCGATCCCCTTGAATAGGATCCAGGTGGCGATCGTCATCGAGCCGAGGACGAGAGCTATCCCGGCCACGGCCACCATCCAATTGGCCAGTAGGCTGAATGAAAGGATCGTGAGGCAGACATCCGGGAGGAACGACAGCAGGCTGAACTTGGCCAGCACGGTCGTGTCAAAGAGGAATGTGTTCGTCTTCAGACCGGTGAGATACGCTGTCATCACGACCATGTAGACCGAGGTGACGAACATCACGACCAGCGCGAGCCACAGGAGCCGAACCTCAGCGTTCAGATAGGATATCGCCACGACGAAGGACGCGGAGATGCCCATCGTCAGTAGGAGGAAGACCCTGATGCGAGTCTTGATGAGCTGAGGCACGGTGACAGGCAGGAGATCATAGTACTCAGCGAGGTCGACGTTGTTCAGCCAGCTATACATCATAACCCCGATGAAGCCAACCATAGCCGCGTAGAAGACCGCGTTGAACCCCACGGGTATCGCAAGACCGTAGTTGACGAACCATGCTGTGAACGAAAGGAAGAGGAGCGGCAAGATGAACGCGAAGAACATCTTCGCAATGACACCGCTCCTCCGGAGATCGAGCAGTTCCTTCGACATCAGGGACCTGTTCAGCCCTTTGAAGAACCTGAATCGTTCATAGTACGATGGAAGCATGTCCGCGTGCTGCTTCGACGATATGCTGATCCTCACCTCGACGAGCAGGTACGCGAGTGTTGACAGCAATGCTATCACGCCTGTGGCTGAGACGCCGAGGAGGAGCGCGCCGGAGCCATCGACCGGGAATGGCCGGACATCCATCTGCATGCCATAGGAAGGGATCAGAGTATTGAGGTCCGGCCAGCCCAACACTCCGAAAGAGATGAAGAGGCCAGCGATTGCCGCGGTTAGTGCCAGGAACGCTGGTATGTTCCTGATGTATACTACGGATGCGAGGAAGCTCAGGGACATGCCGATCATGAACGTGAGCATGACCGCGATGAAGAACAGGCCGATGCTGACCAACGAAAACCCCATGAAAGGCGCAGCTGCGACCAAACCGAGGGTGGCGGGTGCCAGCAAGAGCAGTATGTAGAATACAGCATCCCTGAGATATATCCCGAGGAAGGTCGTCCTGAAGGAGAGTGGTAGAAGGTACGGCATCGCGACCAGGTAGTTGCTCGTCCCGTACCTCCTCTCGAGGTACTCCCTTCCCATGATCCCGAACGCGCCCACACTTAGGCCATAGACGAACGCGGACATGTGGGCGAACATCGCGAACTGACCCAACGAGACGGTTTCCAGCATCTTGTCTATTGTCAGTCCGCTGCCGAACGCCAGAATGAACACGAAGAGAGGAAATGTCAAGAAGCGCTGCTTGCCGGAGTAGCTGGCGTGAGACCGGAACTCCTCCTTGAGCATCAGCTTGAGGAGGTCTTTCACCTCTACTCGCCTCCGGCTCCCTTTATGCCGACCGAACGCAGAAAGAGCTTCTCGAGGGTGTCGCCTCCCTTGACCAGTTCGTCGATGCGGCCCTGAGCCACCACTTTCCCGAGATTGACTATGGCCATCCTGTGACAGAGCCGCTGAGCGATCTCGAGGATGTGGGAAGCCATGAACACCGTGCCCCCGCCTTCGATGTACTTCTCAAGATACTCCCTCAGAATGCGCTGGTAGATCGGGTCGAGGTTGATGAACGGCTCGTCGAGGAACAGGAGCTTTGGTTCGTGGATGAAGGCCGATGCGAGCATCAGCTTCTGCCTCATTCCCTTCGACATGTCCTTGCAGATGGTGCCCTTCTTCTCTTCGAGGTCAAAGAATGATAGCCACTTCTCGATCTTGTCCTCCAGCCCGTCAAGCTTCCGGACCTTACCGACGAAGTAGAGGTACTCGTATGCCGTCAGATATGTCGGCGGGCTCTCCACCTCGGGCACGATCCCGATAAGCTCCTTGACCCGCAGGGGTTCCTTGACCACATCCACGCCGAGGACATCCGCAGAGCCTGACGTGGGAGAGAGCTGACCGGTGAGAATCCTGATCAGCGTGGTCTTGCCGGCACCATTGGGTCCGAAGAATCCGAAGAAGTCGCCTTTGTCGACGGTCATCGAGACGTTGTCGAGCGCTTTGAACCCGTCATAATCCTTCGATATCCTGCGGGCCTCGATGACTGCCATCTGAGTGACGCTATTCATCAGAAGTTATATCAAAGTTGGTCGTGGGGTAACTACCAAGGACATTGTTTCCTCTCCCTGCTTAAAATAAGCCCGTTGTTATCACGTAGCACGATAGCAAGGCGCAGACACATTCCCACGCGAGGTATTCACGATGACAGCAAAGGCACCCAGGTCCGCACTTACGAGCAAGATCGAGACCGAGATTGACCTCCTCCAGAGGCATGTAGCCATGCTGAAGGCGATCATGGACAGCGAGCCCATCGGGATAATCCGCCTCTCAGAGATGCTCAAGTACCCGCAGCACAAGGTGAGGTACTCGCTGAGGATCCTCGAGCAGGAGGGGCTCATAGAGCCTTCCCCAGACGGGGCTGTCACCACCGATAAGATCCAGGACTTCCTGGACCACCTGAAGGAGATCCTGGAGACTATGAGCGGGACTGTCAATGAGCTGCGGGACTCGATCGACTAGACACTCGAGCTCCCGACCCATTGTCCTTATTCTGAGGAGCACTGGCCGGCGTGACAAAAGGCTTATCTAACTGGTCATTCTAACAGCGCCCACCCAAGCCGTCGTAGCTCAGCCTGGTAGAGCATCCGCCTGTTAAGCGGAGGGTCAACGGTTCAAACCCGTTCGACGGCGCCTTCATTTCTCGGCCATTGCCCATCAGGCACCAAGCCAATATACGGACGCGTTCATGACAACAGCAAGAAAGACAGAGGGACAAGAGATGCCAAGTATCGAAGTTGGAGATATTGCGCCGGATTTCGAGTTAGAGGACCAGAACGGCAGGAAAGTGAAGCTGAGCCAGTACAGAGGCAAGAAGAACGTGCTGCTAGCGTTCTTCCCTTTCGCATTCAGCCCGGTGTGCACGAACGAGTTGGGTGAGCTGAAGGAGAAGGAGGAGACGATACTCAAGCTCGACACGCAGATCCTGGCATCGAGCGTGGACAGCACATGGTCGGAGAAGGCCTTCGCCAAGGAGCTTGGTATCAGGTTCCCGATCCTCGGCGACTTCAGGAAACAGGTCGTCCCGCTCTACGGGGCACTGTATGAGGACAAAGGGTTTGCGAAAAGGACCATATTCGTCATAGACAAGCAGGGAAGAGTCGCCTACAAGAGAGAATACGAGCCTGGAACACAACCCATCATCGACGAGGCGCTGGGCGTGCTAAAGAAGCTCAAGTGACGGCCGGTGGTTCAGGGAACAAGATTTATTAGACACCCTGGACTAGTATCCAGTTGAAGAACAGCAGGTGCTGTGCTCAAACAAGGTGACCAGAGATGGGTTGGATCAAGACGACGAGCCACGAAAGCGCGACTGGCAAGACGAGGAAAGTCTATGACAGGATTTTGAGGGAAAGAGGGCACCTGGCGAACATCTTCATCGCCCAAGGTCTCGAACCCGAAGTGCTGGAGGACCATCTGGACCTATACGTTCACCTGATGATCAGCCCGGGCCCTCTCTCAAGAGAGGAACGGGAGATGATCGCGGTCGTTGTATCCGCAGCGAACCGTTCCGCGTATGGCGCGATCCACCACTCGGAAGCATTGGAGACGCTCGAGAAGGACCAGGATGCGCTGTACAAGCTCCTGAAGGAATACACGACGAAGCATGAGAGCCCACGGAACAAGGCCCTGCTCGCATACGCGGCGAAGCTCACACTCGACCCGAAAGCGATCACGAAGGAGGACATCAAGGACCTCAAGGACGTCGGGCTCAAGGACGAGGAGATCCTCCGAGCGAACCTCATCGCGAGCTACTTCAACTTCTCGAACAGGATCGCGCTCGGATTGGGCGTGGAGCTCGAAGAGGGCAAGGCCAGGACTTACAACTACTGAAGCTCTTGGCTCGGACAGAACACAGAAATGCTAATATCGTGATGGACGTCTATCCGCCATCGCAGGGGCCCGTAGCTTAGTCTGGCGGAGCCATTGGCTCATAACCAGTTGGTCATCGGTTCAAATCCGATCGGGCCCACTCCTTTGTCATCCCAGATGGTGAATCTCAGATTCTAATCTAGTCGTGATAAGACAAGGCCAGCCCTCAAAACCCTTTGATTTCTTTTTCCAACCCGGATTATCGCTCGGAATCTACCGGTGATTAAAGCTGGAAGCTTGAATACTAGAGATGAACACTGACCAGGTCTAGCGGCAATTCTGGACCGGCAAACAATTGGACTGCCGCCGAGGTGTCGACAGCTCGGCCTCTTGTTCATTTGGGAAGATTGAAAGAAGAAGAGCGTTTCAACAGCCTCAGGTGGTGGCTTGCTGGGTGCTTAGAATGACCTAGATGTATGCTCTTTCTCCGTGCTCAGCCACGTCCAGACCATCTTCCTCACCCTTTGCGCTCACACGCACAGATGTCACCTTGTTGATCAGGAAGAGCATGACATACGTGAACACAAATGCCCATGTGGCAGCCAATGCCACAGCAGCCACTTGCGCTCCGAAGAGGCTGCTGCCACCGTGCAGCAGGCCGTTCTGACTAGAGGCATTCATCCGGCTCCATGCGAATACGCCGACTGCAAGTGATCCAACGATTCCTCCGACGCCGTGCACCCCCCAGACATCGAGGGCGTCATCCCACTGCTTCTTGTTCTTGAACCAGATGGCAGCATAGCATATCGTGCCAGCGAGTAAACCTATAGCGATTGCCGCGGACGGGGACACATATCCTGCGCACGGAGTGATCGTTGCTAGGCCCGCGACTGCGCCGGTAAGCAGTCCAAGGAACTTCGGCTTCTTCTCGAATATCCACGCCATTCCGAGCCACGTGATAGCAGCGACGGAGGCAGCCAGATCTGTGTTCAGGAACGCGAGCGCTGTGATACTGTCCACCTTCAGCTCACTGCCTGCGTTGAAGCCGTACCAGCCAAACCACAGGAGACCAGTACCTAGCGCAACCAGCGGGAGGCTATGCGGTCCGGGTTCGGTCGTCCTTCTCCTCCCGACGAAGAACACAGCAGCCAGGGCAGCCATTCCAGCTAATACGTGAACGACTATGCCGCCTGCGAAATCCTGCACTTTCCACGTGGAGAGCAGACCACCACCCCAAATCATGTGCACGAACGGGAAGTAAACGAGCATGGTCCATCCAATCAAGAACAGTAGATAGGCCTTGAACCTCACTCTGTTCGTGAAGGCACCACTAATTAATGCGGGAGTGATGATGGCGAACATCATCTGATAGGCGATGAAAACATAGAGCGGAATGTGTGCGCCTCCGGCGACGTCCCCGAACTCGGAGCTTGGTGTCACTCCGCGAAGGAGGGCCATGTTCAGGTTACCATAGATATCTCCCGATCCTCCGCTAAAGCATAGCGAATAACCTACCGTGAACCAGATAATGTCGACAATCCCCATCGACACGAAGCTCTGAATCATGATTGCCAGTACGTTCTTCCTTCCCACGAGCCCTCCATAGAAGAAGGCCAGGCCCGGAGTCATCAGCATTACCAAGCTTGTCGCGACAAGCATGAATCCCGTGTTCCCCGTATCGATCGTGTCTCTTCACCCCGCACAAACGAGACCGGCAAAAGCACCTAGCGAATTGTGCTTTTCACCCGGAGAAACCTACCCGTATATAGCGGTTGTTCACACGGTTACCTCTCGACGGGCGGGTCTGACGAAATGCTGGGAATCTTCATCCGTAGGGGGCTGAATTGACGACATTGAGGCCCTTCGATGTTTGGTTTCGCGAGTTCAATTCTCGCCCGGTCCAAGTTGCCCTTCTTCTTGATTTCGAGCACGATTCGCGGATTGGTACTCGGCTCCGCGAACGACTTGAAAACGAGCTAGAATTCTCAATTCCTTCCCGCGACGCCAATACCGCGAGCTAGCTCATCACCGCGGATTCCCGCAGCCGACACCAATCTGTACTCGACCGATTCTGCGAAGAGTACTGGCTATTTGAAGGCCTCACGGCAGTAGTATGGTACAAATCCTCAAAACCCCGATTGCCATCAACGCCTCGATTATGGTACGGCGCGGGTACACCCCAGACTCGAAGGAAAGGGATTCAAATGGAGAACTCCTCGAAGGGCGCTTCCGACATCAGGAGGCTTGCTAGTTGTCCACTGGATCAGCTCTATGTGGATTTGGGCACGGGTCCGAAGGGTGTCTCCACCGCCGACGCTGACCGAAAGCTGAATGAGATTGGTCTGAACATCCTCCCGGAAACCAGGAAACTCTCGCTCATCCGCAAAACCATAGTCCAATTCAAGAACCTCTTCAATGTGCTGCTAATGGTCGCGGCCATCCTATCGTTCTTTACCGGGTGGACATCAAATGATATGGGCTCCATCCAGATGGGGTTCGCGATACTTCTCGTCGTAATCGTGAGCGTCCTCTTCAGCCTATTTCAGGAGCATCGTGCTGAACGTGCAATCGATGCCCTGCGTAAGCTTGTCCCAGACAACATCAAGGTTCTGCGCGATGGGAAGGTGACCCAGGAGTCGGCATCCCGGGTCGTGCCTGGGGACATCATCGCACTCGAGGAAGGGGACAAGGTGCCCGCGGACGCGCGCCTGATTTCCGCCTTCCAGCTCTCCATTGACAACTCTATGCTGACAGGGGAATCAGAGCCCCAACCGCGTCAGAGCACTTGCGACGACCCGGAGGACTGCGTGGCCGAAGACAGGACCAACCTCGTCTTTGCGGGCACGACCGTGGCTTCTGGTTCGGGCACTGCGGTTGTTCTAATGACGGGCAGCAAGACCCGCTTCGGCCAGGTCGTAGGAATTGCCCATGAGATCGAGGAGCCACTCAGCCCCCTGCAGAAGGAGATAAACTACACGGCGAGGCTGAATTTCATAGCTGCAATCGCTATCAGCCTGCTCTTTCTAGTAATCACGTGGCAGTTCTTGCATCTTCGGTTCTCGGAGAGCGTGCTCTTTATGATCGGAGTGATGGTCTGCCTCGTACCCGAGGGGCTCCAAGTCACACTCACGCTTTCCCTCGCCCTGAGCAGCCTGGCGATGTCAAAGAACAATGTTGTGATCAAGCGGCTTTCCTCGGTCGAAACCCTGGGTTCCACGACAGTCATCTGCACTGACAAGACAGGAACAATCACAGAAGGCCAGATGACTGTCAGGAACATCTGGATGAGCGGCGATGTGTTCGATGTGACAGGCGAGGGGTACGAGCCTGATGGCGAGATCTTCCTAAAGGGGCAAGAACTCGTGACCTCGGACCGGAAGGATTTGCACGCACTCTGCTACGTGGCTGCCTTGGACAACAAAGCCACTCTTGTGCCGCCTCTTGACCGACGCAAGTATCGGTGGACAGCTGTTGGAGACTCAACGGATGCGGCGTTGCTAGTCCTAGCTGCCAAGTCTGGCCTGGATCCTAGGAAGACCCTGGAGGAGCAACCCCGAATCGGCATGATCGACTTCGATTCGAAACGCAAGATAATGACGAGCGTGCACCAGAGCAAGGATGGTGTTGTCACTGCCTACGTGAAGGGTGCGGGAAACGAGGTCCTGTCGCGGTGCGGGACCGCGCTGTGGGCCGACAAAATCGTTCCGATGACACCTGAGCTCGCAGATAAGATCCGCGCGCGGACAGACGATTTCGCTCGAGGGGCGTACAGAGTGATTGCCCTGGCAACGAGGACTCTCCCAGAAAAGGTGGAGAAATTCGAATCTGATTCGGTCGAAACCAATCTTACATTCGTCGGACTTGTGGCGATCTTGGATCCACCCCGAAGAGATGTTGCCCAAGCAGTAAGAAAGGCCCGAAACGCAGGCATCAAGATAGTAATGCTGACTGGAGACCACCAGCTTACTGCCGCCGCAATCGCCCGAAAGGTTGGAATCATCACATCGACCGACAGTTCAGTGATATCCTGTGAGAGACTCGCGGATAGAACGGACGAGGAGCTTTCAGGGATCCTTGACTCACCCGAGCTGGTCTTCGCGCGCGTGACGCCGGAACAGAAGCTGCGCATCGTCCGAATACTCAAGGAAAAAGGAGAGACCGTCGCGGTAACGGGTGACGGAGTGAACGATGCTCCCGCGCTCCTCGAGGCTGACATTGGCATTGCCATGGGCATCACTGGGACGGATGTCGCGCGGGAATCTGCTGACATGGTTCTTCTCGACGACAACTTCGCTTCGATTGTAGGCGGCGTCGAAATCGGAAGATCGGTCTTCGACAACCTCAAGAAGTTCATAGTATACGTGTTCGGCCACAACTGGGCCGAGCTACTTACGTTCATAGTCTTCGTCCTCCTTCAGACGCCGCTTCCTTTGGCGGTCGTCGGCGTTCTCGCAATCGACCTCTTGCTGGAGATCCCTCCATCCATCTCCCTGACGATGGAACCTCCTGAACCTGGGATAATGGATCGCCAACCTAGGTCGAGGAGCAGCCGCTTGTTTGATGTCACGACCCTGGCCCGGTCTTGCTATATCGGCACTCTCATCGGAATTGCCGCGGTCTTTTGGTGCTTCGTTGCATGGTCTGAAGGAGGCTGGTCACTCGGACAGTCGGCCATATCGGATAAGGCAGTCTACATGAAGGGCACAACTGTGGTGCTAGTGGGAATCATGGCGGGCCAGCTCGGAAATCTCTTCGCCACGCGAACGAACATCAAGTCCACTTTCACTCTAAGCCTCACAAGAAACAGATGGCTACTCCCGAGCATCGCCGCAGAACTGATGATTCTCGCAGCAATCGTCTATGTTCCATTCGTTCAGCTGGTTTTTGGAACCGCGGCTCTGCAGCCGATCGAATGGTTGTACCTTTTCAGTTTCGCACCCGTAATTCTGCTGCTAGAAGAGGCAAGGAAGCTCTACGTCAGGAGAGTCCTCCTGCCCGCTCCCGCCGTTGCCATACCGGCCCCCGTTCCCCTTGCCTCCCACGAAAGAGCCGAAGCCATTCCGTTTAAGGGTATGCGACGCAGGCCTTTCGTTGAGGTTGGCCCGCCCGTGATCGTAATGAGTTTCTCAGAGACTGGCACTGAGACCGCTCTGCCAATCGCCATGAGACTGGCGGAGCAGACCAGCTCGAAGATCCTGATCGCCTCGGACCGCGAGTTGCCGAGGTCGCGTCAGACGCAGATATCTGCAGAGTCGGGGGTTCCGTTCGAGTACATTCGCCTTGACATCGCAGATGGATCGAAGGGAAAGCGCTCGGCAGCGAAGGCGATAAGGAAGTATGCGGATCGAATAGGAGCGGAGATGATAGTGGTGCCAGTCAAGCGAGACGTTTTTGGAGATCGGACTGCCCAGAAGATGGTCGGATGGATCGAAGAACTTCTCGGAAAACAAGTGGTTCTTGTGAGCGGGCCATCAAAACCCTCTCGAGCTCAAGAACATCCGCGCCGGCTCCTTATTCCCGTCCTTGACGAATTCCATCCAGAGGTGTTCGCTCTGGCTGGCGCCCTGACATCAGCCTCACACATTCCTGATGTGGATGTCGTGGCAGCCAGAGTCATCAGAATGCCGCCGACAGTCCCTCTGTATTCGACCTTCCGTCCTGAATCACTTGTAGACTCGGACGGAGAGTTGTCATTTTTGAAGGCCTTGAGCGGATTGCCTCTACTGCGTCGACTTAGCTCGAGAGTCCTGTTAGTTAGAGACACGGCCAAGGACCTCGTTAGCTTTGCGGACGAGCGACGGGTCGACCTGATCGTTCTGAAAGGGGATTGGGCTGCAAGCCGTCACGGATTCCTGGCCAAGACGGAGAGAAGGATAGCAGCCAAGGCGTCTAGCTATGTAGCTGTGCTGCTGTCCTCAGGCCGTTAGACCCAAGTGTTACGAAGGAACCTGCCTCTACGAAGTTGAATGGAAGGAAGAGTAGGTTCGGAACAAGAATCCCTTAATCGAAGAACCGCCAGACTCTCCTGTTCACAACTGGTTCCGAGCAACTCAGATGAGTAGGTGACCAAAAGAAAAGTGAATTGGAAAAGCTTTGGGACGCCGCTGTGCAATTTCGTTTCAATCGAACCGGAGACATGAATGTCTAGCACGACCGGGCCCACTCCGCACTCATTTCTGACATGAAGAGCAGCGTAGCTCATCGAATAGAAAGTGATTAAAATTAAGAGATTTATCCGAAGAATCGATAGCCAGTCAGTCTGGCGAAAGCACTTAGAACCGTCGTGGCGGCCTGTGCTTCTGATAACAATCCTTGCAGTACACGGGCCTTCCGTCAGTTGGCTTGAACGGGACCTGTGCCTCAGCTCCGCAGTCGGAACACTTCACGGTGTGCATCTCCCGTGGTCGGGAGCTGCCAAAGCCGCGATCGTCTCTGCGTGGTCGGTCGTTAATGAGGATTACCTCCTTTCTAATCTCTCTGGACCTCTTGCGAAGCCCAAGGTAAAGCAGCTATTACGCTGACCAGTATATTAAATCGATGGCCTCCACCATGGGTACTGTGCGGATTTCCGGTGCAACTGGTTCGTCAATGCGCAGAATAAAGACTGCCGATTGACGACAATCGCCGCGCTCGTACGATTAGGGAGTCCTCACGGAAGCCTGCTGTAGTAGGGACTCATGAGATCCTCGAAGCAGGCGAGGGCTGCCGCAGCGCCCCCGTGGACCGCGGCGACGATCTGCCGGATGCCTCCCGAGACATCGCCAGCAGCGTAGACCAGCGGTACGTTCGTCCTGAAGTTCTTGTCGACCGTCACGAACCCCCCTTGGTCCATCTCCAGTCCGAGCTCGGACGCGAGCTGCGAGCTCGGGATCTCACCCACAGCGATGAACACCCCCTGGAGCAGTAGTTTCTTGGTCTTCTCCGTCTTGAGTTCCCTCAGCTTGACGGCCGTGACCTCCTCGTTCCCGATGACCTCGTCCACAACGGTGCTCCACATGACCGGTATCTTGTGGCCCCTGACAGTATCCTCCAGATGCTTGTCCGCCCGGAACGAGTCCCTTCGATGGACGATCGACACTTTGGCCCCGATCGAATGAAGATACAAAGCATCTGTGAGTGCCGTATTCCCACCGCCGACGACGATCACGTCCCGCCCTTTGAAGAAGAACCCGTCACAGGTCGCACAATAGCTCACGCCTCTGCCAGCGAGGCGCTCCTCCCCTGGCACCTCCAACTTCCTGTGTGAAGAGCCTGTCGCGAGTATCAGCGCCTTGGAGGTGTACCTCCCTCCGCTCGCAGTCCACAGTTCGAACTTCTCTGCCGAGCGGATGCGCACGACCTCCTCTCCTTCCTTGATCTCGACGTACCTTCTCGCGTGCTCGGCCATCAGGTCCATCAGCTTCATTCCTGGGATTTCAGGGAAGCCTGGATAGTTCTCAATGTTCGGGCTGGTGAGTACCTGTCCTCCAGGAACGCCCCTCTCCAGGATTATGGCCTCCAGTCCCGCGCGCCTAGCATATATGCCGGAGGCCAGCCCTGCGGGGCCGGCTCCGAGGATGATCACATCGTAGTCCCCGATCACGGCATCCGCAAGTTCCGATGCGATGCCCTCTATGGTCATTGGATTGAGGAATCCGCGAACATCGTTTAATACATTGTCCTACAGACGAGGGCCCCCTGGCCTGCCCTCCCAGGAGGGAGATAGCCAGCCCAATACCATAAAATACCGATGTCTGCGCTTATTAACCGATAAGCCACGCTCCCTTCAACGAATCCCCCGGGTGGCGATCAGGCGAAGGAGACTGATGGACCCTCAGACGATCAAGGCTATCCTCGCGATCGGTTCTATAGTCTTCATTGGATTCTTCGGCAACCTCATCTTCGTTAGGTTCCGGGTCCCGGACGTGCTGATACTCGTCGCACTGGGTATGATGATCGGTCCGGACATACTCGGGAAGACACTCGGGCTCGTCACAAACGACACGCTGAGCGGGATCAACAAGTACCAGGACCTACTGCTTTCCGCCGCGCTCATACTCATCCTGTTCGACGGGGGCCTCTCGCTCGACGTGCGCACGGTCATCCAATCCATGAAGATCTCGACTTTCATCATAGTCTTGACCCTTCTCTCGGAAATCACGATCGTGGCCCTGGCCCTCCATTTCTTCATGCACATGGACATCCTGCTCGCGTTCGTTGTCGGGGCGATCGTGGGAGGGACCGGCGAGGCCGTGGTCATCCCAATCGCGAATCGGCTGCGAGTGAAGCCCCAGACGAAGTCGATGCTCGTCATGGAGAGCGTCATCACCGATGTCTGCGTGATAGTCATCGCGTTGACGCTGATGCAGGTCATAGTGCTCGGCGATTTCAGCCTGGTATCCCTGGCGCGGGATCTGGCGATGAAGTTCCTGTTCG
>Ga0315281_10009095_pt1 | contig 13809 bp, 14 predicted proteins | sample YL17G07_0_MG_FD_204540 | JGI IMG/M metagenome (GOLD analysis project Ga0315281, IMG submission 204540) | Sediment microbial communities from Yellowstone Lake, YNP, Wyoming, USA - YL17G07_0 | ecosystem: Environmental > Aquatic > Freshwater > Lake > Sediment | place: USA: Wyoming | collected...
AGTCTTGGCAAGGATATCGCCATGCACATCGCGGCGAGCAAGCCCATCTGCGTTTCCAAAGAACAAGTGCCGGCGGAACTCCTCGCCAAAGAGCGTGAAATCTACACCGCGCAGGCTGCCGAGAGCGGCAAGCCGGCGAACATCGTCGAGAAGATGGTAGAAGGGCGTATCGTGAAGTATCTGGCGGAAATGACTCTGCTGGGACAGCCCTTCGTGAAGAATCCGGACGAAACGGTGGAGAAGTTGCTGGCGTCCAAGGGTGCCAAGGTCAATGCCTTCCAGATGTTCGTGGTGGGCGAAGGCATCGAGAAGAAAGTCACCGACTTCGCCGCCGAAGTGGCTGCTGCTGCGCAGGTATAAGCCATGGCCGCCCCCGTCTACAAACGCATCCTGCTCAAGCTCAGCGGCGAAGCCCTGATGGGCGAGGACAGCTACGGCATCAACCGCGAAACCATCGACCGTATCGTGTCAGAGGTTGCCGAAGTGGTGCGTCTGGGCGTGCAGGTTGGGGTGGTGATCGGCGGCGGTAATATTTTTCGCGGCGTCGCACCGGCGGCGGCTGGCATGGACCGCGCCACCGCGGACTACATGGGCATGCTGGCCACCGTGATGAACGCGTTGGCCTTGCAGGACGCCATGCGCCGCGTTGGACTGGTGAGCCGGGTGCAGTCGGCGCTGACCATCGAGCAAGTGGCGGAGCCGTACATCCGCGGCAAGGCCATGCGTTATCTGGAAGAAGGCAAGGTGGTGATCTTCGGCGCCGGCACCGGCAACCCGTTTTTCACTACCGACACGGCCGCCGCGCTGCGCGGCATGGAAATGAACGTGGACATCGTGCTCAAGGCGACCAAGGTGGACGGCGTTTACACGGATGATCCGATGATTCATCCGGATGCCATGCGCTACCAGCGTCTTTCCTTCGACGAAGCGATTATCAAGAATCTCAAGGTCATGGATGCCACTGCGCTGACGCTGTGCCGCGACCAGAAGATGCCCCTGTGCGTGTTCAGCATTTTCAAGCAGGGTGCGTTGAAAAGGGTGGTGCTGGGAGAGGACGAAGGCACGCAGGTGTATTGTTGAATCAAGGGGGACAAGCATGATTGCCGACGTCAAGAAATCTGCCGAGCACAAGATGCAGAAGACCCTGGAAGCGCTCAAGACGGATCTGGGCAAGATCAGGACGGGGCGCCCCCATACCGGTATTCTCGACCACGTAATGGTCGACTATTATGGCAGTCCGATGCCGATCAATCAGGTGGCCAACGTGAACCTGATGGATGCGCGCACCATCAGCGTGACCCCCTGGGAAAAGAAAATGGTTGGGGCGATCGAAAAAGCCATACGCGATTCCGATCTGGGTCTGAATCCCTCCACCATGGGCGAACTCATCCGCGTGCCGATGCCGGCCCTGACGGAGGAGCGGCGCAAGGATTTGATCAAGGTAGTGCGAGGCGAGGCGGAAAACGCCCGGGTGGCTGTGCGCAATGTTCGGCGCGACGCCAATGGTACGCTCAAGGATTTGCTCAAGGAAAAGGAAGTGAGCGAGGATGAAGAGCGCCGTGCCCAGGAAGACATCCAGAAGCTGACCGACCGCTACATCACCGAAATCGACAAGGCGCTTCAGGTCAAGGAAGCCGATCTGATGGCGATTTAGGGGACGCTTCAGTGGCCCTGTTCCCAAGTTCTACGCGCAACATTCCCGAAGCCCACAGCATTCCGCGGCACATCGCCGTCATCATGGACGGCAACGGCCGCTGGGCGAAAAAACGCTTCCTGCCGCGCATTGCCGGGCACCGGCGCGGGGTCGAGACGGTGCGCGACACCATCAAGGCCTGCGTTGATTTGGGCGTCGACTACCTCACCCTGTTCGCTTTCAGCAGCGAGAACTGGCGCCGGCCGGCGGAGGAGGTGTCGCTGCTGATGCAGATCTTCGTGCTGGCGATGGAGCAGGAAGTCGCCAATCTGCACCGGAACAACATCCGCTTCAAAGTCATCGGCGATCTGTCGCGCTTCGAGCAAAGGCTGGTGCAACTCATACGCGAAGCGGAACTGCTGACCGCCAACAACACCGCCCTGACGTTGACCATCGCAGCCAATTACGGCGGGCGCTGGGATATCATTCAGGCCACGCACCGCATGCTGGAGAACAACCCCGGCATCGGCCAGAGCTTCACCGAGGAAGACATCGCGCCGTATTTGTCGATGGCCGATGCGCCGGAGCCGGACCTGTTCATCCGCACCGGCGGCGAGCAGCGCATCAGCAATTTCCTGCTGTGGCAACTGGCCTACACCGAGCTCTATTTCACTCCGACCCTGTGGCCAGACTTCAATGTCGAATCGCTGCATCACGCCATCCGTTCCTACCAGGAGCGCGAGCGCCGCTTCGGCCGCACCAGCGAACAACTGCAATCCCCCGGGGGCGCAGCTGAAAGCTGATTCCCGCGCTACCTGCAATGCTTAGGACACGGGTTATCACCGCGCTGGTCCTGCTGGCGATTTTCCTGCTGTGTTTGTTTTATCTTCCGGCACCCTACTGGGCCGGCGTATTGCTGCTGTTCCTGCTGGCTGGTGCCGCGGAGTGGGCGAATATCGGCGCTTTTTCCCGTCCGTGGAAAATTGCCTATATCGTTGCGACCCTGGCGCTCGGCGGCATCCTGTTTGCCTTGCCCCCTGGCGCACTTCCCAGCACCCCGATTTTTGCCGTCTCCCTGGCGTTCTGGCTGGTCGTCGCCCCGCTGTGGCTGAAGCTGCAATGGCGCGTCAGGAACCGTGCCGTGCTGGCCGTGGTGGGATGGGTGCTGTTGCTGCCCACCGCAATGGCGCTGGCCGAGTTGCGTGCCGTGAGTCCGGTGCTGCTGCTGGGCGTGATGGGCGTCGTCTGGGTGTCCGACATCGCGGCCTATTTCTCCGGCCGGGCATTTGGCAGGCACAAGCTGGCACCCGCGATCAGCCCGGGCAAGACTTGGGAGGGCGTGTTCGGCGCGCTCGTGGCGGTGGTGCTGTATGGCTGGATATGGAAGGCCGCAGGAGGGCAACTCAGCGAAAGCGTCTCCCTCGGCTGGGGTACACTGGCGCTCTGGCTGCTGGCTTATTTCGGCATCCTGGGCGACTTGTTCGAGTCATGGATGAAACGCCAGGCCGGCATGAAAGACAGCGGGCGGCTGCTGCCCGGACACGGCGGCGTGCTGGACCGCGTCGATGCCCTGACCTCCACGCTTCCCTTGGCCGCGCTTGCCCTCATACTCTGGAAAACGCTCGTACAGCCCTGACCCTGCCATGCAAAATCTCACCATACTCGGAGCCACCGGCACCATAGGCATCAATACCCTGGACGTGGTGGCACGCCATCCCGACAGGTTCCGCGTGGTCGCGCTGACGGGCAATGCCCAGATCGAGCGCCTGTTCGAGCAATGCCGCCAGTTCCGTCCGGACTACGCGGTGGTGCTGGACCCCGCGGGAGCCGGGCAACTGCGCGAAAAAATGGCGGCGGCGGGGCTGGACACGGAAGTGCTGTGCGGCATCGAGGCGCTGGAGCGGGTCGCCTCCATGCCCGAGGTTGACACGGTGATGGCCGCCATTGTCGGGGCCGCCGGGTTGCGTCCCACGCTGGCCGCGGCGCGCGCGGGAAAACGGATTTTGCTGGCGAACAAGGAAACCCTGGTGCTGTCGGGCAACATTTTCATGCAGGCCGTGCAGCAGAGCGGGGCGACCCTGCTGCCCATAGACAGCGAACACAATGCCATTTTCCAGGCGCTGCCGCGCCACTTCGGCGGCGATCTCAAGCAGGTGGGCGTGCGGCGCATCCTGCTGACGGCGTCGGGCGGGCCTTTCCGCACGCGCACGCTGGCCGAACTGGAGCACGTCACGCCGCAGCAGGCATGCGCCCATCCCAACTGGGTCATGGGGCGCAAGATTTCCGTGGATTCCGCGACCATGATGAACAAGGGCCTGGAAGTGATAGAGGCGCACTGGCTGTTCAATGCGAGCGCGGACCAGATACAGGTGGTGGTCCATCCGCAGAGCGTGATCCATTCGCTGGTCGAATATGTCGACGGCTCGGTGCTGGCGCAGTTGGGAAACCCCGATATGCGCACCCCGATCGCCTATGCGCTGGGGTTTCCGGAACGCATCGACGCCGGCGTTGCGCCGCTGGACTTGTTCAAGACCGGCAGCCTCAGCTTCGAACCCCCGGATTTCGCGCGTTTCCCCTGCCTGGACCTGGCCTACCAGGCCCTGCGCCGCAGCGGCACCGCGCCCGCCATACTCAATGCAGCCAACGAGGTCGCAGTGGCGGCTTTCCTCGAACAGCGGGCTCCATTTACGGCTATTCCGGCAATCATTGAACATGCGCTGCAGAAAGTTGTCTCTTCAACCGTGACCGGCCTGGAGGATGTCCTCGAGGCAGATGCCCTGGCGCGCGAAGCGGCACAGTCCATGATTTTGGAATACGCGTAGTTCTCATCCGCGTTGCTTGCTGCATCTTGCTGTTCCACCTTCTCATAGTCTAAAGCTCCATCACCATGAACCTCCTGTTTACCCTTGCAGCATTCGCAGTGGCGCTCGGCGTGCTGATCGTGATCCACGAAATGGGGCATTTCCTCGTCGCGCGCTGGTGCGGCGTCAAGGTGCTGCGCTTTTCCGTTGGCTTCGGCAAGCCACTCTACGTCAAACGCTTCGGGGCTGACGGAACGGAGTGGGCGATAGGCGCATTTCCCCTGGGCGGCTACGTCAAGATGCTGGACGAACGCGAGGGCGAAGTTGCGGCGCACGAACTGCCGCAGGCGTTCAACCGGCAGTCGGTGTACCGGCGCAGCGCCATTGTCGTCGCCGGGCCGCTGGCCAACCTGCTGCTGGCGATCCTGCTTTACTGGGTGCTGTTCCTGCACGGCGTGCCGGGCGTCAAGCCGGTACTGGGCGAGATTCCCGCAGCAACGGCTGCTGCCGCGGCGGGTTTCCAGCCGGGCGAAGTGTTGTCGCGCATCGACGGGCAGGATGTGATCACCTGGCAGGACGTGCGCTGGGTGCTGCTGAAGCGCACCCTGCAAAATGAGAAGATCGGTGTCGAAGTCCACAACGAACAGGGCGAAACAGCGACGCGCCAGCTGGACTTGGGTGGTGTGACCAGTGACGACCTCGAAGGCGATTTCCTGGAGAAGCTCGGATTGACGCATTTCCGGCCGGAACTGAAATCCGTCGTTGAGAAAGTGCTGCCGGGCGGCGCGGCGGCCAAAGGCGGTTTGGCGGCGGGGGACGCGATTGTCGCGGTCAACGGGCAGCCGGTGAGCCTGTGGGAGGATGTGGTCAAGGAGGTGCGGCAGAGCCCGTCGCGTCCGCTCAAGTTCGAAGTCAAACGCGCGGACGGACTGCATGTGCTGCAAATCACTCCCGACGCGGTGGTCGAGGAAGGCAAGAGCGTTGGCAAGATCGGCGCCATGGCCGCGTTCGACAAACAGATTCTGCAAAGGCTGATGACCGAAGTGCGCTACGGGCCGCTGCGCGCGCTCGGCGAGGCTTTCGTGAAGACCTGGGACACCTCGGTTTTCAGCCTGAAAATGATGGGCAAAATGGTGTTCGGCGAGGTCTCCTGGCGCAACATCAGCGGACCCATCACCATCGCCGACTACGCCGGGCAATCCGCGAACCTCGGGTGGGTGCCCTATTTGAGCTTTCTGGCGCTGATCAGCATCAGCCTCGGCGTGCTCAATTTGTTGCCGATCCCCTTATTGGACGGGGGGCATTTGATGTATTATATGGCGGAATTCATAAAGGGAAGCCCGGTCACCGAGAAGACCATGGAGATCGGCCAGCAGATCGGTTTCGCCCTCCTCATGACGCTGATGGCTTTCGCTTTCTACAACGATATTAACCGCCTGCTCACGAACTAGTTGATGGGGTGGGTCTCTGGGCGCAATCGAGCCGGTTGACGGTGCAAGGTCATACAATCAATAAGATGAAACTAAAATACCTGGCAGCGCTGCTCTCCGGCTTGTACGCGGCATCCGCGTCGGCGATGGAGCCCTTCGTGGTGAAGGACATTCGGGTCGAGGGCATACAGCGCACCGAGGCCGGAACCGTGTTCAGCTATCTCCCGGTGAAAGTCGGCGAGACCATGGACGACGAGAAGGCTGCCGCCGCGATCAAGGCGCTGTACGCCACCGGCTTCTTCAAGGACGTGCGCCTGGAAATCGATAACGGCGTGCTGGTGGTGACGCTGTTGGAGCGCCCCGCGATTGCTGAAATCGACATCGTCGGCACCAAGGAATTCACCAAGGAACAGCTCAAGGACGGCCTAAAGCAGACCGGCCTGGCTGAATCGCGCATCTTCGACAAATCCCTGCTGGACAAGGCGGAGCAGGAACTGAAGCGGCAATACTACAGCCGCGGCAAGTATGCGGTCGTGGTTTCCACCACCGTGACTCCGCTGGAACGCAACCGCGTCTCCATCAACTTCAACGTCACCGAAGGCGAGGTCGCCAAGATCCGCCAGATCAACATTGTCGGCAACCAGGATTTCAAGGAAAAGGAACTGCTCAACCTGTTCGTCCTGAGCACCCCGGGGTGGATGACCTGGTTCAGCAAGAACGACCAGTATTCCAAGCAAAAACTCGCGGCCGACCTGGAAACGCTGCGCTCCTTCTACCTCAACCGCGGCTATATCGAGTTTGCCGTCGATTCCACGCAGGTCTCCATATCGCCCGACAAGACCGACATCTATATCACCGTCAACCTCGCCGAAGGGCCGAAATACACGGTGTCCGACGTCAAGCTGGCGGGCGGGATGCTGGTGCCGGAGGCGGAACTGCGCAAGCTGGTGAAGGTTCAGCCCGGCGATACTTTCTCGCGGGAACAGTTGAACGAGTCGACCAAAGAGATCGGCGACCGCCTGGGCAATGACGGCTACGCGTTCGCCAACGTCAACGCCGTTCCGGAACTGGACAAGGAAAAGCATCAGGCTGCGTTCACCTTCCTCATCGACCCTGGCCGCCGCATCTATGTGCGGCGTATCAACATGACCGGCAACACGAAGACACGCGACCAGGTGCTGCGCCGTGAGATGCGGCAAATGGAAGGGGGATGGTATTCGGGTGAGAAGATCAACCGCTCGCGCGAACGCCTGGACCGCCTGGGCTACTTTTCCGACGTCAACGTCGAGACCCCGGCGGTGCCCGGCACCACCGACCAGGTGGACGTCAACCTCGGCGTGACCGAGAAGGCGACCGGCAGCGTCATGCTGGGCGCCGGCTTCTCGAGCAGCGACGGATTCATCGTGAGCGGCTCGGTGTCGCAGAACAACGTATTCGGCACGGGCAACCAGCTCGCGGTTCAGGTGAACAGCGGCAAGGTCAACAAGGTCTATTCAGTTTCCTATACCGATCCGTACTACACGGTGGACGGCGTAAGCCTGGGCTACGACGTGTACCAGCGCAACGTCGACCCGACGTCACTGTCCACTGTTGGCAACTACAGCAGTTCCGCCCTGGGCGCCGGCGTCAGGCTGGGTGTCCCGATCAATGAAAACGACGCGGTCAATCTTGGCCTGACCTACGAAAAAACCGATCTCACCCTGTTTGATACCAGCCCGCAGCGCTACAAGGATTTTGTCGCCGACTTCGGCACAACGAACACCACGGTGCGTGCCGATCTCGGTTGGGCACGCGATACCCGCGACAGCATCAGCTACCCGACCAGGGGCAGTTTGCAGCGCGTATACGGCGAGGTGGGTTTGCCGGTCGGTGATCTGAAATACTCCAAGATATCCTATCAAAACCAGTGGTTCTACCCGCTGTCGCGCACCTTTACCCTGATGCTCAATGGGGAGATAGGCGCGGGAGGTGGGTACGGCGGCAGACCGCTGCCGTTCTTCAAGAACTTCTATGCCGGCGGCAACACCTCGGTGCGCGGTTTCGACGCAGGAACACTGGGCCCCAAGGACAGCAGCGATCTGGCGCTGGGCGGGAGCCGCCGCATCGTGGCCAATGCCGAGGTGCTGTTCCCGTTCCCCGGCCTGAAAGATGACAAATCGGTACGCATGAGCGTGTTCGCGGACGCCGGCGCCGCCTGGGGTCCGGGCGACGTGCAAGGCCGCTACGACAAGGTGAAAGTGTCGGATCTGCGCTATTCGGCCGGGGTCGCGGTGAGCTGGTTTTCGCCCATAGGGCCGCTCAAATTCAGCCTGGCTGCGCCGCTCAATGCCAAGGTCGGCGACAAGGAGCAGCGCTTCCAGTTTATTCTGGGTTCGGTGTTTTAGCCCATATTGATTTAGGAGAAAGGATTGAAAAAGTTAGCCAGTTTGTTGATCGGTGCCGCGCTGCTTCCGTTGGCGCTGCAAGCCACGGCAGCCGAGCTTAAATTGGGTTTTGTGAACACCGAGAGGGTGTTCCGCGAAGCGGCTCCCGCAGTCAAGGCGCAGAAAAAGCTGGAGAAGGAATTTGCCGCGCGCGACGCCGAGCTGCAGAAAATGGCCAAGCAGGCCCGGGATCTGCAGGCACACCTGGAAAAGGAGGGTGTGACTCTCAGCGAAACCGAGCGGCGTAACAAGGAACGCGACTTGGCCAACCTCAACCGCGATTTCCAGCGCATACAGCGCGAATTCAGGGAAGACCTCAACCTGCGCCGCAACGAAGAGCTCGCACTGGTGCAGGAACGCGGCACCAAGGCGATACAGGCGATCGCGGAGGCGGAGAAGTTCGATCTTATTCTGCAGGAGGCGGTGTACGCGAGCCCCCGCATAGACATCACCGAAAAGGTCCTGAAAGCGCTCACGGACAAGTAATCTCCGCGATTCGTGGAGATGCAGGGCCGGACAAACGCATGCATTCGGAACATCAATACACGCTGGGCGAAATCGTCGCGCGGTTCGGCGGGGAACTGGTCGGCGACGCCGATTTTGCAGTCAGGCAGGTGGCGACGCTGGAACGCGCCGAGGCGCGGCATATCGTCTTCCTCGCCAATCCAAAGTACCGCGAGAAGCTGCGCAGCAGCGCGGCGGGTGCGGTAATCGTCGGGCTGCGCGAGCGCGATGCGAGCGACCGGCCGCGCATCGTGTGCGACAACCCGTATGCTTATTTTGCCCGGGTGTCCGCGCTGTTTAATCCGGGCCCGCAAACCGAGCCTGGCATCCACGCGTCGGCAGTGGTGGATGCTTCGGCGGCCATTGCGGCTTCCGCCAGCATCGGCGCGTTGGCGTTTCTGGGCAGAAACGTGCGCGTGGGGGAAAACACCGTCGTATTTCCCGGCTGCTATCTGGGCGACAACGTCGTCGTCGGCGAGGGCTCTGTCTTGTATCCGCGCGTGGTCGTCTATCATGATTGCATCATCGGCAGCCGCACGATTGTGCATTCGGGCGCCGTCATCGGCGCGGACGGATTCGGTCTCGCGCAGGAAGACGGGCGCTGGATCAAGATCCCGCAGATCGGCCGCGCGGTCATTGGCGACGATGTGGAAATCGGCGCCAACACCACGGTGGACCGCGGCGCCATGGACGATACGGTGATAGAGGACGGGGTCAAGCTGGACAACCAGATTCAGGTGGCCCACAACGTGCGCATCGGCGCCCACACCGCGATGGCCGGCTGCGTCGGCATCGCCGGCAGCGCCACCATAGGGCGGCATTGCACGGTGGGCGGGGCTGGCATGATACTCGGCCATCTGGAAATTGCCGATCACGTGAATATTTCCTCGGGCACGCTGGTCACCAAGTCCATCGGCAAGCCCGGGACTTACACTTCGGCCATGCCGTTTTCGGAGCATCGCTCGTGGCTGAAGAATGCGGCGCATTTGCGCCATCTGGACGACATGGCGGAAAAAATCCGGCAGCTGGAAAAGCAGCTCGCTGAACTCGAAAGGAAAATATCTTGAGCAGCATGGACATACACGAAATCCTGCAATATCTGCCGCACCGCTACCCGTTCCTGCTGGTCGACCGGGTGCTGACCTGCGAGCCGGGAAAAACCATAGAGGCAGTCAAAAACGTCAGCATCAACGAGCCGTTTTTCGGTGGGCACTTTCCGCATTTTCCCGTCATGCCCGGCGTGCTGATCATAGAGGCGCTGGCCCAGGCCGCGGCCATCCTGTCGTTCAAGACCATGGGCAGCAAGCCCGACGACAAGTCTGTCTACTATTTCGTCGGCATCGACGGCGCGCGCTTCAAGAAGCCGGTCTTCGCCGGTGACCAGTTGCATCTGCATGTGGAGATCACGCGCACCGTCAAAGGCATCTGGAAATACGCCGCGAAAGCCAAGGTCAACGACCTGGTGGTCACCGAGGCGGAACTGATGTGCACCCTGCGGGCGTTGTAATGATCCACCCCACGGCAATTGTCCATGCCGGCGCACGGCTTGCCGAGGATGTCGAGATCGGCCCCTACGCGGTCATCGGTGAACATGTCGAAATCGGCTCCGGCACCCGTGTCGGGCCGCATGCGGTGGTTACCGGGTACACCCGCATCGGCAGCGACAACCGGATATTCCAGTTCGTCTCCCTGGGCGAAATCCCGCAGGACAAGAAATACGCCGGCGAAGCCACACGCCTGGAAATCGGCGACCGCAACGTGGTCCGCGAGTTCTGCACGTTCAACTGCGGCACCGTGCAGGATGCGGGCGTGACGCGCATCGGTTCGGACAACTGGATCATGGCCTACTGCCACATCGCGCACGACTGCCAGGTCGGCAGCCACACGATTTTCGCCAACAACGCCTCCATCGCCGGCCACGTGCACGTGGGAGACTACGCCATCCTCGGCGGATTCACGCTGGTGCACCAGTTCTGCCTGATCGGCGCGCATAGCATCACCGGGCTCGGCACCGCGGTGTTCAAGGACATTCCGCCCTACGTGACTGCTGCGGGCAACCCGGCCAAGCCCCATGGGATCAACGCCGAGGGCTTGAAGCGGCGCGGGTTTTCCAGCGACGCCGTCATGCGCATCAAACGCGCCTACAAAACCCTGTGGAAGTCCGGGCACACCCTGGATGAAGCCAGACAGGCGCTCGCCCTGCAGCTTGCGGAGTGCCCCGAGCTGGCCCCGTTGCTGGATTTCCTCGCGGCGTCAACGCGCGGCATTATTCGCTGACAGGGGCGGGGCTATGCAACAGAGTTCCAAAGCGGCGGGCAAGCCGCGCCGCGTCAGGGTTGGCATCGTCGCAGGGGAGGCTTCCGGCGATGTGCTCGGCAGCCATCTCATCAATGCGCTGAAAAGCCATGTGGACGACATCGAGTTCGTCGGCATTGCCGGCCCGAAAATGCTGGCGGCGGGCGCGACAGCACTATATCCCATGGAAAAACTGGCGGTGCGCGGCTACGTCGAGGTGCTTCGGCATTACCGCGAAATCGTCGGCATACGCAGCCAGCTCAAGCGCCATTTTCTCAAGCATCCCCCGGACATCTTCATCGGCATCGACGCGCCGGACTTCAACCTCAACCTCGAAACGGCGCTTAAGGCCGGCGGCATCCCGACCATACACTACGCCAGCCCCTCCATCTGGGCATGGCGCGGCGAGCGCATCCACAAAATCGCCAAGGCGGTGTCGCGCATCCTGGTGCTATTCCCATTCGAGGAACCGCTCTATCGCAAGGCTGGCATTGCGGTGACCTATGTCGGCCATCCGCTTGCGGACATGCTGCCGGAGCAGCCCGACCGCGCGGCCGCCAGGAGCCAGCTCAAGTTGCCGCAGGAGGGCAGGGTGGTCGCCCTGCTGCCGGGCAGCCGCCAGAGCGAACTCGTCGCCATGGCCGATACCTTCGTGCAGACCGCGCAGGAAATCCACAGTCGCAGCCCCGGTACGCACTTCCTGGTGCCGCTGGTCACGCGCGAGACGCGCCGGCTGTTCGAGGAAGCGCTGTATCGCTGCGAAGCGCTGGACCTGCCGCTGACCGTGCTGTTCGGCCACGCCGACGACGCCATGGCCGCCGCCGACGCGGTGCTGGTCGCGTCCGGCACCGCCACCCTGGAGGCGGCCCTGCTCAAGCGCCCCATGGTGATCACCTACAAGATGCCGCAACTGTCCTGGCAGCTCATGCACCGCAGGGGATATCTGCCTTACGTCGGGTTGCCCAATGTCCTGGCGGGGCGCTTCGTGGTGCCGGAACTGCTGCAGCACGACGCCACCCCGCAAAACCTGGCCCAGGCGCTGCTGAATCTGCTCAACGACAAAGTGGTCACGCAGCGCCTGGTCACGGAGTTCACCCGGCAGCACCGGGAATTGAAGCAGAACACAGCGGACAAGGCCGCGCGCGCGATCCTGCCGTACCTCGCCGGGGCCGCGGGTGGGCGATGAGCCGCTACACTTGATCTGCGGCGTCGACGAGGCCGGACGTGGGCCGCTCGCCGGCGCGGTCTTCGCCGCCGCGGTGATCCTGGACCCGCGCCGCCCCATCGCAGGACTCGCGGATTCCAAGGCGCTCAGCGCGAAAAAGCGCGAAAGGCTGGCGGCCGAGATACAAACGCATGCCCTGGCCTGGGCCGTCGCCACCGCGTCCGTCGAGGAAATCGACGCCATCAACATCTTGCAGGCCAGCCTGCTCGCCATGCGGCGCGCCGTGGAGGGGCTCAGCGTGCGCCCCGCCGAGGTGCTGGTCGACGGCCTGCATTGCCCGGCTGTGGCCGCACCGGCCCGGGCCATCGTCAAGGGTGATAGCAAGGTCGCGGAGATATCCGCCGCATCCATCCTGGCCAAGACCGCGCGGGACCGCGACATGCTGTTGCTGCACGAGGCCTACCCGCAGTATGGCTTCGACAAGCACAAGGGATATCCGACCGCGGCGCATATGGCGGCACTGGTGTTGCATGGCGTTTCGCCGGTCCACCGCAGGAGCTACGCACCCGTCAGACGGCTGCTGGATGCAAAGCATCTTTAGCGTTCCCACTCACCAACAAGGAGAAACACCATGCCATTCTGGATATTCCTGCATCTGCTGGGCGTGACCGTCTGGGTAGGCGGCATGTTCTTCGCTTACATGGCCTTGCGGCCGGCTGCCGCGCAGTTGCTCGAACCGCCGCAGCGGCTGCCGCTGTGGGCCGGCACGTTCAGCCGGTTCTTCCCATGGGTGTGGGTGTCGGTGCTGTTCATACTCGTCAGCGGGCTCGGCATGATCATGCTGCGCGGCGGAATCGCGGGTTTGCCGCTGTATATCCACGCCATGTTTACGCTGGGACTGGCGATGATGCTGATCTTCACGCACGTGTTTTTTGCCCCCTATCGCCGCCTCAAGCGCTTTGTCGCGGCGCAGGACTGGAAAGCCGCAGGCGCCGCGCTGGCGCAGGTCCGTGTTTTGGTCGGGGTGAATCTGAGCCTTGGGCTGCTCACTATTCTGATCGCCACCGTGGGTCGGGCGTTCGCCTGAACCTGTGTCTTTTTTCGCTAGAAAGCTGCCGGAACGATCCGACTTCCGGCCCCTGGAAGCCCTCTCCGCCGTCGTCACCGACGCCGAAGAAAACCGCCTCCCCAACGCCCCGGTCACCTTCAGGATAGAAGAAGGCGACGCCAGCTTCGGCGGGCCCGGCGAAATCACCGTCGACACAGACAAAAACGGCATAGCCGCCGTCCGCCCGCTGTTCGGCGCCCAGGCGGGCCTGGTGCGGATATCGGCCAGAACGCTCAACCCCGCCAACCAGGCCGAGGTAGCCGGCGCCCTCTACCAGATCGCCGTGCTCGAACAAAAGGACGGCCCCACCCAATTCAGCGGCAAGATACTGGACCACAAAGGCACCCCCCTGCCCGGCGTGCGCATCTCCATCGGCCGCACCAGCCTCGCCGCCACTTCGGACGCCGACGGCAACTTCAAATTCGAAGACCAGGTCCCCCCCGGCAAACT
>Ga0315281_10009096_pt1 | contig 13809 bp, 11 predicted proteins | sample YL17G07_0_MG_FD_204540 | JGI IMG/M metagenome (GOLD analysis project Ga0315281, IMG submission 204540) | Sediment microbial communities from Yellowstone Lake, YNP, Wyoming, USA - YL17G07_0 | ecosystem: Environmental > Aquatic > Freshwater > Lake > Sediment | place: USA: Wyoming | collected...
GCCTTGCCGAAGGCTCCCGCCATGCGCCGGCGGTGCGATCCGGCGCGGGACCTCCTGAGCCTGCTGGCGGACCCCTCGCTGGGGTCCAAGCGGCCGGTCTGGCGGCAGTACGACCACATGGTCCGGACCAACGGGGTGCTCATGCCGGGGTCGGACGCCGGGGTCCTCCGGCTCAAGGGCACGGACAAGTGCATCGCGATCTCGGTGGACGGGCCGGGCAGGCTCGTGGCCGCGCACCCGTTCATCGGCGGCCAGCTCGCGATGGCGGAGGCGGCCCGGAACGTGGCCTGCGCCGGAGGGAAATCCCTGGCCTTCACGAACGGGCTCAACTTTCCGAATCCGGACCGGCCCGGCAACCTCTGGCGGTTCCGGGAGACCGTCCGCGGGATCGCGCTGGCGGCCCGGCAGATGAAGACCCCCGTGGTCTCCGGGAACGTGAGCTTCTACAACGAGCACCAGGGGAAGGGCATAGACCCCACGCCCATGATCGGGATGCTCGGGGTGCTCGACGGATACCCGCCCGTGGCGCAGTGGTTCCGCCGGGAGGGGGACCTCGTGGTCCGGGTCGGGGCCGGGAAGGCGTCCCTGAACGCGAGCGCGTACCAGGAGAAGTTCGGGAAGCGTTCCGGCGGGGTTCCCGCGGCCGTGGACTGGGCGATGGAGAAGGCCCTGCACGCGCTCCTGGTGGAGGCCGCGCGGCGCGGGATCCTGTCCTCGGCGCACGACCTCGCGGACGGCGGGTTCCTGGTGGCGCTGGCCGAGTGCTGCGTCTCGGGGGCGGACGCGGACGCGCCCATGCTGGGTGCGGACGTGACGGTGCGGGAACCGGCGGGGCGGTCCGCGGAGTTCTGGTTCGGCGAAGGGCCTTCCCGCGCGATCGTGAGCCTTCCCGAGTTCCGTCTTGACGACCTGCGCGCGATCGCGGGCCGCGTGCCGGTCGAGGTCATCGGCCGGGCCGGCGGAGACGCCCTGCGCGTGCGCGCGGCGGGCAGGGAGGTCGTACGCGTCGCGATTCCGAGACTCGCTGACGCGCGGGAGCGGACCCTGAAGCGTATCTTCGGGTGACCGGCGCCGGCGGTATAATGTTCGAGGCTTCATGAGGAGCGTCGTCTCCGATCTCGTGCGCGATCGTCCCCGGGAGGAATGCGGGATCTGCGGGATCTGGGGCCACCCGGAGGCGTCGAACCTCGCCTACCTGGCCCTCTATGCGCTCCAGCACCGCGGCCAGGAGGCCGCTGGCATCGTCGCGTCCACGGGGTCCGAGGTCAAGATGCACAAGGCGCAGGGCCAGGTGGCGGACATCTTCACCCGCGAGGTCCTCGAGGGCCTGCCGGGCACCATCGCGATCGGGCACGTGCGCTACTCCACGACGGGGGGGAACCACCTCCGGAACGCGGCGCCGTTCCTGGGGAAGAGCCCGGACGGCGGGTGGGTGGGGGTGGCGCACAACGGCAACCTCGTCAACACCCCCCGGATCCGGGCGGCGCTCGACCGGATGAAGGTCGAGCTGACGGGGACCACGGACAGCGAGTGCATGATGCACGCCATCCGGCTGGCCGAGGGGGACGGGTTCGTGGAGCGCGTCACGAACGGGTTGAAGGACTGCCGGGGCGCGTTCTCGCTCGCGATCATGAGCGAGGACACGCTCATCGCCGTCCGGGACCCGAGCGGGTTCCGGCCGCTTGCGCTCGGGAAGCTCAAGAATGGGGCCTGGGTGGTGGCGTCCGAGACCTGCGCGTTCGACCTCGTCGAGGCCAAGTACGTGCGCGACGTGGAGCCCGGGGAGGTCCTCGTCATCGACGCCAAGGGCCTGAAATCCCACCATCCCTTCGAGCCGGGCCGGCAGGCGATGTGCATCTTCGAATTCATCTACTTCTCCCGGCCGGACTCCCTGATCTTCGGCCATTCGGTGCAGGCGATCCGGAAGGAGCTCGGCCGCCAGCTCGCGTGGGAGGCGCCCGCGCGGGCGGACGTCGTCGTGCCGGTGCCGGATTCGGCCCTCGTGGCGGCGCTTGGCTACGCCGATTTCTCCAAGATCCCGTACGAGGCCGGGCTCATCCGGAACCACTACGTCGGGAGAACCTTCATCGAGCCCTCGCAGCACATCCGGGACTTCGGCACCAAGATCAAGCTCAACCCGGTCCGGGCGGCCATCGAGGGGAAACGCGTGGTCCTCGTCGACGACTCGATCGTCCGCGGCACCACGCTTCGCAAGATCACGAAGATGATCCGGGAGGCCGGCGCGAAGGAGATCCACGTGAGGATCAGCTCGCCGCCGCACCAGTGGCCGTGCTTCTACGGCATCGATTTCCCGACGCGGAAGGAGCTCATCGCGGCAAACCACTCCCGGGAGGAGATCCGGAAGTTCCTGGGGGTCGAGAGTCTGGAGTACATCTCGATCGAGGGACTGCTCAAGGCGGTCCGCAACGTCAAGGCGGGGTTCTGCCTGGCCTGCTTCGACGGGCGGTACCCGGTCACGTTCGATTCCGCGCCCACCAAGGACGCGCTGGAAGCCGCGGCAACCGCCAGGGCCGCGGGAAAGGAAGGCTGAGCACATGGGAAGCATCGGGTTTCCGGAACTGGTCGTCATCCTCCTCGTGGCGCTGGTCCTCTTCGGGGCCAACAGGATTCCCGAGATCGGGCGCGCCATGGGCGCCGCGATCAACGAGTTCAAGAAGGGAATGGCCGGTGAGGGCGAGGCTCCTCCGGCGCCCCGGGGTCGGCGCGGCGGCCGGAAGCCGGGGAAGCGCGCCGCGTAGCGTTGGGGGCTGGGGGCGGGGACGGGCCGGCTCGATAGGGGCGTCGTGGCGGGTCCGAGGCTCACGGTTATCGGCCACCTGGCGGAGCTCCGCCGCCGGCTCCTGATCTCGCTCGGCGCCTGGATCGTGGGTTGCCTCGCGCTGTGGCCGCGGGCCGTTCCCCTGCTGGACAGGCTCTTGACGCCTCTCGGCCAGCCCGCGATCTACCTGGGTCCGGCGGAGGGCTTCTTCGTCGTGCTGAAACTCGACTTCGTGCTGGGAGCGCTGGCCGCCTCGCCCGTCTGGCTGTGGCAGGCGACGGCGTTTCTCGCTCCAGCCCTCAAGGCGAGGGAACGCCGGCTGGCGGGGCTCGCGGGCACGCTCGGGGTCGTGATGTTCGCGCTGGGCGCGTGGTTCGCGTTCCGGTTCATGATCCCGGCCATGATGAGCTTCCTGCTCGGCTTCCGGACGGAGCACCTCCAGCCGCAGATCACGGCGGAGCGCTACCTGGAGTTCATGCTGTGGACCATGGCGGGGACCGGGCTGGCGTTCGAGTTCCCGATCGTGGCCGCGGCGCTGGCGCGGGCCGGGATCCTGAAGGCGCAGGGTCTTCTGGGACAATGGCGGCTCGCGATCCTTGCCTGTCTGGTTATTGCCGCATGGGTGACGCCGTCCCCGGATGCGGCTACGATGATGATGCTGGCCGTGCCGCTGGTCATTCTCTACTTCGTGGGGGTCGGGGCGGCGCGGCTGGCGGAACGCAGACGATGAACCGGGAGGTGGTCCAGCGATGATCCAGGGTTCGCTTCGCAAGGTCGTGGTTCCGGCGGCCGGGCTGGGAACCCGGTTTCTTCCGGCAACGAAGGCCCAGCCCAAGGAGATGCTGCCGATCTTCGACAAGCCGGCCATCCAGTACATCGTCGAGGAGGCGGTCGCTTCCGGTATCTCCGACGTCATCCTGATCACGGGCCGGAACAAGCAGGCGATCGAGAACCACTTCGACCGGTCCCTGGAGCTGGAGGGGTTCCTGCGGCAGCACGGGCAGTCCGAGAACCTGGCGAAAGTCCGGCGGATCAGCGAGCTCGCGAACCTGATCTACACCCGGCAGAAGGAGCCGCTGGGGCTGGGCCACGCGGTCCTGTGCGCCCGCACCCTCGTGGGCGAGGAGCCGTTCGGCGTCCAGCTCGCGGACGACCTCATCGACTCCAGGGTGCCGGCGCTCCGCCAGCTCATGGACGCGGCCGTCCGGCACGGGGGCTCCGTGATCGCCGTGATGGAGGTGCCCCGGGATCAGGTGTCGTCCTACGGCATCGTGGCGGGCGAGTGGGTATCACGGCGCGTCCTGCGGATCCGGGACATGGTCGAGAAGCCTTCCCCGTCCCGGGCCCCTTCGCGGCTCGGCATAGTAGGCCGCTACGTCCTCTCGCCCCGCGTCTTCTCGCTCCTCGAGCGGACTCGCAAGGGGGCCAAGGGCGAGATCCAGCTCACGGACGCGCTCAAGCGCCTGGCCAGGGAAGAGCCGGTCTTCGCCTACCGGTTCGAGGGCACGAGATACGACGCGGGAAACCGGGTCGGGTACGTGGAAGCCTGTCTGGCCTACGCGCTCAAAGACCGGGTGTCGGGTCCGAAGATCCGGGCGCTGTTGCGCCGTATGAGCCGTTAGAGGGGTTTGAAGAACTCCGTCAGGACCTTGCGATCCGCCTCCGAGATCCTGCGGATTCGGAGGCCCGCCGCGTACCGGCCGAAGAGGTTGATCGAGTTGCGGCGGGACCAGGCCACGTCGGCCGCGATCTTGACCACGTGCCCGTCCGTCGGGGCGTTCAGCGTGACCTCGAGCGGCGTGCCCATCATGAGGTCGGCGTCGCAGTTGATGAGCATGCCGTCCCGGCTGAGGTTGATCGTCTTGGCGGAGAAGTCCCTGGTCGGCGGGGTGCCGCGCTGGCTCGGGATCGTGACGGTGCCGGCGCCGAGCACCCGGCAGTTGACCGGGACGACCGTCGTTACGCGGGGAGCCGTGCGTTTCTCTTCGACGCGGGGCATGGCGACCTGCGTCCATTCTACCGGGCCTTGACCGTGGGCGCCACGCCGTCCCGGAGCGCCCGTGTCGCGATTCTTTCGGTGGGATCGGAAGTCGTGACCGGTCGCGTCGCCGACACCAACGCGAAGTGGGCCGGGGCGGAGCTGACCCGGCTGGGGTACGCGGTCGTGTTACATCTGGCGGTGGACGACGACGCCGGTGCCATACGGGACGCCCTGGGTTTGGCGATGGACCGGGCGGACGTCGTGTGGATGACCGGGGGGCTGGGGCCGACGCGCGACGACGTCACCGTCGAGGCCGTGGCCGGGGCCCTTGGACTGGGCGTGGGGGAGGACGCTGCCACCGTGGCGAGGATCCGTGCCGCGTGGGCGAAGAGGGACCAGCCGGCGCCGGCAATGGCGTTCCGGATGGCTCGCGTCCCGGAGGGAAGCGTCGCGTTCGACAACCCGGCGGGAACGGCGCCGGGCATCTGGATCGAGACGCGGGGGCGATCGGTCGTGATCCTGCCGGGCGTTCCCGCGGAGATGATGGCGATCGCGGAGGCTTCCGTTCTGCCCCGGCTGGGGGATCGGGTGCCGGGTCCCAAGTCGTGCGTGTACCGGATCCTGGGTGTTCCGGAAGGGGAGGTGGACCAGCGCGTTCGGGACCTCTGGGACGGGGCACCGGCGGAGGTCCGGATCGCGCTCGAGATCAGTGCCGGGGAGGTCCTGCTCCGTGTCCTCGCCCCGGCCGCGTGGCCGGGGCTCGGTGCGCTGGACGCCGCCATCCGTCAGCGGCTCGGGGAGGCGATCTACACGACGGAGGACGAGACGCTCGAGGCGCACCTGATCCGGCGCATGAAGGCGGCGGGGCTTACGGTCGCGCTGGCCGAGTCGCTGACGGGGGGACTGGTCGCGGGCCGGCTTACGTCCGTCCCGGGCGCCTCCTCCGTCGTGAAGGCCGGCTGGGTGGCATACTCCGACGCGGCGAAGACCCGTTTGCTCGGGGTGGACCGGGCCATCCTGTCGGGGGCGGGGGCGGTCAGCCGGGAGGCGGCGGCCGCGATGGCCCGTCGCGCGCGCGAAGCGGCGGGCACGGACTTCGGGGTCGCGACGACGGGATGGGCGGGGCCCGGCGGGGGGACGCCGGAGGACCCCGTCGGGACGGCGTACTTCGGCGTCGCATGGAATGGGGGGGAGGCCGTCGAGCGTCGCTGGTTCCGGGGCGGGCGCCGGCAGGTCCGGGAGTACGCCGTGACTTTCGCCCTCGACCTCCTGCGCCGCCGTCTGACCGGCGTTTCCGGCTGACATGCGCTGTTTCATCGCGGCGGACATCGGCGGAGCGGCACGCGGGACGCTGGGCCGGATCGTGGAGGAGCTGCGGCCGCGGTGCCCGGGCGCGCGATGGGTGAATCCCGGGCAGATCCACCTGACGCTGGAATTTCTGGGCGAGCTGGACCCCGGGGACGCGGCGCGGGTCGGGGAGGCACTGGCCGAGATGCGCGATGAGGGACCCATCGAGGCGGAGATCCGGGGACTCGGCGCGTTTCCCGTGCCGTCGGCGGCGCGCGTGCTCTGGGCGGGCGTCCACGCGAAGGGCGGCCGGATCGAGCGGCTGGCGGCGCGGGCCCGCGGAATCACGGCGCGGCTGGGGCTTGGGGGGCGCGACGCCAGGCCGTTCGTCGCGCACCTTACCCTGGCAAGGTTTCGGAATCCCTGCGATCCGGGCCGGCTTGAAGTCGGTGCGGAATCGCGGGACACTGTTGAGGGGAGATGTTTGATCGACCGTATCGTCCTGATGGAGAGCCTCCTGTCCCGGGCGGGGGCCGAGTACCGTATCGTTCGCGAGGTCGGGCTGGAGGGGCCATGTTCTCCTTGAAGCCGGTCCTGGCGGCGGTCGTCGCCGCAACCTGCGCGGCCGCGGGGGGCACGCTCGCGCTGTCGCGGGGCGAGGCGGGGGCCGACTTCCTCAAGATCGCGAACGGCGTCCGGGCGGTGGCCATGGGGGGGTCCTACACCGCCGTGGGCGAGGACATCTACTCCGTCTACTGGAACCCGGCCGGGACGGCCAACCTCACCGCGCCCGAGAGCGCGTTCTCATACGTCAAGCTCTACCAGTCCGACCAGATCGAGGGAGTCTACCTCATTACGGGAGCGGTCGAGCTCCCGCAGCAGCCGTTCGGGTTCGGCAACGGCGGCGCCGGGTTCATGGCGCTTACCACGGGCTCCTTCGATTCGACCGACCCGCAGGCCCTCGTGCGCGCCGCGGCGGGCGAGGCGTCGGACCTCATGTTCTTCCTGACCTACAGCGCGCCGTTGACGGAGTCGGTGGCGGTGGGCGGGACCGTGAAGGTCATTCGCCGGTCCATGTCGGGTGCCGACCCCGCGAGCTTCCGGACCGATCCGGTCACCGGAGACTCGGTTCCCACCAGGTCGATCAGCTACCAGGCAGGCGGGCTTGGCGCCGATCTCGGGTTGCTGTGGGAGAACCTGGACCGGACGATGGCGTTCGGCGCCTCGGTCCAGAATCTCGGCGGAATAGGGGGGTTCGGGCGGGGCTTCGGGTTCGCGCTCGGGAGCGGCGAGGTGCTTCCGATCACGTTCCGGCTCGGTTCGGCTCTCCGGACGCGTCTCTGGGGACAGCAACTGCTGATGGCGGGGGATCTCACCTCGTTCGTGGACTCATTTGCCCGGCCCAGGGCTTCCCTGGGCGCCGAGTACGGACTGGCGGGAATCGCCTTCCTGCGCCTGGGCTGGGAACAGCCCCTGGACCAGCGGTTCGGCAGGACCGCGCTGGACTTCGGATCCGAGTCGGGCCTCGCGAGGCTTCCCACGCCGTTCCGGGCCGGGCTGGGCTTCCGCTGGAAGATCGCGCCGACGGCGATGGTCCAGTTCGACTACGCCCTGGCTCCCTTCGGGACGCTCGGGAGCGTCCACCACGCGGCGATGCTCGTCCGCTGGAACATCCCCAGGATCCCGAAGGCGTTCACGCGCGAGGCCCCGGCGACGGTCGAGAGGCGGGCGGTCAGGCCGGCGCTGGTCATCGAGCCCAAGTCGATCAAGTTCGAACAGCCGCCGAAGGAGTGGAAGGTCGAGATCGCGGACGACCGCGGCCGGGTGGTCAAGACGTTTGCAGGCACCGGGCTTCCGCCCAAGAGCCTGGACTGGGACGGGACCGACGAGCGAGGCGGGATCGTGACGGACGTGTCGAGGTTCCACTTCACGCTGAAGGCGAAGGACGTGGGGGATCGGGAGGTCAGCTCCTCCTCCAACATCGCCGCCGTCAGCGCCGAGCCCCAGATCCGGCCCGTCGCCGGCAAGCCCCTGTATCCCGAGGTGGCCTTCGCTCTCCCGCAGGGCAACTACCAGCTGTGGCAGCTGCAGATCCTGGACGCGGGCCGGATCGTGCGGACCTGGCAGGGACAGGGCACGCCGGAGAACCCGATCCGGTGGGACGGACGGGACGCGGCGGGGCGGGTGGCGGCGCTCAAGGCGCCGAAGTTCTCGTGGAGCTTCAAGGACGAGGAGGGTCAGGTGACGAAGGGCTCCAGGCCGCTTGCGCAGGTCGAGGCCGACATCAGGCCCGAGATCCTCGCGAACCGGGTCCGCATGGTCGGCGTGCGGTTCGCGGGGACCGCCGCGGAACTGACCGACGAGCACCGGGTGGTGCTCGAGAAGGCCGCCCGGTTCATCGCCGAACACCCGGGTTGCGCGCTTGCGATCGAGTCGTTTTCCGACGTAGCGGGGGGCGACGATGCCAACTACGAGCTGGCCAAGGCCAGGGCGGAGAAGGTCCTGCGAGCCCTCGTGGAGGAGTACCGGCTCGAGGCGTCCCGCGTGTCGCTGCGCGTCTACGGCCGAAGCCGTCCCGCGCCCCGGTATCCCAACCTGCCCGAGGAAGCGCAGAGGCAACGGGTCGATCTCGTCATCAGCGTCCGCCGGTAATTCTTCGAGGCACCTCTGCTCAAACGTGTGTTATTTTGGTAGGGATGCGAACGGCACGTTCTCGTAATCATCCCGGCACGGTCACGGATCCCCCGATCAGGCTGGCGCCGTCCATTCTCAACGCGGACCTCGCGGCCCTGCGAAGCGCGTTGCGCGTGGTGGAACGCGGAGGCGCTGACGCCGTGCACGTGGACGTCATGGACGGTCACTTCGTTCCGAACCTCTCCATGGGTCCGCAGATGGTGGAATCACTGCGCCGGCACACGGATCTGCCGATCGACGTGCACCTCATGGTCAGCAACCCGGGGAAGTTCGTCGGTCCTTTCGTCCGCGCCGGGGCGTCGAGCCTGACCGTCCATGCCGAGGCGGGGCGGTCGGTGCGACGGCTCCTGGACCGGATACGGGCGACGGGCGCGGGTGCCGCGCTCGCCCTGCGTCCGCGGACGCCGCTGAGCGCCCTGCACGGGCTGGTCCAGCATGCGGACATGGTGCTGCTGATGACGGTGGAGCCGGGGTTCGGCGGGCAGCCGTTCCAGCGGAGAGTGCTTCCCAAGATCCGCGCTTTGCGCGCCCTGGCCCGGCGCCTGGGCCTGCGGCTGGACATCCAGGTGGACGGCGGCATCACGCCGCGCACGGTCCGGACGGCGGTGAGGGCCGGAGCGAACGTCCTGGTCGCGGGAGTGGCCGTGTTCGGAGCCCCCGATCCTGCCGCCGCGGTGCGTCGTCTTCGCCGTTGCGCGGAAGCGGCGCGACACCGGGGCCATGGCTGTCGCTAGCCGGGTCGGGGCGTCGAGCGCGGGCGCCGCCGCCGCGGCCGTCTTCCTCGCTGTTGCGCTTGCGGGCCCGGTCCGGGGGGATGACTTCGATACGAGCATCGCCGGGGGCAAGGACGCGATCTCGGTCGGCCGCTTCAAGGAGGCCGAGAAGAGCTTCCTCAAGGCGATGGACATGCGCCCGGGCCATCCCGAGGCGCTCTACGGCGCGGGGTTCGCGGCCATGCAGCTGGGCAAGAAGAAGGTCGCCATCGCCCGGTTCGAGGGGGTCCTCAAGGCCACCTACACGATCCCCGAGATGAAGAGCTTCCACACGCTGGCCCTCACGCGGATCGGCGAGATCCTGGTTTTCGATCACCGGTGGGACGAGGCGCTCCAGGTCTACGAGCGGGGGCTGAAGAACGACCCGGCGAACGCGGACCTGCACTACGGTTACGGAGTGACCCAGCGGGCGAAGGGACGCAACGACAAGGCGCTGCGGGAGTTCGAGGAGGCGCTCCGGCTGAACCCGAAGCACGCGGGGGCCATGGTCGGGAAAGCCTCGGTCTACTACGAGCTGGGCAACGTGCCCGAGGCCTTCAAGCTGCTCGGGGATGCGGTCGCGGCCTCCCCCGGGAACCCCCTGCCCTTCGGGGTCATGGGCTCCTTCTACGAGGACATGAAGAAGCCGTACGAGGCGCACCTCATGCTCGGGCACTACTATTTCGCGATGCACGACTTGAAGCAGGCGGCGAACGAGTACCGGAATGCGCTGGCCATCAAGGAAACGCCCGAGGTGCATCACACGCTCGGGTCGGTCAAGCTCCAGCTCGAGAACCCCAGGGAGGCCGAGGGTCATTTCCGCCGGGCGCTGGAGCTCAAGATCAAGCCCGCGGATCCGGCGCAGGCCCAGCTTTCGTACGCGCTCGCCAAGCAGGGGAGGCTGGCGGATGCCATGGCCATGCTGCGAAAGGCGATACGCTCCAACGACCGCGAGCCGGGGTACTTCACCCAGATGGCGTGGATCGCGCTCCAGATGGGGGACAAGGACGAGGCGGAACGCGCCGCGAAGAAGGCTCTGGAGCGGGACCCGAACCTGGCGGCGGGGTACCGCTATCTCGGCGACGTTGCGGCCGCCCGCAGCCGCTGGCGGGAGGCCATCGATGCCTACGAGAAGGCCCTGTCGCGCGACCCGAACATGGACGACGTCTACGTGAACCTGGGATGGGCCTACGAGCAGGCGGGCGACCCCGTTTCCGCCCAGCGGAACTACGAGATCTTCCTGACCATCAGCACCGACAAGGAAGCCAGCGAGAAGGTCCGGACTCAGATTCAGATCCTGAAGAAGCGCCAGCGGAAGGCGGGATAGCCCCCGATGTCCGGGGCGGTCCGGCGCCGGCTGAACCGGACGGTGCTGGTCTGGGGCGCCGCATTCCTCCCGCTCGCGTTCTGGCCCCAGTTCGAGGACGCGTTCAAGCTTCCGCAGACGTTCCTGCTCTTCGGGCTCATGGCATGGGCGGCATGGGCCGCGTGGCCCGAATGGTACGCGGAGTTGCTGCCGCGGCCCGGATGCTGGTGGTTCCCCGCGCTGACCTGGTGCGGGATCGCGGGACTGAGCGCCGTCCTGCACCCGGGGTCGGCCGTGTTGGTGGAGCAGTTTCGGTGGGGCGCCTTCGCCCTCCTCGCGTTCATGGGGTGGTGCCTCATGCGCCGCGGGCCGGTGCCGTTGCCGCGGATCATGGCGCTCGCGGGCGCGGCGAGCGCGGCCTACAGCCTCGTCCAGTTCTCCGGGACGGACATCGCCGGCAACCTCGCGACCCGGGGCCTGCGGCCGTTCTCGACGATGGGGAACCCGGATTTCCTCGCCGCGTACCTCGTCGCGGTCTTCCCCCTCATGGTCGCGCGCGTGCTGGGCGGGGGAGGGATGCTGTGGTGGGCGACGACGGCGGTGACCGGAGCAGCGCTCCTGATCGCCCAGTCGCGTGGCGCCTGGCTCGGGGTGGCGGTGGCGGCCGTGGCCGCCCCCGTGTTGTGGCGTGCCGCAGGGGGGCGGCTGGCGGTGGGCCGGCGGCTCGTGCTCGTCGTGGCTTCGGCCGTGATCGCGGCTTCCGGATACCTGGTTGCGCACCAGCAGGGACGGGCGCGGCTGGCGGCCATGTTCTCGACCGGGCACTTCGACGCGGCAGGGCGGATCATGATGTGGCAGGCGACGATGCGCATGGTCCGGGACCGCCCCCTCCTGGGGGCGGGTCCGGGCTCGTTCGGGTCGATCTACCCCGGGTATCACGCACGGCTGATCGCGGAGCGGCCCAACCGGCCGTGGTTCTGCTCCGAGAATGCCCACAACGATCCGCTCCAGCTGGCCGCCGAGACGGGAATCGTGGGGCTCGGCATGGTTCTCTGTATCCTCGCGGTCTTCTGGCGTCTCGGCTGGCGCGCGCACCGGGAGGGGGATCCGGACGCGTTCCCCGTGTTGATCGGCCTTCTGGCCCTTGCCGTGGACGCGCAGGTGAACTTTCCGTGGTATCTGGTGCCCGTTCAGGGGTGGCTCTGGCTCTCGCTCGCGTGGCTGGCGGCCCGCGCGTCCATGCGGCGGCATGAGGAGCCGGCGCCCGCCGCCGGGGCCGGCCCGGGACGGGTCCGGCCCGTCCTCGCGGGGGCGCTCCTCCTGTCTTCCACGATGGGGGGGCGCCAGCTGGTCGCGGACGGCTGGCTCAAGCTCTCGGGCGACTTTGCGGCATCCGGGCGGTGGCGCGAATGCGTGGGATGCGCGGAGCGCAGCGAGAGGCTGTGGGTCGTCTGGGAGGGGCGGGCGAGGATTGCGGGGAATGCGGCGCTGGCGACCTACTCTCTCGGGGACTTCGCGGCCGCCGAGCGCTGGTCCCGGGCGGCTCTTCGCGACGCGCCGGGAATGCCCGCGCACTGGAACCAGCTGGGGCTGGCGCTGGCCAGAGAGAACAGGCTGGCCGACGCGGAGGCGGCATGCCGGGAGGCCCTGCGCCTCAACCCGCACCAGGCCGAAAGCTGGCACACGCTCGGCAACATCGCGTTCCTGCGCAATGACCGGGCCGGCGCGACAAGTTGCTGGCAACGGGCGCTGGAGGAGAATCCCGGGCTTGAAGGGCCGCGGCGGAGTCTCGAGGGTCTTGCCCGGGGGCGGCGCTCAGGCGGCAATCCATGACCGGGATCGTTCGTGATGTTAGGCCATTAATGGCGGCGTGCCGTTTCCTGTTGCTGAGGGGGTCATAAGGGGGACGGCGGCCTGCGGGCAAACCTCACCCAATCGAGGCCCTACGTGTTGACTGTAGCCGTGACGTCAACCGGCAGTCCTGCAATGATTTCCGAGCCGCGTCTCGGCGGGTGGGGTTGTGCGGTTCCTCCATGCCGGCGTATAGTCTGGCTGACCATGAGTCCAAGGGTGACACCATGGTCGGAGGAGAGAGATGGAAGACCAAGTGTGTGGCTTTCGGGTTGGGCTCCTCGCGGTGCTCGTCCTTGCGAGCAACGCGGTCACGGCGGAGGACTGGACGACCGCGTACGCGGGGCTGTCGCGGACGAGCTATCTCGCCGGCGAGGCCGTCGCGCCGCCGTTCGCGATCGCGTGGGAAGCCACGATGCCGGAACCGCTCAAGGGCGCGCCCATCGTGTCGGGCGCCCTGGGGCACGCGTACCTGGTGACCGAGCAGTTGTACGTCTGGGCGGTCAAGCTCGGGGACGGCACGGTCACGTGGAAGCACGACGAGCCGCGGAATCCGAACGAGGTCCGTTGCTACGACGCCCTTACGGGAACCCAGCGCTGGACGGCCCAGGTCGACGGCAAGCTCATTCACACGCCGCAGGTGGGGCAGAGCGTGGTCTACGTGGCGACCTCCACGGGGAAGCTGTACGCGTTCAACCAGATGGACGGGAAGCTCATCTGGCAGGTCGCGCTGGGCGGCCCATTGACTCTTCCCGCGGCGGACTCGAGCCTGGTGGTGATCGGGTCGGGGTCGAGCCTGGTGGGGCTCCTCGCCAAGGACGGGTCGAAGGTGTTCTCGACCGACCTGGGAAGCACGATCGGGTCGGTTCCGGTGCTGGCCGATGACGGGGCGTACGCGGCGCTTGGCGACGCGGTGACGACGGTGAGCCGCGCAGGGGCGGTGCGGTGGCGGACGAAGCTCATGAAGCCGGCATGGGCGCCGATCGCGGTGACGAAGTCCGGGGTGATCGCGGCGAGCGTTGACGGGGGCGTGGAGCTCTTGTCGCGCGCGGCGGGGACGAAGGTGTGGGAGACGATGCTGGCGGGAACCCCGAACACGGTATCTGGCGCGGGCGAAGTGGTGTACGTGGGGACGCGGCAGGGGACGGTCGTGGGGCTG
>Ga0315281_10009097_pt1 | contig 13809 bp, 9 predicted proteins | sample YL17G07_0_MG_FD_204540 | JGI IMG/M metagenome (GOLD analysis project Ga0315281, IMG submission 204540) | Sediment microbial communities from Yellowstone Lake, YNP, Wyoming, USA - YL17G07_0 | ecosystem: Environmental > Aquatic > Freshwater > Lake > Sediment | place: USA: Wyoming | collected...
ATAGATGGCGCTGAAAGGCATGCCCGGATCATCGGCCTTGGCGTTTAAGGAGACCTGTCATGCAAGCGAGATACGCACTTCCCTGGCTCGTGGTCGCGTGGGTGGTCCTGGCCTGCGGCGTCGCCCTGGGGGCGGAGGGGCAGAGCGCCGAGAAGAAGCAGGAGCCGAAACAGGAACCGCTCACGGTGAAGGTCTACCGGGTCGAGGACCTGTTCATCAAACGCGACTGGACATCCAACCGGGTCGGCTTACCGGACATTCTCGACTCGATGCTGGGCATCACGCAGGCCGCCATGAACGCAGGGGGCGAGGCTGGCAGCCTGTTTGGCGTCTCGATCGCCTCCGACCGCGCCATCATCGGGCAGACGGAACTGGTGGATATCATCAAGCGTACGGTCAACAACACGACGAATGCCAAGGTGGCCCCTTGGGCCGACGAAGGCGGTCCTGCCGCGATCGAGTGCTTGGCGACTCAGGATGCCGTCATGTTGATTGTCACCCAAACGCCAGAAGGCCATGAGAAAGTGACGGAGCTGCTCGATGGCTTGCTGGCCGAGCGTGATGTCAGCGGGCCCTTGGTCACGATCTCCGCCCAGTGGATCGAGGTGGACGAGGGGAAGGCCCGACAGCTTACCGGCCGCGACCCGAAACGCCTGGTACCCATGGCGATCACGGCGGCCGACATTGAGAAAGCGGGGGCCAAGGTGGTCTATCGCGGCGCCACGACCTGCTTTGACCGTCAGACCGTGTTCGTGTCTTCAGGCAAACTGAAGGCCTACCTGGGCGACGTGACGCCGGTTTGTACGGAGGCAACCATTGGCCTGAGTCCCATCATGCGTTATCTGCTCGTGGGCGCCATGCTGGAAGTCCGGCCGCAGCTTTCGAGAACGCACGACACTGTGCTCCTGGATTTCCGGAGTTTCGTGAACCAGAGCGGCACCATCGAATACCGTCCTGTGCCTGATATAGCTGTGGTTGACAAGCGGTGGACCCCGATACGCGTGGACCTGGGTTATCCCGAGGTCGACTTCCATACGCTCCGCGGCTCCATCCGGATTCCGCTCGACAAGACGATCCTCGTGGGCGGCTGCACGAGCGCCAAGATGAAGGACGGCAAGGTGCTGTGCCTGATCGTCGAGGTCTCGGCCTCCAAGGACCCGCGCGAGGCGGCGGCCGAGACGCCGAAGAAGTAGGGGCATCGCCTGTGGCACAGCCGCCCTCGGCTGTGCAAGATCCTCAGATGAGGGCCTCAGGGCTATGCTCAATGGATAAGCCGCGGCGTTGCCGCAGCCTACCTGGCGGCGAAGCGCGCGAAGTCGGCGCTCTCCCACAACTGCCGCGCGAGGAGGCGGTAACCTTCGGCGAGGGGATGGCTGGCGTCGGCGTACAGCTCGCTTGGCAGCGGCGGCGGGACGAGGTGGGGAACCTGGTTGGCCTCGAGCCACGCCGCCACCGTGCGTTTCCTCGCGGCGTAGACCTTCAGGCTCTCATCATTCAACATATGTTCGTTAAACGGGCCGACGAGCACGAAAACCTTGTTGCCCCGCGCCCGCAAGGTCTCGACGGCCTCGCGGAAGAACCGCCACTGGAGCGACGTCTCGAGGTCGACCCACGCGAAGTCCTGCTTCTCGACGCCCCGGGCGGTCCACGAAATCGGCTCGTGCCGCAGGGGATCGTCCGCCGCCGGAAGGCCCGCGCGCATGGCCGCCAGCGGGTCGGCGGTCGGGTGCTCCATCGTCCACGTCGGCAGGTCCTGCTGGCCGAAGTACGCGACGCGCAGGTGGTTCGCCCAACTGAAGAACGTCATGTGCCGCTCGATGGCGATGCTGAGGCGCTTCGAGCCGGTCTCGGTGTAGCAGGGGATGCACGGCAGGAACTGGGGCACGAGCGTGGGGTGATTGAAGCGGAACTCCTTCTCGCTCGAGAGGTCGTGCTTCTTCGAGGCGGTCCAGAGAAGATTGCAGTGCAGGATGACCCGGCCGCCCGCGATGTCGCCGCCGTAGTAGCGCAGCAGTCCGGCGAGCGCGGCCGGGTGGCCCCCGTCGAGGCCGAGGTTCGCGAACTGCGGCGCGCCCGCCCGCTCGCCGAGATAATGCGAGAGCGTGGCATCGCGCTTCACATACTGGCCCCACACGACCGAGTCGCCGAGGACCGGCACCTCGCCGCGCGCCTCGGCCAGCCGGGCGCAGCGGCTGAAGAGCCAGTAATCACTCGAGAGGTCGTAGGGGAGGCGGTAGTCCGGCGGCGGGTCGAGCTTCTCCGCCCGTTCCCACAGGCTCGGCGCGAAGACGAAGAAGGCGAGAAACACGAGGCCCGCGACGGCCCACTGGCGGCCGGACAGGCGCATGGCGTTGGAGCCGAAGCGGAGGTCGATGCCGCTGCGGGGCCGCACGTCCGGCGGCGGCTTGTTCGCCACGCCCTGCACCCTGCGCCCTCCTTGTCTCAGAACTGGAAGTAGATGAACTTCTGGGCCGCCCCCGCGGGGAAGGTGGCCACGTAGACCACCAGGACCACCGCCAGGCTGACCCGCACGGGCGCCCACTCGAGCATCGTCCGCGCCTTCGACTCGTACAGGAACTGGTAGGCCCAGACCGCCAGCGCCAGGCCGAGCGCCAGGAGCGGAAACGCCGGGTCCGCGATGCCGCCCGCGCAGATTCGCGACACGATGAGCCACGCGTCGCCCAGGCTCTGGGCGCGGAAGAAGATCCACGCGAAGGTCACGAACGCGAAGACGCCGAGCTGCTTGACGGGACGCGGCACGCGCTCGCGGTAGAAGCGGCTGCGCTCCAGCTCGCGCGTGAGCACCCGCCCGGCGGCGTGCAGGACGCCCCAGATCAGGAACGTCCAGGCCGCCCCGTGCCAGAGGCCCGAGATCACCATCGTCAGGACCATGTTGCGGTACGTGAGGAGCGTGCCGCCGCGATTGCCGCCCATGGGGATGTAGACATAGTCCTTGAACCATGTCGACAGGCTGATGTGCCACCGTTGCCAGAAGTCGCCCAGGCTGTCGGCCAGGTACGGGTTGTTGAAATTCAGCATGAGCCGCAGGCCCATCATCCGCGCGATGCCGCGCGCCATGTCGGTGTACCCGCTGAAGTCGAAGTAGATCTGCCAGGCGAACGCGAAGGTGGCGAGGGCCAGGGCCGGCGCCCCGAAGTTCCCCGGCGCGCCGTACACCTTGTCGACGTACAGGGCGAGGTAGTCGGCCAGGGCCACCTTCTTGAAGAGGCCCACCACGAAGAGCGAGAGGCCGTCGCTGACGTCCTCGCGCGTGATGCGGTGCTCCTCGCGCAGTTGCCGCAGGAGGTTGCTCGCCCGCTCGATCGGCCCCGCCACGAGCTGCGTGAAGAGCGACACGTAGACCGCGTACCGCAGGAAGCTGTGCTCGCGCTCCACGTGGCCGCGGTAGCAGTCGATGATGTAGCTCATCGACTGGAACGTGAAGAACGAGATGCCGACGGGCAGGAGGATGTCGGGCTTCGGCACCGCGTAGCCGACGCCGAGGTGCGCGAGCAGCCAGTTCAGGTTGGCGGCCACGAAGCCCGCGTACTTGAAGAAACCCAGGAGGCCCAGGTTGCTCACGACGCTCAGGGCGATCCACCACTTCTTGCGCCTACTCTTCTCCATGCGTACGACGATCCAGTAGTCCATGATCGTGCCGTATGCGATGAGGAGGAGGTATAGCGGGTTCCACCAGCCGTAGAAGACGTACGAGGCCGCCAGAAGCCAGGGCAGCTCCAGGCGCGTCCCCTTCGTGAGCCGGTAAACCGGGTACACGGTGGCGAAGAAGATGGCAAAGGTCCACGTGTGAAACAGCATCGGGCGGCTCTATTCCATCAGCACCCGGAGGTGCGCCTCGACCGAGTTCGCCAGGCCTTCCAGATCGTACCCGCCTTCGAGGACGGCGACAAGCCGCCCGCGGCAGCACTCCTCGGCGATGGCCCGCACCACGCGGGTGAGCGCCGCGTACCCCTCCGGCGTGACCTTCATGCCGCCGAGCGGGTCGCCCACGCCGGCGTCGAACCCCGCGGAGATGAACACGACGTCCGGCCGGAAGGCCATCGCCGCCGGCCTGAGCTTTTCCTCGAACGCCTTCTTGTACACGTCGTCGCCCGACCCCGCGGGCACGGGCACGTTGATCTTCATGCCGAGCCCCTTGCCGCGCCCCGTTTCATCGGCCGTGCCGCTGCCGGGGTAGAAGGGGCTGCGGTGGATGTCGAACTGAAGGATGGACCCATCATCATAAAACGCGTCCATCGTGCCGTTGCCGTGGTGCACGTCCCAGTCGACGATGAGGACCTTCGCCAGGTTGTGCTTCTTCTGGGCGTACCGCGTGGCGATGGCCACGTTGTTGAAGAGGCAGAAGCCCATCGCCCGGTTCTTGAGGGCGTGATGGCCCGGCGGGCGCACGGCGCAGAACGCGTTCCTGACCTTCCCTTCCACGACGGCGTCGACGGCGGCCATCACCCCGCCCGCTGCCCGCAGTGCCGCCTCGTACGAGTCGGCCGAGACAGGCGTGTCGCCGGAATCGAGAAGTCCGCTGCCGGCGGCGCAGGTCTCGCGGACATGCTTCACGTACTCGGGCGAGTGGATCGCGGTGATCCACTCGATCGGCGCCGGCGGGGGCGAGATCAGCGTCAACTGGTCGAACAGTTTGCGCTCCTTGAGGCGCGCCACGATGGCCGTCAGCCGCTCGGGCCGCTCGGGGTGGCCGGCCGACGTCTTGTGCTTGAGGTAGATCTCGTCGTAGACGAGCCCCGTCTTCGGCGCGGGGTCCCTGGCCGGCGCTTGGTATATGTTCTTCTTCATAGGAGCCTTCCGTACGCAGCGAAACCCGATGGCATCGAGCGCGAAACAGGCGTCCTGGAACCCGGGGTTCTCGCCCACGCGGTAGGCGGACCGGCAGGCGTCGGCGCCGGAGTCCCACGCGCCGCCGCGCAGGACGTACTTCTTTCCGTCGGCCGGGCCGGCGGGGTTCTTCTCGGGGCTCGACTTGTAGTAGTCCGCGCCGAAGACGTCGTTGCACCACTCGGCCACGTTGCCGTTCATGTCATAGAGGCCCCACGCGTTGGGCTTCTTCCGGCCGACGGGGTGCGTGGTCTTGGCCGCGTTCTCCTTGAACCACGCGTAGTCTTTGAGGCGTGCCGGGTCGTTGCCGAAGGCGTAGGCGGCGTCGCTTCCCGCGCGGCAGGCGTACTCCCACTCGGCCTCGGTGGGCAGGCGGTAGCCGTCGGCCGCGGCGTTGCACGCGGCGGTCTCCTCGTTGTAGCACGGCTCCAGCCCCTCGGCCCGCGACCGCTCGTTACAGAACCGCGCCGCCTTGGCCCAACTGATCTGCTCCATCGGCCGCTGCGGGCCTTTGAAGTGCGACGGGTTTGCGACCACCAGGCGGCCGTAGTCCTCCTGGGTCACCTCGTAGACGTCCATCAGGAAGGCGTCGACCCAGACGCGGTGGACGGGGGCTTCGTCGGCCTTGCCGCCGCGGTGGCCCATCTCGAACCACCCGGCGGGGACGAGCACCATGTCGATGCCCGACTTCGACTTGACGACCTCGGGCGCCGGCGTGGCGTCGGCGGCGGGGCCCTCGGCCTTCTGGCAGGCGAGGCCCGCGACGGTGGCGAGGACCGGCAGGAGCCAGGCGAGGTTCCTTATACGGCGGCACCAACCCGCCGTGGGCGCGGCGGGTCCCCCGACCCGCCGCGCAAGAGTCGCCGCCTCGCGCGGGGCTGGAGGTTGCGCGCGGCGGGTCGGGAGACCCGCCGCGCACGAAGGCGTGGAGTCACGAGCTCGTCCGCCGTGCGGCATGCTCACGGACCCCCGCTCTTCGGCACGGGCGCCCAGTCGGGCTCCTTGTTGGAGTTGCCGTCGGTGGTGATGGCGGCCCAGACGTTGGTGGCGTTGGCGTCGGCCACGCAGATGTTCCATCCCATGGCCTTGATGCCGATCATCTCGGGGGCGTGGCCGAGGTTCTTGATCTCCGGCCCGCGGCCGAACGCGATGCGTTTGCCGTCCGGCGACCAGTCGGCGTGGTAGACCTTCATCGGCTCGGCACTCTTGACGACGGTGCGCCGGTGCGAGGTTTTCGGTTTGTCGCCGCTGAAATCGATGTCGGCGGTGCAGATGTCCCAGTCGCTCGCGCCCCAGGCGATCTTCTTGCCGTCGGCACTGAGGTCCGGCCGGCACCCGGGGATTTCGAGGTTGAAGACGCGGGGCCCGCGGGCCTCGAAGGCGAGGATGGCGTGCTTGAAGCCCATGCCGCCGTGCACCGTGGCCACGAACCAGTTGCCGTCGGGCGACCAGCAGAGGTTGTAGAGGTGCTCCAGGTTTGGGTTCACGTGATCGGTGCGCTGGCCGGTCTTCAGGTCGTAGACCGCGACGCCCTTCGTCGAGTAATCTTCGTAGGTGAACTTCTCGAACTCGCACTTGAGGTAGGCGATGGCGGTGCCGTCGGCGTTCCAGCACGCCTCGCGGGCGCTGTCGGCCACCTTGGTCCGGCCGGTGCCGTCGAGATTCATGTAGTAGGCGTTGCGGATCTTGGGCGGGCTGCCGCCTTCGTCGCACACGAAGCACACCTTGGCGCCGTCGGGCGAGATGTGGGGATACAGCTCGTTCACGTCCGGCGTCTTTGTGAGGTTGATCGGGTCGGACCCGTCGGCCTTGACCGAGAAGAGCTCCCAGTTGTTGTTGGCGTAGGTCTCGTAGACGATGCGGCAGGGGACGTTCTTGAGGTCGAGCTGCGCGAGCTTCGCGGCCTGGCGCGCGGCCTCCTGGGCGTCGCGGTCCTTGGCGAGCTCGTCGGCGAGGGCCACGGAGACGGGCTTTGCGATGCCGCACTCCCCTTCGCTCGAGGAGCACAGGACGGCCAGCAGGTTCTTCTCGCCGGGCCGGACGGCCGCCGTGATGTCGAGGTCGAACGCCTTGTTCGCCCCGCTGTGCGAGCCTGCCGCGACGCCGTTGACGTAGACGGTGCAGTCGTCGGCGACGCCGCCGAACACGGCGGTGACCTTCCGGCCCTGCCACTCGGCGGGGATGTCGACGGTCCGGCGGTAGAAGGCGTACTTGTCGATGAAGGGAGGATGGCCGCTGGTGGCGTCGACGGTCTGCCACCCCGCGTCGCTGAAGTCTTTTCGGAAGAACGTCTTGCCGTAGGCGTAAAGGTCGGGGGAGGCCTTGGCCTTCCAGCCCGTCGCGGCCGGGACCTCCCAGGATTTCGCCGCCGGCTCGCCCGCCGGCGCCGCAGCGCCGATCAGGAACGCCGTGCCGAGTCCGGCCACGACCCAGGACACGTATGCGAATCGCCGCTTGGCCATCGCGCCATCCTCCCTCAAAGGTACGCCCCTGGTTATGAAACCGCGCCCGCCGCGAGGTCGGTCGGAGAAACCGACATGGTAGGCGGTTGTCCCGAGTCCGTCAAGGCACGCGAATTGACAAACACCGGCAAGACTGTGGTAGTGCGGCGGCGACGAAGGTACAATCGGGTCCGCCTGCTGGCGGGACCGCCACAAAGGAGGCAAGCGATGCCGGGCCATTCGCGCAAGCCGAAGACGCATGTCCTTGCGTGCTGTGAAGAGCCGGCCGTCACTACGGGCGGCGCGTTGTCGCGCCGCCGGTTTCTCGCGAACCTGGGCCTGGCCGGGGCCGCCGCGTGCGTAGCCTGGCCGGCGGCCCGGACCCTGGCAGAGGAGGCACGAACCGTGCTGCACCTGGCAACCAATCAGTATCCGTGGGGAACGTTCTACCAGCGCGACGGCCGCGACTTCAGCGCGTCGCTCGATGCGGGCCTCGGCGAGGTGGCGTCGTGCGGGCTCAACGGCTACGAGCCGCTGGCCGCGTCGACTGGCGACGTCGACCGGCTGGCCCCCCTCCTCGAGAAACACCATCTGGAGATGAGATCGCTATATGTCAACAGCAGCCTTCACGAGGCGGCCGGCGCCGAGAAGAGCATCGAGCAGATCCTTGCGATTGCCGAGCGGGCCAAAAAGTGCGGCACGCGGATCATCGTCACCAACCCCAACCCGATCCGCTGGGGCGGCAACGAAGCCAAGAGCGACGCCCAGCTTGTGACCCAGGCCGAGGCCCTCGACACGCTGGGCCGCAAGCTCGCCGCCCTCGGTCTCGTCCTCTCGTACCACAACCACGATGCCGAGCTGCGGAACGCCGCGCGCGAGTTCCACCACATGATGGTCGGCACCGACCCGAAGCTCGTGACGCTGTGCCTCGACGCCCACTGGATTTACCGCGGCTCGGGCAACTCGGCCGTGGCCCTCTTCGACGTCGTGAAGCTCTACGGCCCGCGCGTCACGGAGCTGCACCTGCGCCAGTCGGTCAAGGGCACGTGGACCGAGAGCCTGGGCGACGGCGACATCGACTATCCGGCCCTGGCGAAGCACCTGGCGGGCCTCGGCCTGAAGCCGCACTTGGTTGTCGAGCAGGCGGTGGAGCAGGGCTCGCCCAAGACGATGAACGCCGTCGAGGCCCATCGCCGCAGCGTCGAGTACGCCCGGCGCGTCTTCGCGGGCTTCGCCGGATAGCCCGCCGCGCACCGCTACGCGAAGGAGTACGGCATGCGAGCTTGTCATTCTCAGGCGAAGTCCGTCCTCTTCTACGCTCTGGCGGCAGGCGTGCTGCTCGTCGCCGGGGCCGCCATGGCGGCCGAACCGTGGACGGCGGTCATCTCGCCGCAGAACTCGCTGGAGTTCGGATTCGTCAAGGACGACGCGCCCGTCTTCCGGATGGGCCTCGGCGGCTGGGGGCCGAAGTGGGCGTGGGTGGGCGTGAGCGCCAAGGACAAGGCTGCCGGCGACCGCCTCACGACCACGGCGCCTTTCGTGGTCAACAAGGCCTCCGGCGAGGTCATCGATATCAAGTTCGAGGCCTGGAAGAGCGCGCCGCGGCAGGTGTCGTTCCGCTACGAGTTGGCGGCGGCCAAGGACGTGCCCATCACCATGGTCATCGCCACCCTGAGCGTGAACAAGCCGTTCGCCCAGGGCAAACTCGTCCTGTCGCACACCGACGGGCAGGAGAGCACCGTGAACCTGCCGTTCGGGCGCGCGGCGAAGCCCGTGACCGCCAAGGCGGTGCTCAGCGCCGGGAAGGCCGGCGACGTCGCGCTGGCGCTGGACCCGCCGTGCCCCATCTCGTTCGACGGCGACATGCGCATCATGCTGGCCTCCGACGTGTTCAAGCAGGGCACGCGCAGCACCACGATCACGGTGACGCTGCCCGCCGAGACCGCGCTGGTGGCGAAACAGGAAGACGTGGACCGGTACAGCAAGACGCTCGCCGGCCCGGACTGGTTCGCGCTGGCGCCGTCGGCCGACGTCGTCCCCGGTGTCATCAGCATGAATGACTGGCTCGATAAGCCCGCCGGCAAGCGCGGCGGCGTGCGGATGGTCGGCGACCGGTTCCAGTTCGAGGACGGCACGCCCGTGAAGTTCTGGGGCGTCAACCTCTCGTACGGCGGGGGCTGCGCGCCGGAGAAGAAGGCGGCCGAGTTCACCGCCGCGCGGTACGCCAAGTACGGCGCGAGCGGCGTGCGCCTGCACAAGTTCTCCTACCCGAAGAACAAGATGGGCATCGGCGACCCGGACGACGCGACGAAGATGACCCCGGAGGGCCTCGACCGGCTCGACTATTTCGCCGCCCAGCTCAAGAAGAGCGGCGTCTACTTCGGCTGGTCGCACACGTACGGTTTCTACCCCGGCCCCGGCAACCGCGCCCGCCTAGCCGCCTACGACGAGATCGAGAAGAACCTCAAGGGCAACACCTACGGCTTCATCAACTTCGCCGAAGACGTGCAGGACCTGATGATCGAGATGGTCGTGAACCTCCTGAAGCACAAGAATCCCCACACGGGCCTGGCGTACGCCGAAGAGCCCGCGCTCTCGTTCATCGAGCTTCAGAATGAGGATGATATCTTCTTCTATACCTCCGAGAATGCGTTCAAGGCGTGCCCGACCTACAAGAAGCTCTTCACCGAGCGTTTCAGCGACTGGCTCAAGGCGAAGTACGGCTCGGAGGACGGCCTGAAGAAGGCCTGGGGCGACGCGCTCGGGGCCGGCGAGAGCCTGGCGGCGCGGAATATCGTGCCGCAGACGAACCCCTGGTTCTTCGGCGACGACCACCTGCCCGGCCAGAAGGGCGGGGCGCGCCAGCGCCTGCTCGATGCCGCCCAGCACTTCCACGAGCTTCAGAACAGGTTCTACGGCCGGTTCGCGAAGGCGATCCGCGATGCAGGGTACAAGGGCCCGCTGTGCGGATCGCCGTGGCAGGCGCCGTCGATGGCGCCGCACTACTACAACCTGCGGTCCGACTACCTCGTGGGCTACATCGACCGGCACAATTATTCCGGCGGCGGCCTGTTCGACTCGATGCTCGCCAAGCCGGGCAGCGGCTACTTCTCGACCGGGCTTCAGCAGGTCGTGGACCGCCCGTTCGGCTTCAGCGAATGGATCACGGTATATCCATCTCTCTATAGCGCCGAGGGCCCGGCCATGATGGCGGCCTACGGCATGGGCCTCCAGGGCTGGGACGCGTCGTACGAGTTCCAGTCGCAGTCGGCGCCCCGGCTGTTCAGCGACCGGGTCGGCTGGCCGCCGTGGGGCGTGTGGGAGGCCGACGTCCCCGCGCAACTGGGCCAGTACCCGGCGCTGGCGCGGATGGTGCTGCGCGGCGACGTGAAGGAGTCGGAGGTCATCTCGTCGCGGCGCGTGAGCCTGGAGGAGCTGGCCGCGGGCGCCTTCAGCTTCTCCGACAAGGTGGTCCAGCAGGGCGACGTCAAGAGCTTCGGCGGCAGCGTGCCGGCGGAGGCGCTGGCCGCCGGCCGCGTGGTCGTCGAGTTCACCGACAAGCCGCAGCCCTCCACGTTTCCCGATATGGCGAAATATCGAAAAGGCACGGCCATCATCTCGGCCACGAAGCAACTCGTGTGGGACACCGCCGGGCAGGGCTATTTCACCGTGAACACGGCGGGCACGAAAGCCGTGGTGGGGTTCGCCGAGGGCAAGACGCTGGCGCTCAGCGACGTTACCATCGCCGTGGCCAGCCCCTACGCCTCCATCTTCCTGACGGCGCTCGAGAAGGGCGCCACGCTGGCCACCGCCAGGGGCGCCCTTCTGTGTGCCGTGGCGCGGAACTCGAACAGCGGCTTCAAGTACTTCGTCATCGACTCCAAGACCATCGACAACGGCAAGGGGCCGATCCTGCTGGAGCCCGTCAAGGCCACGCTCACGCTTTCCGGCCGCAAGGTGACCGTGGTGCACGTGCTCGACCACGACGGCCGCCGCACCGACCGGACGCTGCCCGTCGAGAATGGCCGGTTCACCATCGACGGTGCGAAAGACAAGGCGCTGTACTACGAAGTGGTGATGGAATAGTGCTGCCACGCGCGCGGCCCGCCCTGGGCGGGACCCGCCGCGCACCGGCGTTGTCTCGCCGCCCGGGGCACTTGCCGCGCGGTGGATCAGGTCGAAGACTCGCCGTGGCGAGAGACCCACCGCGCACGAGGTTAAGTGGGCTCGTAGTAATAGGAGCTCTGCCATGATCAGAGCCGAAGTCATGCTGGCAGTCTGGTGCGTGCTCGGCGGCTTGGCGACGCTCGCCCTGGCTGCCGAAGGAAAGCCCGCGCCGAGCAACGTGCCCGGGCGCGAGTTCCCGAAGATCTTTCCCGACCTGGGCGTGACCTTCCGCGTCAAGGCCCCCGACGCGCAGAAAGTCCAGCTTGCGCCGCGCGGCGACGACAACGGCCTCGGCCGCGGGCCGTACGACATGCAGCGCGACGGCGGCGGCACGTGGAGCGTGCTCCTTCCGCCCGTGCGGCCCGGCTTCTTCTACTATGAGCTTGTGATCGACGGCTTCCGCTGCAACGACCCCAACAGCGAGACGTTCTACGGCTGGGCCCAGGAGACGAGCGGCCTGGAAGTGCCCGACCCGAAGCTGGACTTCTACGACGCCAAGGACGTGCCGCACGGCGAGGTCCGCGCGCTGTGGTATCACTCCAAGGTGACGGGCCAGCCCCGCCGCGCGTTCGTCTACACGCCGCCGGACTACGACCGCGAGTTGGGGCGGCGCTACCCCGTGCTCTATCTCCAGCACGGCGCCGGCGAGAGCGAGCGGGCGTGGTCGACGCAGGGCCGCGTGAGCTTCATCCTCGACAATCTCCTGGCCGCACGCCAGGCGCTGCCCATGCTGGTGGTGATGGACAACGGGTACGCCACGCGGGCCGGCGGCGGCGCGCAGGAAAGGACCGACCGGGCCCAGGACTTCGGCGACGTGGTGGTCACGGACCTTGTGCCGCTCGTGGACTCGCGCTACCGCACCCTCGCCGACCGCACCCACCGCGCGATCGCGGGGCTGTCGATGGGGGCGATGCAGGCGCTGCGCGTGGGGCTCAAGCACCCGGACCTGTTCAGCGCCATCGGCGGCTTCAGCGGCGTGGAGAGGAACTTCGATCCGGCCACGTCCTTCGACGGCGCGCTGGCCGATGCCGCCAAGGCCAACGCCCAGTGGCGCCTGCTCTGGTTCGGCTGGGGGCGGCAGGAGAATCCCGCGGGGCGGATGGACTTCCACGAGAAGCTCGAGAAGGCGGGCATCCGCCACGTCTGGTTCGAGGTTGACGGCACGCACGAGTGGCAGGTGTGGCGGAAGCATCTGCATGACTTCGCCCAGCGGCTGTTCCGCGACTGAGGCCGCGCCGGCAGGCAGGGGGACATCGGTGGCTGCCAAGTGGCTCAAGGGCCTTGTGGCCTACAGGCCATCTTGCTGAAGGAGGGAACCTTTATGAAGACAAACGTTCTGCTGTTCGCCCTGGCGTTCGCGCTCGCGTGCGCGAGCGCGGCCTTCGGCGCGGAGGGCGGCGTCATCGCGCCGGGCGCCAAGCTGGAAAAACTGTCTGGAGAGTTTCAGTTCACGGAAGGCCCCGCCTCGGACGCCGAGGGGAACGTCCTGTTCACCGACCAGCCGAACGACCGCATCATGAAGTGGGGCGTCGACGGGAAACTCACCACCTTCATGCAGCCCTGCGGCCGCTCGAACGGCCTGTGCTTCGATGCCCGGGGCAACCTCTGGGCCTGCGCCGACGAGAAGAACGAGCTCTGGTGCATCGACCCCAAGGGCAAGGTCACCGTGGTCGTCAAGGAGTACCAGGGCAAACTCCTCAACGGCCCCAACGACGTCTGGGTCCGGCCCGACGGCGGCGTCTACTTCACCGACCCGCTCTACAAGAGGGACTACTGGAAGCGCGGCCCGATGGAGCAGGACTGCCAGGCCGTCTACTACCTCGCGCCGGACCGTAAGAAGCTCGTGCGCGTGGCCGACGACCTGAAGCAGCCGAACGGCGTCATCGGCACGCCCGACGGCAAGACCCTTTATGTGGCCGACATCGCCGGCAGGAAGACATACGCATATGATATCCAGCCCGACGGCGCCCTCGCCGGCAAGCGGCTCTTCTGCGAGATGGGTTCCGACGGCATGACGATCGATACCGAAGGCAGCGTGTATCTCACGGGCAAAGGCGTCACCGTCTTCGACAAGACAGGCAAGCAGATCGAGCAGATTGCCGTGGCCGAGGGCTGGACGGCGAACGTGTGCTTCGGCGGCAAGGACCGGCAGACGCTCTTCATCACGGCCGGGAAGGGGCTGTATGCGATTCGCACGCGGGTCAAGGGCGCCGGGAGTCAGTGAGCGAACCCGCTAGTGCTTCGTCACAATTGAAACTGTCGGTAAGGTAAGCGCGGCGGGCAGTCTTGCCCGCCGCGGGGGGGGGCGGGCGGGCCCCCCCCCGCCCCCCCGGCCCACCCACCCAAAAATGGG
>Ga0315281_10009098_pt1 | contig 13808 bp, 16 predicted proteins | sample YL17G07_0_MG_FD_204540 | JGI IMG/M metagenome (GOLD analysis project Ga0315281, IMG submission 204540) | Sediment microbial communities from Yellowstone Lake, YNP, Wyoming, USA - YL17G07_0 | ecosystem: Environmental > Aquatic > Freshwater > Lake > Sediment | place: USA: Wyoming | collected...
CTCCGAGTAACGTCTGAGCATTCGCAGAGGGCGTAATTCCGGCATAGGTCGTGAGATCTGCGTCATAGGCCTGGTAATTATCGAGGTCGACAAAGCTCATCGCCTGGATAAAGGGATCCGCCGGCGTGCCGGTGCCGGTCTCGCCCGCGTTCGTCCAGGCGAGAACCATGTTGGCGGAGGTTGCCCGCGCGTTCGGATATTGTCCCCGGTACGAGGTATTGGCGCTCAGGCTGGCCGGACCTCGTTGTCCGGCAGTATCCGTGTCGGTGCTGTTGGCTTCATAGAGACCGAAATCTCCCGCGACACCGCTCTGTTTATTTATTGTCAGTCCATCCGTGCCCGTGACTGTTACTTTGGTAAACGTTCCGGCTGCCGGGGTCGATCCCCCGATGATAGTGCTGTTTACCGTTCCTCCAGCAATTGTCAGCGCATCTGGAACCATTGCGTCCGTCAGGGCTGCGAATTCGAGGGCCGTGTTATCGGAATTCGACATAAAAAAGCGTCCTGCCCCTCCAGATGTAACCACGTGGAAGGCATCGGCACCCGTACCTTCGATAACAGAGACATCCGCGATGGTGAGCCCGGCAAGGGCTGTCAAGGTCGCATCGGTAGCCTGAGCCCCGATTGCTGATAATGTTGCTGCCGGAGTTTTGAATTCAAGAGCTGTATTTCCTGAATTTGAGCTAAGGAAGTAGTTATTTCCCCCTGAGGCTACCATGCCAAAGGCATCCGCACCCGTGCCCTCGATGATCGAAACGTCGGCAATGGTCAGACCTGCCAGCGCGTTGAGCGTAGCGTCAAGCGTTAGGTTGGTTCGCGTGTTACCTGCATCATCAGCCGCCGTGACCCCGGAGCCAATGAAGTTAATTGTTGATCGTTGAGTAAGACCTGTGCCTTCTTCCTGGACCGTAGTGTAGCCTCCGCCGGCTCCCGTCTCATCCGCCGCACAGGTCCAGACACCTCCCGCCCTTTTTTGAATTTGGTTATCAGAACATGCGAGGGCCGCAATGTCGTTTAGATCGCTGTCAAGCGTGATATTCGTCCGGCTGTTTCCACTGTCGTCCGCAGCCGTTACTCCTCCTCCCACAAAGTTAAAAATCTGGCGCTGAGTAAGGCCTGACCCTTCTTCCTGAATAGTTCCATATCCAGTTCCAGATGAAGTCACGGTATGGCTTGAATGATCATAGGAGAGACCTGTCCCGAAGGTAAACCATGTGATGGCTCCGTCTGTGTCGTCCCATCCCCAGAACCGGTTGGCATTAGGATCGGTGAGGGTCGCTCCGGTTCCGCCTTTGCCTATGGGAATATTCGTCGCATTCCATGAGCCGGTCCCGATTGTCCCGAGGGTTGTGACATTGGTCGTACCCACCCATGTAGACAGAGCGGTGTTTTCAACGGAGTTGAGACTTAGAAGCGTCTTTATCGCAGCATAGTCAGCAGCACTGAGAACACTCTGCACATTTGCCGCAGGCGTGATCCCTGCGTAGGTGGTCAAATCCGCGTCATAGGCTTGTACGTTCGTGCCGATTACAAGGGAGAGAAGCGTTCGGATCGCCGCGTAATCAGCCGCACCGAGGACGCTCTGCACGTTGGCAGACGGTGTTATACCTGCGTACGTTGTAAGATCGGCATCAGAGGCTTGAGCTCCAATATCAGAGAGCATCTGAGAAAAGCTACGGCCCAGGAGAGTTTGAGCATTTGCGCTCGGAGTTATCCCGGCGTAGGTTGTAAGGTCTGCATCGTAAGCCTGAACATTTGTCCCTATCACTAAGCTCAGGAGGGTTCGGATGGCGGCATAGTCGGCGGCGCTCAAGACACTCTGAACGTTCGCACTCGGAGAGATTCCTGCGTAAGTCGTGAGGTCCGCGTCGTAAGCCTGGACGTTGGTTCCGATAAGAAGACCCAACAAGGTTCTGATGGCAGCATAGTCCGCCGCGCTAAGGACACTTTGAACATTGGCTGAGGGTGTGATGCCTGCGTAAGTGGTCAGATCCGAATCAAGAGGCTGTTTTGCATCGAGTTGGGTCTGAATATTGCTCGTTACCCCATTTGTATAGCCTAGTCCTGTCGACGTCGTTCCCCACGCTTTTGGAAGGTTCAACATCTGAACCTTTCGTTCCCTTGGGACGGTCCCCGTCATGTCGAATGTAGGGATAAGGTCGTCACTCGTGGGCGTGGTGTCTTCCGTGAGTTGAGGGATGGTGACGTTTGCAGGAAGACAGACCATCGGAAAAGCCAAAATCAGAATTAGAAGAAAGAGAATTAGTTTTTTCATGTCATGCATCCTTGCTGAGGGTTAAGATACTGATCCCTGTCCCATCAGGTTCGTTTTTCTCCACGTAGTAAGTCACGCCTCCAATTACCAGCGTGCTACCGGACACAAGAACAGAGACATCAGAGGTTTTCGCCGTGGCTATAATAGCACCGGTTTCAATCGCTCCCAGGGCTATTTCAGGGTTTCTGTCAAAAAGAACATTGATCGTCGATGCGTCAGCGAGCGTAGCTACGACCGCGAAATCATCGGTATCAAAGACCGTGTCGCCCAGGTCCTCAAGCATGTCCTCCTGGAGAGTGCTCAATCGCTTTTATCCTCCAGAGGTTAATATATCTTTCGTGGCCGACCGACTTTCCCTCTCGGGCTATAATCCTCGGGTGGCTCTTCCGCTGGTTCCTCCGGTTTTGCTTCCGGTGGATCCTCGGGTGGCTCTTCCGCCTTCGCTTCCGGTTGAGGATCAGGTCCTATCGGTTCCAGAATATTCGCATAGACTTTTGGAGGCAATTCAAAACCGATAACCTCTCCCGCCTTGAATTGGACCTCATGGAGAACCTTGCATTCTCCACCTTTCCCAACCTGGAGGTTTTTCTTCCTGCCGGAGATCTGCTCTTCCTTGAGGAAAACGATTCCTCCATAGAGCCTCACGACATCGGTCGTTCTGTAGAATCGCATACGTGTCTCCTTTCAAAAAAGGGCGGACGATAAGCCATCCGCCCTATGAAATTCTACTGGTTAAATACGCTCAGGCGTCAATTTCTTCCCAAATAATCGCGCCCTGCTGCCCGACCGCAACTCCAATCGTAAAGTTTGCGATGATGATAAAGCCTCCCGGTTCGACCGTGATCATTCCGTTAATCGGTATGAACGCTGGGCTTGCAGAAGTCGAAAGAGCGCCGGAAGTATGACCCGCCGTTAGATTCAAAAGAATCAGAGGAGCAGCCGGAAGCGTTGCCCCTGTGTCCGCTTTTGCCACGGTCGCAGATGCTGCTGGGCCGACACTCGCTCTCATGATCGTTGAGGGTACGCTATGAGTAACTGCCGTAGCATGGTACAGACCTGCGAGGTAAACCGCGGCGATCCCTGTAGGCGCGACAACTTCCTGATGCGACACACCGAGGATGGATAGATTTTTCCCGGACCCGAGAGGATTGCTCAGACATAGCCCGGTGTAGGTTGCAGCGAGACCCACGGTCCAGACACAACCGGTCTGGTTAGCCGCGATGTAAATGTTCCTGCGGTTTTTGTAATAGGGACTACCAACGGATTTCATAAAAAGAGCGCCATCCGTGTCCAAAATAGGGGGCATTGGGACCCCACCAACTGTTTTTCCGTACATGATTTTTACCTCCCTTCAAATTGTTATACGGCCCGAAGCGCCGCTATCAATCTCAGATCACTCTCCCACATGCCATCGAAAAAAATATACTGCTCGCCGGTATCGACACAGTGAAACGTCGATCCATCGTTAGGGCTCGTGGGCTTTTCGTCGGTCGATAACCCGACATACGGTTCCTCGTAATTAATTCTTTTCACTGTCATCGCTCAACCCCTTAGAAATAGGGGCGAAGCCAAGCCCCGCCCCTCAAAATTAGGTCATGGTCACGATGCAGGCTTGCTGCCAGTAGCCATAACCGACAGCCCTGGACGCCCACACGCCATAGTGGTGTTTGTGCTCGTTGAATTCGAGTTCCGAGCCTTCAGCGATTGCCTCGATGGTGATCGGCACCTCTTCCTGACGAATCAGGGGTTTCACCTGACCATCTGTCCTGAAGACATAGAAGGTGTCGGTGTCCGTCAAGCGGGCGTTCGCCACCGGAGTAAGCTGGAATCCAGCCCGGTTCAAAATGTTTTGTTCCCCTCCCGCTATGATGGGGAGAGTACAAGCAGCTAAGGCCGCAGGGTAGAGAGCCATCGGTGTCATGACGAGAAAGCTATTTGCGTTCTCGTTCATCGGCTCGCCCTGATCATCGAGGAATCCCATGATCGCCGTAATAGCCTTGAGAATGCACGTCCGCATTTCTTCGGCGGAGGGATTATCCTTGTCAAGGCCATGGACGGAAGCGGAGACTCCAGAGATATCGAGGCTGAGATCGTTGTCCTGGCTCGTCTGGTTTGGTGCTCCTGGGTCTTTATGAACAGTGTCAAAGAAATAGGTTGTGTCGTAGCAAGTGGCACTCACACCCGCCACAATGAGTGTTGTTAAAAGACTCGCCCAATGAGCGTTGGCACGGTCAGCCAATTCCCGAACCCTTGTCATGATCTGGCCCGTTTTATCCCTTCGGAGTTCGCGGGTCAGCACTTCAAGGGTAGCCTCGTATTCCAGGTTCGTGATGCTTAATCCCTGATCCTTGAAGCCTTTAGCATGGCGGCCGCCGATCCACTGTCTCATAGCGGGGGACATTCCGAGCCATTTGTAATTCTCTGTTTCCTGGTTCGATGGCACAAGCATAGAGATGGCAGGGACCCACTCGGCCCCCACGTTCTGAGAAAGACGAGCGTAAAACTCGCCAATGATTGCTCTTGATGTGGTTAATGCGATTCCAGACATTTGACTTACCTCCTTTTCAGTTTAGCTATCTTATGTTTCGGTCGCCCAGGTCCCCTTCATGGTCACGACGACGGGACCATTTACTTCTCCGTTTTTCAGGTGAACGTAATCGCCTCTCTGCGCGGTCGCTTTCGTGTTGACAAGATCCTTGTTGTTTGTCCCTGCGATATCTGGACCCTGGACCTTGTCGTCAGCTACCGGATCGGCTGATATTTTTACCGTTCCGTACGGGCCGCAATTCAAAAGCACGACATCGTTTTCAACCGCTGTCGCTGCGAGCGTAACTACTGCATCCGCAGTGCAGCAAATCACCTTCCCCGTGTCTTCAACATCCAAAGTCAAGGTCCCTGCTGATAGGGTCTCGGCCTTTCTCCCCGCCCAGGGATCGACATAATCGATGGAATCAAACTGGACTTCCACGATGCCGGCTGATACAAATCTCTTCACGAATCCGATGAACACACCGCCCGTCGGAAGGAAGACAAAGGTATCATCATCTGTTGCATAGACAGGCTGTCCGACATCGGTAATCACCGCGCCCGATACGGAAAGCTTTGCCGTTCCTTTCGTAACAACTCTCACATTCTTGGCCGCTGCCGCCCCCGTGCTGTTGTCGCACTTCTGTTCGGCGAACCCGACGAACTTGTCAACAGAGGTCAAGGGTCTTGCATGGCCGGAAGCGATAACCGTACCCACGGCTGCCCCCTCGTAAATAATATCCGTTGTGATCATGGGGATCTCGTTGACTTCCCCAAGAATCAAATCTCTTCTGGTATCCGCTGATAATGTAGACATTTATTTCACCTCTCTTCCGAGATTAAATTTTGTTTATGCCGTTGCCCAAGTCCCCTTCATTTTGACAACCACTGGACCGTTGGCCTCTCCCCCCTTCAAGTGCAGAAAGTCTCCTCTCTGAGCTGTGGCGAGAGTATTGATAAGGTCATGGTCGTCTGTCCCAGCGATATCCGGCCCCTGGACCTTATCCGAGGCATTCGGGCTTGCGCTGATCTGGACCGTGCCGTAAGGACCAAGATTCAGGAGAACAACATCCAAAGCCGTTGCCGTCGCCGGAAGCGTGATGACCGTCGTCAGCGTGCAGGCAATCACCTTGCCTGTGTCCTGGATATCCAGGGTCTTTGTGCCCCCTGACAATGTTTCAACCAATCTGCCTGCCCAAGGATCTTGCATTCCGATGGCGTCGAATTCGACCTCCATGATGCCCGAAGAGTAGAATCTCCTTGCGTAGCCGATGAAGACCCCACCGGTTGGGAGAAAAACAAACACGTTATCGTCGGTCGCATAAACGGGTTGGCCGACGTCTGTGATGACAGCTCCCGAAATCGAGAGCTTAATCGTGCCCTTGGTAACTATCCTGACGTTTTTCGCTGCCGCTGCTCCTGTCGAGTTGTCGCATTTCTGCTCACAGAAGCCTGCGAATTTATCGACACTCGTTAGAGGCCGGGCGTGGCCACTGGCAATGACGATGCCGACTGCGGCACCTTCGTAGATAATGTCAGTGGTAATCACGGGGATTTCATTCACTTCCCCGAGGACTAGATCCCTTCTCGTATCTGCCGTTAATGTACTCATTATTCGTTACCTCCTTTCGGAGTCTCTTTGTTCCAGATCTTGACCCGACCTTCAGCCTGCGCCTTTAGAAAGGCCAGATAGGCAGCAAAGTTCTCGCTAAATTCTTTCCGAAGCTCTGGGCTTTTGTTCCAGGCCAGCTTCGCCTGCTCTTCTACCGGGAGGTTCGGGTCGATCTCGTCTTTCTTCCCGCTCCCCAGATTGTTCTGGGAGATTGGAGCCTGTGCTCCGTCCATCAACTCTTTCTTTTTCCCGTCAAGCAGAGCCTTCTCCGCACCCAGGACCTGCACCGCAGCCTCGGGGCCGGTTGTCTTCCCGTCAAACTTCAGGGTTTCGATCAAAGCCTCATGCCCGGGAAGCATCTGAGCCTGAACGTTCTTGATCCGGTTTCGCTCGGCCTCGGCACCGGCGGCCATCGCTTCCTTTTTTCCGGCCTCAAGGCCTTCCGTGAACCCGGCAGCTTTTGCCTCTTTCTGGATCTCCGCGAAGAGATCCGGATACGCCTTCAAAAAACTCTCTTTAGTCACAATTCCTTCCATGATTTTCTCCTTTCAGCTTTGCATTTGCAGGATTTTGGCCTCCACCGTCGCCCTGACGATCGAGGAAATATTTGCGGAACTGTACTGATAAACCAGCCTATCGAGAGGTAGCACACCGTCTACCAACCCGGCCTTAACAGCCTGCTTCCCAATAAAAATACGCCCATCTGCCATTTCGGAGATGACTTTTTCGACCGAAACACCCCGGTTCCGGCCAACATCCTCGACAAATCCCGTGTAGAGATAATCAATCTCAGCCTGGATGATTTCCCTGTCTTCCTGTGAGAGAGGCTTCGAATCCGCTCCCACGGCCTTGTATTTTCCGGCGGTAATGTGGGTGATTTTGATTCCCCGTTTCGCATCCTGCTCTGAATAGTCGTAATGGGTCGTGATCACCCCGATCGATCCGACCTGAGTCGTGTTGCCAGAGATATAGATTTTGTCTGCCGCCGATCCGATAGCATAGGCCGCAGAAGCCATCGTGCCATCCGTGTGAGCCACGATCGGTATCTTCCCCCTGGACTCATAAATCAGATTCGCAAGCTCAAAGGTCCCATCGACCGATCCCCCGGGTGAGTCAATGTTTAGAACAATCGCTTTCACGAAAGGATTTTGAAGCGCGTCCTGAAAGTCTCGAGCGACCATCTGTGTCGAGGCTCCCCCAGAGACCCGGGTGAACATATTCATTTTCTTGGCGATCACGCCATCGATCGGTATGACGGCGACTCCATCGATGACTTCATACCCCTGCTCTTCCCGGTTGAGAGGCTTTCCACTTTGAGCCTCGATGACTTTGAGGTCGATCTTTTCACCCTTTAGGTGAGTGTTGTAAATCTCAACTATTTCCATCATTTTGGCGGGTACAATGGACCACGGACTCGTTAGGATGTCGATGATTCTCACTGTTTCGCCTCCTCTTTCGTTTCGTCTTCCGTATCGTCACCGGCTAGGGTTTCTTGCTTTTTTGATCCGGGAACGGTGTTGATAGGCTCCGGCTGAATTTCCTTGATCATTTCCAGTTCTTTCTTGATACGAGGGAAGTTCGCCTCGAAATCCCCTCCAGTAAGAGCCACCGTTTCCTCATCTCTCGTTGAGAGGAAAAGATTCAGCCTCTTTTCAGCCGCATCGACTTCCTTCACTGGATCGATCTGACTCGGGGCCTCTCCGATCCATATCGCCCCGGAATAGGCTTTCTGGATCATGAAATCCCTGAAAAACCCAGGGGCCTTGATGCGGCTTGTCGCAATGGCCTCGTAAAGGAAATTCTCATAGACGATCTGGCAGAAATTCCTTGCCAGCCATGCCCGGCGGCCCCTGAAAAAGCGCCATGCCTCAAGTAATGCCGCCCTGGAAGCCGAATATGAGGCAGAAAAGTGTCCGATCAGGATTTCGAAGGGGATTTCAAGCGCGACGCCGATCTGCTCAAGGATCGCCTTTACAAACTCATCAAAGGCGGTATTTGGCCTTCCAGGGTTTCCAAAACTGATTTTTTCGCCTATTTTTAGACCGATCAGGGCCCCTGGCCCTAGCTTTATGTCCTTGTCAGAGGAGGATCCGTCCACCGCAGAATCGACCAGGTCGTCTCCTACCATGCTGCCGAGAGTGACCTGGCTCCCTCCTTCTGTCTCGATAACTCCGGTGAAGTAGGAAGAGATCACGGCGGCCACGATTTCGGCCTCGCTGTAGCGCGTGAGCTGCTTCAGGAGCTCGACAACTGGCGTGAGGTAGGGTATCCCCCTGGATTGACCAGGGCGCAGCACACGGTAAAGGTGGATGACGTTTCGGAGACCTGTCTTGTCGGAGAAAGCCGGGATGACATCCCACTCGTTTCGGATGGGAGCGTAGGTGTTCCCTGGATTGTCTTTCCGAATGTGGTAGTTTATGGGAGCGCCGTTTTCATTTTTTTCGATTCCGGCCTTCATGGTCCTAGTTTCAGCGGTGTTGTCCTTGTTGCAGACCCGTTCTCCCTCGATGTATTGGAGCTTGAGCGCATAGGGAGAAGACTTTGTTTCTTGTCGGGCTACAAGAACAAAAGTGTCGCCATCAAGTAAAACTCGCCGGAAAACAAGATCCTGCCCTTCGGCAAAGGGAATGGTCCTGGCGACATCGCAATCCTGAGATTCAGCCCATAGCCGAAATTCCCTCTCTGTCGTCGTCTCCCACTCGTCGGCCTGCTCGGAAGACATTTTCAGGAATTCCCGGTCAACCCTGCATTGGAGCTTGAGCCCGGAGCCCACGACATTGGTAACGGCCGTGTTGATCGCACCCACCGCAATAGGGGCATTTCTGGCAAGGTCTTCGGAGATATTTCTTAGACGTGGAAGGTCTGGGAGTAAAGCCGAATCTGCGTCGAGCTGTTTTGGATTGTAATAGCGAAGAGCCCGCCTGGACGTGGAGGCCCCGGTGTAAGCGCCGGAAGTGATAGCCATAGCCCGCCCGTGAGCGTCATAGAGGATTGTCACGGGGGACGCTTTTTCCCAGCGCCCTGTGTTCGGATTCAATTCTACCTGTGTCTGTCTCAAGTCATGTTCAATCCACCGGAGTCATGGCAATGGGTCTGATGGTCCTGCTCGTAGTGCCCTGGATCTCATCGATGATCCCCTGCCACTTGTCCATTTCGTCGCTCAGAATTTGAAGCTGTTGGCGTGACACGCTCACGCTTCCATGAGAATACGCCGCAGCCTTCACCGCTTTATCGTAAGCGGCGGCGGCCAACGTGTATTTTGCCTGAGCCTGAGCAAGGGTGTAGGCCATTCTAATTTCAGGGTTACAGAAATGGCGGGTTTCGTCTAGGGAAGGATGAGTACGAATGAGGAACAATGAGGAGTCATTTTTTCTAATTGGAGGGGTTTATGATGATTTTTATACGTTCAATCTCCTTTTTGGGGATTAAATAGCCATCTCTCACCCGAGTTATATTTTGAAGAAAGCCTTCACTGATCCAGCGGTAAACAGTCTTCGGGTGGCGATTCACTTCGAGAGCCACTTGCCTCACGGTGAAGAACTCACTATTCATCAATTCTGGCTCCCCACGTTTTTCGCAATCGCAAGCCCGGTCGTCACCTGGATATAAAGCCTTTCCAGTTCCGCATCGTCCACGGGATACGACGCCTGAATATTGTGGATCTCGATCTTATCAGGAGTCCCGACCATAGGATTTAGCATGAGCAGCATTTGCCCCTGCTTATTTGGCTCTATGTGTACTGTTCGGGGCCGATGCAAAAATCTCCCTTCCATTTTCCCGATGACCATAAAATTTCCGAAGATCACTATTTTGAGATTTTCAATCGTTGCCATCATTCCACTCCTTTCGAGATTTGACGTCGGCCTCCGCCTGACCTGGCGGAGAGGACTTGCAAGCCATAGCAATCTCTCTCCATCAGGGTCATAGCGATAATTGCCGCGTCGAGATAATGGTTTTTCCCTTTCTTTTCCCACTCCCACTTGCCATCTTTCTGCAAGACCTTCTTCTCCGAAAGAATCTGCTTAATGTAGTCAACATCGGTCTGGTTGTGAAACGTGAAACGCCCGGGCTTTCCCTGTTCGACTTTCAGGTGGAACCAGAGGACGTCTTTCATGGCCAGAGTGTTGATCTCCCAGAGGATCAGTCCGCCCCGGATAGGCTTCCCTTTGAATCCTGGCATCTTCTCGATTTTGCTCTGCTTGGCCCTCAGCATTGACGGGTGAGACATGCCCTTTGTCCCAAAGACGTTGACGCCGCTCGATCTCATCTTGACCAGCCACAGATAGGCCGCTTCCGTCATCGTCGTATCCGCGGCCTCATATTCCGACCCGCCAGTATCCAGACCCGCGATCAATATCTTTTTCGGGGTCCCTCCTGGAACAGAATAGGCCGTGTCCCTTAAGAATTTCTCCAGTTCATCAAAATCGTAAAGAATTCCGTAATGAACCAGATGGGTTGAAACCGCCTCTTGTTCGAGATACCAGGCCTGCACGTCGAAATAAAACCCTCCCTCACTCGGATCTATGCCGCAGGTGAGCGCGATCGTGTTGGGCGGACAGACTGTCGGGGAGATATCGATCCGGTTCTCCATGAGTTCGATTTCGCTCTTGCTGACCGCCACCTCCTCCCACGGCCTGGCGGCGTTGTAGATCCTCCAGTTCCTCATGGGCGCGAAGTCGGCTCCGTCCCTCATGGATTGGTCAGCCTCAAGAAATTCCTTTGCAATTACCCCAAAAGTGCCCCCCGAGAAAGGAGAATACCACTTGGGAAGGTGAAAGCCGATCTTTTTGACCCGCTTGTTCTCTAGGACCTGCTCAAGCAGGAGTGTGTCTTCGATCCTTGCCCGTATGTTCTTCATAATCTGATCGCAGGGGTCCGGGGTTGTCCGGGCCCTCCATTCCCCTTTGGCCAACATGCGGATCTTGTCGAGGTTAGAAATCCGCTCGTGGCAGGCCTCACACTCGTAAAAGGCCATCTCCTCGACCACCACCGGGTCGTGATCCTCCCCAAACCTCACATTTTCCCAATAGAGGATTTGATAAGCGCCGCAATGAGGGCAAGGTATCCAGTACTCGAAGACATACTGGCAGGTCTTTAACCCCTGCCAGATGTTCCCTTCCGGAGTCGTGGGAGTCGAGGTCATCACAATTTTCCGATTCGGGAAAGTCGTCGTCGTCTGCATGATGCCCTTGATCGGGTCAATGGCGTTCTGCCCGACCGACTTTTTGATTTCGTCCGCCTCGTCGATGAAGAGGTACCGGTTTGACCGAGTAGTGGTCTGAGATTCCGATCCTCCCCATCCCATGGCCAGCACCATCGTGGTAAAGTCCATGCGGGTCTTCGTGTAGCTGTCCGGGTTCGATGGCTTCCGGCGTCGGACCTCCTCGCAGGCCTCGAAGATGGGTTGCAGCTTCGTCTCGGATACCTCAAGGGCCTTGTCTCGGATGGGAAGAAGGAACGTCGCCGGTCCGGGATCTTGCGCAACACAGTAGCAGAGGAAACTATATTGAACGCCCGTACTTTTGGACAACTGGCGCCCCCATACAAGCACAATTTCTTCGATAAACGGATTGCCAAGGGCAAGCAGAGGCCCCCGCACATAAGGCGTCCGCTCGATTCTGAAAGGGCCAGGTTCGGCTGACATTTTGTCAGTAAGAATAACATTCTTCTCCACCCAGTCCGGAATCGATATTTCATCGGGCGGCTTTAGCGCGAGCCTTAGTTCGGCCGGCACGTCGTCGAGGTTTCTTCCGGCGCTCTTTGTGAGGTAATGGTTTGGAGAGGGTCCAGAGAATTCTTGTAATCTCATGCTTCAGCACCGATTCAACTTCTCGTTCATCCTTGAGGATGATAAGAGATCCTGCAAGGCGGCGAGGGAGCCCAAGGAAGTGGAGTTTAATTTCAGCGAGAAGTCTTGAAAGCCAGATGAGGGATTGCTCGCGAGGGACCAGGGAGCCCCTCTGTTTTTCGACATCCATTTCTCTCTGTTCTGCCTTCGCTTTCTGCTCACGCAATTTAAAGCCCGCCATGTCTCCCGCTCCATCAGGCGTGCTCCAAACATTGCCACGGACCCAATCAAGGCCCGCTTTGAGCGGATATTCATTCCTCTTGGATTTCGGGAACCCACGCTCGACCCATTTACCGAGGCCCTGCTTGGTGATTCCGTAAAGCCATGTGACTTCTTGGGTTGAGAGAAATTTTTCATCCATGCGTTACCATGTGTAAATGGTCAACCTCATTTTGAAATTGCACGGTAAAAAACAATGCGCGCCTGCGCAGCGTATTCCTCCATCGCCAGGAAGGACCCGCAAATTATTTGATCGTGATCCTCTTGTCAATCTGTTCCCAGAACTTCTTCTCAAGTTCTATCCCTGCTTTAGTTTCAAGGTCAGCGTAGATCTTCGGACCGCCCACAAGGTCAGGAATAGCGGGACCATGTACTTTTGCGCTGCTGATACCCTCTTGAAGCTTCTTTTGTTTTAAACCTTGAGGGGGTGGCCTTCTATATAAAAACTTTCCAGTTCGTTTCATTACCCCACGCCACCCTGGGTTATTGCCTTGACGGGCAGTTTGAATAAAAGCTTTATCGTAATGCCATGTGTTAATTTTGCTGACGTTTACAGATACTCCAGACCCACTCCTAAACGGGTGAAAGAATTTGAACAGATTAAGCCTGAATCCCTTGATGATGACTAAGACTGAAAGACTACTCATCGATGTACGTTTGACTTCAATAGCCCTCCTCACAATGGCAGGAAGGATATAGTACATGCTCGATACTGAGCGCACAATATACTGCTTTATCCATGTGCCTGTTCCGTCGAGGGCAGAGCGAGCAGCCTTACGCACGAGGTTCTTGTCGTACAGATCAAGCGCTTCTTTCACGCCTTTCAGTTTAGCTGTGATGAATTGGTTCGCCATCTCTACTTCCCCTTTCCTCCCTTACCGCCTTTTCCACCTTTGCCACCTTTGCCACCTTTGCCTCCACCACAGCCTTTTCCCCAATGTCGTTCCATGCGATCACCTCCTTTCGTCAATGATTCAATTTCTATTTAATTCCCCCTAAAATAGCTTTAGCGTTATTGACGATCTAAATCTTTATTTTAACCTCTTCCTATTTCTCTTAAACCATGGCCACCTAACCCATTTCTTGATTCTGTTTTTTAGTGGAGGTTTTTGCGAAAGGTTCCTGATGAGATAATTGTACTGCCTCTTTTTTAGAAAGGCTTTAACCGTTCTGCCATTTGGAAGATAGATTATTACGTTTATCATCCCAATCTCTCCATCACATCATCCACCGATCGGGCCACAAAAGCGATTCCATCTCTAGCTGATATTTGATCTAAAAAATCACGCTGCTCTTCTGAAAGCATTCCTCGCTCTGTTTTAACTTCA